>UMDT01020310.1_pt1 | contig 51561 bp, 48 predicted proteins | sample 1964561 | NCBI WGS metagenome assembly UMDT01 (sample SAMEA4836001, study PRJEB28245) | human gut metagenome | biome: gut microbiome; material: fecal sample | place: Denmark | collected 2008
CTTTTAATCAAGTTGTCCGGGGTTCGAATCCCCGCACGCTCATGCAGACAAGCAAGAACTTTAAAGGTTCTTGCTTTTTTTTGTACTTTTATTTAATATTATGTATAAGAGATATTAGAGACAAGAGGAGAGGCAACAGAAGTTATGAGCTAAACAATAAAAAGTACAAATGAGGATGAAGAGTTATGGGGAAAAAGAGAAGATACATCACAGGGCTTGATGGCATAAGAGCAATTGCGGTTATTATGGTACTGGCATATCATTTGAAGCTGGCTTTATTTAAGAGCGGCTTTCTTGGTGTGACAGTATTTTTTGTTTTATCAGGATATTTAATTACAGGCATACTGATTTCCGAAGTAGAAGAAGAAGGAACAATAGATTTGAAGAACTTTTGGTTGAGGCGTATCAGGCGTCTTGTTCCTGCAGTTATGTCAATGGCAGTTGTTATAATTTTTGTCAGCGCAGTCGTAAACAAGATTATTTTTACAAAGGGATGTAAGGATTTCCTGGCATCTGTTCTGGGATTTAATAACTGGTGGCAGATTTTTAATAAGGTATCTTACTTTGAAGCGGCCGGAGTACCGTCACCATTTACGCATTGTTGGTCACTGGCGATTGAGACACAATTTTATCTGATATATCCATTGATTCTTCTGGGAATCTATAAGTTAGTAAAAAGCAGAGGAGAGGGACGGGCAAAGAGAGGTCTTTTGTTTGCAGGAGTAACGTTGCTGCTGGCGCTGATCTCAGTAATTTTGATGATTGTATTATTTGATCCACAGCAGGATGCCAGCCGGGTATATTATGGGACAGACACGAGAGCATTTTCCCTTCTATTCGGTGCATTACTTGCAATTCTGTGGGAGTACCGGATGGTTCCAAGAAGACTTTCAGCTAGTGTCAATATGGTTTTGGGCAGTGTGTCTTTTGCAGTGTTGCTCGTGATGACGATAGCAATCAATGGTTCCAGTAATTTTTGGTACAGAGGAGGACAATTTGTAGGAACAATTCTGACCGTGTTGGTTATCTATACAGTATCAGGACGAAAGACCTGGCTTAGCAGATTCTTAAGTAATCCAGTATTGAAATGGATTGGGGATCGTTCATACAGCATATATCTGTGGCATTATCCAATCATTTTGTTAATCAGTAAGGGGATAAAGGCATCCTGGTGGATTACATTGATTGAGATTGTATTAAGTGTTGTCCTGGCAGAGCTTTCTTATCGTTTTATTGAGACACCGATCCGCCATGGTATTATTGGGGAATATTTGAATATTTTAAGAAGCAGACCGAAATCCAGGCAGGAGAAGAAGCGCCAGGTACAGGTGGCAAGAAGAAGTTTAAAGGTAATAGCAGGCACATTTGTACTGACCGTGTCACTGATACTTTGCATGATATTTGTGCCGAAGAAAAATGCATTGGATACATTACAAAAACGTGAGTCAAAGGCAAAAGAGACCGGTAAGATGACGGAAGAACAACTTGCAAAGCAGAAAGCGAATGGTTCAGAGAGTGAAGATACCATCTGTACGACTAATCTGACGGATGATGAGATTCTGGAAGGTTTAAATCTCCTGCTCATCGGGGATTCTATTGCAGTTGATGTGACAGATGATTTTTATGAAATGTTTCCAAACAGCGTCAGTGATACTAAAATCGGACGGATCACATCACTTGGTAAACAAGTTCTTGATTCCTACATTGATGAAAAGAAATGGGAAGGAGAAGGCGTCATATTTGCATCACTTTCGAACAGTCCGATCAATGGTGAACTTGAAGCTATTCGGGAGAAGATAGGGAAGGATATGCCATTGTTTCTGACAACAGTCCGGATTCCGCATGATACGTTCGAAGAGGAAAGCAACAGCAAGATAAAAAAATTCGTAGAAGAAAATGATCATACATATCTGATCGACTGGTATGCTGCAAGCGAGGGTCATGATGAGTATTTTGATGCAGACGATACACATTTGCTCTCGGCAGGTGCGAAAGCATATGCAAAATGTATCAAGGAGGCTGTACTGGATGCATACAAGAAGGAGAATATCGAAATTCCTAAGTCAAGATTAGTTAGTAGTACAGACACAAGTACGGACAGCAGTAATGATAGTAGTACAAATGCAATTACAGAATAGTTTTTATTTACTGAGAAAAAAGCATGTAAAACTGGTGTAAAGGCTGTAAATACGGTGTCAGATATTTAACGATAATCGCTGATAGAATTCTAACAAGTAAGAAAAATATTTAACACTTGACTTTATTATCAGACAGCTGTATTCTGAGGTTAAGTTGAAGGAAGGACTTGTGAGATACCTCTATCATGTGAGACGCGACACATGGAATGATAGACTGGAGCCGAAGGGGCAAGCAGAAACTCTCAGGCAAAAGGAACGGGTCTGGACAACACTCTGGAGAACAATGGAAGGGATTGTACCGAAGAAGTAACTTACCTGCCATACACGCGAAGACCGGTAAGTAATCTTTCAGGTGAAAGGACAGAGGCAGATAAAAAATAATTAGTCTTAAGATTGTTAAGAAATTATTTTTTACCTGCTTTTTTTGTACCCTTTTTTAAAAATTTTTGGGGAAATTTGGAGGATGATTAGAAAATGAACATGGTTGAACAGGTAACAGATTATGTGAAGAACTATGACGAAGAGGTTGGAAAAGCAATTGAGTTGGAGCTTGGACGCCAGAGAAGAAACCTGGAGCTGATCGCATCTGAGAACATTATCAGCCCGGCAGTGATGATGGCTATGGCAACTGTACCGGCAAATAAATACGCAGAAGGATATCCGGGCAAGAGATATTATGGGGGCTGCGAGAATGTAGATATTATTGAAAATCTGGCAATTGAGAGATTAAAAGAATTATTTGGCTGTGATCATGCATGTGTTCAGCCGCACTCAGGAGCAAATGCAAACAATGCAGTATATCAGGCACTGATTAAACCGGGTGACACAGTAATGGGACTGAACCTGGCACACGGCGGACATCTGACACATGGATCACCGGTAAACCAATCCGGTATTTTATATAATTTTGTACCTTATAACATCAACGATGACGGAGTACTGGATTACGATGAGATTCGAAAACTTGCACATGAATGTAAGCCAAAGATGATTGTTGCAGGAGCTTCCGCTTATCCAAGAGAGATCCGATTCGATATCTTTGCAGATATTGCAAAAGAAGTTGGCGCTTATCTCTTCGTAGATATGGCACATATCGCAGGACTGGTTGCAGCAGGACTTCACCAGAATCCGGTTCCATACGCAGATGTAGTTACAACGACAACGCACAAGACATTGAGAGGACCAAGAGGCGGAGTGATCATGTGTAAGGAAGAACATGCAAAAGCAATTAACAAAGCAATCTTCCCGGGAACTCAGGGGGGTCCGCTGATGCATATTATTGCAGCAAAAGCTGTCTGCTTCGGAGAGGCATTGAAACCAGAGTTCAAAGAATATCAGCAACAGGTAGTGAATAACGCGAAAGCACTTGCAGATGCATTGATTGCAGAAGGCTTCAATCTGGTAAGTGGTGGAACGGATAACCACTTGATGTTAGTAGATCTTCAGAACATGAACATTACCGGAAAAGAACTTCAGAACCGACTGGACGAGGTTTACATCACAGTCAATAAGAACTCAGTACCAAATGATCCGGCAAGCCCATTTGTAACAAGTGGAATCAGAATTGGTACACCGGCAGTTACAACAAGAGGACTGAAGGAAGAGGATATGAAGATAATCGCAAAACTGATCAAGATGACAGTGACAGACTTTGAGACAAAGGCAGATGAAATCAGAGATGAAGTTACAAAAATCTGCGAGAAATATCCATTATATGAATAAATTAATGTACCTATAATTAACGTCCCTATTAAAAACAAGAAGGAGGATATGATATGGAGTTAAAAACACCACTTTATGGTGCGCATGTGAAAGCAGGCGGTAAGATTGTTCCATTTGCAGGATATCTCTTACCGGTACAGTATGGAACAGGTGTTATCACAGAGCATATGGCAGTTAGAGAAAAAGCAGGACTTTTCGATGTGTCTCATATGGGAGAGGTATTGTGCCAGGGAAAAGATGCACTTGCAAACCTGCAGAAGCTGCTGACAAATGATTTTACCAACATGGTAGATGGGCAGGCAAGATACAGCCCGATGTGTAACGAGAATGGTGGAACGGTAGATGACCTGATCGTATACAAACGTGGAGATAATGATTACTTTATCGTAGTAAATGCGGCGAACAAAGATAAAGATTATCAGTGGATGTTAGACCATCAATTCGGAGAGGTCACATTTACAGATGCATCTTCCCAGTATGGGCAGATCGCACTTCAGGGACCAAAAGCAATGGAGATCCTGAAGAAATTAACGGCAGAAGAGAACATTCCAAAGAAATATTATCATGCAGTATTCGATACAGAGGTAGCTGGAATCCCATGTATCATTTCCAAGACAGGATACACAGGAGAGGACGGAGTCGAGTTATATCTGGCAAGTGAAAATGCTGAGAAAATGTGGGATGCACTTTTAGAGGCCGGAAAAGACGAGGGGCTGATTCCATGTGGACTTGGAGCTAGAGATACACTTCGTATGGAAGCAGCGATGCCACTGTACGGACATGAGATGGATGATGAAATATCACCACTTGAGACAGGCCTGAAATTTGCAGTCAAGATGGGAAAAGAGGAAGACTTCATCGGAAAGAAAGCCATGGAAGAGCGTGGTGAGCCGAAGATTACAAGAATCGGACTCAAAGTAACCGGAAGAGGAATTATCCGTGAACATCAGGATATCTATATTGGAGAAAAGAAAATCGGACATACAACAAGCGGAACACATTGTCCGTTCCTGGGATATCCAATCGCAATGGCATTAGTAGATGCCGGAAGTGTAGAGATTGGTAATAAAGTAGAAGTAGATGTAAGAGGACGTAAAGTCGAGGCAGAAGTCATAGCACTGCCATTCTACAAGAGAGCGAAATAAGTTTTGTTGAAGGATTAAAAAAGAGAATATATAAAAAAAGGAGATTATTAAGATGGAAATCAGAGAAGGATTATTATATGCAAAATCACATGAGTGGGTAAAAGAAGAAGGAGATGTTGTTACAATTGGTCTTACAGACTACGCACAGTCTGAGCTTGGAGACTTAGTATTTGTAAATCTTCCGGAAGAGGGAGATAGCGTATCCGTTGGTGAGGCATTTGGTGATGTTGAGTCTGTAAAGGCTGTTTCCGATGTATATTCACCGGTTTCCGGAGTTGTGTGTGAGATTAACGAGGAGCTTTTAGATGCACCGGAATCTATCAACGGAGCACCATATGATGCATGGTTTATCAAAGTAAAAGAAGTATCTGAGAAAGAGGAATTATTATCCCCATCAGAATACGAGGCATTTGTAGCAAGCGAGCAGTAAGACAAAGACGGGAGGTGTACGGCATATGGGAAGCTATGTACCGAATACGTTAGAAGAACGTCAGGAAATGTTAAAAGAGATTGGATACAGTTCTATCGAGGATCTGTTCGCACATATTCCTGATGAGGTTAAGATCAAAGGCGGACTGAATATTCCGGAAGGAAAGTCAGAACTGGAAGTCCGCAGAGAGATGGAAAATATCGCATCAAAGAATCAGGTATTCAAGACCATTTTCCGAGGTGCAGGAGCATACAGACATTTTATTCCATCCATAGTGAACAGTGTGATTTCAAAAGAAAATCTGCTGACAGCATATACACCGTATCAGGCAGAGATTAGTCAGGGAATCTTACAGTCCATTTTCGAGTATCAGACAATGATCTGTGATCTGACCGGAATGGACGTGTCCAATGCCTGTGTGTATGATGGTGCCGAGGCGGCAGCAGAAGGTGTGGCAATGTGCCAGGAGAGAAAGCGTAAGAAAGCCTTCGTATCCGCAGCGATCCTGCCGGATGCACTGGCAACGATACATACGTATTGTCATGGAAATGGAATGGAGATCGTGGAGATTCCGGAAAAAGACGGCGTGACAGATCTGGATTATCTGAAAGAAAATATAGACGAGCAGACAGCATGTGTCTATATCCAGCATCCGAACTATTACGGTAATCTGGAAGATGCACAGGCAATCGGGGAAATTGCTCATGGTGCCGGGGCAAAATATATCATGGGTGTGAATCCAATCTCCCTTGGAATCATCAAGACACCGGCAGAGTACGGTGCAGATGTGGCAGTCGGAGATGGACAGCCACTGGGACTTCCACTTGGATTTGGAGGACCATACTTAGGATTTATGGCAGCCACGGAAGGCATGATGAGAAAGCTTCCGGGAAGAATTGTCGGTCAGACAGAAGACCATAATGGAAAGACCGGATATGTATTGACACTTCAGGCAAGAGAGCAGCATATCCGCAGAGAAAAAGCTTCCAGTAACATTTGTTCCAATCAGGCACTTTGCGCGCTGGCAGTTGGCGTGTACATGTCGGCTATGGGAAGTGAAGGAATCAAAGAAGCAGCGCTTCAGTCTGCTTCCAAAGCACATTATCTGGCAGCAGAGCTTGATAAGATTGGATTCAAAGTAGAGAATAAGGGAGAATTCTTCCACGAATTTGTAACTGTATCTGAAAAATGTCCTTGCGAAGCATTAAAGGCGCTGGAAGAGCATGGAATTCTGGGAGGATATCCACTTGGAAACCACCGAGTATTATGGTGCTGTACAGAGATGAACACAAAAGAAGAGATGAATGAAGTTATCCGCATTTTAAAGGAGGTGTAGAGCATGTTAGTATTTGAAAAAAGCAGAGCCGGACGAGGCATGAGCATGCTCCCAGCCTGCGATGTAGAAATCAAAAAACCTGGTGAGAAGGATGCAAGACAAAAAGAGCTTCACCTTCCGCAAATGTCTGAGAATGACCTTTCCAGACACTATACAGAACTGGCAAAGAAATCCCATGGAGTCAATGATGGATTCTATCCACTTGGATCTTGTACGATGAAGTACAATCCGAAAATTAATGAAGATATGGCAGCATTGCCTGGATTTACCCAGATCCATCCGCTGCAGCCAGAACATTCTGTACAGGGATGCCTGGAAGTTCTGAAAAAATCCGAAGAATACCTGTGCGAGATCACAGGAATGGACGGTATGACATTCCAGCCTGCAGCAGGAGCTCACGGAGAGTTTACAGGTCTGATGCTCATTAAGGCATATCATGAGAGCAGAGGAGACGAGAAGAGAACAAAAATCATTGTACCGGATTCTGCGCATGGAACCAACCCGGCCAGTGCTACAATGGCAGGCTATAAGGTAGTCAGCATTGCATCTGCACCGGACGGAGGAGTAGACCTTGAAGCGTTAAAGGCAGCATGTGGAGAAGATACTGCAGGACTGATGCTGACCAATCCGAACACGGTTGGATTGTTTGACAAAAATATTTTAAAAATTACAGAAATCGTACATGAATGCGGTGGTCTTTGCTATTACGATGGAGCAAACCTGAATGCAGTTATGGGAACTGTAAGACCTGGAGATATGGGATTCGACGTGATTCACCTGAACCTTCATAAGACATTTTCAACACCTCATGGAGGCGGAGGTCCGGGAAGCGGACCGGTTGGCTGTAAGAGTATGTTGCTGCAGTTCCTGCCATCCTACAGAGTGGTAGAAAAAGAAGGGACTCTGGCAATGGAGAAAGCCGAGCACAGCATCGGTGAGATGAAAGAATTTTACGGAAACTTCCTTGTAGTTGTCAAAGCACTGACTTACCTGATGACACTTGGAAAAGAAGGAATTCCGGAGGCAAGCCAGAACGCAGTTCTGAACGCGAACTATATGATGAACAAGTTAAAAGACCTCTATACAATGGCATATGATGAGGTATGCATGCATGAGTTTGTTATGAGTCTGGAAGATCTGAAGAAGAAAGCAGGCGTATCTGCAATGGATATCGCAAAAGGACTTCTGGATAACGGAATCCATCCGCCTACAATGTATTTCCCGTTAATTGTACATGAAGCGCTGATGGTAGAGCCGACAGAGACAGAGTCAAAAGAAGTACTGGATCATGCAATTGAGGTATTTCGTAAGCTTTACAATGACGCACTTGAGAATCCGGAAAGCCTGCTTCAGGCACCGGTGACAACACCGGTCACAAGAATGGATGAGGTAGAGGCAGCAAGACATCCGGTACTTAAGTATAACTTTGAGGCATAATTTCAGAAGTAATGTAAATAAAAGTGAAAGATATTATTTGAAAATAGGATAAGGGGATCGCATATGGTAGAGAAGATTACTTACATTGAGAGCGGTCAGTTTCATCCATATAAAAATCTTGCAGTGGAGGAGTATTTACTCCTCCACTGTGAACCTCAGGAGTGTATTTTATATTTGTGGCAGAATCAGAATACCGTTGTAATCGGAAGAAATCAGAATGCCTGGAAAGAATGTAAAGTTGAAAGTCTTGAGGAAAATGGAGGACATCTGGCACGTCGTCTTTCCGGTGGCGGAGCGGTATATCATGATCTGGGAAATCTGAATTTCACATTTCTCGTATCAAAAGAAAATTACAGCATTGACAGACAGTTGGAAGTTATTGTCAAAGCAGTGCAAAAGTTAGGTGCAAAAGCGGAGAAGTCCGGAAGAAATGACATTTTGATTGATGGAAAGAAATTTTCCGGAAATGCATTTTATGAGCAGGAGCAGCATTGCTATCATCACGGAACATTGATGATGAATGTGAACAAAGAGATGCTTTCCAAGTATCTGACTGTATCAAAGGAAAAATTACAGTCCAAAGGTGTGGACTCTGTAAAATCAAGAGTGACTAATCTGGTGGATTACATACCGGATCTGACATTGGAAGCATTGAAAAAAGCACTTCGTGAAGCATTTGAAGAAGTCTATGGCCTGACATCGAATGAGTGTAAGATGGAAGATCTGGATCAGAAAGAAATCGAAATGAGGACGAAACATTTTTCCTCCTGGGACTGGCGCTTTGGACGGAAAATTGATTTCCAGTATGAGATATCAAAGAGATTTTCGTGGGGGCAGATGAATATTCAGTTCCAGGTGGATAAAGGAAAGATTTCTGATGTCAATGTGTACTCAGATTCGCTGAAACCTATGACGATCGAGAAGCTTCCGAAGTATTTAAAAGGAATCCGTTATCATAAGAAGAATATTTGCTCGGAGCTTAGACTTTACTGGGCTGAGGACAAGCAGGAAGAAGAGATGATAGCAGATATTATCGAGTGGATAAAAGAGGAAGAACTCTAGCAGAAAAAATGTCTTTCCGAATTCAATTCAAGTGTTACATCCAGTTGAACAAGGTGGAAAGATAAGAAAGAAGTTGTGGAAAAAGACACTGCCATCTGGCAGTATTGTGGATAATTACAGGAGGACATCAGTATGAGCGAGAAATATGATGTAATCGTGATCGGTGCCGGACCGGGAGGATATGTGGCTGCTATTAAGGCAGCAAAGCTTGGATTTAAAACGGCTGTTATTGAGGCAAGAGAAGCAGGCGGAACATGTCTGAACCGTGGATGTATTCCGGCAAAAGCAATGATTCATGCAGCAGAAGTATATAGAAGCGCAAAAGAGTGTGAGCGCTTTGGTATCCATGCAGAAAATGTAACATTTGATTTTGAAAAAATATTTGAATACAAAGAAGAGACAACAAAGCAGCTTGTTTCCGGTGTGGAAGGGCTGTTTAAGGGCAACGAAGTTGACCAGATCTCCGGAAAAGGAACCCTTCTTCCGGATAAGAAAGTAAAAGTTGTGTCTGAAAGCGGGGAACAGGTGCTGGAAGCAGAGCATATCATTCTGGCAGCAGGATCTAAGCCGTTGATCCTGCCGATTCCGGGAATGGATCTTCCGGGAGTCCTGACCAGTGATGAACTGTTCCGTATGAAGAGTGTGCCGGAGAGCCTTACAATTATCGGTGGCGGAGTTATCAGTGTGGAATTCGCAACGGTTTACGCAGAACTTGGCTGTAAGGTGACGATTCTTGAGGCACTCCCAAGAATTCTTCCGAATATGGATAAGGAGATTTCTCAGAATCTGAAATTGATTTTGAAAAAACGCGGCATTGATATTCACACAGCAGCTGCTGTACAGGGTGTAGAAGCAGACGGAGACCAGTACATTTGTAAGTATGTGGAGAAAGAAAAAGAGCAGAGTGCAGCCTCCCAGTATGTATTATGTGCGGTTGGAAGATGCCCGAACACAGACGGACTCTTTACAGAAGATGCGACACCGGAGATGAACCGCGGACGTGTCGTTGTAAATGAGAAGTTCGAGACAAGTATTCCGGGCGTGTATGCAATCGGAGATCTGATCTTTGGAGCACAGCTTGCCCATGCAGCAAGTGCCCAGGGAATCCAGGTGGCAGAGCAGCTTGCCGGAAAAGAAGTGTCTGTCGATGTAAATGTAGTTCCGGGCTGTGTATACACAGATCCTGAAATTGCATCTGTCGGTATTACGGAAGATGAGGCAAAAGAAAAAGGTATTGCCGTTAAAGTTGGTAAGTTCATTATGAGCGCAAATGGAAAATCGCTCATCACAAAAGAGGAGCGGGGATTTATTAAAATCGTTGCAGAAGAAGAGAGTGGCGTGATTGTTGGAGCACAGATGATGTGCGCAAGAGCGACCGACATGATCGGTGAATTCGTGACAGCAGTTGCCAGTAATATGACAGTATCACAGCTTCTGAAAGGTATGCGGGCACATCCGACTTACAATGAAGGAATCGGAGAAGCGCTTGAAGAGCTGGAAGGCGGAGCAATCCATGTAATGCCGAAGAAAAAGAAATAATTTTCTATAACTTTGAAGAAGAGGAACATATATGGGAAGTATTTTTGATATTTTAGGACCGGTCATGGTCGGTCCATCCAGTTCCCATACAGCGGGAGCTGCCAGGATCGGTTATACGGCCCGGCAGCTTTTTGGCGAATCTGTGAAAAAAGCAGAAGTATATCTTCACGGGTCATTTGCCGCTACGGGGAAAGGTCATGGTACAGACTGTGCGATTATTGCAGGGCTTCTCGGTATGAAACCGGATGATCTTAGAATTCCGGTGGCATTTGAAGAAGCCAAAAAAGCTGGAATGGAATTTACGATTGCAAATAAGGAATTAAAAAATGCACATCCGAATACGGCCAGAGTGATTATGGAAAATGCTGATGGAAGAAGGATGATCATTCAGGCGTATTCTATCGGCGGAGGCCGAATCCGTGTCAGCAATCTTGACGGAATTGAAGTTGATTTCAGCGGAGAAAGTAATACATTGATCGTCCGCAACCAGGACAGACCGGGATGTATTACGGAGGTCAGTGCGGCGCTCAGTAAAGAGAAGATTAACGTAGCGACGATGCAGGTGTTCCGTCATAAGAGAGGCGGAAGTGCCGTGATGGTCGTTGAGACAGACCAGCCGATTCCACAGAATGTGGTGACAGAGTTGAAAAAGAAAGAAGATATTCTGGAAGTGATCTCGCTGAATCTGGAAGAAAGGGGGGCTTAACATGGCATATCAGGCAGTGGAAGAAATACAGAACCGATGCGAAAAAGAGAGCATTCCTTTCTGGAAAGCAGTTCAGTTAGAGGACTGTGAGGAAAATGGAATTACAGAAGAAGAATCCTGGCAGCAGATGACACTTATGTGGACCCGGATGAAAGAAGGCGTAGATGCATATAATCCTTCTGAAATATCCAGAAGTGGTCTGGTAGGAAAAGAAGGCGGCCTCATGGATGAGTATCGTCAGAATGAAAAGCCACTTTGTGGTGATTTTGTATCAAAGGTGATTGCAAATGCGTTAAAAATGGGATGCAATAATGCCTGCATGAAACGTATCGTTGCAGCACCAACTGCAGGCGCATGCGGTGTTATGCCTGCAGTTCTTGTCACTTATTTCAGGGAGTATGGCGTAGAGGAAGGCCGTATGATCGAAGCTATGTATGTGGCAGCAGGAATCGGACAAGTCATTGCAAACCGAGCATCTCTGGCTGGGGCATCTGGTGGATGTCAGGCAGAGATCGGATCTGCATCGGGAATGGCTGCAGCGGCAATATGTTCGGTGCGCGGTGGCAGTGAGGCGCAGATGGGATATGCATGTGCCATGGCACTCAAGAACCTGATGGGGCTTGTGTGCGATCCGGTAGCCGGACTTGTCGAAGTTCCATGCGTAAAGAGAAATGTAGGCGGTGCAGTCAATGCACTGGCGGCAGCAGATATGGCACTGGCAGGAATTATCAGTCAGATTCCGGTTGATCAGGTCATTGATGCTATGGGGGAAGTCGGCATCAAGATGGATGTGAGTCTTCGTGAGACAAGCCTTGGAGGTGTGGCAGTAAGCCCGAGAGGAGTTGAGATTGCGGAGAAGTTGGGAATGTGATTATTTCTAAATAAACATGGAATGAAATTTGTTTTATAGCAAGAATGTTCAGTTGCTCAATAACATAAATGCAGTTAGTTGATTTTCAAAAAAATTATGGATAATCTAAAATCATCTAATTGCATTTTTATATAAGGAAAAATTATTTTTCAAAATTGATAATAAAAATATTTGTTGGTATAATAAGTCTAATTTACAAATAAAAGAATGTAAAAATAAGAATGTAAAAATAAGAATGAAAACAAGAAAGAAAAGATGAAATATTAATGAATATGGATAAAATGAGTTCTGAGGAAAGAATGAAAAATTTGTATAACGGTAAAAGAATTGATAGAGTTCCGTTTATGTCATCTGCAACTATGTATGCAGGAAAGATGATGGGATATACATCAGAAGAATTTTATTTTGATGTGAAAAAATCATATCAGGCGCAAAAGTGGGTTAGAGAAATGCATCAGTGTGATGGATCACCTTGCTTTGACATTCCAAATAGAGAAGTGTTGGACTTTCAAGGAGAATTGGTTTTCAAAAAGAAGTATACACTAGAATTACCTCAAGTTATTTATCCTGTTCAAACCATTAGTGAAGCAGAAAAGTTTCATTTGCCTAGTAAAAGTCGATGGGAAAATTTACATAAAAATATTGAATTTTATGAATATGCAAAATCACAAGGAGAGACCAGTTTTGGAATATCAGCTGGTTCGCCTTTAAGTATGGTTGGTTCCATGGTAGATGCATCTCACTTGTTAAGATGGATGTGTAAGGAGCCTCGTATTGTTCACAAATTATTGCAGCAAGCAGAAACATATCTGTTAGATTATGCAGAAAGTATTATTAATACGTTTGGACTTGAAAATTGCTATGTATATTCGGATATGCCATTTGAAAGTAACGATTTGATATCTCCAAAGCAATTTAGGGAATTTGGATTACCTTATATTGTGGATATACACGAAAAATTAAGAAAAAGAGGAATAAAACAGTTTAGTATTCATCTTTGTGGAAATCAAATGCATAATTTAGAAGGATACAATGAGTTGAAGTTGGAAGAAGGTGGTGTTGTAAGTTCAGACGAAAAAAATCCATTAAAGGAAGTGTCACAAATATTAGGAAATCAATATATTTATGCAGGGAATGTTTCGACGAGTTTATTAGTTTCTGGCACACCTGATAAAGTATACAGTCATTGCAAGGAGATCATTGATGTTATGAAATATGTAGGAAGAGGTTTTATATTGCAACCATCATGTGATTTACCACTAAATGTAAAAAGTGTCAATCTATATGCAATGTTAAAAGCATGTAGAGATTTCGGGAAATATATAGATATATAGAATAGTTGAGAGTAAAAAGCAGATATTTAAACATATCTGCTTTTTTATTGATAAAACAAATAAATACGTAACTATATAGAAAATAACAATTTGACGTGGGGGTGGGGTAAAGATAAAATATACAATAATTGAGAAAAAATTAAATTTTTGTTAATTTTAAGACGGAGAAGGTTAAATGGCAAAATATATTTGTAAAAGAATTTTAAGAATTATACCGGTTTTATTAGTCGTAGCAGTGATTTCTTTTTTTGTTACACATTTGATGCCTGGAGATCCGGTTAAATTGTTATTAGGAGATCATGCGTCAAAAGAACAGATTCTGAGTATGAGACGACAATTGAATTTAGATAAACCGTTACTAACTCAATTTGGAATATGGTTTGTGAATATGTTACATGGAGATTTAGGAGAGTCTCTCTTTGGTAATCAGCCAGTAATACAGATGATAAAAACAAGAATGGAACCAACAGTTTTATTGGCTATATATGGACAACTCGTAGGAATGGTGATAGGAATTTCACTCGGAATTATTGCTGCGTTTAATCATGGAAAATGGGCGGATAAAATTTCTATTGCGATTTCTCTTGCAGGAATTTCAGCACCGAGTTTTTGGGTAGCTATTATGTTAATTGAAATATTTGCTGTAAAATTGGGGTGGTTGCCTGTATGTGGTTACAAAACAATTGCAGAAGTTGGTTTGTTAGGCACATTGAAATATCTGGTGTTACCAGGAACGACAATTGCATTTATGCAGTGTGGACAGATTGCCAGAATGACAAGAAGTGCAATGTTGGATATTTTAAATAAGGAATATCTAAGAACAGCAAGGGCAAAGGGAGTTCCTGAAAAAATTGTTATCATGAAGCACGCTTTAAAAAATGCTATGCTTCCGATTATTACAGTTTCTGGATTTAGCTTGGCTGTATTGTTAGGTGGAACGTGGATAGTAGAAACTATCTTTAATATACCAGGGACTGGAAATATGGCAATTAATGCCATTATGAGAAGGGATTATCCATTGATTCAAGGTTCACTACTTTTTGTCGCCACAATTTATCTGTTAGTAAATTTGTTAGTTGACATATTATATGGTGTATTTGATTCAAAAGTAAGGAGTCAGTATGAAGAAGAAGGGAAATAAAAGACAATATAATATATTTTTGATTGTTGGAATTGTGATTGTTTTGACTGCCATTTTTATTGCTGTTTTTTGCCCGATTATAACAAAGTATGATCCATTGCTAGTTAATGTTAAAGAAAGAATTACAGCACCAACAGGACAACATAAACTTGGAACAGATGAAATGGGAAGAGACGTTTTGAGTAGAATGTTTTTTGGCGTAAGAGCATCTATGATTATCGGAGTTTCAGTTGCAATTATAAGTACAGTGGCTGGTATCATAGTGGGCGTTATAGCTGGATATTATAAAAAGGTTGATAATGCACTAATGCGTATTTTAGATGGAGTTATGGCTTTCCCTTCTATTATCATTGCAATTGCATTAGCTGGAATTTTAGGAACAGGAAAAATCAATATTATTATAGCACTTTCTGTTGCATATTTTCCTACGATGGCACGAATTGTAAGAAGTTCGGTACTTTCATTAAGAGACATCGAATATGTTCAATCAATCAAAGTACTAGGAGCAAGTGATGCATATATCATAATTCATCATATTATTCCCAATATTATTTCGCCGATTATTGTGCAGATGACGTTTATTTTTGCGCTTGCAGTGTTTGACGAGGCGGCACTTAGTTATCTGGGAGTAGGAATTCGCGCTCCGGAGCCTAGTCTTGGAGGTATGGTAAGTGATGCCAGAAAATATATGTCTGTTGCGCCATGGACAATTTTATATCCAGGTTTAATGATTGCATATATAGTATTGGGGTTAAATCTTTTAGGAGATGGCTTGAGAGATTATTTTGATCCAAAGTTAAATGAAAAATAGCAGGTGATTATAGTGGAAAATGTAATAGAAGTAAATAATCTTGAAATAGGAATTTTTAAGAAAGATGCATGCTATACAGTGGTGGACAATTTGTCGTTTTCAATTAAAGAAGGAGAAACATTAGGTATTGTTGGTGAATCAGGCTGTGGAAAAACAATGACAGCATTAAGTATTATGAAATTACTTCCGGATAATATACAAATTACTTCAGGTAGTGTTTGCTTCATGGGTAGTGATTTGAATAAAAAATCGGGAAAAGAAATCAGAAAAATATGCGGGAAAGATATCGGTATGGTTTTTCAAGAACCGATGACCTCTCTTAATCCATTGCTGACAATAGAAGAACAAATTGGTGAAAGTTTGAAATACCATTTGGGATATAACAAAAAACAGAGAAGAGAAAAAATTATAAATTTATTAGAACAGGTAGGAATTACTTATCCCGAAAAAAGATTGCATCAGTATCCATATGAATTTTCAGGAGGAATGAGACAAAGGGTTATGATAGCAATGGCACTTGCATGTAATCCAAAACTAATTATTGCAGATGAGCCGACAACAGCCTTAGATGTTACTGTGCAGGCACAAATTATTCGATTAATTCGAAATCTGAAAAAGCAATATCGAAATTCTTTGCTTTTAATTACTCATAATTGGGGAGTTGTAGCAGAACTTGCGGATAAAGTATTAGTTATGTATGCGGGAGAAGCGGTTGAAAGTGGAGAAGTGAGTGAGATTTTCAAAAAACCGTTGCATCCATATACGAAAGCATTACTTGAAGCAGTGGAACAATTGAATGAAGGAACAGAACGATTGAAAATGGTGGCTGGTTCAGTTCCTCAGCCAGGTGAAAAATGTGTGGGATGTAAATTTTCAGAACGATGCGATTGTGCAAAGGCAGTGTGTAAAGAATGTCACCCAGAACTTATTATGTGTGCTGACGGAAGACAGATTAGATGTTGGAAAGGAACGAAAGAATATGCTGAAAGTAAATAATCTTACAAAGGTTTTTTCTCTTGAAAAAAATAATCTTTCAAAAGGGCAGAATTCTTTTAAAGCAGTAAATGATGTTTGTTTAAACATAAAAGAGGGAGAAATTTTTTCAATTGTCGGAGAATCTGGAAGTGGAAAATCCACATTAGGAAAGATGATTGTTGGATTATTAAAACCAGATTCAGGAGAAATACTCTATGAAGGGAAAAATATCGGTCATATATCGCGAAAAGAAGTAAAAAAAATTAGAGAAAGTGTTCAGATTGTATTTCAAGATCCATACGCATCATTAAATCCTAAAATGACAATTGAAAAAATTTTGATGGAACCTTTAACAGTACATAAACGGGGAGACAAAACATATTGTAGAAAAAAAGCGGAAGAAATTATACAAACGGTAGGATTAACAAAAGAGGATTTAAAGAGATATCCACATGAGTTTTCAGGAGGACAGCGACAAAGAATTTGTATTGCAAGAGCTATTATATTAGAACCTAAATTAGTAGTCTGTGATGAAGCGGTTTCAGCCTTAGATGTACTTGTGCAAACGCAGATTATTAATTTATTGAAGGAATTGCAGGAAAAATATCATATGGCGTATATGTTTATTTCACATGATTTAGCAGTAGTCCGATATATTAGTGATCGCATCGGAGTTATGTATGCTGGAGAATTAGTGGAATATGGGGAAAAGCAACAGATTTTTGAAAATCCGAGACACCCGTATACGAAACTTCTAATTTCTTCAATTCCATCCACTAATCCCGAAGAAAAAAAAGAAGTAGAGGATGGAAATGCAAATAAAATTAGTAATGATTCAAAATGCGATTGTCCATTTGCACCTCGTTGTGAAAAATTTTCTGAATGTTGTATGGAATATCAGCATCGATATATAGAAGTGGAACCAAATCATTTTGTGATGTGTTGTAATAAGCATTTATAAGGAAGGAAAGGTTACTCCGTTTATCGCAAGATAAAAAAGTGACTAAAATATATTAAAGAGAGGGAAAAATATGAAAAGAAGAGTACTTGGTGTAATTGCGTTACTTCTTTCGATGTCTATGCTTGTAGTTGGGTGTAGTTCAGGAAGTAAGGGAAGTACAAAAGAGGCAGAAAAGGAGCAGAGCACAGGAGACAAAACCGGAACGATTACGGTTGCTTACAAAGCAGCACCTCCCAATCTTGACAGTGATCAGTCTACGGATTGGACAGTTACGGCGGTAATGAATCATGTATATGAAGGATTATATGAATTTAATGCTTCAAATGAAGCAGTGCCACATTTAGCAAAATCATGTGACATTGAAGATGATGGTAAAACCTATGTATTTCATTTAAGAGAAGGCGTGCTTTTTCATGATGGAACGGAGATGAAGGCAGAAGATGTAAAGGCATCTTTTGACAGATGGTTTTCTGTAAATGAAATGGGAATTTCTGTAAGTGAGTATTTAAATAGTGTTGATGTTATTGACGATTACACTGTTTCTGTAAAGTTAAATAGTGTATATGCCCCGTTTCTTAATGTTATTGCGTCACCGACATCCAATCAAAAAATGGTTGTAAGACCCGCATCATTAATTGAGAAATATGGAAACAATGTACTGGAAGAGCATATAGGAACCGGACCATATAAATTTGATAGCTGGGTTCCAGATGCAAGTGTAAAATTGGTAAAATTTGATGATTATGTTCCAATTGAAGAAGAAGCATCTGGTTTTGCAGGAAAAAGAGTTGCATATGCTAATGAAATTGACATACAGTTTGTTACAGATGAGTCTGTACGTGTATCTGGAGTAGAAACAGGTGAATTTATGTTTGCTGAGGAAATTGCTCAGGATAAATATAGTCAGCTGGAAAATTCAGAAAATACGATTCCTCAGATATTGGATGCAGATGTGGAAGGAATGTTAACATTTAACTGTGGAGCAGCGCCGTTTAATGACATAAATGCCCGTAAGGCTGTTGCAATTGGGCTTGATCTGGAAGAACTTGGTACAGCTCAAATCGGAGATGAAGAATTTTGGAAACTGGACGGTTGTTTGTTTGATAAATCTACAGTGTGGTATGACGAAAATGCTGGAAAAGATATTTATGCTAAGAATGATTTAGATTTAGCCAAGGAATATCTTAAAAAATCAAATTATAATGGTGAACCAATTGTGATTGTACAGGGAAAAGATGACACTGTAGAAAGCCAGGGAGCAGAAGATTTAAAAGCACAATTAGAAAAGATTGGATTTAATGTTGAAGTAGAACTGTATGATCGTGCAACAGTTATGGAAAAACGTTCTCAGAAAGAGGGATGGGCAATTCATTTAACATATTTCAGTGTATGGAATGCAGATCCGCAGGTTTGGAGTGCATGGGTTGGAACAAACGGATGGATTACCAACTGGGATGATGAAGATTCTAAGAAAATGGATGATATCTTTGCGAGAATGTTAGTAGAGCTTGATCAGGATAAAAGATATGAGATTGTTCAAGAGTGGTATGATGCATTTTGGGAATATGTTCCATATGTAAAAACTATTGATTATAGCCGTATGAATGCTACGAATGCAAAATTGCAGGGATATGCCAATTATTGCCAGCCATTTTTCTGGAATACATGGGTAGAAGAATAATAAGTATTTATTTGGTAAGAGGAAATTGATATTTCCTCTTACTTTTACATGGAGGCTTATATGAAAGCGGATAATATAAATAAAGTAAAAAAAATTTTACAATTTAAGAGAGAAATCATCGGTGTGAAATTTATTCATTATAAAGAGCAATATGATAAGAATGAAACGAAAGAGTATGGTCTGAGAACAACGTATTGCAATATGGTAAAAAGAGCAATGGATGGATCACATTTTAAACTTACAAAAGAAAATTTTTTCTGTGATTATGGAGCATATGCTCTTGGATTGAAAAAGCCGGATATCAGTATTGTGACGGGAAATAGCTATGCAGTTTGCGGATTATATGAAAGTCATTCTATAGCAAGAAAAATTACGGAGGAGATGAGATATTTACAACATGAAGTGTATGGTGTCGAAATGGGACCGTTGCAAGATATGGAAAGTGCAGATGTAGTGATTATTGTGACAGAGGCTGTTAACATAATGCGAATTTTACAGGGATATGCGTATAAATTTGGATATCCGAAGCATTTGCGTACAATTGGAAATCAAGCAGCTTGTTCTGATTTGACGGCAAAACCATATTTCAATAATGATCTTAATATATCATTAATGTGTGAGGGAGCAAGAAAATATATGAAGTGTTCTTCTGGGGAATTAGGAGTTTCAATGCCAGTTAATCAGTTCGATGATGTTGTAGAAGGAATTATTATGACTGTAAATCCAGTCGCAAATAAGAAAGAAAAGGATGAATTACTTTCCAGACTTCATTCAGAGGATGAACTTGGTATAGTAATCGATAAAGACACGGATTATGGCAAATGTCTACAAGAGTATGACAATTTTGTGCAGAGAATAAAATATGGACAAGAATAGTAAAGTTATAGGGCATATACTATGCTTGATATGTGTCCTTGTATGGGGAAGTGCAACTGTATCAAGCAGGATTGCTTTGAATGTATTATCTCCGGAGGAGTTACTATTACTTCGATTTTTGATAGGATATATTTTTTTGTGGGTGATATCCCCGAATTTTGTAAAGTTGGATTCTGTTAAAGAGGAACTAATATGTTTAGTATGCGGATTATTTGGAGTGACATTATATTTTTATTTTCAAAATGTAGCATTATTATATACAGTAGCCTCTAATGTCAGCATTATTAACTCGCTGTCTCCGATGTTTACAGTGATTTTAGGATTTATTATTGCCAGAAGTAAGCCAAGTAAGTATTTTGTAATAGGCTTCATAATTTCTATTATAGGAATCAATTTGGTAATATTTAGTGGTAAGATTGTATTTGACGGTTCTTTAAAAGGAAATAGTTTGGCGTTTTTAGCTTCAATTGTATGGGGAAGCTATTCGGTTTTTATAAAACAGCTAGAAAAATATCCGATGGTTATTATTACTAGAAAAGTATTTTTTTATGGTCTAATAACAATGATTCCAATTTTATTGCATACGGGAATAGAGTTTCCTTTAAAAAAAATATTAATTCCAGAAGTATATTTAAATTTGGTTTATATGGGATGTGTGGCATCAGCAATTGGATTTATTATCTGGAATAGAGGTGTAAAAATATTGGGACCGGTAAAGACAAGTTTATATTCGTATGCCATTCCAATTGCGACAGTAATATTTTCTGTTGTATTTTTACAAGAGGTATTAACAGTGCAGAGGATAATTGGTGGTGTTATTGTAATTATTGGGTTAATGATATCGCAAAAAGTATAATAAATAATAGAAGCAGAACTTCATAATGGATGATGTTCTGCTTTTATTTGGATATACCTGACAAGAAGATATTTGGTGGTTGTATTGCTTGAATTATAACTAAAAATCCGTTAAGATTAGTCTTAGAAGTTGTAGAATAGTTATAAATAGTTTTAACCAAAGTAAAGAATTTCAAATTATAAAGGAATAGGATGTAAAATGAATAATTTTGAAAATGCAAGAATATTAAAAGCATTTGGGGATGAGCGCAGGCTGGACATTTTAATGGAGTTGCAAAATGGAGAGATGGGAGCCAGTGAACTGATTGAAAAATTGGATATTGGACAATCAACCTTGTCTCATCACATGCGTATTTTATGTGATTCAGGGATTGTTCATATGCAAAAAAGCGGAAAATGTGTTTATTATTCTATAAGTGAAGAAGGGCGGAATCATATCATCAATATCATAGATGCTCTTACGAAGATAAACGGCTATAGTGACAGAAGGAGAAAGTAAAATGACAAAGGAACAGGTTTTAGAAGAATTCGATAAAGGATATGATTGCTGCCAGGTTGTGTTTCGTTACTGGGCGGAGAAGTTGAATATGGATACGGAGCTGGCTTATAAGGTGTCATCAGGATTTGGAGCAGGTATGTTCCAGGGAGAGACATGTGGTGCAGTTATTGGGGCATATATGGCATTGGGTTTAAAATATGGTAGTACATTGCCAAGTCCGGAAGGTGATGAACAAAGAGTAGAATCTATCATAAAAGATGTTGAATTTAGAGAAAAATTTTTACAAAAATATAATTCTACTATGTGCAGAGAACTTATGGGTGCAGATTTTGCGACAAAAGAAGGAGCACAGAAAATAAAAGAAGAACAAAAAATGATTACTTTTTGCCCTCAACTGGTTGCTGATATAATAGATGTGCTGGAAGAAATTATACATATATAGAAATAGCAAATATATAAATAAATTTATAAAAATAAACAATGTAAAATTACATCCGATAACTTGACTTTGTATAATAAAATCTTTATTCTTTTTTATAGACATATTCACATATGTAGATATGTAAATAAAAGGAGGAAAAAGATGAAAAGACTAGCAGTATTATTAGCACTTGTTATGACTGTAGGATTAGTCGGATGTGGAAATTCTGGTACACAGTCAAAGACAGAGTCAAAAAGTGACACAAAGGAAGAGGCAATAACAGAAGAAGCATTTGAAGGAGAGTATATTGTCAATGCAGATTATGTAAAAGAGCATTTGGACGATATTATTCTTGTTGATGCCAGAGGTGAGGATGCCGCTAATAAAGAGACAATCAAGGGAGCAATTCCGATTGCATGGCAGTATCTGGCTACATGTGAGGACGGAAAATCAGGAGATGCGAATTGGGGATGCATCCTTAATACAGAGCGCTTAAGTGAGCGTTTAGGAGAAAAAGGTCTTGATCCTAATAAAGAAATAGTATTATTTGCAGCAGCTCAGAATGGCTGGGGAGACGATGGACGTATTGCATGGGAATTAATCGCAGCAGGTTATAAAGATGTAAAAATGGTTGATGGTGGTTTTGATGCACTGAAAGAAGCCGGAATTGAGACTGCAAAAGGTGGAAGTGAGCCAAAAGCAGTTGATGTGAAGATTGATTCTATCGATACAACACATGTGATCAATACAGACGAATTAAAAGCAAATTATGACGATTATAAAGTTGTTGATGTACGTGCAGATGAAGAATATGATGGTGAGACATTATATGGAGAGGCAAAAGGTGGACATTTACCGGGTGCAATTCATATCCGTTATACAGATCTCTTCCAGAAATCTGGTATGTTAAAGAGCAACGCAGAGATTACAAAGATGTTTGAAGATGCAGGTATTACAAAAGATGACAAGGTTGTAACATACTGCACAGCCGGAATCAGATCTGGTTATATGCAGTTGATTCTGGAAATGTGTGGCTTTAAAAATACACAGAATTATGATGAGTCTTATTATCGTTGGTGTGCAGTCGAGGATGTAGAGAAGTAGATGAATAAAAAAACAATAGCAAGGATTATATTAGGCCTGGCAATAGTGCTTATTGTGGGATTATACATCCTGAATCCACAGGTGAACTCAAAGATTAATTACATATTTATGTTATTTAGTTCTATGAGTGTGGAAAGTATTATTGGTTATATAAGATCATTTGGTCCATATGCCGTTGCAGTATCATTCTTTTTAATGGTGTTTCAGTCTGTTGCAGCCCCGCTTCCGGCATTTTTAATTACCTTTGCCAATGCAGCAATCTGGGGATGGTGGAGAGGTGCAATCCTGTCATGGAGCAGTGCAATGGCAGGCGCAATCCTTTGCTTTATGATTGCAAGAATTGCAGGGCGTGACGTTGTGGAAAAACTGACCACAAAGTTTGCGATGGACAGTATCGAGCAATATTTTGAGAGATACGGGAAACATACGATTTTGATATGTAGATTATTACCATTCGTTTCTTTTGATTTTGTCAGCTATGCAGCAGGACTGACATCTATGAGTATGGCAGCGTTCCTGATAGCAACAGGAATTGGCCAGCTTCCTGCAACTATTGTATATTCTTATGTTGGCGGGATGTTGACAGGAAGTGTAAAAATGGTAGTCACAGCGTTATTATTAATTTTTGCATTGTCGACATTTATAGCACTTGCGAAAAAGATGTACACAGATAAACATTCAAAATAAAATATTGATTTAATTTTAGAGAGAGAATCGTCAGTATCGGCAAAAGTTGGTGCTGGCGATTTTTACTTTATAAGATTAGAGTGTCAAAAGCACCATTTTAATTCAAATTTCAGACTATAAACAGACAAATTTAAAAAAAATAAAAAATAGTTTACAAAATAGAAGCTCTATGTTAATATACCCATAAAAGAATACGTATTCACAAGAAGGAAAAATCAAGGAGGAACTAGGAATGTCTAATTTTCAGGAAGAAAAAAAGCTTGTATTGAAATATTTTGACGAGATGGAAAATGCAGGCTATGAAGACGTAAAAGGTGTAATGGAGAAATATATGGCACCAGAGTATAATTTTAAAGGTGTTTATCCATTTCGTGAACAGGAAGGAATTGAGAATGCGGCAGATGTATTTTTTATTCCATTGAAAAAATCCATTTCCAGCATGCAGAGACGTCAGGATATTTTTATCGGTGGATTTAATGAGCTTGATCACAGCAAATGGGTCATGAGTATGGGGCATTTTATGGGATTGTTCGATCAGGACTGGCTTGGAATCCCACATACAAGAAAAATGATTAGTTTGAGATATGCGGAATTTAACTGTGTAGAGAATGGAAAAATCACAAAAACAGGTCTGTTTGTAGATATTATAGGTTTCATGCAGCAGGCAGGAGTAAATCCGATGCCGCCACAGACTGGTAATTACTTTGTATACCCTGGTCCAAGAAATCACAACGGTCTGTTATTTGAAGATGCACCGGAAGAAGAAGGTATTAAGACATTAAAACTGGTAAATAAAATGGTAGATGATCTGGATAAATTAAATAAAACTATGGGATGCCCACCGGAGATCCTTGAAAAATCATGGTCAAAGAATATGATCTGGTATGGTCCTGGCGGAATCGGTGCTTCTTATACAATTCCAAGATATCAGGAGCAGCATCAGTTACCATTCCGAAACAGATTGACAGACAAAAAGTTCAATGGACATGTCTGCCGGTTCGCAGAAGGAAATTTTGCTTGTTTCTTTGGATGGCCAAATTTGACGAACAGACCACTTGGAGGATTTTTAGGAATGCCGGGAGGACAGGTAAAGGCGGATATGCAGGTTGTAGATGTGTACTGCAGAGAAGGCGATAAGTTATCTGAAAACTGGGTATTGATCGATTTACCGTACTGGTTAAAACAGCAAGGATTAGATATTCTTGAAAGAACACAGCAAATTTATAACGCATAAATTGAATACGTATTCAAAAGACGGGGATATAGACATGGGTGAAGAGAATAAAAAAATTAATAATCAAGTTGCTACAACAGCAAAAGAGTCAAAAGAGAGGGATATAGACATGGGCGAAGAGAATAAAAAAACTAATAATCAAGTTGCCATAACAGCAAAAGAATCTAAGACAAATCATGCAAATTCAAATAAAGTATTTTATGGAGACGGAAAACAAGTATTACCTGTCGGTGTATTAGATTATAATGATTTTTCGGTTCAGACAAAGAGAGAACAGAAAATGGAAGGATTTGATCCTCAGTATCGTGATTTTGTAGATTATATTTTAAAAATTACACATCAGATCTGGGAAGAAAAAGGGATTGGTGTTATTTATGACACATATCATAACAACATTACAATGCATTTAGGGTCTTCGAACTTGGTAGGAATCAAGGATGTTATTTCCAATACGCTCCAGACGCTGCATGCATTTCCGGACAGACGTCTGATCGGTCAGAATGTAATTTGGTCTGATTTTGGACCAAAAGGCTTTTTATCTTCTCACCGTGTTTTATCTACAGCTACTAATTTAGGAGATAGTAATTTTGGACCGGCGACAGGAAAGAAGATTAATTTCCGTACAGTTATTGACTGTGCAACTACAAATAACCGAATTCATGAAGAATGGCTGGTCAGAGATAATCTGTGGATCGTCACACAGCTTGGACTTAATCCTAGAGAAGTAGCAAAACAAATGGCATTAAATTCAAAAAACAAAGTCAATGCGCTGCAGTCCTCATATGGTTTATGTGAATCCATGGAAGGACAGTATATGCCTGAAAAATATACAGCTAAAGATGGCTCTGTTGGTGAGATGATGCTGGAAATGTTAAATCATATCTATAATTGCAAATATATAAATGAAGTAACAAAATATTATTATGATAACGCAGTTGTTCATTTCATTTGTGATAAAGATTTAAATGGATATGATGAAATTCAGGGAATGATCATCAGCTTCTTAGCATCTGTACCAAATGGAAGCTTTGAAGTTGAAAGAGTAACATGTACAGACAGACCGAATGAAGATGGCTATGATGTGGCAGTCAGATGGAGATTAAGAGGAATTAATGAGGGCATCGGATTTTTTGGACAGCCATCAGGTAAACCGTTAGATATTATGGGAATCAATCATTATCATGTTTTAAATGGCAAAGTTAAGGAAGAGTGGATGACTTTTGATGGATTAGATGTTTTAAAACAGATGGCTATGGGAAGTGATGAGCAGGAGGAGTAAGGTATGGCACAGGAAAAAGAATTGGAAAATTCAGATATAATTTTAGGAAAAGATATTTCTAATGTACGAAGAGGATTAGCTTTCTTTTCAGTAGCACTTATCTATTTTTTCTATTGTTACAATTTTATGGTTGGAACATTTATTAAACCGACAATGATCGGAGAAGCTGTAAATGGTGGATTTGGATTTACGTTAAAACAGTCTGAAGAGATATTTGCAGTGATGTCATTTGGAACCATTCCAGGAACGTTTTTGTTTGGAATGCTTTCTACAAGAATTGGAAAAAAGAAAACCTTGATCGGAATTGCGTTATTAATCGCGCTCACGACATATATCCCGTTGTTATCTCCAACAAATATGATGTTATGGAAAGCAGCAAGATTTTGTACAGGTGTTGTTTTAGGTGGTGTATTTGGTTGTGCTATGCCATTGATCGCAGATATGTTTCCTACAAAATATAGAGGAAAATTAGCAGCAACTTTAACAGCTTTATATTCACTGGCAATGATTTTCGGTGGAAAAGTGTACGGCGCATTAGGTGATGCAAATTGGAAGATTTTAATGTATACTGCAATTATACCTCCAATTGTCGGAGCAATTCTTGCGATTATATTTGTGCCAGATGATACAGCCTATACAAAAGAGCTTCTCGAAAAAGGAAGAGAGACTGGAGAAAAAATCAGTTATCTGGGAATGTATAAAGGAAAATATTTGTGGATTGGATTAGGAACAATCTTATTATCAGGAGCAAACTTTACAGCATATTCTGCATTCTCGAATAATGCAACAACATATTTAGTAACGAACATTGGAATGACAGCAGCTATAGCTGGAGCTATTTACAGTCTGCAGGGTATTGGACAGTTAGTCGGATATTTTGTCTGGGGCTCTATTGCAGATAAATTTGGTAGAAAAGTACCACTTATTGGAATGGCGCTTAGTGCAGTATTTGTATTTATCTATACAAGATTAGGTGGAGATAATATCACAGGATTTTATCTGATGTCTGTGCTGATCGGATTTGCAGTTGGATTTTCAGGAGCCTGGGGAGCATATTATACGGAACTTTTCCCGAGCAAATATCGTGCATTGTCTTCAGGAATGTCTTTCAATGGAGGAAGAATTATATCAACATTTGCCGTTCCTGCAATTGCCGGAACAGCATCAGGAAGCTTTGGAATGATGCCAATTTTCTATATTGCAGTTGCAGTGTTTGTAGCAGGAACAGTTGTATGGGCTATTTTGCCAGAAACATTGAAAAAAAATAAAGAATAAGCAGTGTTTTCGGAAAATTTTTGGAATGCGAAGGAGGAATTACATGAAAAAATGTATTATTACTGTAGTGGGAAAAGATAAAGTTGGAATTATTGCTGCTGTTTGTCAGTATCTAACGGGAATATCTGTGAATATTTTAAATATTTCACAGACTATCGTAGAAGGCTATTTTAATATGATGATGATTGTTGATGTGTCGAATTGCACAAAAGAACTTGCTGCAGTGGTAGACGAAATGGATGAACTTGGAAAGACCATAGGTGTAGATATTCATTGTCAGCGTGAAGATATATTTGAAAAAATGCATCGATTATAAATTACATTTGAAATATCAAATATATTGCGGAGGATGAGACATGATTAATTTTTATGAAGTAAATGAGACACAGCAGATGATCGAACATGAAAATCTGGATGTGAGAACCATTACACTCGGAATAAGCCTGCTTGACTGTATTGATTCAAACCTTGAGAGTCTGAATCAAAAGATTTATGAGAAAATCACTCGGGTTGCTGAAAATCTGGTTACGATTGGTAACCAGATTGAGCAGGAATATGGAATTCCGATTGTAAATAAACGTATTTCTGTAACTCCGATTTCACTGATTGGCGGAGCAGCATGTAATACTCCGGAAGATTATGTTGAAATCGCAAAGACACTTGATAAAGCGGCAAAAGAAGTTGGAGTAAACTTTATTGGCGGATATTCAGCATTAGTGTCAAAGGCTATGACGAAAAGTGACGAGCTTTTGATACAGTCTGTACCACAGGCGCTTGCATGTACCGAGCGTATTTGCAGTTCGATTAATGTTGGATCAACAAAAACCGGAATTAATATGGATGCGGTGCGTCTTTGTGGTGAAATTGTGAAGCGTACAGCGGAAGCTACAAAAGAAAATGACTCTTTGGGCTGTGCAAAGCTGGTTGTATTCTGCAATGCACCAGATGACAATCCGTTTATGGCGGGTGCGTTTTTAGGTGTGACAGAAGGAGATTCCGTCATCAATGTAGGAGTCAGCGGACCTGGAGTTGTGAAGCATGCAATCGAACAGGTACGTGGACAGGGATTTGAAGAACTTTGTGAAACAATTAAGAAAACTGCGTTTAAAGTAACGCGAGTCGGACAGCTTGTTGCTGGAGAAGCCTCAAAACGCCTTGGAGTTCCGTTTGGCATTGTAGATCTTTCTCTGGCTCCGACCCCGGCTATCGGTGATAGTGTTGCAGAGATTCTGGAAGAAATCGGTCTGGAGCGGGTTGGTGCTCCTGGAACGACAGCCGCTTTGGCAATGCTTAATGATCAGGTGAAAAAGGGTGGTGTTATGGCATCTTCTTATGTAGGCGGACTCAGCGGCGCATTTATTCCGGTCAGCGAAGATCAGGGAATGATTGACGCAGTGAAAGTCGGAGCGCTTACGATCGAGAAACTGGAAGCAATGACTTGTGTATGTTCCGTAGGATTAGATATGATTGCGATTCCGGGAAAGACAAAGGCATCCACAATTTCTGGAATTATAGCAGATGAGATGGCAATCGGAATGATAAATCAGAAAACGACAGCAGTACGTTTGATTCCAGTAATCGGAAAAGATGTTGGAGATACGGCACAATTTGGCGGGCTGTTGGGCTATGCCCCGATCATACCGGTGAATGAATATGACTGCAGCGCATTTGTAAATCGGAAAGGTAGAATTCCTGCACCTGTGCACAGTTTTAAGAATTAAGAGGAGGTAATCAATATGGTTTCTGCAATTGATATTACGATTGTTATTGTATACTTACTACTCATGTTAGGCGTTGGATATTTATCAGGAAAAAATAATAAAACACAGGATGATTATTTCCTTGCAGGACATTCAATGCCATGGATACCAGTTGCATTATCAGTTGCAGCGACTATGATAAGTGCAAATGGTTTTATTGGAGGACCTGGCTGGGCATATACATCTGGAATGGCTCCGGTGATGGTAAATATTACGGTTCCATTAGCAGTATGCTTTGCCTTGAGCATTACTACCCCTGTTTTTTATCGGATGAAAGTGACATCCGTTTATGAATATATGGGAAAACGAATGGGAAAATATACAAGAGCTCTTACAATTTTGCAATTTTTTATTAATTCCATTATACAGATCAGCTCCATGATTTATATTCCGGTACTCATATTTCAGAAAATAACAGGAATATCATGCTATGTTTTAGTGCCATTTGTTGTAATTACGGCTTTATTGTACACATTGATGGGGGGAATCAAAGCAGTTATCTGGACAGACAGTATACAGATGATAGTTGTTATCGGTTCAGTTATTTTGATTATGTATATGGCTGTCAAAGGTTGTGGATTAAGCTTATTGGATACGCTTTCCGTAGCAAAAGAATCCGGAAGATTAAATACATTGGATTTTTCGCTGGATATTACCAAAGAGAATACATTTTGGGCATCGTTAATTGGTGGAAGTGTAATGTGGATCCGATACTTTTGCTTTGACCAGTCGCAAGTACAAAGAGTTCTGACATCGAAATCATTGAAAAGCGCAAAAAATTCTTTTGTGGTAAGTGTTTTTGTGATGAATATTGTGTATTATGTCATGCTGTTGCTGGGAGCAATTTTATTTGTTTTTTATGGTGGAAAAGAATTTGCTACATCCAATGAAATTATGATTACTTTTATAATAGAACAAATGCCAATTGGAATTATTGGAATTATTATTGCAGGAATTTTCGCGGCGGCAATGTCAAGTGTAGATTCATTATTAAATAGTATGACTGCAGTTTTTACGAAGGATATTTATGAACCATGTGTAAAAAAGGAAGCGTCATTGAAAGTGACTATGATTATTACCGGATGTATCGGTGTAATTATGACAATTGTTATTTTTGTAGCATTTAACGGAAGTGTGAAATCGATACTTGATCTGGTCGGCAGCTATATCTCATATTTTGCAGGACCTGCAGCGGGCGCATTTATATTGGCAATGTTTACTAAAAAAGCAAATGATAAAGGAACTGCCGTAGGTGTCATCATCGGATTTGTACTTGGCTGGATTATTGCAATAAAGTTCCAGGTTAATTGGTTGTGGAATCCGATTATAGGTGCTATAATAACAATTGCTTTTGGATACATTTTGAGCCTGTTATGGAACCAAAACAGCAATGAGGAACAGGCAGAAAAGTATACCGCACTTGGAATACGTCAGCAAGTGCTTGCTAACGAATCCGATAAGGGGGATGTACCGTTTTCGTTTGGATGTTGTGAACGAATTGTATTGGTTTTCTTCATTATGCAATATGTATTTTTATATTGCGTTCAACATTAAGAAAGGTTGGGGTAGATGGAAAAGAATCGAGAATCACTTCCACTGGATAGAAAGGTCACATCCAGAGATGTAGCAAGAGTGGCCGGAGTTTCACAGTCTACGGTATCACGCGTTTTTTCAGATGTGAGCAGCGTAAAACCAGAATTGAAAGAGCGAGTATATCGTGCGGCGGAGGAAATTGGATATAGACCTAATCTTGTCGCAAGAGGGATGATCAGTGGAAAGACGAATGTGATTGGTTTGGTAGTGGGAGATAATCTTGGTCCTTTTTATAATCGTATTATAAACAAATTTGCTGAAGCTATTCAAAAGATGGGAAAGCAGTGTTTGATTTTTAAGGTTCCCAGACAGGATCAGCTTGGAAAAATTGTAGAAAGAGTTTTACAGTTTCAAGTGGAAGCTGTGATCGTAACTGCTTCTGCTATGACGAAAGTGATGGCAGAAGTAATCTTGGAAAATAATGTTCCTGTTATTTTGTTTAACCGATTTATTCCAGGGCTTGATATAAGTACCGTGTATGTAGATGCAGTGAATGGAGCAACAACAGTAGCAGAGTACTTGTATCAAAAAGGTCATCGCAATATTGGATATATACAGTATATAAAAGAGACTGGTGAGGAATTAGAAAAAAAGATAGGATTTTATTCAAAATTAAGGCAGTATGGGATTTTTCAAATAAAAGAAGAAACCGCAGAGTATGATTATCAATCAGGATTTGAAGCCGGTATTCGGCTGCTTTCCGGAGAGGATGCACCGAGTGCAATTTTCTGTACAAGTGATTTGATCGCATTAGGAGTCATGGATGCAGCAAGAAAAGAGTTAGGATTGAGGATTCCAGAAGATGTTGCTATTATAGGATATGATGACATCGAGATGTCATCCTGGGAATCATACAGTCTTACATCGGTTCATCAGCCAGTCGAAGAAATGATTGAAAAAACGATGGAAATTCTTGATAACCTGCTTAAAGGTGAAAACCGCAGAGATGTAAAGATGTTTAATCCGGTGTTGAAACAAAGAAATTCTGTGTAAAGCAATATGAGAAATGGACATAATTGATAATATGTTTATTTCTCATATTTGTTTAAAAATCATACTGGAAAAGTTTGTCATTGATTGAAATAAAAGAGGAGGGGCTTGCAATGAGCAGCATATGACCCGGAGGCAATTAAAGCAATGAGCGTTATTGATAGTGGTGTGGCAGTTCTGTCCATGCATGCACCATACGAGGTGACAAGTAAATCTGATGTATATGAAGTATACCGTGGATACAAAGCCTTTTTAAAAGATATGAAATAAAAAGTATGAAACATAAAGTATAAAATAAAGGGGATAAAATGAGATGGAAACAGTGAAAAGATATGGAATATTGACAGTTGGTTCTGTCGTATTGGGAATTTCGGACTACATGTTCAAATTTCAGAATCACTTTAGTTTTGGCGGGGTCAGCGGTATCGCCGTGGTTATGAGCGGTCTGCTTGGAGGCTCTGCGAGCACGTATACATTTGTCATTAATATGCTTTTACTTGTAGTTGCATTTGTATTGCTGGGAAAAGAAGTGGCAATGCGGTCTGCCTATGTGAGCGTTTTGTACAGTGTAACACTGGAAGTCATACAGTATGTGTGGCCGATGTCAAAGCCACTTACAAATCAGCCGGTGTTGGAACTTGTATTTTGCTTTATGGTCCTTGCAGTATGTTCCGCAATTTTCTTCAACATGAATGCATCCAGCGGTGGGTCGGATATTATTGCTTTGATATTAAAAAAGTATACCAATGTTTCAATCGGAACAGCATTGCTGGTCGTAGATTTCATAGTTGTCATTGTGGCATTTTTCGTGTATGGTGTAACTGTAGGTTTATTTTCACTGGCCGGATTCCTTGCAAAGTCATTTTTTATTGACACGGTCATTGAGTCATTGAATCTATGTAAATATTTTACAATCATTTCCCAAAATGCAGAGCCAATCTGCAATTACATTAATGCAGAGTTGAATCACGGTGCGACGATTTACGATGCAAGAGGCGCTTATACGAAAGATAACAAACAGGTAGTTATGACAGTTGTAAAACGCGAACAGGCGAGAAATCTCCGGAACTATGTTCACAAAGTAGATCCGGACGCATTTATGATGATCACCAACAGCAGCGAGATTATTGGTAAAGGATTTATAGAATAGGAGAAGCTTACGATGAGCAGCATATTTGACATATTAGGGCCAATTATGGTCGGTCCGTCCAGTTCTCATACAGCGGGGGCAGTGCGAATCGGCTATACAGCCAGACAACTTTTCGGGGAGCCGGTAAAAAAAGCGGAAGTGTATCTGCACGGGTCATTTGCGGCGACAGGAGAAGGTCATGGAACAGACAAGGCGATCATTGCAGGTCTTCTCGGAATGAAACCAGATGATCTTCGAATCCCGGATAGTTTTACAGTAGCAGAAGAAAATGGCATGGAATTTACCATTGCAAAAAAAGAAATCCGCGGCGCACATCCGAATACAGCAAGAGTAATCATGGAAAATGGTGCGGATAAAAAGATGGTCATGCAGGCATATTCTATTGGAGGAGGCCGGATCCGTGTCAGTGTGCTTGACGGGATAGAAGTTGATTTCAGTGGGGAGAGCAATACGTTGATCGTGCGGAATATGGACCGCCCGGGATGTATTACAGAGGTAAGCGCGGCACTGAGCCGGGAGAAGATCAATGTTGCGACGATGCAGGTGTTCCGTCACAAAAGAGGCGGTCTTGCCGTTATGGTCGTAGAGACAGATCAGTCCATACCGGAAAATGTTGTGGCTGAACTGAAAATGAAAGAAGATATTTTGGAAGTAATATCTCTGAATCTGGAGGAGGGACGATAGTTATGGCATATCAGGCAGTGGATGAGATTATGGCAAGATGCGAAAAAGACGGTGTAGAATTCTGGAAAGCCGTTCAGCTTGAGGACTGCGAGGAAAACGGAATCAGTGAAGAAGAGTCCTGGAATCAGATGACACATATGTGGAACTCTATGAAAGAGAGTGTTGCAGCATATGACCCGGAGGCAATTTCCAGAAGTGGACTTGTCGGAAGAGAAGGAAAGCTGATGGATGCATATCGGGAGCAGGAAAAACCGTTATGCGGCGATTTTGTATCAAAGGTTATTGCAAATGCATTAAAAATGGGATGTAACAATGCCTGTATGAAGCGAATTGTGGCAGCTCCGACTGCCGGAGCCTGTGGAGTCATGCCGGCAGTTCTTGTTACTTATTATAAAGAATATGAAGCTTCAGAGGAAACCATGATCCAGGCGATGTATGTGGCAGCAGGAATCGGTCAGGTCATTGCGTCCCGTGCTTCACTGGCGGGAGCCTCCGGCGGTTGTCAGGCAGAGATTGGTTCTGCTTCTGGAATGGCAGCAGCGGCAATCTGTAGTGTACGTGGCGGAAGTAAAGAGCAGATGGGACATGCCTGTGCCATGGCACTTAAGAATCTGATGGGACTTGTCTGTGATCCGGTAGCCGGGCTGGTAGAAGTTCCGTGTGTGAAAAGAAATGTAGGAGGTGCGGTCAACGCTTTGGCGGCAGCAGACATGGCACTGGCAGGAATCGCAAGCCAGATTCCGGTAGATCAGGTCATTGATGCCATGGGCGAAGTCGGAACGAAGATGGACGTGTCACTCAGAGAGACAAGTAAGGGTGGTGTCGCAACAAGTCCGAAGGGTCTTGAAATTGCAGAGAGACTTGGAATGTAAATATTACGAAAAGGAATGCTGGAGGGCATTCCTTTTTTTAGGAGAGTATGTTATAACAAAGATAAACAATCAAGTGTCATGAGTAAGGTAAAGAGGGGATAAATTATGTTAGATGAGCACATGGGACCGATTAAAAAATACAGTATACTGACTGTGGGGGCAGTCGTACTTGCACTGGCGAACTATGTATTTAAGTTTCCGAACCATTTTAGTTTCGGAGGTGTAGCCGGTTTTGCAGTTATTTTAAGTGGAATGTTTGGCGGTTCCGCCAGTACGTACACATTTGTAATCAATATGTTACTGTTATTGATCGCATTTCCAATATTGGGAAAGGAAGTTGCAATGCGGTCTTTCTATGTCAGCATCGTATTCAGTGGTGTGCTGGAAGTTGCGCAGTATGTGTATCCGATAGACAAGCCAATCACGAACCAGCCGGTGCTAGAGCTTGTATTTTCTTTTATGCTGCTGGCAGTGTGTTCCGCGATATTCTTCTTCATGGATGCGTCCAGCGGAGGAACCGATATTATTGCTTTGATATTAAAAAAGTATACCAGCGTGTCAATCGGAATGGCGTTACTGCTTGTAGACTTCGCAGTTGTTGTGATTTCTTTCTTTGTATATAATCCGACCGTTGGACTGTTTTCATTTGCCGGATTCCTTGCAAAATCATTTTTCATTGATTCCGTAATTGAGAGTCTGAACCTGTGTAAATATTTTACAATCGTGTCAGATAATGCTGATACAATCTGCGATTATATTCATAAAGAGCTGAATCACAGTGCGACCATTATGTCGGCGGAAGGCTCTTACTCACACGAGCCGAAGAAAGTCATCATGACCGTTGTGAACAGGGATCAGGCACTGAAGCTCCGGAAATTCGTAAGAAGCGTGGAACCGCATGCATTTATGATGATCACGAACAGTAGTGAGATCATCGGAAAAGGATTCCGGAATACGATGTAGGAAAATCGTGGTTAGAGTATGAAAATAAAGCAGGTGAATGAAGAGGATTTGTGACTTTTCATTCACCTGCTTTTTGTAAATATTAAGCTTGAACATATTGTTTTTATAGTTTAAAGATGTACAATGATATTGAATATTTCTGCCATAAATGTCGAAAATATTCAATTGTGTCATGCTAAATAAGGGAAATAAGTATTGGTTGAATGAAAATGACAAAATTGTATAAAATGTTCATAGGTAATTGATAAATGGTTTTATCAGCACTTGTGGATAACTCTCCCCTATATAAGGAGAAAAAAAGGGTCAGTATTCAGAAATGTTTCTGAATTGACATAGAACATCAGATTTTGGGCGTATTTTAATAAGCCCAAATAAGTATTATGACAATTAAATATTTTTTCAGGAAACTAAAGGTTTCAGGCTTCTAATGTACTGTGGACAATTCATTGCATATGCAACGATTACGGTTAACTGGCTGGCAATGCCAGCGAGGAAAACATCAGCTTTTGTGGTGGTATGGTTTCTGGTCTTTCTACCAGCGATACACATATTGGTTTTGAAGTGATTGATGGAACGTTCTACAATAGTTCTTATTTTATAGATGTGATTCCATTCATCAGAATCACGTTGGATACCAGGAAACATGCGCAAATCCATGTTTTCATAGGTATAAGTTGTCCTGTCTCTTTTGGCAGAGCTGCAAGGGTTATCGCAATCACAAATCCAGCCTTTATGATAGTGTATTTTGGGGCAGATCCATTTGATACGGTCAGACCGTCCATTTTCCTTTGTAATGCCCTGGTATTTCATGGAAAGAGAAGGATCATTCGGGCAGGTTGGATAACCGTAGGCATTGTATCCAACCTTTTTGAGGGAACTTTCATTTCTGGGGTTATAAGGGATCAGTGCCCGGGAAAAATGAAAGTCATGGAATAACTTTCCATACAGCTCAACAGAATCAAAGGCAGAATCTCCAAGAAAAGTATCTGGATGAAAATCAGGATGGAGTCGCTGTCATCAATAAAAGAGATGTGTCTTACAATTCCTAAGCCGTTCGTAAGAATGGCAAATTTATCGGCATAACAGAAATGTCTATTGATATACATCTGTTTGGCATCAGGGCAGGAAGCAGCTTGAGAGGGCATTAGTCCGTAAGCTATCTTATAAGGATCGATGTCAGGTTTGTCTTTATAGAAGACTTTAAGCTTCTTAATCAGAGCGTTGAGAGTTTTTGGATTATTTTCGGTAACATAAAGTTCAATCCCAGATGTATCAAAAGTAAGCATCTGAGAAAGAGAAGAATCGATCAGTTGGCAAATGGGTTCGGTGTAATCAACCATACGTTAAAACATAAGTTCGATATAAGGCTCAAAATCATGCTTAAAGCGAGACATTAAAGAAGCATCAGGAACCTTAGTGAAACTACAGAATGTTCTTAATTCTTTGCGTAGATGCAAAAAGAGCAGAAGCAGGGAATCGGTAGAGCCGCACGCATTTATGATGATCACGAACAGTAGTGAGATTATCGGAAAAGGACTTTGGAATACGATGTAATATATAAAGGATAATCAAAGTTTTTGAGGGTTTGCCGAACTAATTGAGGGTCAGTCGTGAGGGGCTGGCCCTTTTAGAATGCCAGTTTTTGAGGGTTTAGTTTGAGGGTCTGGAATAATTCCAGGCCCTCTTAAATAATTAGTCAAAATCATATTCGTTGGGATATGGGATATCATTATCTGATAAGATTTTTTGCAGTGTTTGAATATATTTGTATTGACGTTCAATTTCAATCCAGTTGCCATGACATAGTGAGTTTGCCTCTTCTAATTCATAACATGTAAGTTCATAATCTGTCCAAAGTGGACAGGAATGATTCTTGCTAAAAGCACAATGGTTTTTCATAAATTCCTCCTAAAAATCATCCTCTTCTAAATATAGAACAGGGTTGTAATTCGTGATACCGTTTAATACAGGGACTGATCTTGTTGCATATAAAAAGCGATTTCTAAAATGCTCGAAGTTGCGGAAACCTCTGCCAAGTCGTTTTAAATCTTTGATTTTTCTGTTAATAGATTCAATAGGTCCATTTGATAATCGGCTATCATAGATTCTTCCATTACCGATTTTTTCAACCATAATAAATGAGTTGATAATGACTGTAATGCAGATATTATAATGACGGCACATACAAAAGTGCAGGATAATAAGTGGTGGATTCTGGAAGAGTGCAGTGACCGTATGGAGTTCTCCATGGAATATACATCTGATGGAAGACAGATAAAAAAGGTTACGGATGCGCGAGGTAATGAGACAAATTATGCTTACGATGAGAAAAATCAGTTATTAAGCAAAATAACGGATGCACGAGGCAATGAGACAAGCTATACTTATGATCCAAATACCGACCGTCTGACAACTGTTAAAAGAACGGTCGGCGGTCAGGAGATGCAGGTAGAGTACACATATGATAAGGACAAACCGAAAACAGTTAAAAGAAATCATGGGGTTACTTACCAGTATGGATATGACAGTTACGGCAATGAGACAGAGATATCTGTGGGCGGCACTGTACTGGAGAAGACAGCTTATAAGAACAGAAATGGTCTGACAGACCGGGTGACATATGCGACAGGGGAGTCCATCCGTAATGAATATGATGACAGGGAGCAGTTAATCTCTCAGTATCTGGTGAAAAAAGACGGAACAGAAGAGAAGTTATTTACCAATACTTATGATAATTATGGAAATGTAGTGTGTCATGTGAACCACAGGAACAATCAGATTAATCATTATCAGTATGATTTTATCGGAAGAATTCTGGGAAAAGATTCATCAGACGGTATGAGACTCCGGACAGTATACGATGATAAAAATCGTGTGAAATCATGTACTTATCTTGTAGAGGGTAAAGGAAATACAACGGAATATATCTATGGAGAGGCAGAAAAACTTCAGAAACCAGGTCTGAATTACGGCGTGCGTATCAATGGAAAAGATTGTGTCGATTATATTTATGACGTACTTGGCAGACAGGACAGACAGATTACCAGACTGTCTGATACAAAGACAATGGAAGTAGAATATACTTATGTTCCGGGAAAAGAAAAGGGACTCACAACGACATTGATTGAGTCTGTGAAAACAGAAGACGGAGAGATGCAGAAATTGTATTGAGGTACAAGGAGAATGAACAATGATAGATGGGGATATCAAAAATGCATGTGAAAATTCGAAAATGATTTGTATTGGATTGCGAAATGATCCGGCAGATGATTACTTAGTTGGTTATGTAGAGTGTTGTGATGAGGAAGGAATTATATTTTGTAATGTTGATTATCGGGGAATGAAAACAGGATATATATACATGACAAATGATAAGGTAACAGGAGTGATGTATAAACCCGATTATATACAAAAGCTGAAAATTTTAATGAATAATAAAAAACAGAAGTATAAGAAAATTTTTGGTAATGCTGATATAAAAGAAACTCCTGTAAAAGAGTATTTTTTAAGATGGATTTTCACTAATAAAAAGATGATATTGGTCAGAGACAAGGATGAAGAGTTTAAGGGGATTCTAGAGTCGATTTCGGAAGAAACAGTGAGTATAAAAGTAATTGATAAGATTACTGAAAAAAGAAATGGGTATACAGTTCTTTTGCGTTCGCATATAGATTATTTTTTTGTTTAAATATCGGATTTAGAAGATACGAATGATAAAAAGCAAGGGGAAAAAATATGTATAATTTGACAGGAATTTATCAATTGATGAGAACTGAAGCTTTATTTTTGGTATTGGGGGAATGCTTATTATCATTGTAAATCTTCCGTTGAAAAAAAAGAAAAAAGAGATGAAAGATTTATTATTTGGAATATTGTGTATAATTCTATCAATAAGTACTGTGATATATTATACATATGTAACCACACATCCTCAAATCAAATATTTTGAGGGGAGTTATGATCAAGTAATTCGTCATAAGACATTTAGTGGAAATGAATTTGTGTTTAAAGATAGTGAAGGGACAATGGGATTTTATATAAGTTTACACTCGAAGGAAAAGATTTATCCGAATGATTTTGAGGAAGGAGTAAAGTATAGAATATTTTATGAAGATCGTACGTCGATAATTGTAAAGGTCGAAAAGTTAGGTCCTTAAATTTGAAATATTCTATTAAAAATGGAATCGTAAAGCGAAAAGGAGCGGCTTGTCTACCGGTCGTTCCTTTTTTGCACTCATTTTCAGGGAAGGGAAGGTGAAAAAATGAAATATCAAATATATACAGTCATTAGTTTGGCAGGTGGTGCAATTGCCACAGTTTTTGGAGGATGGGATCAGGCATTACAGACATTGTTGCTGTTTATGGTAATAGACTGGCTGACAGGAGGTGTCCTGTTACCAGTGGTATTTGGAAAAAGTCCAAAATCTCAGAATGGCACACTGGAAAGCAGGGCAGGGTTTAAAGGCCTTTGCAGAAAGGGCATGATGTTATTTTATGTTCTGATTGCAGCAAAACTGAATCTGCTGCTGGGAGTGAATTATGTGAGAGATACGGTGTGTATCGGATTTATTGTCAATGAGCTGGTATCTATTGTTGAAAATGCAGGGCTGATGGGAATGCCTATGCCGGAGGGAATACAGAAAGTAATTGACATTATGAAGAGGGAATCTGAGAGAAACTGAACAGAACATTCAGAAAAATCAAAGAAAAAAGAAAGAAGGTGAAAAGCGTGAAAATAGTGTCAGAGATTATGAAAGAAAACCCCTGCTATAAAGCAGGGAAAAAGATAAAGGTGAAGGGATTGATGCTTCATTCAGTAGGATGTCCACAGCCGGATGCAGCTACATTTATAAAAAGCTGGAACCGGGCAGAATATAAAAGAGCGTGTGTACATGCATTTATTGATGGAAATAACGGGACAGTGTACCAGACGTTGCCGTGGAATCACAGAGGATGGCATTGTGGAGGAGCTGGAAATAATGAATATATTGGTGTAGAACTGTGTGAGCCGGACTGCATTGTCTATACTGGAGGAAGTACATTTTCATGTTCGGATTTAGGAAAGGCAAGAAAGGTTGTACAGCGTACATATGAATCTGCGGTCGAATTATTTGCATATCTGTGTGCGCAATATGGGATGGATCCAATGAAAGATGGTGTAATTCTAAGCCACCGAGAAGGACATGCCAGAGGAATCGCATCTGATCATGAAGATCCGGAACATTTGTGGAGAGGGCTTCAGATGGGATATACAATGACTGGATTTCGCAAAGATGTGAAGAAAGCAATGGAACAAGGAAACGGAAAGGATGATTTGAAAGATAGTGGGAGAACAGAAACTCAGCCATATCTGGTCAGAGTATCCATTCCTAATCTGAATATCAGAAAAGGTCCGGGAACGCATTATGGAAAAACAGGAAGATATACTGGTGTGGGCGTTTTTACTATTGTGGAAGAAGCAGATGGCCAGGGAGCAGCCAGGTGGGGAAGACTGAAAAGTGGAAGTGGTTGGATTTCCCTGGATTATGCCAGAAAAATATCCGGGGAGAACTTACAGGATTGATTGACAAAACTGGAACGGAGGTAGTAATTTATACTTATAATATAGGAGAACTTGACCGGAACATTGAAAAGAAGTAAATTCGTTAGGAAGGGGAAGAAGTATGTATAACTTGACGGGAATTTATCAAGTGATGAGAATGGAAGGTTTATTTTTGGGTATTGGGGGAATTCTTATTATCATCGCAAGTCTTCCGTTGAAAAAAAGAAAAAAGAGATGATAGATTTATTATTTGGAATATTGTGTATAATTCTATCAATAAGTACTGTAATATATTATACATATGTAACCACACATCCCCAAATCAAATATTTTGAGGGGAGTTATGACGGATTGAACCATTATAGGACATATGGGGAAACGGAGTATTCATTTAAAGATAATGAGGGGATAACAGAATTTATTTTGGATTCACATTCGAAGAAAAAGATTTATCCGGATGATTTTGAGGAAGGAGTAAAGTATAGAATATTTTATGAAGATCGTACGTCGATAATTGTAAAAGTTGAAAAGTTAGATCCTTAAATTTTTTACTAAAAACGGAATCTAAAAAGATATTCAGAAAGGGGGAAATAAAACGATGTGGCATATATGGACACTGGATGATTGGGAAAAGAATATAGATTTGGAAAGAAGTGGACATCGGTGTGGATTGAGGTTACGTTTTGATAAAGAGGTAGATAGCGAAGTACGCAGAGCATGTAAGGAGTTTGCTGTTTTTTTGAGAAGAGAATATTTTTTCCCGATTCGAGTGGTTATATATGTAAAGGCACGTGAGCGTATAATAGCAATGGATGGAGACAAATGTTGTGGAATATTTTGGTGTATGCCAGATGACTATACGATTGAACCATACATACGTCTGGCAGCAGGAGATTATGAAAAATTATGCAAGAAATGGGGGAAGGATAGTGCGCTGACAAATATACTGCTGTGTATGGCACACGAGTTGACACATTATTTTCAATGGATTAATTCAATAAAATTAACCCCTATAGGGAAAGAACGTCAGGCAACTAATTATGCGGATTATGTGTTAGAAGATTATGCTGAAACAAGGGAACACCCATAGAAAAATGTTGCTATAAAATAAGGAAGAAATGACAATATATGGAGTGATTTTAAGAATATTTGGTTACATTTTTTGCATGTGTTATCTTGGATGGTTAGCATGTACTGAAGGGACAAGAAAGGCAATTGAATCAATAGGGCATTCTCCAAGATATTATCCTGAAAAATATGTTCTTCCTAGTGAACAGTTTAGAAAAATATTCCGACTTGAAAAAAGAAGATACCTAAATGGTCAATTGTTTTATTTTACACATCATATGTTTATATAGGACTATTCCTTTTAAGCATAGTATTGTTTATATTTTTAACACATAAAGAGGATGTAATACTTATAGCTCGGTATATATGGATTGCAATATCAGGTCCCGTTTTGGTATATATGATGTTTTTTAATTGGTTATACAGTCGAAGCCTAAAAATAGACCGATAATTAAATTTGTAAGCGAAAAGGAGCGGCTTGTCTGCCGGTCGCTTCATAAAGAGCAAGGGGAAAAAGTATGTATAACTTGATAGGAATTTATCAAGCGATTTGAAATGTCCTATTAAAAACGGAATCTTAAAAGATATTCAAAAAGAGGAAATAATACGATGTGGCATATGGGCACTGGACGACTGGGAAAAGAATATAGATTTGGAAAGTAAAAAATATGCTGATAATAATTTGGTTTGTTTTAGAATTTATATTTATTAATGTGATACCTAATGCTACAATTGCAGTTTGGCTTGCGGAACTTATGCTTTTGAATATGCATATAACTATTGAAAATCGTAAAAGGATTCTACCGGATTATTCAAGGGAAGATTGCATTAAGCCGCCTGCTCAAATTCAATTTTTATTTAAAAAAGTGGATACTCGTTTAAGAGACATTCCTAAAGAGATGTATTATTCGACGTTAATACATAGTATAGGATTTATTATATATACAGTAATTGCTATATTCATTGTAGCATTCGGAGGAGAAGCTGTAGGATTTATAATAGGAATAGGATATATAATATTTTCCGAAGGATTGGATTTCTATTTTGTATTGAAGATGGATAATAAAAATTTCAGACAACGCTATAAGAAGCTGACCGGGTATAATCTGAAATATTACCTTATATCGTCCGATAATTCAGATCCAACAGAAATAGGAACATGTACAATTGTAAGCTGGTATGAAAAAAGGAAAAGAAAAATTGCGACAGTTAAAGTGGTAGAAACTGGAGAAGTTATAAAAGATGTATTGATTGACGGGAGTCTATGTGAAGACGAAAATGCAGTATACACTCTTTATGAGATATGTAAATTATATTATCTGAAGCAAATGAAAAGAAAAGTAATAGAAAGAAAAAATAATCTTATTCCAGTATAATGAAATAAGATTATAAAAAGAATAGTATATTATCTTTTCAAGAGATGGAATTATACATCAGAATGTTATAGATTTTTTGATGGAAAGGTAAAAAACCCCGTTGACAGATTCGAAGGAATCGACTATATTAACATTAATAAAAGGGAGTAACTGGCGCCTGTCAGTCTTGCAAAGTAGAAAATCAGGCGTTTGCGATGTCGTCAGTACGATGAGTGATCATCCGTATCGTAATGAAATGGTGAGACTTTTATTGCATATTTTTGGTGTGCAATAAAGGTCTCTATTTTTGTACACCTGATAAGCCATGCACAGGAAAGCAGGATGCGGTGTGCATGCTTGCATGCAGACAGCGCATCCTGCTTTCCTGTATAGGGCGTTTAGCCACAGCGATATGAAGCGGAGCGGAATAGAGCTGGCATGGCTTATCAGCTCTAAAGCAGTATAGGACGTTTGGCCGCAGCGATTAAAAGGAGGTACAAATTATGTTGACAAATGAGCAGGCGAAGGAAAATCTAAAGAAATACGGACCGAATGAACTGGAAGAGGGAAAGAAAAAAAGTGTCTTTCAAATATTTTTAGAACAGTTCAAGGATTTTCTGGTAATTATTCTGATCATCTCCGCGGTGATCTCAGGATTTCTTGGAGATGTGGAGAGTGCGATTGTAATCTTTGTAGTTATTACGATGAATGCGATTCTTGGAACGGTGCAGACGGTGAAGGCGGAGCAGTCGCTGAATAGTTTGAAGCAGCTGTCGGCACCGGATGCGAAAGTTGTGCGTGACGGGCAGTTAATGCAGGTACCGGCGAGAGAAGTGACCGTCGGTGATGAAGTAATTGTGGAGGCGGGAGACTTAATCCCGGCAGATGGAAAGTTACTTACAGTTGCAAGTCTTAAAGTGGACGAAAGTGCACTGACAGGTGAGAGTCTTCCAGTGGAGAAGTCTTTAGATGAAGTGCCGGAGGGCGCAGCACTCGGAGATCAGACGAACCGAGTATTTTCCGGAAGCTTCGTGACTTATGGGCGAGCATCTTATGAAGTAACGGAAGTCGGAATGAGTACGGAGGTCGGTAAGATTGCCGGGCTTCTGAAAAATGCATCAGAGAAGCAGACACCGCTTCAGAAGAATCTGGATGATTTTGGTAAGAAGTTGTCCATCACAATCCTTGTATTTTGTGGGATTTTATTTGCCATCAGCGTGATCCGTGGAGAATCTATTGTAAATGCATTTTTATTTGCGGTAGCGCTGGCGGTAGCAGCTATCCCGGAGGCGCTTAGTTCTATCGTGACCATCGTGCTTTCCTTTGGTACACAGAAGATGGCGAAGGAGCATGCAATCATCCGTAAGCTTCAAGCGGTCGAAGGACTTGGCAGTGTGTCAATCATCTGCTCTGATAAAACTGGAACTTTGACGCAGAATAAAATGACTGTGGAAAATTATTATGTAAATGGTGAGAGTGTCTGTTCCGGAGAGATTGATCTGAAGGATCCGGCACAGCGAGAGTTACTGATGTTCAGTATGCTTTGCAATGATTCTACAAATCAAAATGGTCAGGAGATTGGGGATCCGACGGAGACGGCTCTTATTAATCTTGGCAGCCTTTTGGGAGAAGATTATGCACAAGTACGTGAGGAGTACCCAAGGCTTTCCGAGGTGCCGTTTGATAGTGACAGAAAACTCATGTCCACGGAGCATTTTATAGACGGACGGTATGTTATGGTCGTAAAAGGTGCGGTCGATGTGCTTCTTGAGCGTATGAGCCATATTCAGGATGGAGATACTCTAAGAAAGATCACAGAAGAAGACCGCGTCAGAATTGAAGTGCAGAATAAACATTTTTCAGAAAACGGACTGCGAGTTCTTGCATTTGCATTTAAGACGATGGAACAGGAGCAGGGGCTTACATTAAATGATGAAAATGACCTGACATTCCTGGGACTGATTTCCATGATGGATCCGCCGAGAGTGGAGTCTAAAGATGCAGTTGCGGAATGTATCAAGGCAGGAATCAAGCCAATCATGATTACGGGCGATCACAAGGTAACAGCAGCGGCCATTGCAAAACGAATCGGAATTCTGGAAAATATGTCGGAAGCCTGTGAAGGTGCGGTCATCGAAGATATGACGGACGAAGAACTTCAGGAGTTCGTACCGAACATTTCTGTGTATGCAAGAGTTTCACCGGAGCACAAGATCCGTATCGTGCGGGCATGGCAGGAGCGTGGAAATATTGTGGCAATGACGGGAGACGGAGTGAATGACGCTCCGGCACTGAAGCAGGCAGATATCGGAGTTGCTATGGGAATCACGGGAAGTGAAGTGGCGAAAGATGCGGCAGCTATGGTGCTGACGGATGATAACTTTGCAACGATCGTCAAGGCAGTGGAAAATGGACGAAACATTTATCAGAATATTAAAAATGCGATTCAGTTCTTGCTTTCCGGAAATTTTGCAGCGATTCTTGCAGTTTTGTACGCATCACTTGCAAGTCTGCCGGTTCCATTTGCACCGGTACATCTGCTGTTCATCAACCTTCTGACAGACAGCCTGCCGGCGATCGCGCTTGGACTGGAGCCGCATAATCCAGAAGTGATGAAAGAAAAACCACGTGCCATGGGAGAGTCCATTTTGACAAAACCATTTCTTACAAGCATCGGAGTGGAAGGTCTGTGTATCGGAATCATGACCATGACAGCATTTATGATCGGATATCGCGATGGAAATGCAGTGCTGGCAAGTACGATGGCATTTGGAACACTTTGCAGCAGCCGTCTGGTTCACGGATTTAACTGTAAGGCAAACAAACCGATCATTTTTACGAAACGATTCTGGAATAACATTTATCTGATCGGAGCATTTGTACTTGGCTGGCTTTTGATTACAGGAGTACTGATGATCCCGGCACTTCAGGGAATGTTCAAAGTGCAGACACTGACGGTAGCACAGTTGATGACTGTATATGGACTGGCTCTTTTGAATCTGCCGGTTATTCAGCTGCTGAAATGGATCAGAACGCGAAAGAAATAGAGGATTTGACAGGATATTGAATAAAGGAAGGAATTAAATGGAACTGAATAAGGAAAATATGCGGAAAATTCGGGAGCTGATTTTGTTCACAGCACTGCTGATCGTGGTGCTGTGGAAATATGAAGAGGTGTTGGAGGTACTGGGATATGTGGGACATCTGATTTTTCCATTTCTGCTTGGAGGAGCCATTGCATTTGTACTGAATGTACCGATGAACTTTATCGAGCGGCATTTGTTTACGGAAAAAGTAAGAAAAAATAAAGTGGCAGATAAGCTTGCAAGACCGGTGAGTCTGTTGAGTGTACTTTGTATCGTAGTTGGCGTGTTGACGGTAGTGATCTTTGGTGTTGTACCTCAGCTTGTAAATACATTTGGAAATCTGGGGCAGAGTATTACCCAGTTCATCCCACATGCACAGGCGTGGGGGAAAGAGGTCTTTCATGGAAACAAGGAGGTTGTCGAACTGATCAACAGTGTACAGTTTGACTGGGACAAGATTGTGGAGACACTGATTGATTTCCTGAAAAATGGTGCTGGAAATATGCTGAATTCGACACTTACCGCAGCAAAAAGCATTATCAGCGGAGTTTCAACATTTGTCATAGCTTTTGTATTTGCGATTTATATTTTGCTGCAGAAGAAAAAGCTTGGGATACAGGCGAAAAAGGTACTGTTTGCATTCGTACGAAGAGGTCGTGCGGAGGCTGTGGTGGAAGTCTCTTCCCTGACTTACAGCACATTTTCAAGCTTCCTGACCGGACAGTGCCTGGAGGCTGTGATTCTTGGAAGCATGTTCGTATTGGCCATGACGATCTTCCGGCTGCCGTATGCACTGCTGGTGGGAATTTTTATCGCATTTACCGCACTGATACCGATCTTTGGAGCATTCTTAGGCTGTGCGGTGGGAGCATTTTTAATCTTCATGGTCGATCCGATGAAGGCGCTTATGTTCATCGTGTTGTTTCTTGTGCTCCAGCAGATAGAAGGGAACCTGATTTATCCGCATGTAGTAGGTAATTCTGTAGGACTGCCGTCCATCTGGGTGCTGGCAGCGGTCAGCATCGGAGGCAGCCTTATGGGCGTGGTCGGAATGTTGATATTTATACCGATCGTGTCGGTGGCATATGCACTGTTCCGGGAAATTGTGTATCTGAAGCTGAAGAAACAGGGTGTAGATTCGGCAGAGCTGGAGGTTTAATAAAGACAATTAAGTCAGACCAACGAAGTGCTTATGTGTAGAATAATGTAAAAAATTAAGAAAAGTTCGTGCAGTTTAGTGTAAAAAATAAGGCAAAAATCACACTATTTTACATGAATGCAATATTAGTTGAATAAATCAATTTGGATACAATTCTGACTATATTAATTTTAGAAAAACATCTCGACATAATATATCAATTGTGGTACAATCCTTTCAAGTATTATATTTCCAAGATGCCGGAACAGAGTGTTTTACGTTTATCCGATGCTTATGAAAGTAAGTCGGAAGAACAGAGCAGAGGTGTTAAGGGTGAGCATATTTGAGTATGATGAAGAAGAACATATGAGGCAGGAACGAAAGGCTTTGAAGAGGGCGAAAAATGTGGTGAAGTGCGAATAGCAAAATTGATTATAGAATTAAATCGACAAGGTAGAATGGAAGATATTGTAAAAATGGCTGCAGATTCCGAATGTAGGAAGAAGTTATTAGAAGAATTTCACTTTGATTAAAATTTTATAGAATAAGACATTAAGATACCGCTGGAGTTGCTTATAGTAATTGCCAGCGGTATTTTCATACAATCAGGAAAATGTGCGAGATAATACCGGATTGTTACCAGTTATGCCAATGGATTCCATATGTATAGAAAAAATGTTATGATAAATGGGGATTTTGAATTTATCAGGATGAACCGGTGAAGCTGTTGATTAGGGGAAAAGAGAGGTGCCTATGGAACGGACAAAAAGAAAAAATGTGTTTCGAGCAGAACTTATTATTTTTCTGGCTGTAATTGCAGTCAGTCTGCTAGTTTTGTGGATCCGCTGGGAGAATTCCCATGCCACTTATAAGAATTATGATATTGTCGTGAAGAAGAATGTGTATTGTGAGAAGACGCAGACAGGGCGAGTGGATCTGCAGATCAGGCGAAAAGGCGGAAAGAAGGCTAAGCTGCTGCAGACACAGCAGGAGCTTAAGCAGAGCCAGTCTTTTCAGATTGTAGAAGATTCTTATAAACTGGGGATTGTCGATGATGCGTCTGCCTATGATGGAAATATTTATGAGCAGAAAAATGCCGGCGGGATTCAGTATCTTACGCTTTATTATGTAAACCATGAAGCTTCCGGCAGGCAAGGAAAAATGCATCTGGTGATGAATGACGCAAAAACGGGTAAGGAGCTTATCAACATTAAGACTTCACCGAAAGTCAAAAAGGACGCGCGCAGATATGAGTACCGGGGAAAAGATCTGTATGTGAGTGAGGAAGGAATTCTGTTAGATGCGGGAACTGACGAAGAATTTTACAATTCGCAGGCAATGACCGCCGGGCTTATGACGGTATGCTGGAAAAATGGGAAAGAGAAACAGATTCAGTTTGATCCAAATGCAGACGTATCAGAGTATGAAGCTGCGGATATTATCGTCCCGAAAGTAACTTCCACAGGGGAAGAAAAATCAGAAGAAAACCGTTGTTATTATGCCTTGGAACTTAGTGACTGGGAGAATATCCGAGAGATAAAGCTTGGGGAAAATGTATTTGCGAAGGCAGAGAACCTGGAAAAAGCGACAGATGATTTGAACAAAAAGAAGAAAAAATCGAAGGAAGAAAAAGCAAAAGAAGAAGCCGAAAAGAAGGCAGAAAATCAGAAAAAGAAGGAATTTTATACAACAGATATGTCTTTATTGAACCAGCCGGAAGATTTTCACATTTCTGATTATTATATTACGAATAAGGTGATTGCAGGCAACCGATATTATATTGATGAAAATCATGTGCTGTGGGGACAGGGCATGAACTACTATGCCCAGCTTGGAATCAATCACCCGGAAGATGTGGGCAACTGGTATCACGAGGAGTACATGGAACCTCAGAAAATAGCAGAGCATGTTGTTCATGTAGATGCATCAGCCAATGGATATTTTATGATGTATCTTACGGAAAATGGAGAACTGTACGGCGCAGGTGCGAATCTGCAGGGAATTCTTGGAAAAGAACCAGGCGAAAACGATGCCATGAATCCACAGCAAAATGTGGTGAACCAGCCGAAGCTTCTGATGAGTGATGTGTCTTATATGCGGGCTGGTGCGACCTGTGCGGTTGCGCTCAAAAAGAATGGGGAAGCGTACTGGTGGGGTGAGTTTATGTCCGGCGAAGCAAGTAGCATTTACGGGGAAGGAACGCTGATGTACACCGAACCACACAAGATGCTGGATCAGGCAATTTACGTCACGACCACCAACAGACGTTCAGCAGCGATAACGGTGAATGGTGACCTGTACACCTGGGGCGATAACACCTATGGCCAGTGTGGATATACCGGTGAGAAAACATTTCTGACAGAGCCGGAAAAGGTCATGGAAAATGTACGAATGGTCTGGTGTGATGAGATTGAGCAGAATGCAATTTGGACAGATCTGGCCAATGTAAACCCGAATGATTACGGTACGACCTGTTATGATGATACATTTATCCTGACAAAGGACGGAAAAATGTACGCGGCCGGAACTAACATTGGAACTGATTCCAAGCGGAATACTCCATACGGAGAAGGGGAAGACGATGAGCGGTCGGACGAAAATAAATGTACGACATATTCCGCAAAATTCCTGCCGATAGAAGTAAAAGAATATGTGCCGGAAAGCAATCCGACAGAAGAGTATACCGGAGAAAAGAAGATTCAGATTGAAGGAACCGCGGCAGAAGGACTGGCGGAGTAGGGGAAGCTGCTATGAGAAAGAAAATATGTATAGGTCTTTTGGCAGTTCTATTGGGAACAGGATTGGGAGCTATGCTTGTCAATCACATATGGAAAGAACCAAAACAGGGAGTAGATCTGGGAGCGACACAGATGATTGTAAAAGATTTGACTGTGCAGACTCTGGGGCAGGTTTCTTGCAGTGACTCTGTAAAGGAAAACCTGAGAGAATCAGGAAAAGATATCAAGATTCCGGTTTTGACGGTAGATATAAAAAATCCTACAAAAGACTGGCAGTCATTTACCATTTACAAAGTGAATCTGGAAGTTGGAAAATGGTCTTCTGCAGTGAGCTGGGATTTATTTCCGGAAATGAATGACAACTCAGAGTTAGTCTGGCCGATACCGGCAGGCGAAACGAAAACAATTGTTATACCATATGTGGCATATAGACAACTCATGTCTGAAAGTGACTGGGAAAAATTAGATCAGGATAATATGAAGCTAAGATTTAGCGTAGTGCAAGGCAGTATTACGGTGAATGTAAAGTAAAAAGCAATTAATGGTTATAGTTGTTTTAGCGTTGCTTTCCAGTAGCATTATTTTAGGAAAATATCTCGACATAATATATTAATTGTGGTACAATCCTTTCAAACATTATATTTCCAAGATCTTGAAGGTTTGTACCATTTCTAATTTCAATATATTTTCTAGGAATTTTCAATGCTTGAATTACCACAATGAACAAGCAGAAGGGATTTTTAGAAATATTTATATGGCATATGTATTTGGGGATAATCTGTATGGACGGAAGTTGATTAAGATACCAGAACCGAGATTTGTAGTATTCTATAACGGAACAGACAAGATGCCGGAACAAAGTGTTTTACGTTTATCCGATGCTTATGAAAGTAAGTCTGAAGAATTAGATTTAGAGTTGAAGATTCGGTTTGTAAATATAAATCCTGGATATAATGAGGAAATGGTAGAAAAAAGTCCGACATTATATCAATATGTGAAATTTGTAGATATAGTTCGCAAATATCAGAAGGAAATGCCATTTCCGGAAGCTGTGGAAAAGGCAATTGACGAATGTATCAAAAAAGGTATTCTTGCAGAGTTTT
>UMDT01057285.1_pt1 | contig 41008 bp, 50 predicted proteins | sample 1964561 | NCBI WGS metagenome assembly UMDT01 (sample SAMEA4836001, study PRJEB28245) | human gut metagenome | biome: gut microbiome; material: fecal sample | place: Denmark | collected 2008
TCTGCGGCAGGCTTTTCGTCGCCCCGTCCCTCGGGCCGCCCAGCATCGGGTGACGGGACAATTCCAACGCACGCTGCACCGCCTGCGTGGCGGGACGGCCACGGCCCAATGATTTGAGCAGAGAGCGTCGGAACTGCCACATCTCGTCGGGGTCGGAAATCTGGTTCTCCTCCATCAGCCGGGTGATGGTCGCCTCCGATGGCATCGACTGCCGTCGTTTCCTTCTCACGGCGAGGTTGATATCCCCCACCGTCATCCATTCGCCGTGAGGATGCAATGCGTAGAATTCCCGTACCGCGGCGTTGGCCTCGTCGAACGACACCGATCTGGACAGCTCCTCATAGAAGCATTGGGCCTGCGCGTCGCTGATTGGCGCGTTCCCGTGATGCACGTTGATGCGGCGCAGCACCTGCAGAGCTTCGTTAAAGTTCATCGAATTCCTCCTCTCGCGGATGGGCTTCGTCCCAGGCGGCGGCCCGCGCCTGTAGTTCCTCGTTGTGCATGTCGTTCAGCATGCTCTTCGGCAGCCTGCCGTTCACCGGCAGGTTCTCCGGGTGTAGCGCGATGTTGTTGGGGTCGCGCCCCATTTTCAGGTTTTGGATGTCCCGTTCGAGCCAACGCCTGTATGTGGCATCCCAGTTGGCGCTGCGGTGTTCGGGTTTCTCCTGCGTGTAGTAGGCGACGAACAGGGTGACTTCGCGGATCAGGTTGACTCCCGCCTTGGCCGTGGCGATGCGCAGTTCGGGCGAGGGCTTCCAGTCCGGGGCCAACACGGTCTGACGGGCCGTGGGCTTCTTCTCTTTTTTCGGAACTTTTCTCTTCTTCGAAGAAACCGCGGAAGGTTTCTTCTGAACCGGAGAGGTTTCCTCGACCCTGCTGGAACTCTGAGAAGCTTCGAAAGAAGCGTTCTCGTTTTCAGGCTCTGAGGCGGACTTGTCCGCCGATTTTTCGTTTTTTGCACGGATAGAGGAATTAGGTATTAGGTATAAGGTATTAGGTATAAGGGGAGAATATGAATCGGATTGGGTATCCGATACCCCTTGAGATGCCCCATCTGATGGGGTATCCGATACCCCTTGAGATATCCCATCTGATGGGGTATCGAATGAGGTATCCCGTAGGGGAGAGAAAGAGCTTTCCTGATACCGTTTGAGAGCGTCGGATACCGCTTCTTCACCTCCTGACACAATTCTCCGGGGGTCGATTGATGGCAGGTCAAGCAGGTCCCTAACCTGATCCCATCCCTGCCAGTCACGCTGCTCCTTGTACAGCCGCTGCAATTCGAAAACGATGACTCCACGCAGTTTCGACGAAGCTGTATCCGTGTAGCTAGAGCGAACAGCGATGGCTGTCTTGCTGCTTTTGAGAGGCGCGTCGTTTCGCAAGAAGGAACGTATCAGCACTTCATCGGTGTCCTCGTCTCGTACGATATAGAGTTTCTTCTCCAAGACGACGGCATCGGCTTCTATCGTCTCGACAGTCATATCCGAAGCGTTGACGGCAAGCTTTTTAGGACGCCAGTCAACGACGCCGCAGAGATTGGTCGAAAGTTTCAGCAGCAGCAGGAGATACAGGTTCTGCTGCGAACGTGTCAGGCATCGCCAGCTCGGATCGTCTAGGATGGCCCGATGTATTAGAGCATATTGCCTCATATAAGTTCCTTAGCGATGGACCAGTGCTACCGCTCGTTCATGGCCGGCTTTATCGTGAACGCGTCCGCCATGATTTCGCCTGGCGTGTAGCCGGTGGCCGCCCCGTATCGTTCAACATCCCCCAGGCTCCATTCGAGATCGCCCTTGCGGTGGACACGCACGTAGCGTTCGGATTTGTCGATGATGCGGGCGACGTCGTAGTTCGAATGTCGGTTGATTCCGATAATCGCGTTTATCCGGTCGCGGATCGCTTTTCCGGTTTTTGATGGTGTTTCCTTGCGGTTTGTCATTTTCTGAAAAGGTCTCCTATGTATCCGTTGCGTCTATGTGGGCGCAATTAAGGTTATACAGGTGCGTCCATGTAGGCGCAAATAGTATCGGCGTGTCGGTGTGACGCATTAAATAGACGCAAAAGCTGTAGAATAGAGACATGGCAACGAAAATCGAGGTCAGCGAATTCGCTCGACGAATCAACATCGGCGTCAAATCCCAGATGGGCATACGTCGTTTATCCAACCGTGCGTTGGCGCGTGGAATCAAACGCAGCGAAAAATACGTCCGAGAACGGGTAAACGACGAGCAGGAATGGCGTATAGCCGACCTCGAACGCATGTGCGAGCTTTGGAGGATGACATTCGGCCAGCTGACTTCATATGTCGATTTCAAAGCCGACCATTCGCACCCCGAAGCCACGGGAGCCGACTCGATCTCCTCGTATCAGTTCGTCGCGGTCATGGATGGTGATGATATCGTTCAAATCCTCGACGGATCGTCATCCCCGCCACTCGTCAACGACGAAGAAAGACGGCCAATACGGAAACATTGCCCGTCAACCGAAATCGAATCCGGGAACGCAGGTGAGGATGCCCCTGGGCCGGACTCCCTCACCGATGAGGAGCGCAAGCGTATCGTTTTGGAGAAACTACGTAGGGGTGACGTGTCCTTGGCGGCGAACAAGGATCCGCATAAGCTCGCGGAAATGGAAGGCGGTGACGGCCGCTAGTGACGACTGCTTGCCCCTGTTCTGTCAGAGTATCCTCTTCTCGAACCGATTCGATAGGAGGATATTCAACCGTGTTGACGGCCGCACCATTCGACCGCCACATGCCCATCAACCGTGGCATGACCTACGAGCAGATGCTCGACGCCGTGGAAAACCAGCCAGTCCACGTCATCGAAGCCACGCTTGACGATGACACTTCAGGCCTCTACTGTGAGGCTATCCAGACCATAATCATCGACGAGCATATGACCGACGTGCAGAAACGATGCTCTCTCACCCATGAACTGTTCCACTGGCTGCACGCCGATGATTCGCATGCGGAATACGGGAAAAGCCATGCCGAATGGCGTGTGCGCCGTGAAACCGCCATGTTCCTGATCGACCCGGCGGACTATGTGCAGGCCGAACGGGAATATGATGGCGAGATCTATCAGATGTCCTGCGAGATGGATGTCACGGTGTTCCTTTTGGAGGACTACCGTCGGATTTTGGAATACCGCCAACCGATACACGACTGAAGAGAGGAGATATAAGCCATGGGACATCTTGACCCGTTTTTCCAGGAGTTGAACGGCATAGGAATACTGGCGCTGATCGTCACCGTCATCGCTGTCATAGTCCGCGTGATGTTCTGCAAAACCATGAAGGAACGCGTGTTGACCGCGGTGGCCGGACTGGTGTTCGCGGTCATTGCCTCATTGGGCGCGGATTATGCGCTGCGGCCTTTTGCCGGAGTCGGATCTTCCGCGACAGGAGGCTCCGCCTTCATGGAACTCTTCATAGGTTTCATCGTGACCGTGGTGGCAGGAACCCTCTGGTGGGGAATCACCTTCCCACGCGGGGAGGAAACCCCATCCCCGAACAATCAGCTCACGTTGGATCCGAACACGGAATTAAAGGGATTCGCGCCCCGATACGGGCTGGTGGCCGCCATGAGCAACGAGGACTCCTATTATGGCTGGTTCATGATAGACCACGACAACGGCGGCTCCCCCGACCCGTTGTATGAAGCCAGTCTCAACGCGAACCTGCAACAGGAACGCCAGCTCGGGAAACTGTACGGCGATCCGGGTTCCGGCTTGGACTATTCCGCTTTCGGGAACACGGCCGTACAGGCCGGCCAGCAGGGCGAATCCGCATTGGCCAGAATCATCGCCTACATGCGGCTCAACGTCATCTCCTTCTGGTCCCTGTACGGGCTCAACGAGAACCGCCAGCCCATCAACGCGGACATCGACTGCGTGCTGGTCGGCATAGACCCGCAACAGCAGGTGCATGCCTGGTTCGTGGACGCGAAGAACTACAAGGGCGGCAGCGACACCAAATACGTGAACTTGGATCCACGAAACCTGGTGCGCATGAGCATCAGCCGTCGAGCCCTCGTCAAAGGCTCGGATGGAACACCCGTGGTCAAGATGAGCGAGAACATGGCAACCCAACGCGATAATTGGGCGTCCACGCTCGAAACCTATCACGTGGCGGCCCAATGGATGGTCTGCATGGTACCGGGCGGACATAACGGCAACCCGGATGTCAGCGAAGCCGTCTGGCCGGGCAATGTTCGTGTCGTGACGCCTGGACAGTTGGTTGCGGAAATCCAATCCCTGAGCCTGCTGCCGGTGGACAATATTCCGCCACGTGTCGTCAGACTGTTCACCTCGGCAGTCAAACAACAGGCTCCTGCGCCAGCAGCGCCGGTGACGAACACTGTGCCGATGCCTGTGACCTCACCCGTCCCAGCCCCTATCCCCCAGCCGGCAATAACGAACAACTGCCCCAAATGCGGTCAGCCATTGAACGGACAAACCAACTTCTGCCCCAACTGCGGCACACCGCTCAACGCCTAATCAGGAGGTCAAGCATGGCTGCATGCCATTGAGTTGACGCTCCCCACGGCGGGGCGTCTTCCTTCTTTTTTCTTGTTGATTTGACGAACTGTAGCCTGTAGGCTACAGTATTGGTATGTTGAGATTCAAGAGGACGAGCGAATTCCTTGAATGGCTACGCAAACTAAAAGACAGAGACGCAAAAGCCAAAATCGAAGCACACCTTGACTACTGCGAGCTAAAAGGCTCCCTCCTGGGAGATACCAAACCCGTAGGAGACTCCATATACGAGATGCGCTTTCACTTCGGACCCGGATACCGAATCTACTACGCAAGAAGCGGATCAGAAATCTATCTGCTGCTCATCGGCGGAGATAAAAGAAAACAACAGGCAGATATCAAAAAAGCCAAGAAACTATTCAGGGAATACTCCGAATAGGAGGAGAAAAAATGACAAAGAAATACCAAGACTACGACACCAGCGAATTCCTTGAAACCGAAGACGACATCGCCCGCTACCTCAATGCCGTAGCAGAATACAATGATCCTGAAATGTTCCAAACCGCACTCGGAAAAGTAGCAAAAGCACGAGGAATGTCCAGCATTGCCAAAGAGGCGAACGTGTCCAGAGAAAGCCTGTACCGAAGCCTCAGCGCCGAGGGTAATCCCTCGTTCCAAACCATCTCTAAAGTACTGGCTTCAATGGGACTTCGACTGACTATACAGCCAGCTGAAGCCTGATATGTTCACCAGGTCGGCGGTGGAGCGCATCGACTAACGTTCTCCTGTTCTCATGACCACGATCATGCTGGGGATTGACATCCTCCCCCGCCTGAAGGCGGGGGATTCCTACGCCGGTCAGCTTAATGAAGCCTTGCGGTTCGGCGGGTTCCCGCTTCACGGGCGTCCGCGTTGCGACCGGTTTGCGCCAGTCTCCGTCTTACGTCGCCTCCACGGGCGTTTAGCGACTCCGCGAGTCCCGCGGCGTCGAGGATGAAGTGGAATTCCTCGTCCAGCTGATCGAACAAGGATTGCGGGGTCTCCCAATCGTCCTTGTTCGAGGTCATCGCAGCCGCACCCGCCTTGTAGAAGTTGCTTGCCATTACAATTTGCTCTTTTCGTTAAGGATTGATGGTTTGGTATCCAGTTGGGCGGATTCGAATTTTTCCGCAGCTTCTCTCTGAGAGGGAAACGAGTATCTGGTGCGGGTTTTGCAGTATGGGCAGCCGACCCGCCACCATGTTTTCGTATGAGTGATCGGGCTGACGGCTTTCCGATATTCGCCTTTCATCCCGCAGTTAGGGCATAGTAACGTCGTGTCGAACACGTCAACGTATTTGTCGCCCATACGATCCAATGTCCGTTGCATGGCCAACGTGTCCACTAGTTTCGGGTCGAATCCGAGCTGTTTGACCTGGCTGGCGCTCCACTGAGCTAGGTATCGGAGGATTTGCTGTTCGATACCGTATTGCGAATAGTGGTAACGTTTGCCGGTTTTCAGTTCGATGAAATCGTCTTCGTGGGCGAAGTCTCCGGCGCAGAACCGTTCGACGGCTTCCTCCCTGCTTTCGCTGGGGAAAATGTTACAGGCGATGCACCGTTGGTTCGAACAGGAGCAGAAGTACGGGTGGCACCAGAAGCCTTCCATTTGTCTGTCACGTTCGCCGCCGTGTATGAACCCGAGGGGGAGGAAAGTATCGCAGTCATGCGGTTCCGCATGACCGGTGGAGCAAAGCGGGCACGGATACTGTTCGCGCATTATCTTCGCTTCGCTTTTCCTCATGCTACGTTCCGCGGCATCCACCGCATCCTGCTCCGCCCGACGTTTGGCGATGGGTTCGTTGATCTGGCGAACGATATCGACGGGCAAACCGGTCTGCTTGGCGACGGATTCCACCGTGGAACGACGCGACTGGAGCAGGTCGGCTGCTCGTTCGGCTCGACTGTGATACCGGGGCATGGTCAGGCAGGGTCTTTTGCCAGATGGAAGGCGACTGCGATGATTGCGGCTAGCAGGATGCCGAGGCCGATAAGGATTGGATGTTTCACGATTCTTTCCTTTTGCTAGTTGTTTTCGAGATTGATTTGCGTGCCCCTGAAGAATGCGAGACGGTCAGCTTCACGGATTTTCTTCGGATCGTTCACATCACGCATGAACTGTTCCCTGAAGCGCCGGTATTCGGCATCGTATCCGGGACCAGTGTTCTTCTTCTTTTGTACAGGTTTCTGTTTCGGTGTCGGCCGACCTTTCTTTGAGGAAAGTCGTTCGCGGCGTCGCTTGTCCGCTTCGACCACACGGTTGATCTGCCGGGCGCAGGATATAACCGTTTTCCTGTCCCCTACCAGATGAGCGGATACGGCTTTGCGGCGTAATCGTCCGATGTTCCGACAAGCGTTGGCTGACAGTCCCGGCAACAGTTCGAACTCGTCCAGATAGAGGATTCCACCCAGAAGAGTGAACGGTTTAATGCTTTCATTGGCTTCCGGCATCGGTGTCTTCCTCCTCTTCAAGTCCAGTCAGCACTCCTGCATAGGCGTCTTCGATTTGCTGGCACCACTGTTCCATCGTCGTATCCAAGGAAATGAACATGGTCGGAGTGAACCCGCCGGTCATGTATTCATCAACGACCTGTCCAGCCAGGTCAAGGTCATACAGTTTGATTTCACCGATCAGCCTATTGTCCCGGAAGAAAGCCAAACGTCGTTGCGAATATTCCACCACACTCATGCCGCTGATAGCCCAGCCGTTCAACCCGTTACAGGAACAGGCCAGAGTGTGTTCGTTCTCCTCGACGATCTTCCAATCATCCTCTTTGACGATTGTTTTTAATGGTTCGTAGAATTTGCTCATTTTTCTCCTTGATGGCATTCCGGGCACAGCCACTCGTCTGTGGCGCAGTCCCATCCGTTTTCAATGAGTTCGTCATGGTTTCCCATTGCTGTTTTCCCGCATTTGCTGCAGGTCAGATGCCAGTGTTGCGGACAGTAGTGGTTTTCGTCTCCATCCAATTGCCATCCGTCGGAACTGGCGTCATCGTCTGCGTCGTCTTTGTCTGTGTAATAAGCGCTGCCGTCTTCGGGCTCGTATTGTTCATCGCATTCGTCGCAGTGGATTGCGACGAATTTCTTCTCGGTGAAACTCATAGCGTCCCCTGTTCTTGCGTCAAGTCTCGGATGGCGTCCTCGAGCAGGCTTCTCGCGGCCTTGCATCCTTGAATGTATGCGCGGGATGGTTCTGTTCGGGCGTGGGCGTCGCTTGCATGTTCGAGTTTGAGTTCGCTGGAGATTCGTTTCCCTGCTTCGGTTTCCGTTTTGGCCAGCAGTTGGCGATCATGCTCGGCAAGCCAGGCGTCAAACAGTTCGGCGCTATTGGAGAATTGCGGGTTTGCCGACAGTGAATAGAAGTCCTCCGCGCCGTTTATGAAGATGTTCTTGGCTTCGCTGTCCGTCAACGGTCGTGAGTATTCCACTCTTGTTCCTTCTCCTGCTGTTGGTTGATGAGTTGAATCGTTTTGATGCCGTTCAATCCGATATGGGATGGACTGTCTGCCGGCCAATCCCAATACACGTGGTCGAGAATCACGGGAATCATGGAACCGTCGGTGATGCGTGCGGTGATAGTCCGCTCCCACCACGCGCCGGTATCATGTTCGATGACCTGAACCGGTGCGGTGACGATACGATTCCGCAACTGTCTTGGTGCTGTTTCGTCAAACGTCACCTCGGCCAGTTTGTTACCGTATTTTTCGCGGACTTCGGCGATTTCTTTATCGAGTAGTGGCTTATGTTCTCTCGCATATACGCCACGGCCGTTCTTGTCGGACAGTTCGTTTTTCCTCGTGGCTGGATCCCAATATGTCTCCATGCTTATCTGTTGTCCCTTTTTGCCGGCAAACACATGCAAGTCGTATATGTTCTTGTTGACGCTATGAACGGAACCGTCAGGCCAGACTTTCAACACGTAATCCGTGTCGTAATCCAGGTCTCGGACGCTGAGGTCGCTCATGCCGTTGAATTGGAGCGTCCCGGCTTTCGGCTCGCCTTTCCATGTGAAGATGGCAAGGCAGTCTTCCAGCTCATGACAGTTTCGTCCAATAAGGTTGGTCAGTTCGACGAGTCGCCGGTCATCTTCGGTCTCGAATCTGTCGTAAGCGTCATGCAAAGCGGTTTGAATATCAAAATAGATGCAGGAACACTTGCTGGTCAGATTGTCTTCATCTGATTCTTCCAAGTGGAAGATGGAACGCATGCGTCCAGACATCGCGACGGCCGCGACATGTTCCTCTTCCTGGCTGGGCTGACGGTAGGCGTGAGCGCGATAACCTTTGATGAATGCTTGTCTGAGGCTGTTACTTCCAAGGTCTGCATCCTTCAAGGCATTCAATGCTTCCTGCTGCAGGTCGATTTTCTCGGACACGATTAGGCTTCTTCTTCGATGTGGGCTGATGGATGCGAATCCGATTGAATCAATGCGGGTTCCTTCTGTTTCAGGCGATGACTAGATTTGCTGGGACATGTGTCGGATTGCCGGCCTCTACGTACTGCTTGTAGTCCGGGTCGTCTTTGCAGAGTGTCCAGTCTCCGCTGCCGTCATCATGGTAGGTCATGTTCGATTTCACGCCTTGTTCGATGAGATATCCATGGGAGCAGGTGTTGAGACGGTTTTGTTCGGGTAGTTTCATATAGCCGTCGAGGCTGTTGCGGTCTGCTTCGGGAAGGAGCGCGAAGTCTCCGATTCCGTTTTGGATGTCTTGGATGCTTGTGTTGGCTGCGTGGCTCATTGGTGTTTCTTCCTTCAATTGTTTATGTGGACATATTCAGTATAACAGGCATATATCGTAGAAGAAAATCCCAATGAAAGATATTCACGGCTTAAGGCAGGCACCTGGGGCCGAGAAAGCCGAACCGATGCCCGCAGATTCTCCAGCCTCTATCCGCTCTAGGCATTCTCGAAAGCCGCCTGATCGAACTTGGTATCCACGTGGATGGTCCATCCGCTGCTGATCACCTCATTGCAATAGTGCTTGCGGGATGCGACCACCTGGGATTGCAGGTACCTGTTGTCCCTCAGCTGTTCCGCAGTGGGGTTGCCGAACAGTGGTGTCGGTATTCTTTTCGACCCGGTCTCCGTGACGAAGTACAGGTTGAGCACCGTGTCGTCTTTTACGCGGCGCATAAAGTCGCCGAGTTTTTCGGTCTTGTCTTCAGACAATGGATCTCCTTGCTGTTCCATACTCTATGTAGATATATTCAGTTTAACAGGCATAACAGAATTGTTTCAGAAAAAAGAGAAGGTGCGGCTCACCCAAAAAGTCCACAAGGGGAAGCCGCACCATAGGAGAATCCGAAAAACCTGGATTAACACCGAGGGGACTTGGGCTGAGGAATGAACCTTCGTCCCGATATCTCAACATACCGTGCCTCTTCAGCCGTTAACGGCAGGATGTTGAAAGAAACAGCGAATTCCCAGATTTTCCTATTCCCCAGCGGTTTGACATTGCTCGAGGAACCCGATCGTCTCGCTTTTCTCCCAACTGCTCATGGAAAGTCCATACTTGTCTTTGATGTAGACGCGCTTGGCCATGTAGGAGCACTGGTAGCCGCTGTTGCTCGGCAGCCAGACGGATGGGGTGGATGCGGCCCATCGTCCGACGGACTTCTTGGGGACACCGCTCCCGTACAGGTTGATGCCCTCGCTTTTCGCATTGTTGGCATCCCCTTGGCTGGCAAGCAGCACGTCCGGATCGTTCGCGTATTTCACGCGATCGTTTTTCCTTGAGTTCTTCCACAGGCCGGAGGCCCATGCGTCGTTCAAGGCGACCACATGGTCGATCTGCACTGCGGTGCTGTCTCCGCTGACGGTCTTCCCGTTCTTCACGACGCTCTTCCGGAAGTTGATGGTCTGGCCCGTATAGGGGTCATGCAGTGTCCCGGATTGCACCTTGCAATTGGAGTCCATGACCGGATTGGTCAGGTCACGGTTGAGAATGTAGTCGCGGGTGGTTCCGTATCCGCAAAGCTGGTCGCTGTTCTGCCAGTCCCCGAAATCCTCGGCGCGATTGTAGCCCTTCGTATGGGGTGTTTCGGTCGGGAGGTTCCGGGCGGCTGTGATGGCTTCGGACACGCTCATGGGGCTTGCCGCGGAAGCCGGCAGTCCGCTCGCTCCCATATCCGTGTTCGTGGAATCCTTTTCTCCGGTGTTCCCCGAGGAGGCCAGACCGTCTTTGATCTGGCCTTCGATTTTCGACAGGTCCGGTTTTTTCAGCCCCAAGCCGATGTTTGTTTTCTGCATGGAGTCTTCGCCCGGAAGTATCTGACTGATGCTGGTTATTGCAGGCAACCCGAATTGTGGGGCGACCGTGGCCCATACTCCGGTTTGGATGATGACGATGATGGTTATGAGCACGATGGCCAAGCCGCCAAGGATGCCGGCAACGGTTATGCCGGTCTTGTTTTTTCTCGATGCCACGACGGTTTCCTCTTCTAGAACAGTCCGCTGATGATGGTCCAGACGACCGCGATGCCGAATAGGATGACGATGATCGCTCCGAACAGGTCGGCGTTGCTGTTGACGAATTCCGCAAATGGGGGAAGTTCTGGTTTCTTGTCATTGGCCATGATGGTCTCCTTAGTTGTTTTGGCTGTCGGATGCCGTACCGTCCGACGATGTGCCGTCTGAGGTGTTGTCCGACGTGCCGTTGCCCGATGATGCCTTGGAACCGTCGGCAGTGGAATCGTCGGACTGGGTGTCCTGCGATGTGGTCCCGGCGGAATCGGTGCCGCCGGTCTCGTCGTCGGAGTTCGCCGAGGTCACGTCGCTTTTGCTCAGTGCGTTCGCATAGGGGCTCAACGTCCTGACGCTGCCATCCGCTCCCCAGTCGATGATCTTCGCGTTACCGGATGTAGGGTTCTTGACCAGTACGGTGATGTTCGTCTTGACGGTCGAGCCGCCGGTGTTGTCCGAAGATGACGTGTCGCTTCCCTTATCGGAACTGTCTTGCATCGCGGCATACGGTTCGAATGTGATGCTGATCGACGCCGCAGCATAGGGAGGCGTGTCACTGGATTGTTCCTTTGGTACGGATTGCCCGTTCTTGTCGCACTCCACAAGCCAGTTGATGCTCACGTTTTTGAATGTTCCGATGGCTGCTGGCTGGTAGGCGTGCTCGCTGTTCGGATCCCCGACCAGCACGGTGAACGCGTTGCTGTCTTTCCCGATGTAGGCTTTCGCCCAAGCGTTGACGACGTTCTGGAAGCTGGACGCCTGGTCGATGCGAGAGTATCCGGATGGCGTATAGGATTGGGCTCCGCCAGCGCCGCTTGCTTTCAACGGCAGCACTGTTGGCTCTCCCACGGCGGTGGCCACGTTGTTCTTCCATGAAATGAGCTGGGTTACGTCGCGGGTGGATCCGTCGGACAGGTCGGTCAGGGAGAACTGGTGGCTCCACCAGTCGGTATGTTCCTTTCCTGTTCCGGTGTCCTCGTCACTGGATCCGACTTTTGTCGCCGAATCCCATAACAGGTTCGTGGTCCCGTAACGGAATGGTCCTTTGTTTGTGTCCAACCATTTGTTGACGGACGCCAAGGCTGCCTGTTTCCCTGGTTTGTCTACGCTGATCTCCTTGTATTTCGCGCTCAACATGGAACCCATGTCCTGCAGCGTGCTGATTGCGTGAATGCTGATGACGGGAGCGACGATTCCGGCGATCATGAACACGGTGATGAAAACTTTCCACCAGCGGGTGTTTCGCATGGCGCGTTTGATTGCCGTCAGTTCGACTTCGTTCTTCCGTTTGTCTTCGGTGATGTCCATTGGAGATTCAACGGATGCTTTTCGTGCCACTTCGTCTCCTTGAGAATCTGAACGTGTTATCTAGTGTCAGACTATCCGGAGTCTCAGCGTGAAAGCGGTGGAAGTCGGGAAAAGAAAAAAGAGACTCGGATACTGCCGAGTCTCTTTTTGTGTCAGCGGGTCTGCGCGTATTTTCTGGCCAGCTCCATGTCAAGTCCTCCGTTGACGAAGCATTGTTCCACCGCGGCGTTAAGAAGAGCCTGCGTGGTCATGTTCGTCTCGACCGACTTGATTCGCAGCGCGAGATAGTTTTCATCCGTCAGGTTCGTGCCGAGCCTCCGGTCGAACGAATACACGGGCTTCCTCCGGCCGGCCCTCCCGGATGCTTCATTCGTTTTCGTCTCATGATCTTCCGGGATTGCTTCAGAGACTGCTTTCTGCTCGGGAGCCTCGACCGTCATCTTCGGTTCGGGGGGTTCGGATAGGAGAGGCCGACGCCCCATGTCGCGAGTGTCCTGCAGGCCGCGTCCGAAAGCGCTGTTGATATTCTTTACCATGTTTCAACTCCTACTCGATGCCGAACTGTTTGACGAGGTCAATGAGCTCTTGGGTGACGGAAGCGTAATCCCTGTTGTCTATCTGGTTGGTTCCGTACAGATTCTTGATGGCTTCCCTCTCGTGGATGACCGTTTCGAATCGTGTTGCCTCCAGCTCATCCAATTGTTTCACTGCGTCACGCGCGAGTTTGGTTCGCGCTTTCACTCGCGTGAGCAGGATGATGCCGTTTCTGGCGGCCGCATAGGTCTTCCCTGCATGGCTCAAATCGCTGATGGACGGCTGGCAGGGGATGATTGACACGTCGGCCGCCTGGAGTGCCGTCTGCACCGTTCCCGCATCGGATGGAGGCGTGTCGATGATGACCCATCCTTTGTAGCGTTCGCGAATCCTGTCGGGCATTCCGAGGATCACGTCATTGGTTTGGATCACGTCGAAACCCAGCTTGTAGGGTTTGTGCGGAGTCCCGTTGGCTTCGTCTTCTTTGCGACGACGATCGTCCTCGATTCGCACGTATTCGTCCCAGAGCGTCGCGCCACCGGTGTTGTCGGCGTCCAGAACCGTGACGTGTTCGCCGCGCCGGGCGAGGCATCCGGCGATGAGCATGGCTGTCGTCGTTTTTCCGACGCCGCCTTTGATGTCGGCGACCGCGACAAGAATCGTGCTTTTCAGCATGCTGTTTTCTCCTCTGTTCACGTTTTCCGCCGCCAAGGTGGAGGCGTGGGACGCGCTTTTTTTATGTGGCCACATTCAGTGTAGCAGAGGCGCATTTTTTTGTGGAACCAGCTCTCCCAATCAACAGGAAAACAACACAATGCGGGAATGATCAGGCAGAAAAAACACTTCCGCATTCATCTGCCAAACCATTCCCGCATTCCCACAGTTCTTTGCGAAAATTTTAGGATGCCGTAAACAACAGCCTCTCCAAAAACGCTTTGAGCAACACGCCCAAATCCGGGAGCTGACTAGCGATCCCCTGCATCCATTCACGGATGGGAATGCCCATCGCCTCCAGGACGCCGCTGATGACCCACACGAAGAACAGGCCCGCGCATATCCTCGCCGCAACGGACAACATTCTCATCGAACGTCCCATGATCTTCATGAAGACGCTGCCGCCGCCGACCGCCAACAGGAGCAGGGTCAGCACGGCTCCCGTTGGCGTGAACATCCAAGCGAACAGGACGGTGAGAAAATCGGCGGCTCCCTGCCCAGCCGTCTGAGTAACAGTGTCGGTGTTCATCAGAATGCATCTCCATCCGTTTCGAACTCGTCAGACGTTTTCTGGCGAGGTGGGTTCTTCGGCGCGTTGAGGTTCGCATGGTATTTCGCCGCTGCTTCCTTGACCTCTCCCGTGATACGCGCGCTCTCCAATGCGTCGGCGGCTTCCTGCTCGCTCATGTGGCCCTGTTGCCGGAAGTTGTGCATCATGCTGTTCTCCACCACCCCGAACGCCTTGTCTCCATCGGAGTTGAGACTTCCGTCCTCGGAGTGCATCTCGTTCAATGATTCATCGAGATCGAACGGATTGTCTTCGACCGGAGCAATCGGAGTCATGACCGTCGTGGGTCTGTTGCCCAGGCTTAGGATTTCGTTGCGGCTCTTCTCCGCTCTGGCTCCCAGTGCGTCGAGTCCGACCTTGGCTCCATGCCAGAGGTCACGGTTGGTGGCGAGCTTGCCCAATGCGACTGCACCTGCCGGCAGTGTGATCGGGTTGGATGTGAGTGCGGCAGCGGCGATACCGGTCGCCGCGACTTTGGCGCCACGCTTGACCACGTCACGCAACGGTTGGGATTGCATGACACCTAGGGCTGCCTTGCCTGTCGCGCCCAACAGCATAGCTCCTCCGCCCAGGCCGCGTGCGGTCTGATTAAGCAGGCTTGCACCTTTTGCCATGGTACGGGCGCGGCCGAGCGATGCGCCGGGATGGCGGGCCATATAGTTCTTGACGCGATCATCGTAGGACATGCCGCCCGTCATGAACGCCTGAGCTCTGTCGGCTTGGTTGGCGAAACGTGCGGCGACTCCTGCGAGGGACCCGCGTACGGTGCCTTCGTTCATGCGCCCCCATCTATAACTGAGGGAGTCTGCTCCGCGGGCTGCGATCGCATCGTATTCTTTCGCGTTGCGTCCGTACAGGTTGCGGTCGCCGCCGTCGAGGTCAAGATTCTTCCTCTCCGAATCGAGCATGGAGTCGAGTTTGCTTTCGCCGGCGGTAGGACCGAACATCCTGTGGCGCGGTCCGGCGTTGCGACTGGACATGCCGCCGTGGTTTCGGCTTGTGAGGAGCCGTCCCATGAGGAGACCGCTGCTTATTCCTCCGCCGATTCTCCTGAGGCCGGCCAGCACTCCGCCTGCCATGGCTCCACCGGTGGCGATTCCCATCATCGCTTTGAAACTGAACGGGTTGCCGACTTTGAGCACGCTGGTACAAAACAGGCTGATGGCCGCGATTGCAAGCACCGGACTGAAACCGCTGATCACGTTGTACATGAAGCTGCTGCTCATTTCGGAACAGAACTTCAACATAAGCTGGCAGATGAATGTGGCGATGGCTCCCAAAGCCGAATACAATCCGCCGGTCATGCTCAGGTTGCACGTGTATTTCACCCAGTTCTTCAACACGTTCTTCGGAGCTTCGCCTATGGGGAAAGCTCTCACGAGGAACGCTACGACGAGGAACAGCACCATCAGGACGAGCATGAGCTTGGTCATGATGAGGATGACGCTGAGCAATCCCCAGACGATCATGTTGCAGATGCCACCGAGCACGGAACCGAATGCACCCAGATTGTCAGGCGCTGAATTGCCGTACAGGTTGTCCAGGGTGATTCGCATCGCTCCTTCTCCGGTCGAAGAATCCTGCGTGTTACCAAGGTTGGCTTCACGCCAGGTTCCGCCGACGTTGGGGATATCGAAACGCCAGCCCAGGTTCGCGGCATCGGCGATGTCCGTGTTCTGGACGTTGCCGCTCGAATCACGGAAGTCATTGTCGTTGTGGAAGGCCTGATACTGGTCGCCTTTGAATTGCTTTGTGCCCAAAGCCACATTGCACAATTGGAGTATGTTCTGGTCTACCTTGACATCGTCCCCGTAGAAGTGGGCCCCGTTCCCGCCTGAGATGTCGCTGAATCCATCCTTCTTCAATCTGACGGTGAGCTTCCCGTTTTTGATGGCTCCTGTATCCTTGTCCCCCATGTTTTTGACGAGGATGTTCCAGCCGTCACGGCCGTACACCTTCCCACTGCCGTCGATACCGCAGGTCTCCCAAAAGATCCCCGCTCTGGTCAGTCGAACATATTTATCCCGGTCGTTCTGCTCCTTTTCCTTGTCATTGACGGAACTGTCCTGAGGGTCGATCCAACCGTGTTCGCTGAACAACCATTCCGCTGTGCTGGAATCGATACTCAAACCGGTTGCCGCATTCGTCAATGTCATTTGCACCGCAGGATCGGTGTTCGTGTTCATGTCAAGCACATGGCAGTACGCTTGCTGTGCGTTGTCGGCCACACCTGACGGCGTGTTCGGCCCCGCTGACGGATTACCCCATTGCATCGTCACCCACGATCGGAGAGCCGTTTCCTCCCACATGCGGTTCACGGCCTTGGTGATAGAGGATGTGTCTCCCCCGTTGCCGCTGGTCGCGGTGTCGTACTGCTGGTGCATGGCATACAGGTAATCCTGGCAGTTCGTATTACGGTTGAGTGCTTTGTTGCTGAACGCCATCATGTTCGATTCGCCGTCGTTCAACCCGTCCAGATCAAGTCCGACGGTGAGCTTGTTGACTGCGCCGTTGATGGTGTTGACAACCCACCAGGGACTGCCGGTCGCCGGTTCGGTCGCATTCTCCGCGGTTTTCGAGGCTCCTGTCCCCAACACGATGAGAGCCGCAAGACACAATACCGTGGCAAGCAGTCGTTTGCTCGCCTCTTTCGTGGTCCCGATGTCGAATCCCGCCGCGAGAAGCCATACGACGATGGCGGTCACCATCAACGCCGCGGGAATGCCGCCGGCCATGACACTGTCGATAAGGTTCGCCGTGGCGTGGTCGACCGACGCTCCGGCGGTCTTCAATGGGGTGAAGCTTGCCGCGAACTGGCTTAGCGACAAGGCGCACGACCAGCAGAGCTGCGTGATCTGCATCAGCATGTTCGGCAGGATGTCCCTCGTCGTATGGCTGATCATGGCGGGCACGTTGGCGATGAAACCAAGGATGCCGCTCGATGGTTCGATGCGGCTGGTTATGCTGCCGACATTGCTTCCCCATCGGCCGGACGGAAGACATGTCGTGTAATCGACTTGGGTGCTTGTGGTCGTAGCGCATGCCGGCGCACTCGCACCGCCATCGTTCTCGACCATGGCGAATGCTTGGGAGGGCAGTACGACCACTGTCATCAGAACGACGAGCAGAACAATGAACAGCATGTTCCGTCGCGCTTTCATCCTGACCGGGAGGCTGGGCTGCATTTGAGTTGAAGCGCTCACAGTATCCACATCTCCTTCAGACTGCTTAGATGCTCTGGCTGATTCGAATTGGGGTAGAAAACCTCTCCGGCGATGTTCCGGCTCTGCAATCTCCTGAGGAGTCTTTTCCATCGGACCTGCTGGGTCCGGTCTTTGACTTGGCCGACCATGAGGAATGGTGCGGCGACCAAGCCGATGAGGATGAACACCACGCCGAATGTGATGCCGATGATCGGGGCGAGCATAAGACAGATCAACAGTCCTATAACACCGCCGATGATTGTCGAGAACACGGTCTTGGATCGGGCTTCCGTGCTTTTCGTGATCATGAACGTGTTCTTACGTTCGATTGATGCGGTGGATGAGACCTCGGTGATGTCATCCATGGTTTCCCTTGGATGCAATTGTCTTTGCTCGCCCATGAATATGTTCCCCGATCAGATTCCGAGGTAGTCTTTGCCTTGGCTGCCCACGGCGTTGACGATCCAGTCAAGAGCTGTCAGCAATGCCGGAATGGTTATGGTCGGGCCAGCGAAGATGAAGATGACGGCGAGAACGACGATGACTCGTGTGACGCTTGGACAGAACATGGAGACCAGCTGGTTGCTTCGCCCCATCGCCTTGCTGATTCCTCCCAGGATAAGCCCCAAGGCCAAGATCACTGCGGCAGCGGCGCCCACCTTGGTGATGAGCTGTCCGGCGGTCGAGTTGAGGATGCCGTCGAACATGGCGTGATAGCTTCCGACAAGATTGCTGGAAGCGGCGATTTCTATGGTGTTGCCCATTATTGGATTCCCTTCGAATTTGGTTTGAAGGAACCCTCCTGCGTTTCCCGAGTGTATCAACGGAATCGGTTGATAACGATAGGTTTTCGGTTTTTAACAAAGTTTCTTGCATTCTCAGACAACACGGGGGACACAGATTAAGAAAAACCCATCCGGCATCAATGGAAGCCGGATGGGTTGGCATGTTTTTTTGCGGTCCTACTTGTCGCCGGGGCGATAACCGTCGTCGAAGTCTTTCACGCTCACGATGAATGCCGGCTGGATCTGTTCCATGTTTCTGGTTCTTACAGCGGCATGGTATTTGGGGAGGTTCGTCACCGCTCCTCCAGTCCACCCATCCAATCCCTCATTGTCGGTCAGACGCGCCGCGGTCAGCGTGGCTATGCGCGGAATCGACGTGTTGTAGCTGATGAACGTCGTGTACCCCAGGAACGAATCCAACAACGTGTCGGACAACTGGGTCGGGTATTGGGTGGCGAACACGAGAATCAATCCGAACGAACGCCCCTGCTCCCTAAGATTCTTCAACACGTCGTCCGACCCGTTCGCCAGCAGGCTCAGCTCGTCGCAGACGAGCATCGTGTGTTTGCCAAGCGTTAACCAGTCCTTGCAGTGTGCGAACACCGTGTTCCAGAACCGGTACATGAGCCACGAGCCCAGAATCTTGTCCATGAGCTCGGGAAGCGAGTGGCCATTGTGCGGGGCGAGCACGATGTGATAGTCGCCCGGGTGGTCCAATATCCACTTCCATGTGACGGTGCTGCGTCGCGGTGTGAACATGTGTTCGATGGCGAGGAACTGGTTGACCTTGTTCACCGAGGCGTTGGTACGCTGCAGTATTTCACGATCGCTTCGCGCCGCCTGCCCCTTCTGATCCGGTCGTCCGTACAGTTGTTCTGCGGCACGCGCGGCCAACGTCATGTCTATTCCGAGAGGATCGTCCTTCAACTCCAATGCGAGAGCCCTGCATACCTGTCCAAGCGCTCTGGCTGATCCGGTTTGACCATCCGACCCACACAATGCGACCACGGCCCAGCCGATGGGTGACTGCTGTTGCCTGAGTTGACCGGCCCCGGGATACTGTTGCTCGAGTTGTCTGCATCTTCTTAGGATGTCCCCCGGCTTGTGTTGGTCGTATCGGCTTGCGGCCACGCCGATGGTCATGGATTGGGTGATGATGTTTTGGGAGTCGTTCTGAATGTCGCCGGCATTGAATGCGTATCTCATGGTTTTGGCGACGCTTTCCGCCGTCTCCTGGGCGTTCCTTCCCTCCTGCATTCCGAGCAAATCGAGACCGATGCTGGAAGGGTCGGTGAGGTATATGACACGTGGATGGGAGTCAATCCCCTGCGTTTGCCGATACCGGTCCAGCACTTCCACTCCGGTGTCGTCCTTCATCCAGAAGTGGATGAGTCGTGAATCCGTTCCCCACACGTCACGGCTGGTATCGTTGCGATGGCTGATGGCCCATTGGCTGATGCCGTGGGTCAGAACGGTTTTTCCTGATCCGGCTTCACCGCTGATTGCGATTCCGCCATAGAGCTGTGTCGGATCCAAGTATCCGGGACGTCCGGAATCGTCCAATCCGATCAGGACGCCTCCATGGGACAATGGTTCGGGTACCGGGTGAAGGTCCTGTTTCACCGCCGTGGATTTCTGCACCGGCATGAACAGTGTGGTCGTGGTCATTGGGCTGAAGACCAAAGTGGTGCGTTGCGGGCCATATCCCGTCGCATACACTCGTTTGTCTTTCATGCCGAGTTTTGTTTCGGTGTCACTGAGATTCGCCTTGCGTTTGCGGCGAAGCCACCAGTATCGGCGTGGGCGTTGGAGAATATCATCCCATAGAGTGTTCCTCCACCATCTGATTCCAGCTGCAACGGTGAAGGCAAGAGGAATGATCCACAACCATGACGGTATCGGCAACAGCATCAAAGAGCAGTACGCCAACAGTCCAAGACATGCGAATTTGTAGTGCGGCGGTACTCGGAAGTACATTCGAGTGCTGTTGTCGTCGTTCAGCATGGCTTTCGCGTTTGCGGAGAGTAGTCCACTCAAAACCCAAGGCACCAGCAGCATCGCCGCTACCGTTCCCGCCAGCCAGAAGAATGTGGCAAGACGAATCGGAGTGATGACGGACAATACCATCGTCAACAGGGTGACAGCCAAGGTCACGATGAGTCCGCCCAACTTTGGGTAGCTGGGATGACTGCTCATGTTGGAGAGCAGCGGGAACATGGCCTGTCCAGCCCGTTGTGCGAGTTCTGCGTTCCGGCGGCTGTCGGCGCATGCTGCGGTGACTCGCGCGCAGAGCGTGTGTGCTGCGACAAATTCGTTGCCGTCCTCGACGGTGGAATGCTCGTCGGCAACCCAATCTCGAATTCGGGCCTGTTCGAAATATCCTTGCCTGCGGAGCGTTACGCTGACATAACTGTCTGCCGGCATCAATGCTTCGACGCTTTTCCGAATGCCGGCGGAATCGGTGCGCATCTTCTCCATCGTCGCCTTTGAATTCAAGCGGGCCCGCCATGGCACAAGAGAGTGAGCTGATCTGCTGATTCCTTCCGGCAGTTCGGGTTCGCCGTTCCCTGGCAGTGGGCTGATGGAAAAGCCGGCGAGATCACCCGCCTTGCGTATGCCTTCGCCATCGCCATGCACATATTCACGGACCGGCTCGTTTCCCACTCTGACGAGCAGCAGCGTGCAGTCCTCCAGATTTCCTGGGACATCATCCGCGATGGATCTCAACTGGTCGCCATCGAGTTGGCTGATGCTGCGAGTCACCTCGTACCATGCTTTTTCTTTTTCTCTCATTCCGATGCCCTCCTGTCAATTTGATTGTTCTGCGGTTGCCGGTTCGGTGGAGTAGAGCATGGCCAAGGGGAATCCTTCCGGCAAGTCGAACTTGGTCAGCTTCTCTCTTTCCAACAGTTGATATAGCCATGTGGTCATGCGGACCGTCGCATCCTTGTCTGCCAACGCCCATCCCAAATCCGCATACCCGTCCTTGACGGTGCTCTGGTCGCCGATGGTTTCCCTCATCCGTCGTATGGTCTTCACCGCAATGTATTTGGAAACGTCGAACATGATCGCATCCAATTGCCAGAGTCGTATTTTTTTCAAAGCCGGATTGCGTTGCAGGTTGACCATGAGGAACGGGACCACCAGCGAACGGCGTCCTGTTTCGCAAAGCGTCCGTATCTTCTGCAATGCACGGTAGCGTTCGGTCTTGGCTTCCTCCAAACGCTGCTGGTTGGTTGCGAAATTTTCAGGAAGAGAGTTCAACGCTTTCACCTCCGATATACCCGTAGAATCCTCCCCGGTATGCTTCCGGCTTCCGCCATCCACTGACATCCCAGCCCCATTGGTGTCTGATTGTTTCATCCATGACTGTCCATCCCCAGTCACGGATTGTCGTCACAGGTTTTGTTGATGGGGCGCATCGGCTCCAGTCCGGTGAGAACATGCTGCGTTCGACGTTCAGCATGTCCCGGTATGTTCCAATCCCGCCGGTCGGGTTGCCTTGCTCGTCGAACCAGTCGTCCCATAACGCGAATCCCATACGCGACGCCACGGATGGGTCGCCGACCAACATCTCGTCGGCATGGCTTGCCGTTTCGATGATGCTGCCCAATGCCGGGTACTGCCATTGGCTGGTGTCGCGTATGAGCAGCCAGATACAGATGAGTCCACGTCGTTGCATCGGCGAGTAGGCGAGCAGCTTCGACCAATTGGAGATTTTCTGGCTCATGTTATTTGGGTGGACCTGCACTTCGATTCCCGCAAGCACGTTGTTCGATGCGAGTGCGGTGATGTCCGTCGAACAGCTGTGAGGCAGTCCGGCTTCGCTGACCGCCTGCGGGTCGATGAGCCGGAACGCTCCCCAACCGTCGCCGCCGACGAGTTTGATGTCCGGATTGACACCGAGATGCAGTCCGACGTGCGCCGCATACGTATTGTGGCGCACGTGGCGTCTCATTCCGATCAACTGCTTGTCCGAAAGCATTCTACGAAGCCAAGTTGCTGAATTAAACAGGCCGAGCGTGTTTCGGATGAGTTTCTTGTCGGAGCTCAACGACAACCAGGTTTGCGGGATTATCTGCCCGGAAAATCTTTCGTAAGGACTGAAGCCGATGTCGATGACTCCCAGCCGACACAACGCGCCGTACAGGTTCGGTTCGTCGCGATGGAATTCGGGAGCTCCTTTCACGGAGAGTCCCGCCCGAAGCTGGTCGACGGTGCATGTCCTCCATGAAAGCAATGCGCCGATGATGCTCGTAACCAATTCACTGTTTGCCTTGACCATGCTTTCCGCGAACAATCGGTTCGGGACGATCCACTGATGACGTTGCGCCAACACTCCGGGGTGTTCGTTGTTCGCCACGTCGCTTCCGCGAATCCAATCGGCGTCGCTACCCATCGGCCATAGAGCACGGTCATCGGGATTCGGTGTGAGTGAGAGATCAACCACGATGGAACCACCCTTTTTTCTTTTTCACTTCGAACTTGGCCGGTTCGAATCCTTTATCGGGCAGAACCCATTCAAGGGTCTGCTCTCTCGCCAAGTCCAGATTCGAGTCAGCCCAATTCGATTTACCGGATGCGATCAGATTGCCGGCCTCGACCGTCTGGTACTCGACTCCGAGAAAAATCCCGTATCTTGAATAATCAAGTGGCCGGTAGTCTGTCATTCCGACCGGGACCGTGTCTTTTATTCCGATACATTCTCGGGGCAAACCGTAACGGGGAAACGCGCTGAGCAGATTCAACGCATCTCCTTGCGTTTGCACGCCGGCTTTGACGATGACCAGGCAAAGGTCGCCGGCGAGAACGTAGGGGACGACCATTCCTCCGGCGGCTGTGGTGCTGTCCTGCAGATCATCTGCGCTGATACGGTCGAGATCCAAGACGACGAAGTCCCAGAGCTTGCGTGCTTCCTCGATGTATGCGCGGTAGTGGTCCCACGACACCATCGCACCGGCCGGTGGAGCGAACGAAACATCGTAACCGATGTTGAACATTCGTCCCGAATTGGCGCCGTATTGTGCCGCCATGCCGGGACGCCAGTCGGCTATGGTGCGCGCCGGCATACGCTGCCCAGGGTCGAAGAAGGAACGTTGCGATGACTGTCTCATGTTGCCGTCGATAAGGAGGGGGCGTAGTCCTTTTTCTCTTGCCCGCTCGCATAATCTGCGTGAGGAAACCGTCTTTCCCACGCCTCCAGTGTTCGATGTGACAATGATCATGGGTGCCGTCTGGCGGGTCCTGTTCAGGATGATATCGCCTACCAGACGCTTGTCGATTGTCTGTATCCGCCAGAACTCGTGGACGAAATCCGTGATGCTTCGGTCCATGAAATATTCGGGGAGGGCCTGCGCTCCGATGGGTATCTGTCCGCGGTCGATCCAGTAGATTGTCCAGCCTGCATCGGCGACCGGCATCCAGTTTCCCGGGAGGTTCGTGAACACGATTCCCTGACGGCCTGGACGCACCGGGTGCCTTGTCAGGAAGTCTGCCTGGGCTGCGAAATCCTCTCCTGCGGGCACCCTCCAACGCTGTTCGGGGACCTTGGATCGCAGCACGTCGAGGATGCCTCCATGTCCGATTATCAGACTTGCCATCTTTTCTCCAAGTTCCTTTGAACTGTTTTTTGCTTGTTCCGGGGGTTTGCTCCGGAAAGAGACCATTTTTGACGAAACAACACTGATTTAGTTTTATTGACTGTTTTTTGTTTTTTGTTGCTTGTTCGTCAATCGTCCTGTCTGTTCATTTCTTGATATTACGTCATATCTTGTTATGTGCCGAATATTTGTTGAAATTAACCATTCAGGATGATGACTTTGCTGATGTATGGGTTGTTGCGGTTCGTTGCTTTGTTGCGTTTTCGTTCCGTAGGTTCGTTGCTTTGTTGGCAATGTTGCGGTTCGTTGCTCTGGTTTTACCCTGCTGTGATGTGGTAATGGTGTCTTGGTGTTTGTGTGATGTGTTGCGGGTTGGCTTCTTTCTCTTGTTCTCGGATTGTCTTTTTCTTATTTTTTCTTCTCTTCTTTTTTTTTCTGACTTTTCTTGGTTGCCTGTCTGCTCTTTTGTTTTTGTCCGTGATTTTTCTGGTCCGCTAGTTTGCATGAGAAACGGCGGCCGCGCGACGCCGCGCCGAAGTCAAAACGGTTAATTTCAATATTTTTTCGGTTATTCGTTGTTTGCTCGGATACAGTCGTTGAAGACGGTTCACTCGAACGGTCCTGCCTTGACGAAGGGAGTTAACGATGGCAGATTTTCCATGGAACAACAATTTCGGCACCCCGACCCCAGCCCCGGCGCCGGTCGACGATTCCAAGCCGGTGAACGAAGCCGGGCAAGCGGACGATTCTGAGAACTGGTCGGCATCGGGCGAGGATTCTCAGCCTGACGTCCAGCCGGAAGAGACGGATTCCGTCGATGAGACAACGCCCGACCGTGAGGAAGAAACCTCCGTCAAGGGTGCCAAGACCACGCGGCGCAAGACCGCGAAGAAAAACTCGTCCTTCCCTCATTTGGAAGCCGCCTCGTACGCGAAGATCAAGGACATGCTCGACGTTCTTTCCGATGACCGTACCGCGAACATCGCCAAGATTCTGTGCGAGACCAGCAAGACCGACGCTCCGGTTCTGCTTGAGGTGTTGACGGAAACCAAGACGCGGAAGCGGGTCGCCGAATTCTCCAAGTTCGTCAAGGAACTGGCTGGCGCTCAACCGTCCGACCTGAAGATGAGGCTTGCTTTCGCGTTCATGGAAGACAAGACTCTGTCCAAGACTCTGTTCGCTGTTTTGAATGCCGCCGAACCGGATCGTGGTTTCGGCCGCGCGTCCGGTGAGCCGATGAAGGATGTCAATGCGGTGGCTGAACACTGGGGTGACGGCGTTGATCTCAGTGTGGTTGAGAAGCTGAAAATCTGACGGCCGGCATCTCGGGATGCTTGAACGGTTGGATACGAACATGGATCCGTATCCAACCGTTTTTTATTATTCCGCGATGAGCTGCACACGGTTCTCCGCCTTTGGCGGCATCCCGTATGGTCTGATCACGAGGCCCGCCCTCGTCAACGAGAATACCCAGATTTTCTGAATCTGGTTGAGCTTTGTGAGGCTGACGGTGAGGTGCTTGGTGGACACCGTCTCCGTGCTCGTACCGGGGACGATCTTGTATAGATTATTTCGACTGATATACAGTTCCTTCTGCTCCGGACAGTAGAGCGTCGCGAACACCAGCAGATCCAAGGACAGGCTTCCGCCACTGGTTCCGACGACGGCGGAAAGAGGAATCTCCTTCGGTTCGCGCGACATCAATCGGACGTATTCCCAAGTGAAGGTAATGGTTTTTTCGTTCCAGCTTTCGCCTTGGACGATGTTCGTCTCTTCGATCGGTTTTATTTCTTTGCCGTCCCTTGAAGTGAACGTGATGTCCTGATAGCCGATGATGCTGGTGACCGTATTCTGTCGGCCGCAGCCTCCCGTCAGCATGCCCATTCTGCGGGCCACTTGCCGTACGTCCTTGCCGATGGTCAGCGTCCTGGTCTTGCCGTTGTAATCCGCGTTTTGTGTGTTCACGAACGTCGTGAACAGGATGCTTAGGAGTCGAGGCGTCCTGCCGAATGCGAGCGGATGTTCGTTGCCGCGCACGTATGGGATGAGCGGGTATGCCTCTTCCGCGACGTAAAGAATTCCGAATCCTGTGGCTATGCCGTTGTCCATCCCGACGCTTCTCAGCCTGTGTATTTTGTTGAGCATCCCGACTCTTCCCCTGTTTTTGCTTTTTCGGTTGATACCAACAATTTTACGGTTTTTCATACGCGACATGCCAACATACCCAGTAAGGCAGATGCTTGTTTTACACCGTCGAACCGAAGACCTACTGGCCTTTCTTCCTGGGACTGAGGTTCAGACACTGCAGCCGGTAATGAATTCTGCAGGACACCAGTTTCGGGTCGAGTTTCCCATACGCATTCCGGGCCATGTCGATATACAGTCGACACCCCGGATCCGACAAAGCGAAATCACCGACACTCCAACCCAATGGTTCCTCCTCGTGAGACTTATGCCTCGCCATCAGAAAAAACAACCTCCGATTCACACCGATTCGCATCCGGATTCGACGGCCGACGCGCCGTCCAAGTTGGTCAAAAAAGGCGGGCATGCTGGAGGCGTTGGGGTCGTCACCCGGCATGCCCGCCGGTCGTGGTTCTTATTTGTTCCACTGCGGGTCGTTCGGGAATGAGATGGGCGAGCCGCCCCACATCTGCCTGTCTGAATTGATCATCGCTTCGGTGTATCCGCCGTCCATGAGACTCTGGGTCCTGAGGTCGAGGTCGGGCCTATAGTGCTTGGTGGCTGGCGGTATCATGCCCATCATGTCCCCGCTGTTGAATCGGAGGACTTCCTTGTCGGCTTCCTCGCCGGCGATCAGCACGTCGATGTTGTTGAGCAATGTCATCGCGCTTTTCGTGTACGGGATGTCCCCTCTTCCGATGCTTCCCGTGAAGGTGATTTTGCATTCCCGGAGAAATTTGATGTGTTCGTCGATGTACTCCAAGAAGTTTGGTGGTGTCGCTTCGACGAGGTGCGATCCGATGTTCGGTTCTGCCGTGAAGGTCATGTTGGCTCCTGTTTTTTTGATATCAACCGATTACGTTTTGTCGTTTTGGGGGAACCGCAATCGCCGTCTTCGGCATCGCTTGTGGTGGCCCTGAGGTAATTGCGTTGGGGGTTCCGCTGTTTTCTCGGTGTGTATCTTTTGTTTTTTTATGTGGACGCGTTCAGCATATCGCGACACTCCGAAGATTCACCCCCTCCCCTTAATTCTCTTTTACTTGTTATACTGAATACGTCCACATAAATCGAAAGAAAACAACGACAACCAATGGAAGAACACGACAAACGCTTCTGGCGAAACATGACATTCGCCCAGCTCAGAAACCGACGGGTACGAATCTCCGCATACGGCGGCGACATGATCCTCGAATTCCGACTCACTCCCGGAATCGGACACACGCTCGGAGCCCGGCAATACACTGTCAACGGCTTCGACATCGGCGAACTGTTCCACGAAGGCCATGACGGATTCATGGAACTCACCCGGCAGAAAGCACCCGTCAGCATCAAGCTGCTACCCGACGAACCCGAATACAAAATCATCGAAGACATCACCGGCGTGCAACCCGGAGACGTCTTCGTGCAAACGAACGGGAACAAATATCCAGTACAGGAAATCACCGATGACGGCCATTGTCTAGTCCTGATTGACTCCAACACCTATCGGATTGATGACGACGCATTCGACCATGCTTTGCGACCGGCACCCGCACGAATTCCGGATCGCCCCGGACTGTGGGAGGACAAGTCAGACGGCCTGTACACCGTGTGGAAAAACGGTCAGGAGCTTTGGATCATGCAGATACGCGAGTCCGATGGGCGTTGGATGAACGGCCCTGCGCTGCTAATCGGCAAGACGGGAGAAAACGTCAACGATTCAACGACAAAGGATCTGTCCTCGAAAGCTCCATTCCGATTCCATGATGAAGAACTGTGAGGGGAGAGAATGCAATCCGTCACCAACATTTTCGACCAACTGCGTCTCTCTCCGCCTATTCCTGGACCACTGCACAAGAGAACGGTTGACGCTGCGGATCTTGGCACCACCGCCGAGGTTCTTGCCGCGGCGAAAGCCCTATACCGGCTCGTCGAAGGTCGTAGTGGCCGTCAGATTCTCGACTTCGGGCAACTCCCGAAACGAGATCAGAACCGGTACATCAACGAAGCGTTCAAAGCCTTCAACGATGCGCGAAAGGAAATGAAATGCGGTTCCGAACGAAAATCCTGAACCACTTCTGCCGAGGATGTGGAACCCTCCTGTCGGCAGATGAGAGACAGACCGGACTCTGCTCTTCCTGCTGGTTTGAAAAGGAGAAGAAGCAGTCCCTTGATGACAAGGACTGGCAGGAGGAACTGCTTCGAGAACTCGACGGATATCAGCCGATGGCGGGCCGATAAGAGACCGTAATTCAGAACGACAAGGAAACCGATGAGTATTTTTTTCATACAAGAAAAATCAGTTGACGGTTGGAAGCCCGCCTGGCATCGGAGTCTCATGCCTTCTTTCGAGAGCAAAAGACAAGCCATGCGCACCGTCCGAAGATATGTCACGCAACACGACCGAACGAGGCCAAGCATGTTCCGGATTCTCAAGATGAAGGTCTGATATGACGGTGCTGCGCATCGACAATGACGACGGATCATGCCGGCTGGAGATACCCGGGGCCAATCGCCGCTGGTCCCTGATCCTGTTGAGGGTTCCCAGCTTTAACGGGTTCAGCGCATACGTGACACCACAGGGCGGAAAGCTCGACGCGAACACTCCGAAAACATCCGTGTCAGACATCAGCGACCTGATTTCCGTACGCGACTTCATCGATGAAACCATCGCACAACACAATCAAGGACCAATCAGTGGCAGAAGAACAAACCCACTTTGAAATCATCGAATGCGAGAGCCACATGCCCGTGGCGATCCGTCAATTCGACTCGGAGGAAGAGGCCATGGAATACCTGAACATGCGTCTCAAATCAGAACAGCCAACCCATCCATCCGAACGCCATGAGGCACAGGAATCCGAGGGGACGACGGCGCAGGGGGCTGCATGAATTCTCAGAACAGCTCCGCATCCAATCCATTCTGCGCATGCTGGGAATGAACGCGAGAGGAGAATTCAACGCCTTCGAACGCATAGAACTGTATGCCGCGCTCAACAATCAAAGAACAAGAAAAGCTCTTGGAATCACCGTCGAATCCTCTCCTTGCAAACAGAACCGCCAAAGGATTAACACGCAATGACATCAGGGAAAAAGCTCGATCGGGAAACCGTCGATTACCTTCGTACGCTGCCTGAAATCGTGCGCAGAGTGCAAGGCGGACGAATCTACTACACGAACTCCTTCAGGACGCAAGCGACGGCACGCTATGCCATGGGAGACCGGCCCGTCGACATCTTCCGCGACAACGGGATAGGACCCGAAGTAATCGGGTACAAGCGCATCGAACGCTGTATCGCCCGGTGGAAAGAAAACCCGGACGAATTATCCACAGTAGATAGTCGAACGTCACGTCTGAAGCGCATCGAGGAAGAAATCAAATACCTCGAGCAGCAGGCGAAGAAAATCCGACTGGCCGAGGATAAGGAGGCGAGCAAGCAATGAACGATCCGTTTAACCAGGAACTACCACACAAGGATGAAGCGGAACGCACCGTATTGGGTGCGATGCTCCAATCCCGTGCCGCCATTGACGAGGCGCGTCAGAAAATCACGGAAAACGACTTCTACCAGCCGAACAACAAAACGATTTATCGTCTGATCTGCGACCTGTCCGATCAACATGGCGACGTTGACACCACACTGCTTTGCATGACATTGACCGAGCGGAAAATGCTTGATCATGTTGGAGGCCTGAACTACGTCGGCAAGCTCATCGATTATGCTCCGACCACGTCGAATGTCGGCATCTACGCGGACATGGTCAAAGACGCGGCGAAACGACGCGACATCATCGCCATCGGCACCCGCATAGCGCAAATGGGTCATGCGAACGATGCCGACACCGACAGCATCATCGGCAACGCCTTGGACGAGGCGTTCCATATCGGCGAGGACGATTCCAGTACCGATTACAAGGACATCTATACGGTTTCCACCGATATGCTTGACCATCTCGACAAGATTCAGAAGGGGGAAATCGCCGAAGGAGTCCACACCGGATTCAGGGACATCGATGACGTGACCCACGGTCTGCAACCAGGGCAGATGATCGTCGTCGCCGGACGCCCGGCCATGGGAAAGTCCACGTTGGGAATGGACTTCGCACGGAATGCGGCCATTCACGACAACCAATGCACAGTCGTCTTCAGCCTGGAAATGAGCCGTGAGGAAATCGCGCAACGCCTGTTCTCCGCCGAGACGAACATTCCGTTGAATGTTTTCCGCGACCCGTCTCAGATGACCGACGAACGATGGCGAACCGTCAACGGTTTTTGGCAGAAGCTCAAGGACAAGCCATTGTATATCGATGATTCCGCGAATCTTAAGGTCCCTGATATTCGAGCGAAATGCCGCAGGTTGAAGGAGACAAAAGACCTGAAACTCGTGGTCGTCGACTATCTGCAGCTCATGTCCAGTGGGCGCATGACCGAGAACCGTCAGCAGGAGGTAAGCGACTTCAGCCGCCAGTTCAAACTGTTGGCCAAGGAACTGCAGGTGCCGGTCGTGATCCTCAGCCAGCTGAACCGCAACGTGGAAATGCGCGCCGACAAAGTACCTCAAATGAGTGACCTACGCGAATCCGGCTCCATCGAACAGGACGCCGACGTGGTGTTCCTCGTACACCGTCCCGACGCCTATGACAAGGAAGATAGGCCCGGTGAGGCCGACATCATCATGGCCAAGCATCGCAACGGCCCGACCGAGACTTTCCACCTTGCTTTCCTTGGAAGCAACAGCAAGTTCAAGGACATGCCGCAGGACTATACGACCGGAATCTGACCCACAGAAGAAAAAAGGAAAACCCAATCATAGACGCGAAAATCACCGCCAAAGTGGAAACCATCACCCCGGAAATAGCGAAAACCATGCTCGGCGAAAACGTCAACAACCGGCGTATCAGCCGAGACAACGTCAACTTGTTCGCCCGCGAAATTCGCAACGGCGAATGGCGGTTCAACGGTGAGGCCATCAAATTCGGCAAAGACGGGCGACTGCTGGACGGCCAGCATCGTCTGCTCGCCGTCATCGCCGCCGACAAGCCGTTGACCACGCTCGTCATCCGAGGGTTGGAAGACGAACCCCAGCAGACCATGGACAGCGGAAAAACCCGCACCTTGGGCGACGTGCTCACCTTGCGCGGAGAAAAGAACTCCACGCAGCTCGCCTCACTGGCCCGCGCCGTGTATCTGGCCGACCAGCTGGGCATGGAGGCCGCCGCTCAGAACGATTTGAAACCCACGCGCGGTGAGATTATCTCGTTCATCGACCAGACCCCGCAACTGGCGGACGTGCTCGCCGCATCACGCGCGTTCCGCAGCCAATCCGGGGACATGCTGACCAGCAGCATGTTCGCCTCGCTTTGGTGGACGTTCGCGCACATCGACACGGATGCGGCCGACAGGTTCTTCATGAGCCTCGCCAGCGGTGCGAACCTGCAAGCCGACGATCCGATCCTCATACTGCGCAACACGTTGATGGCTCAGCCTCACAAGGCCGGCCGTTCCACCCGCGACAACCGTGTACGCATCGCCGCATTGACCATCAAGGCGTGGAACAAGTGGCGTAAGGGCAAGCCTCTCCGCCAGTTGAAGTTCTCAGCCGGAGAATCGTTCCCTACGCCACTCTGACCGGTTATCCACAATCCACAACAACTGTCCACATAAAAAACAATCAAAAAAGGAACCATCATGGCATACAACAAACGCTACCGCGTCTCCCACACATTCGAAAACGGAAGCCGGTTCATCGGCACCATCGGGATAAGGAACGCAACCCCGGATTTCCCCGAAAACATCGAAGGCCGTATGATCGTGGAATCGGTTAACGGACGATTCCAAGGCGTCTTCAAACTTGTCAACGGGACTGTCGGCCGCGTTTCTGGCGTAGTACTTCCACCTCAGCCAAAAAATTGGATCTTCGAGCCACAAGGTGCAGACAAGTATCTGCAAAACGAGACCGGGCCGAATGTCGAGCTGCCTCGCACCGAACTCGACATCGCATCCAACCGGGAACCCCAGTATGACAGTGTCCTCAGCGACGGGACTCCCGACGATGCGGAATTGTTGAGTCTCATCGCCTGACCGGAGCGAGAAAAAAATGGCCCAGATACCATCCGGATTCACGTTCAACGACGACATCACCGAAGACGCAAGCGAAAGATTCCCGCCGCCCGCATTGGGCTCCACCAGCATCAACTGGAATGACGCCGGCAGCGTATACGACGCGATTCAAAAGGTCAGCGAACAGTTCAAACAAGCGTTCGCCGACCTCATCGACCAGTCCGCAAAAGGCACTGACAATAGCGTGGAATCACGCCTGTTCTTCACCATCGCCGCCTACAGCGCCATGAACGAACTGCACGACATGACCGCCCCCATACTCTCCAGCACGCTCATGAACCAGCATCCCGACTGGGTGCCGGTCATCAACGGCTGCGAAAGCAACGAGGAACTGATGGAAGCCTGGCCGGACGTGAAAACCGTGCATGACGCGCAAATCCAAGCGAACAAAACCGGACGACCGGTACGAGTCCATTTGAAGGACGCCGACGTGGACGCGATCATCTCAGTACAACCGATAAAAGAGGAGGACTTCCATGCTGAACGAGCGGCCTGAAGGCAAAGCGTATCCAACCTGGCCCATGGGCATGCCCCGTTCATCGGTCTGCCGGTCAGCGGAATCATGCTGTGCGTCGCGGTTCTGTATGCGATTCGACATATCGGCGGATACAGGAAAGGACAATGATGGTTGACTATTCCGATTGGTTGAATTCTCTGCCTAGGGAATTCCATCTGAATACTGGGTGGTTTCTGGTCATTGCAATCGTCTCCGTATCCGTCATGTTTCTGATACTCGCTCGCTGCAGAGACCTCACCGATAGCTTAGGTTGGGAAAAATGCCAAGCATGCATCACAAGCCTCATCATCGCCGCCTGGGCAATTGGACTGCTTTGGTTGTCAACTACAACCGGAACGGAGCCACAGTACTTGACGTTCACGGAAAAGAGTGTGGTTTCTAGTGGTATTTTCTACCGCTGGTAGCCTTGACCCTCGGTGTCGTGGATACGACCCGTGGGGTAGCCGCACTCTTCGCGGCGTGTCCACCGGTGGGGTGGAATCGTTCGTCGTGTTCCCGTAGGAGCATGGCGAGGATCTGTCTGCGGCCGATCCGACGCCATCCGTCCTCGCGGGAACGTCTCGCGAGTATGTTGTGGCTGGCGTTGATGTCGGCTTGTGACCGGTATCCGCAGCATGTGCAGCGGAAGTGTTCCTGCGTTGGCCGGTTGCGTGGGTTCACGTAGCCGCAGCTGGGGCATTCCTGGCTGGTGTACGCGGGGTTGACCTTGGTGACGGTGATCCCCTTGTTGTCCTCCAGGTCCTTGAGCTTGGCTTTGACGGCGTTTCGTCCGGCCCGGCTGATGATCCTGTTCATCTTCTTTGATAGGCCGCCGTTGCGGAAGTCGAGTTCCTCGACGACGATCTCGCGGATCTCCTGCCGGGAGAGGAGGTTAAGGATCCGGTTGACCTCGTTGCGCGTGTAGTCGCGGATACGCTTGTTGAGGTTGCGGTAGCGGCGTGACTGCCTGTAGCGTATCCCGCTTTTCGCCAGGGCACGCGTCAGGGCGGTGAGTTCCTTGTCGCGTTGCTGAAGCCACGTGTAGAGTTTGAGCCCGTGCAGTTGTCCCTGGCTGGTGGCGAACAGGCTCTTCAACCCCCAGTCCATGCCGATGACCATGCCGGACGAACGCTTACGGGCTTTCGCTTTGACGGTCATCAGGTGCAGGTCGATAGAACCGTCCCTGTTGATTCGGGCCTGCAGGTGGTTGGCTGCCTGTTCGTCGCCGTGGAGGGTGTTCTCGTTCATGCGGGGGGTCGACGGTCAGCGGGATGCGGACGGGGTGCCCCTTGTCCAGGGTGGACACGACGGCCCAGTATTGGAAGTGAAACGCGTTCACGGGGGTTCCGACGCGTGCGATCTTGCCGTCCATGCTCATGGTCCGGCAGCGCCTCATATCCGGGAAGGGGACTCGTTCGCGCAGATGTTTGATGATGCGCCGCGCCATCTTGTGTGCGTCATCGGCGACGGACTCCCACCATGCGTGACGCAGGTTGATCCGGTGTAGCGCATGCTTCAAATCGGGGCTGAGGGTGGAGCCGTTGACGGTCTTCCTGAACTCGTCCTCACGTAACGCGATCCATGAGTCCAATGCGGCGCGCGCCTGACGGTCCACGGAATCCCACTGGCGTTGCGACAGCATGTCAGGGAAGCCTTTGGAGTCGATCCAACGCGGCAGGACGCCGGATTGGACGAACGGGCGCGTCCAACAGGACATCGCCAACGTGAGTCCGGCCCGCCATACGGGAAGCAGGGCACGCAAGGCTTCAACCTTGCCTTGGTTCATGGGGGATTTCGCCTGATACGCGTGGTAGGCCATGCTAGTCTTGCTCGCCATCAGACCCTCCCTCCTCCAACAGTCGGACTATCCGTTGGGCCCGCTCCGCACGACGTCGCCCGTACAGGCGGGCGGAAAACGAGTAGATGATCGATACGAGGTCCTGTATCAGGTCCGTCCGGTCATCCGCAGCTTCGTTGACCACGAGGATGCGCCGGCCGGTCTGTTCGGCGAACAGGCGGAACCATTCGAACCCGAACCGAGTCAGCCGGTCCTTGTGTTCGACGATCAGGGTCCCCCAGTCGTCACGCTTCAACAGGGCGGTTAGCTTGCGCCTCTTGTCGTTCACGCCGGACCCGACCTCAGCCACGGAGGCCACGACCCGGTACCCGTTGGCGACAGCCCAATCCTCCATGCGCTTCTGCTGGGCAGGCAATTGGGTCTTGCGTTTCGACGGGTCGGACACGCGCGCGTAAATGACGGCATCCCTCTCCGAGGCCTTCGTATCGTCGGGCACGATGATCGCACCCATCTCATCCTGGTATGCGCCCGGAATCCGCCCTGCCTTGTAACGGTTCCACGCGGCACGATACTGGATGTCGTGACGCTTCGCATACTCGGATAGTTTCATGACATCCAGTATAACACAGAATACCACAGAATACTATACTTTAAGTGACTAGTCGTAAGACTACGTGTATCTCGTCAGTTTGGCAATCTCCCAGAACGGACAAGCACCAACTCCTGTACCTCGATACTGGGGTAACCGAGGCATCGGTAAAGCATACAAGTATTTCCGCAGCCGAATAACCTCTGAGCTGGAAGGATCCACTGACCCGCTGTCCGTCGTGTTCGGCATGGCACGTCGAGTCCGGAACACGGTATTGGTCAAGATAGAAGCACCAGATCACGCCAGCGCCTTCACCCTTTTCGAGAGCCTGAACAATAGAGGGATGGATCTGTCCCCCATCGATCTGATAAAGAACGAAATGCTCGCCCGTGCGGATTCCGACAGGAATCTTAATATCGATAACACCTACGAGAAATGGATGCGAGTCATCGCAGCGGTCGGACCCGACGGCGGTGCCCAGGAGCGGTTCCTGCGCTACTACTACAACGCCTTTAAGTCCACGGTTGGCACTCCGGCGACCCACTCAAACCTTATCCGATTGTATGAGAATTGGCTGGATGAGAAAGGTGTGGATGTCCTATTGGACGAGCTTGCCGAGTCGGGCAGAGTCTACGGCATGCTTGCCGGCTCCACCGATGATTGCGGCCTACCCGCATTCAAGAAGATATCCGATTCACTTCGCCATGCAGGTGGAGCTCAGGGATTCATGCCTTTGATGTGGTTCACGGCGAACCGAGAACATCTGCAACTATCCGACAAGGATCTTGCCCATATCACAATGATGTTGGCAATATGGTTCGTGCGCCGCAATTTCACCGACTACCCGGCAACCAACACCGTCCAACGATTGTTCGTCGCCATTCTCCGCAATCTAGAGGAAGACGAACCCCGAACCGCTGATCAAGTGATCCAATACCTGCAAGAACAACTCACGAAGCCGACGAATTATGCGTCAGATACACGCTTCGAGGAGTCTCTTCGGGGACCGGTGTACGAGGATAATCGTGACATGACACGCTATGTTCTCGCTGCGATAGCGCAAACCGGAATGACAGGCGAGACTTGGGTTGACTTGTGGCGTATGAACGAACGAGGTACCCAATACTATTTCACCATCGAACATATTTTCCCGAAAACCGAAAACATCACACAGGAATGGATCGATGCCTTCGGCAGCAAGGAGCAAGCGGAAGAGGTTCGTTCCACTTTGGTGCACACCCTCGGCAATCTGACCCTCACCGGGTACAACTCGGATCTAGGGCGAATGGGCTTCGAACGGAAACGCGACCGCAAGGACTCCGCAGGCCGCTACATCGGATACCGGAACGGCCTGAACCTCAACGATGATGTAGTGGACAAAACCAAATGGGATGCCGGAGCGATCAAGGCCCGTACCGATCGCCTGGTGTCCGTCGCGTTGAAACTGCTACGACTGCAATAACCCATCATAAATGTGTAACGTCTACACATTTATGATAGGATAAATGTGTAACGTCTACACATTTATGATAGGGAGAGGCTATGAGACTCCAACGGGCAGCACTGAAAACGCTCAATCAGTGGAAGGCCGCCCCAGACCATAAGCCTCTCCTGATCCGCGGCGCACGGCAGACGGGCAAGACGTGGCTGGTCAACGAGTTCGCGAATGGACAATACGACAACATCGTCTCGGCTGATTTCATGCAACGCCCCTCCCTGGCCGGGATATTCGAGCAGGATCTTGACCCGCAACGGATAGTTCGACAGCTTGAGCTCACATTCAATCAGCGGATACTTCCCGGCAAAACCCTGCTCTTCTTCGATGAGATACAGGAAAGCCCGCGCGCTTTGACCTCGCTTAAGTATTTCACGGAGCAAGCAACCGACTATGACATCATCGCCACCGGCTCCTATATGGGAATATCCAAGCACAGCAAAGCCTCTTTCCCCGTGGGAAAGGTCACCATGATGAACCTGCATCCGCTCTCCTTCACCGAGTATCTGGACAGCATCGGCCAGAACATGATAGCCGACACTATCAGGCAAGGACGGTTCGAGGATATCCCGCAGGCGCTTGAACCACGGATGAACGACCTGCTCAAAACATACATGTGGGTAGGCGGCATGCCGGCCGCGTTAAGCGCCCATCTGGACAATGGTATTCCACAGGATGTGCGGGCCATCCAACAAGATATCCTCAACGCCTATGACCTTGATTTCTCCAAGCACGCCGCCTATACGCTTGGCGAGCGTATCCGCCTCGTGTGGAACACATTGCCATCGCAGTTAGCCAAAGAGAACCGTAAATTCGTTTACGGTGTCGTCCGGCGAGGCGCCCGTGCGCGCGAATATGAGGAAGCGCTCAACTGGCTGACGGATTACGGGATCATTACCAAAGTCCCTTGCCTCGATGCTTTGCATATACCTCTGACCGGATATGAGAGTCTTAACACGTTCAAAATATATCTGGAAGACACGGGCATACTGGGAGCTTTATCTGGTCTCGAAGTGGACACTCTGGTAAACAAGTCGAAGCTCTTTTCCGAATTCAAGGGCGCGTTCGTAGAACAATACGTGTGCCAGCAGCTCGTAGTTCAAGGAATCAAACCTCGCTATTGGACTAATCCGAATCCTCAGGGCAGGGCGGAAATAGATTTCGTTGTGGAACAGGGAGACGAAATTTTTCCTATCGAAGTGAAATCCTCTTCTAATATTCGCGCGAAAAGCCTCGCATACGTCTGCAGCCGATATGGGCTACATGGAATCCGCACGGGAGAAATAGGCTACAGGGAGCAGGATTGGATGACAAACATTCCACTTTGGTGCGTAGATGGATTAAGTGCGTATCTCAAACGTCGAATCGCAAAAAAAGAGTAACCGGATCGATTTTTTGGTCAGGAAGTGCCGAGCAATCCATTTTTTTTGATGCTTTCTATTGAACAGACACACTTTTCAATGTTTCCGATGAATTGACTGATTCCTTGCGGTAAAGCGGAGACTGAGGATCCCCGAATAGCTAGACGGCTATCCGAAGTCCAAGAAAACATAGTTTCCGCTTACCGTAAGGAATCATTTTGTCCAACTCAGAAAAACAGCACACACATATCATTCCTATTCTTGCGGGCGCTACGACCGCTATCCTGTTGATGGCCGCAGGGGCTGGAACCGTGTATGCGGCTGACTTCAATGAAGCTCAAACCCAGTATGAGGTTGCTGTTCAGAGTGCACGGCAGTCCCACATTAATCTTGCCAAACAAGTCAAAGCAGTGCAGAAAACGGACAAGATTCCTGCCGGTCAGCTACTAGGGAAAGACCATGATCTCGTGTCTCGTATGGATTCGGCCATGCTCGGAGCCAAAGGTCAGTTGAAGGAAAACATTGCCCACAATCCGGATGCGGGAAGAATGAGTATCAGTCAAATCCGTGAGCTGACCGAGACCATTAAAAACCAAGACTCAGCCAATATTTCTTCCTCTTCCATGCTGAACCGACTCGACTCCTATATCAAGGAATCGCAGCATTACAAGAAGCTCGACGACGCGCGCGGTAAAGTCAAAGATTCGATCGGGAAAGCCAGTCAGCTTCTCGAAACGTCCAAAGACAACGTGGATGACGAAGCGCCCCGCCAAGCATTGCAGAAGACAATGGATGCGGCAAAAGACTGGAAGAAGTCCACTGATCTCACCTGGCTGAAAAAACAAGCGGACGTAATCAATTCGAAAATCCAGCCGGTGAAAGATGCAGTGTCCGCGCATGAACAGCGACTTGCGCAAGAGGCCCAAGCCGCAGCCGTCCAGTCCTCATATCAAACCTCGTCCACGGCCAACAGTTTGAACGCCAGCACTTATACGAACCCGGTCTACACGGGAAATGCTCCCGCATATCAGCCAACCCAACCAGCCGACAACGGATACACCTACACGCCCTCCACCACATGCGGAGACGGTGGATGGAACCTGCGTGCCCAATGCCAGGCAGCCATCGACCAGGGAGGCCTAGTCGAAATGCCGATTTTCGACGGGCTCGGCGGCTCACGTCTCATCGCCGGACACAACAGCACGGGCGCCGGGTGGATCGGACAACTGCAGCAAGGCCAATCCACTCCATACGGGACCGTGCAACAGGTGTGGCACAACGCGACGCCTGACACCATCAACAACAGTGGCATCGGAACCTATCTGCAGACCTGTGACCAAAACGGCAATCCGATAGTCGTCAAAGTCGGCTGACGAAATCGATTATCGGCGGCTCTCCGGGGCCGCCTTCCTCGTATGGGAAAAAACAGTTCCCGAAAAAACAAGGATCCCGCCACCCCCGTGCAGATAATCTGAAAACCAACAGTCCTTAACGAGAGGCGCCCAAATGGTTGATTCCAGAAAATCCTTACACGCAAAGCAACAACGCCGTCGAGCAAACGGCGAATTCGCGGAGGAACAGGATACCGGTCTGCCCTCCGGCGACACGTTGACGGACTTCGAATGGAAACGATTGAATAATGCGATGCTCGCCGCCGAAACGAACATCATCATGGATCCGGATGTAGCCGACTGCGCGGGATACGCCACCAGACGATTGGATGAGCTCATCGCCCGTCCGGCAAAGCCTGGCGAAACCGATGACATGCCACTGATCATTGAAAACCTGCGATACGATCCACAGGCCCCGGGCGGCTCCCATGCCGACTATATCGCCGACCATATAGAGGCCGCATACGCCGGCATACCGGTCAAAGCGCCTGACCGTACGCAATTGGAACAGGAAACCCGACAGCATATTCTCGAAACCGCATTGGATCCGAACCGGGAGCTTCACAAGCTTGGTTTGGAACCCGTACAGCTAGGCGAACACACGAACGCATACACGGGACCGCAGCCGGAGGATTGGGTCGGGGATTACGACGAGGAAGCTGCGGAACGCCGCTATGAAGCCGCATGGAAAGGAAAACAGACCAAGAAGGCCCGGTACGATGCGGCGACGGAGAAACACCTGTCACCGTTGAACGATGACATGCGTGACCTGTTCGAGAAGAACGTCGACCGTGGGCTGATCAACGGCAGTGCGTTCGATGACAAGATGGCTTTCGCTGACACGCTGCATGAGCTTCAAGATGATGGCTGGAATCCGGAAAAAGGTAAGGAATACCGTCAGTCCAAGGACTTCAAGAAACTGGAAAAACAGTTGCTGGACGGGCGGAAACCGACTCGCCGATACCGTCAGATGCGCGACGCATTGTGTGACAACGAACAGGAATACCGACGGTTCATGGCCGCGAATCCTGACGTGTTCGACCCGGACGAAAAGGCGAAGAAGCCATTCGCCGGCCTTGGCCCCGATGTCGGCCAAGCGGCGATGCTGCGCCTGGCCGCCAAACACCGTGGCGTCAAGGGGGCGGTCGCCCTGGCACGCTGGGATCCGGGCATCGAATACACGGTGCCGGACGCGAAACACCACACGTTCCGCATGGAGCATGACCGGCCGGGAATCGGACACATGAGCGACGGCAGCACGTATCCGGTGGGCCACACCATCATCACCGCGAACGGCATTAAACCGTCGAGCGTGATGAGCTGGATCCACCGTGAGAAGCCCGGTTCCCCCGCATGGGAGCAACGGGCACGGCAACGGTTCAAGGAACAGAATGGTGGCGACTGGCGTTCTGCCGGCTGATCGTATTCTGCTTCGCTAAGCGCACTGGAGTTTTCGGTGCGCTTTTTTGTTTTCATTATCCTATTTACGTGTTATACTGAATATGTCCACATAGAAATGGAAGAGGAAACCAATGAGCATCACAATCAACGGCCAAACCAGCCCAGCCGCAGAATTCGCATGGGACGGCTGTCACAAAATCTACCTGCTCGACAACGGCGACGCCGACAAGAACGGCAAATACGGGTACATGCTCTCCAAGAACGGAGAAGCCGGATACAAGGTGCTGCCGGTCTCGGAACTACAGCGCGTATGGGACCAATCCTGCCCGCTCCGCTTCATCAACAACTGGGCGCTCGACAAGAATATGTTCCCCAATGCTACGAGAAGCCCGTCACCATCGAAGCGCGTTGAAAGAGAAAACCATGAAATCATACAAGGCATACGCGGAAGAATACGGTCTGGATATCGAAGTCATCCGATGGGTGTTCAACCAC
>UMDT01006465.1_pt1 | contig 40535 bp, 33 predicted proteins | sample 1964561 | NCBI WGS metagenome assembly UMDT01 (sample SAMEA4836001, study PRJEB28245) | human gut metagenome | biome: gut microbiome; material: fecal sample | place: Denmark | collected 2008
TCTGGAAAAATTCCCCTACCGAGTAAAATTTTACACTAAGGCAAAGGGGAAAGGTTTGCGGCCCTTTACTTTCCATCCTCTTCATACAGTTTCTTGAAGAAGGCGCCGCCGAAGCGATGGGAAAGCTCATCTCTGAAATCAGCACCGCCATCCACCGCCCGCTTTGCCTCCTTTCTCGCCTTTTCCAGCAGAGGCAGGTCCTTCACAATATCTGCCGCCTTCAGGTCCGGCATGCCATGCTGGTGGTAGCCGAAAAATTCGCCGGAGCCCCGCAGGAGGAGATCCTTTTCGGAAAGGAGGAAACCGTCCTGGATTTCACACATCAGTTTCATGCGGAGCCGGGTGATTTCATTCTGGTTGTCGGAATAGAGGATGCAGTAGGACTGGGCGCTGCCCCTTCCTACCCGGCCCCGAAGCTGATGGAGCTGGGAAAGGCCGAACCGGTCCGCCCCATAGACGAACATGATGGTGGCATTGGGCACATTCACCCCCACTTCGATGACCGAGGTGGCCACCAGAAGATTGATCTTCCCGTCATGGAAATCAGTCATGACCCGGTCCTTTTCCGCATTCTTCATGCGGCCGTGCACCAGGCCCACCTGAAACATGGGAAACACCTTTTCCTTCAGCTGTTCATACACCGCCACGGCAGAGGCCAGATCCTGCTTCTCGCTCTTTTCCACCAGCGGACACACCACATACACCTGATGGCCTGCGGTCATTTCCCTTCCCATGAAATTGAATACCCGCTGAAGCAGGGCACTGCCGATGGCATAGGTCTTCACCGGATGCCGTCCCGGCGGCATGCCCCGGATGGAGGAAAGGTCCAGGTCCCCGTAAATGGAAAGAGCCATGGTCCTTGGAATAGGCGTGGCCGTCATCACCAGGATATGGGGATAGCCTCCCTTCGTTTCCAAAGCCTTTCTCTGCTTTACGCCGAACCGGTGCTGTTCGTCCGTAATGACCAGCCCCAGATGGGCAAACACCACATCCTCCTCAATGAGGGCATGGGTGCCGATGAGCACATCAATGGACCCATCCTTCAGCCCCTTCAGGATTTCATTTCTTTCCTTCGTCTTCGTCTGGCCTGACAAATAAGCCACATGGATGGGAAGTCCCTTATAAAACTCCTGGAAGGTCCTGTAATGCTGTCCCGCCAGCACTTCCGTAGGCGCCATCAGCGCTCCCTGGTATCCGTTCTCCACGATTTTCGCCAGTGCCAGCGCCGCCACGGCGGTTTTGCCGCTGCCCACGTCCCCCTGGATGAGGCGCTGCATGGGGATGAGTCCCTCCATGTCGTCCTCAATATCCGAAAAGGCCTGCTTCTGCCCGGCAGTCAGATGGAAGGGGAAATTGGCAAGCACCGACCGCACCAGCTTTCCCGACGGCGCGCACTTGATACTCATCACATGGCTCTCCCGCTTCTTCCGAAGAAGCAGAATGCCTGCCTGCATGAAGAAAAGCTCCTCAAAGGCCATACGGCGCCGGGCCTCCTTCTGCTCCTCCCAGTTTTTCGGATTGTGCATAGCCCGGGCTGCCTCCAGCCGGCCCATAAGATGCTCCCTTTTCAAAGTGTCCGGCGGCAGGTTTTCATCCATATCCTCCACCTGGTCCAGAGCAATAGAAATCATATCCCGCATCTTCCCAATGCGTATGCCTTCGGTCAGGGGATACACCGGTACCAGCTTCTGAAAGGATGAAAGCTCCTTTGGTGTTACGATTTCGATTTCTGCATTGGAAATCTGCAGCTTTCCGTAGTTGTACTCAATCCGGCCGTAGGCCAGCACATAGGTATCCTTCCGGAAGGTTTCCCCTTTCCAGGGCTGGTTGAAATACACCAGGGTTACGGCGCCGGTGCCGTCTACCAGAAGCACATTCAGTATGCTCATGCCCCGCCTTGGCGTAAGCATCCGGATATCCGCCACCCTGCCGTAAATGACAGCCTCATCATCGGGACGAAGCTCCTCCATTTTTGTGATTTTGGTCCAGTCCTGGTAGCGCCGGGGATAGAAGGAAATCAGATCTTCCACCGTGGCTATGCCCAGCCGCGCCAGCTTTTCCTTCATACTGGGCCCTACGCCCTTAATATATTGTACGGAATCTGATAAATGCATGAGGAAAACCTTTCCGAAAACAGAACCCGGAAAAAAAGTGTGCCCGGGACAAAACAGCAATGTCTCTATTTATTATATTCCTGAAAATTGATTACGTAAAAGACTTGCTTAAAAAAAGCAATTGTGATATATTATGAATGTTGCAATTACGGAAGTGCAAGGAGGTGTAGCACATGGCTAACTATTGTGAAGTTTGCGGCAAGAAAACCGCTACGGGATTCAACGTATCCCATTCCCATCTGAAAACAAAGAGAACCTGGAAACCGAATATCCAGAGAGTTCGCGTACTGGTAGACGGACAGGTCAAGAGAATGAATGTCTGCACTCGTTGCCTTCGTTCTCATAAAGTAAACAGAGACATCTGATTTCTTTGCATTTTCAGCCGGCCAAAGCCGGCTTTTTTGCATGGTCTCTTTTCCGGTTCCGGAAAGGTCATATATGGTATATAAATAAAAGGAGCGGTGAAATCATTGAACCTGTGATTTCACCGCTCCTTTCTCTTACCTTCCTTTAACCCAGGGGTGATTGGACCGCCGGTGGCCTATCCGCCTTCTGCCCCAGGGAGATACCACGTTTCTCGTGACAGGTCCCACCTTTTCCTTATGAAGATCAGACAGGTCCCCTTCCACTTCCCGGTTATTCGCTTTTAGTTTTTTCGTCAGGGGAAGAAGCAGTTTCTTCAGCTTTTCCAGCACCTTCAACGCTTTTTCCATCCCTTTCTGCCGCTTCGGCCTGTTTCTGGCGGGCCCTTTCCTCAATCTTTGCCCGATACTCCTCAGCGGTACTCATCATATCTGCCTTTGCCTGAGTGGCCGCTTCCACAGCAGCATCCCGATACCGGCCTGCCGATTCCATGACCTTGTCAGAAATCTCCTGGGCTTTGGCCTGGGCCGTTTCCGCCTGCTCCTGGGCCTGGATTTTCAGCTTGTTTGCCTGGATTCTGGCCTCCTGCATCTGTACCCGGGCCTGGGCCTTCAGCTTGTCCGACTTCAGCTTCATCTGCTGGGACTGGATTTCAGACTGCCGCTTCATTTCCTCTGCCTTCTTCTGGAGCTCATCCATCTGCACCTGGGCCTGGGCCTTCATTTCATCAGCCCGGCGGGCTGCATCTTTTCTGAACTCCCTGGACTTGATGCGGGCAATGGCCTGCAGATCCCGCGCCGTTTTTTCCGCCGTTTCCTGGGCCACTTCCGATGCACCAAGGGCGGTGTACTTGGCCTTTTCGATCTGCTCGTCAGTGACGCCGGCCTTCTTCAGCGCATCTACCAGCTTATTTCCCAGCATGCCGGCAGACTCGGTGAGCTGGCGGGCCAGCTTGTCTACTGCTTCATGAGCCTTTTCCGGATATACGTCATTCCAGCTCTTCTTCAGTTCGGCGGTAAAATCCTTCTTTTCATCGCCCAGAGGCTCATCCTTCTTCGGATTCTCCTCCAGTTCCTTTACATCCTTTTCCCCTTCCGCCTTTTCTTCCTCAAAAACAGCACGATAGGGTTTCGTATCATCGGGCATGCCGTCCTTGATCCAGCGCTGGGCAGCCTTGCCGATGCCGTAGGTCACAGAAACGCCGATGGGGATCTGCATGAAGGAAATAGGAATCAGCGTAGCCAGTGTGGATCCCACCACCGTAGCCCCCAGGGAGCCGATAAAGGACAATACCGCCTTCTGGTTCAGCTCCACACCATAGACCGTACCGATTTTAGAAATCATGTACACCTCATTGGCCACCAGGGCAGCGGTGCCCAGAAGGGGAGCCGCCACAATGACGCCGGCCCGTCCGGCAGCCCAGCGGATGAGCCCTTCCGCTTCCTTATCCCGGTCATCAATGATATTGATTTCCATATCAGGCTCCGGAGAATCCACATGGACTTCTTCCGTTTCCTCCGCAGCAGCTGCCGGTACCTGCGCTTCTTTCTTCTCCGCCGGCAGGCCTGCCGGTTCCTTCTCAGCAGGAAGTCCGGCTTCCGCTTTTTCTGCCGGAAGGCCGGTTTCCTCCTTTTCCATGGGCGGCTTAGCCGCTTCCTTCACCTCAGGAGCTGCTTCAGGACGAACAACCGGTGTCTTTTCCATATCTCTTTCTTCGCTCATAGAAACCTCCCTGCCCGGACATCCGGGCCGTAAACCATGAATCTGCCAGTGTAAAGAATGGCTGATGTATGGTGATTTCAAACCATTACTTATCTCTATTATACCTAAAAACATAAAAAGCACCAATAGAAATTCTGATTTCACAGGCACCTGCCAGGCAGTCCCTGCCCTTTGAAATGAAATATTCTTCCACCGGCTATACTCCTCTTTCTATTTTTCCCCCTGATACCCTTTCCCCTTCTCCCTGACTATGCATATAGAAACAGCCAATGCTGAAAGCCTTCTTGTAAATCCTGCAGGCGCCCATCCATGGAGCAGGAGGGAGGAGGTGAAAAGAGCCCGGCTGCTTCCCTTCAGTGCACTGAAAACAGAAAAGTCCCTTCGGCCCCCGAAATGAAAGCTCTGATGCAGGAAGCCTCTTCATTTCATTCATGAGAAGTGCCTTTTCAAAAAAGGCTTCACCTCTCCGGTGAGGCCTTTTTGGCATGATGTAAATGGATGGTGTCTCGGATATAAAAGCAAGAAAAGAAGAAGGTCTTTCCCGGTGAGGAAAGACCTTCTTTTCTTTTTACCAGTCTGTAAGGCCGCCGTCCACCGGAATGGCGGCGCCGGTGATGAAGGAAGCTTTCGGTGAGAGAAGGAAGGCAATGAGTTCTCCCACTTCTTCCGGACGGCCGATGCGCATCAGGGGATACCAGTCCCCCATTTCTTTGCGGCTGCCGCCATAGTCGCGAAGCTGCCTGTCCAGAAGGGGGGTATCCACATCTCCGGGGCACACCACGTTGGCCCGGATGTTTTCCACTGCCATTTCCAGGGCCAGAGAGCGGATGAAGGAAACCAGGGCGCCCTTGGTGGCGCCGTAAAGGCTGCACTGCACATTGCCCTGAAGCGCTGCGTCAGAAGCCACTGCCACAATGCTGCCTGCCGCCCCTCTCATGGCAGGGATGGCCTCCCGGGTCAGTTTCATGGCGCCGAAAACATTGACAGCAAAGAAATGCTCGATTTCCTCATCAGTCGTATTTTCCAGCAGTTTTTCTTCATAGATGCCGGCGGAAAGGACAAGGCCCGTGATTTTTCCAATGGCCGATGCCGCTTTCACCGCCTTTTGGCAGTCTTTTGTGACTGTCACATCGCAGGGAATGTAAAGGCTTCCCCTGACCTGCTCCTGGGCCTTCTGTCCCCGCTCTTCATTTCTTCCCAGAAGAACAGGCCGAAGGCCTTCACCTGCCAGAATTTTGGCAGTGGCAAGACCGATGCCGGAAGTGCCGCCGGAAATAAGAACTGTCTGTACCATGGAATTCTCCTTATTTGGCAAGAGAAGAAACGTAAACGAACTGGATGCCCTCTTTTTCCAGCTGGGGCACCATCTGGCGGAAGGCTTCCGCCGTCTTGGGTCGGCAGTGTCCGATAATCACGTAGGTGCCGTATTTCTGCGCCCGTTTGGCCGCTTCCCGAATCATGGCGGATATGGCCGCCACGTCGGCTTCATTATCTACGAAAAGATCATTTCTTACATAGGGAACGCCGTAAGAGGCCGCTGCTCCGTCGGCAGCGGTGGTGGAATTGGTGCGGCTGTCGAAGAAGAAGAGATGGCGGTGGTGGAGCTCATTCATCACCACGTCCATGGTATGACGGTCCGTGGTGGCCTTGGAACCCTGATGATTATTGATGCCCACCGCTTCCGGCACCTGGGAAAGAGAGCTCTTCAGAAGGCTCCTGATTTCCTCATCGCTCATGGAAGTCAGGATGACCTTGGATTCCATACCGATACCGGAAACCGATTCCATGGGCTGGTGAAGAATCACAGGAAGGCCATGGGCATGCCAGGAAAGGGCGGCGTCCCTGGTGTGCACCTGGTTCGGCATGACGGCCAGAGTAAGCGGGATGCCCAGGGATTCATAGACATGCTGGGATGCCAGGTCCCGTCCTGCATCATCGATGACGACAGCCAGCTTTCCCTTTACTGCAGAAGGCGTATTGGGCTTTGGCGCAGCTGCCGGTGCAGCTTTCAGGGGCGCTGCATTCTGTTTGGCAGGAGCCTTCGTATGTCCTGCATCTTTCTTCACAGAAGGAGCAGCGGCTGCCGGGGCCACAGGAGCAGAGGAGGAAGCAGAAACAGTGGACGAAGGGGTAGATGAAACAGCGGAGGAAGCCGCTTCCGTTGGCTTTCCCTGCAGGGAAGAAGGGGCCGCTGTGTTTTCATGGCTTTCCTCTTTTCCTGTAATTTTAGACACAATAGAAGGCAGACTGAAGGAAGCCTTTTTCCCCTTTTCCATTGTCTGGCTGCCGTCCTTTTTTTCATTGGAGGAAACGCTGCTTCCCGCCGGTTCTTCATCATCGGCCTTTACCTGCACCGTCACCACCTTATCCATGGCGGCTTTGATTTTTTCTTTCACGCTTTCCGGCGTACCCTGATCTTCCTTCGGTACCAGCCCCTGCATTTCCTTATCGTTAAACAGGTGGCCAATGGTAGTAACGTTCTGGGCCACCTCCGAATCAGGGGCATTGGTCATGCGGTCCGTCATATAGGCAGAACCCATAATGAGGGCTATAAAGAAAAGAAGCACCAGAAAAGGATGGCCTCCCTTCTTTGCCGCTCTCGTTCTCCGCACCCTCTTTTTTCCTGCCATGGTATTCTCCTCATGTATGAAATAGTAATCATCGAATTTATTTTCTATATTATAGCATACGGGAGGAAAAGGTTCAGAGCCTCAAAGGATTCACCGCTTCGCCCTGGGTTATGGCCTGCTGCGGCAGGCAGGCTATGCGGAAGGGCTTTGAAACGTAAAAAATACTGACCATGGACAGCCATAAAAAAAGGACTGCCTAGGCAGTCCTCTTTTTACATAGCCATCAGTAACCCTTTTTCTTATCCACTTCATTCAGCAGCTTCTCGCCGCGGCTGAAGGCGATGAAATTGGTTTCCAGAAGGAAGGTGAGCTTATTCCAGAAATCCGGTACCATGGAGGCAATGTGAGGGGTCATGATCACATTTTTCATGTCCCAGAAGGGATGATCTTCAGGAAGCGGTTCCTTGGAGAAAACGTCCATGCAGGCGCCGGCAATGTCCCCTTCCTCAAGAGCCTTTACCAGGGCCGGTTCATCCACCACGGAGGCCCGGGCAATGTTGATGAAAAGGGCCGATTTCTTCATGGCTTTGAATTTTTCCTCATCGAAGAACTTATCCGTTTCCGGTGTAGCAGGAAGAGCGGCGATGATGATGTCTGCCTTGGGCAGGACATCCATGATTTCTTCCTGGGTGTATACATGGTCTGCGAACATTTCATGGGACAGATGTTTCTTCACTGCCAGAATATGGGTTTCAAAAACCTTGGCCCGCTGGGCAATGGCCCTGCCAATGCTGCCGAAACCTACAATGAGGATGGTCTTGCCGAAAAGGGATTCCCCGTGGGGCCTGGACCACTTATGGACGCTCTGACTGCGGACGGCGTCAGGAATGCGGCGGAACCAGGAAAGAAGGAGGGCCATGGTGTGCTCCGACACCGCCCGGTCATGGACACCGTGGGAATTGGTGAGAATAATGGGCCTTTCCATCATACTGGGAGTGAGGAGTTTTTCCACCCCGTCAGACAGGGAATGAACCCAGCGCACATGGGGCGCTGCCTGCAGGAGGGGCTCCACATCCTGGAATCCCCAGAGCGCAATGGCATCGGCGTCTGCCACATGAGGCAGCGCTTCCTTCGGTGATTTGTAGGCTTCCACCACGGAGCCGGGCACCGCCTTTTTCAATGCATCGATTTTTTCATCGGATAACTTGTTAATCACAACCAGTTTCATAGGAATCAACCTCTTTCATTGAAATCATGGCAATCCTGTTTTCTGTATTATATCATACTGTGGGGCCAGAAAATTCTTTTCACAGCCTCTCAGGCGGAGTGCCCTGGCCTCCTTACTTCCTGTTTCCCCTTGGGGAAAATTTCCGCGCAGTGAGAGAGGGTGTACGTTGACGGGGCTATCCCCTTGGACAGGCCTTCGGTGTGAAGGTTCATAGGGTTCAAAAGGTTCAGAGGGTGGTGGCAGCTTCTCCGAAATATATAGCCTGCACAGTAAGCGAGCACCTTAATGCCCGACAGTGGCGCCGCAGGCGACGGAGGATAGCAGGATTTTCGCCGAAAATCCGCGGCTCCGAAGGGGCCTGCTGTGACTTTTACCATTTTTGTCTCTAAATCCCCAGCAGCCAATTTATGACCTAATATGCCATCGGAGATGCAGAATGATCCGAGATAAACCACTCATCACAAAAAATCTGGTCAGTAATCTGGTTAGTAACCCGATTATGGCTACTTTTTAGGAGTATTTCAGCACTCCAAAACAATAGAAAAAGGTCTGGAATGAATCGTATTTATCGATGAATTCCAGACCTTAAATTCATGGAGCCGGCAACAGGATTTGAACCTGCGACCTACGCATTACGAATTTAATTCTATACGTTTCAAATAATAAATAGCATCTAATACTACTATATATTGTATCAAATAAATTAAATAGTTCAAGAGAGCGCAAAGAAAAAAATAAATTTAGAAAAAATCTGGTTAGTAATCTGGTTAGTAAAAAAGAAGGAGCATGAAATCTCATGCTCCTTCTGACTACCTTGGAAGGGAAGTCATACGGTTTTTCTTTGCATTATCCAGATGCACCGGATCATCCTTATCAGGATAGTTCAAATCAAGAGAAGCGGCGGCGAAATCCTCATACCGCTTAAAATTATCCTGCATTATGTCCCCTTCAATAGAATTGATTGCCGCCTGGTTTTCCATAGCCGCCGCCTGGTTCTTGGCGTTGAGAAGGGCCAGTTCCATGCTTGCTTCCCGTTGACTGGCGGCATAACCGGCACCGGAAGTATCAGAAAGCGTATTAGAGACATGATCATTCAATTCTGCAGAAAGATCCATAGTATTATTGGCCGTCTTGACAGTATTTATAAACTCTTCTTCATGAACGGCCATGAGCTTACCCATGGCTTCATCCCGGCCCTCTTTAGTGTTGCCCTTATCACCAAAATCGAATTGATACCGACTGTCCATTTCATTTCTAAGCTGCCCCCTGTCTTCACCAGTAGCAAGAAGCCGGGAAAGCGGATTTTCATGAATGGTATTTGAAACCGTATCAGAAAGGCCAGTAATAGCCGAATTGAAATCACCCCATACTTCCTTGATTTCCTTATATTGATCCCGAAGAGCTACAACCTGTGTATAGACTTCACTTTCTTTAGCGGCGTCAATGGCTTCTTTGATACGCCGGGGAATATCTTCCACGTTGCCGCCATGAAAATGCCACTTGGCATAAGCTGGCCCGATACCTAAAGCCAGACTGACAGCCAAAGCCAGCATTACAGATCTTTTTATCCACATATACATCCCTCAATCCCATAATGAAGCAAAGGCCTGTAAAGCCGAATCGGAAAATTTTGGTAGGAAAAGGACCAAAAGGAACCAGCCAAAGGTGAAAGTAAGAAGAGAAACCACACTGTCCGCATCCAGAGCTTCCATACCGGATAGCTGATCGGAAATGAATACATACAGAAAGGCGGTGACGATAAGATCAAAAGCACTGCAGAAAATGACGGAAATCATATTCTTACCATAGGGCTTCAGCTTCTGAACAAACATGAAAGGAATCCCCAGTACCCCAAAAGCGCATACCAGGTAAAAAAGTATAAGTTTATACATCATGTAAAAAGTAGCTATCATGGTCAGAATCAAAATGAAAACAACCAGCACAGCAACAATAATACCGACAACAAAAGTAAATCGATCATCTACATGAAGGAAAGGCCCTATCACATGAGTGACGCTTACAAAGAGTTCGTCAAAGTGCAGAAAGGAAGTTTCCGTAATGGCATGGCCGGAATAGGTACTTGAAATATTCTCCACAAAAGGAATACAGAAATTATCTATCATCCAATGCCAGGACTGGAAAAGAAAGAAGAAAATACTGTACCGCAGAATCCGTACAACAATACCACCCATACCCTTGTCATTACGAAGCCCCAGCATCAAGCCAATCATAAACCAAACAAAATCAATAATGGCCAAAAGGACAAGCAGCGGAAACAGGTACTTATTTCCAAAATCAAAAGCCAGAGTGATTTTCGACAAGATTTCCTTGGCCATGGCTTCCGCTTCCTGGGATGGCTCAAAGTACTTGGAAAAATCCATATCCAGATGAGGAATCAGCTTACGAGCCGCCCCAGCCGCCCCGGCAATGCCGGAACCCAAAGTATTATTGGAAATATCCCCATTTACATGGAAAAAAGGACAATTATTAATCAATTCAGATGGATCTGTAATCTGACCACCTTCATAAGGCGGGCCGCCTTCAAAAACGGAAATATGAACGTGAGGACCGGTAGAATGACCGGCACTGCCAACTTCCCCCAGCGGCTGACCCATTTCAACATGTTCGCCATCCACTACATAAATCCGCTGTACATGGCCATAAACAAAGGAATAAGCCCCATCATCAGAAACAATGGCAATCATATTGCCATAGCCATCAGGATCAATACCATACCCAGTCTGTGATGTGTACACAGTGCCGGAAAGCAGAGAAGGAATCATAGTGCCAAAATCAACGCCGAAATCCACACCGCTATGCCAACCGGAACCACGCCATGAAGAATACCCATAGGGATCGGTCACAGGAGCGCTGAAATCCACTCTCAAATCTTCGTTTTCCGGGTAAGAATCCCAATCAGCATAAGAACAAGGCGCAAAAAAGCCAGTGAATATCACAAGGAAGGCCATAAAGAGGAAAAACATTCTTTGTATCTTCATCATAATACTCCTGACTTTTTATACGACTATTTCTGCCACCAGCCCTTTAAAGCCCTCATAGGGTGACGAGCCGTCCGGGCCAGGGCGCCCCCGGCATTCTTGGCCCACCGGGCACCTTTCACGGGAGCTGTAGCAATGGTATAAGGGGACTTCGCCAAAGTGCCGACGGCACCGGCAGTGTTCCTGGCGCCCAAATAAGCATTCGGCACAGAATGAATGATATTGTTTGAATTAATCATCACACCGGTCGTCATGGCACCGGCAAATTCAACAGCCTGGGCGCAGAGGAAGGAAATAAACAGTAAAGCAAAAGCAGAGGTAAGAAAACCAGCTATATTATCTTTAGTGAAATTTCCTGAAGCATCCACATTAAAGGCAGAATGGATCTCACTTCCCACCATGGATATCATGAAAATAGCCACCATAAGCTTTACGCCGGACGTAAGAAGAATCCCCCATGTCTTATCTGAAATGGAAGAAGTCCATTTAGTCACACCAAAGGGCAAAAGCACAATGGAAAGAGCGCCCAGAATCAGAAATTCTGCATTCGCCATGAACAGGACAAAGGCAATGCGGAAAACAGCCAGAAGAGAAATAGTAAGAGCTATGGCCGCACAAATATAAACAAGGGGATGGGAAAGAAAAGAGAACTTATCCCACAGAGTACCAAAGGCGGCATAGATATCATTCAACGTAGAAATCAGAAGATTAGACGGGGTATAGGCCACATTGGCACCACCGGCCAGCATACCCAGCTTTTCCGCAGATTTCTTAACCATAGATAGAATCTGCGGCCAATTCCGGATAAAAAAGGCAATCATACCAATATGGATTATCTTGGTAATAAGATTACCCCAATTCCAGGTATTAGAAAAATACATATCCCATTCAGTGGCAATAGCAATAGTAGCTAAAAGAACCAGAAGGCCCAACATATAGGGGGTCAGATTTGAAATACCGTTAAATGCTGAAATCTCGATTTTATTACCAATATCATTCAACATATTCAACGTGGCTTCCAATTAGATCCACCCTCTTTCATCGGCAAGATCCTCAAACTTGGAATGGTAAGAAGAAGAAAGCTGCTGTTTATCTTCCATACTCTGAAGCTCATCAGAAGCTTTAGTGAAATCATCCCCCACCTTCTCATTCATCTTCTGCGCCGCTTCTTCTTCCTGCTTCTTCACTTCATTATGAATGACTTCCAATTTCGCACGAAGGCTGTTAATATCCGAAGTCAAGTTCTGGGAATAGACCATTTCGCCGGTAATCAAGGACTTGATCTTACCGATATCCTTATCACCATGAGCATCCTTCAGCATTTCTTTATACTGTTCCACTCTCTGATTGGATTCATCAAGTTCCTTCTGCTTATGGTTGATCAGTTCAATGGTTTCCTTATCGAGTTTCTGCAGCTGATATCTGTCCTGCTGAAGCCGTGATTTCATAGAGCCATAGGTTTCATTAGAAATGTCCATGGAGTTCCAGTCATAGAAGGTATCTTTAAAAGCGTCTTCCACGTCCTTTTCACCAGAAAGAATACTGCTCATGGAAGAGCGAAGCTTATCATAGTCCGCACGGGAAGACTTGATTTGTTCCAGCATGGGAGCCACTTTGCCCCAGGAAATATCATAAAGGTGCTGTTTCTGCAGCTCGATCTGCTGACGGATGGTATTAATCTGTTCCGTCACTTTCTTCACCTGCAGAATTACTTCCTGATACACTTTGGAATCATGGACAGGATACACGGCATGAGCCGTAAGCGGCGCATAAAGAGAAAGCAGAAAAACAGGAATCACAATAAGATATTTAGCTTTAGGATGCATGATGATCACTCCTTTTACACTACATTCTTCAGCTTTTTCCAGCGTCTAACAAACTCTTCACGAGAAAGATCCTGCATTCGAGCTACATTTAATTGATCTTCTTTTGACGTAGCCCCTAAAAATGCCAGTTCCAGAGGGGAAAGAGTTAAATCAAAAACACGGGTACCCAGGGACGATTTATAAAAATACTGTCTCTTAGGTTTAATATCCCCCAGAATGGAGATTTCCGCATCGTTTAAATCAAAGCGCTGATACATTTCATAAGCCAGGTCATTAATAGAGCTGTTTGGAAGAAAAATCTTGGTCAGACAGTTGGAAGAAACAACGGGGATAAGCTTTTCATCCATGTCGCTTAAATTCTGTGTGGCCATAACAACAGCGCAGTTCTTCTTACGAAGATCCTTCAGGTATTCCACGATTTTAGCCCGGAATGCATCATTTCTAAGGAAAAGCCAGCATTCATCCAGAATCATAAGAGCCGGGGAGCCATCAAGCTGTCCTTCAATGCGATGAAAAAGATAGTCCAAAGTAGGTGCCACAATCTTTGAATTTTCCATGAGCTTTTCCATTTCAAAGACCTGCCAGCGGCCAGAACCAAACTTATCATCATTGGAATCAAAGAGAGCGCCATAAGCCCCCTTCAACGACAGGTCCCTAAGACCGCTTCTGATGGTTTCATCCTGCATCATTGTAATAAGAGCAGTGATTGTGCGTTCTTCTTTGGGAGCACCGGCCACGGAATTTAATGCATCCAGGATGGTATTTCTATCGTTCGGTGTAATCTTCAAATTAGACGCTTCCAGATAGTTCACGAGCCATTCAAGAATCCAGGTTTTTTCCGTCGGCTGGTCGATATTAGCCAGCGGCTGGAAGCTGATGGAGGTACTATCCACAAGAAGGTTATAGAAGTTGCCGCCAATGGCACGGGTAAGCACTCTGGAAGAAGCGGACTTATCGAAAACAAAAACCTTACAGTTCGGATATTTCCTGAAATTACTGGAAATCGTATTCAAAAGTACAGACTTTCCGGAACCCGTAGGCCCGACAATAAGCGTATGGCCCACATCCCCCACATGAAGATTAAAGAAAAAGGGAAGGTGTTCCGGGGTAGAGCACTGGAAGAGCGGATCATCAATGAATTTCATGTTTGGGTTGTGGTTCGTCTCTTCCAGTTCGGCGAAAAAACGGTTCTTCTTCTCTCCGCTGTAATAAGAGCCAAAAGGGGCCATGTTGGCAAAATTGGTGGAAGTCAGAAGATAGGAGCGGACATTATTTTCATAATTCGACGGAAGAGAAGAAAGCCAGGCGGCAGTGGCATTATCCTTTTCATTCACCGCCACACACTGCAGGTCATTTACAATGGTAATGACGTTCTTCAAATCTTCCTGCAGCTTTTGTGCATCAGGATTCAAAACAACAATATTGGCCGTAAGATAACCCAAACCAAAATCATCCTTACAAAGATGTTCATAAGCTTCCTGGGCGTCCTCGCTGTCAATCACGGCGCCCCTGTCCACTTTGCCGGTTTCCTTGTTGTTGATGGTTTCCATAATGACAGTAATAATGGACTTCTGGCGCTGCTGGTGCTGGGCTTCAATGGTTTTTGTTTCGTTGATGGCCTGCTGTTTATCCAGGGCAATATAACGAATCACAAAGCGGTATTCAATGGAAAGGGAATTGAGCCGGTCAAACATAAAATCGATGGTACCGGAAGGGACATCTTTTACTCCGACCACGCCAAGATACTTTTCACCCAGTTTGGGAAACCGGCCACCCAGAAAAATAGAATCCTTAATCCTGTCGGTAATAAAATTCCGGATATGGGAACCCACCGTCATATGGTGATCAGAAATGCAGTCATGAAGATAGGTCAAAGTTTCCTGTTCAGAACATGGATGAATCTCCACAAAGTAATCGGCAAGGCCTTTTACAAGGGTTTCACACTCTTCAAGGAATCTGCTTTCCATTTCAGAAAAATGATCATAAGTGACATTCTGATCCTTCATAATTTCATCAAGGCCGGAAGATAAAGGGTTGAAAACGGCGCCGAACTCCTTGACGGCCCCTTTCAATTCCTTCAGAATCTCCTTATTGGACTTATCCAGAATACGGCTGGCCCTCTGCATGACTTCAGACGGCCATTTATAGCAGATGGTCAAATAAAATTCATTGTCATAAATCTGATGCGTGGAAATATTAATTTCTCTTTCCCTCTCAAAATCCTGAAGAATATCATCATCAAAATGGCTGTGAACCACATCATCAGTACGCCTTTTATGCATTTCCACAAAAACATAATAATTCCGCTTCAAACGCATCAGAATATTATTCAGACCCACATAATAGCTGTTAATGCCGTCTTCCGTCATATTGGACCCGTCAGCACCACGAAAGACATAAGTCTTCTGAAAAGTGCCGTTATGATTAAAGACAACCTGATTATCCGTCATTTCTCCCCATGTCACTACGTCCTGCAGACGAGGAAGTCTTTTCTTTCTACCCATAATGAACCTCCAATCAATAATAATGAGATTTCAGCCGCAGGGAATCTTTAATAATCCCGAAAATCCGATGATCAATCCGGACAATGGAAAGGAGAAAGATATAAATGAAAAACAAAGGAATGAATACCTTAATGGAATGAAGAATCACGAATGAAAAAATCCCTATGAGAAGGATGGAAATGAACACATCCCGTGGCAGACCTCCCCAGAAGACAGGCTTGCACAGGGACTTGAAAACCTTGGCATACATAGTAACAACTCCTTTCAGCACCAAAAACTGATAAGAAATGTCACTTCCCGAAAATAAATACCAGGTGCTGAAAAAAATCGGGAAATGGCATTTATTATCAGCTCTTGCGAGCTGATAATCCAGGTTAGAACATTCCGGCCAATGTCGGTGCCCAGGTGGCAAGGGACAGGCCGATAACCACCCAAAGGACTTTCTTGAAGCCTTCCCCGGCGTTGCCGGAGAACAGGCCGAAGGCCGCAAAAATAATGGCAATAATGCCGATCGTCCTTGCCACCGGCCCGGTCAGGGTGTTGGCAAGACGGGAGAGAAAATCCATAAACGGAAGATCAAGTTCGGCATCGGACGCAAAGGCCATTGGAAAGCTGAAGAAGCAAAGGAAAGTGGTAATCCAGGAAAGGATTACATTCCGGGGAGCGCCCATTTTATCTGCAAATAATTTCAAGAGGTGTTTCATGAAACATCCTTCCTTTCGTTCCCGGATGAAGAGCCATCCGGATTTTCATGTTGAATCAAATATTGATGAGTAGAGAGATCAAATCCATGGAGAGTGATCATGTCATCGACCAGACGGCGCTCACGGCCATCGACAAGCTTCTTCTGGATGGAAACGATCACATCGACTGTAGAACCTATCAAACGCTGCATATCCAGCGTCACGCCGCTTCCCCCTTCCGGAAAGGCTTCTTTGGCAAGAAGTTCCAGCCGGGTAAGGCAGTCGCTTGTACTGTCCGCATGAACGGTGGTAAAGCCGCCGGGGTGCCCGGTGTTCCATGCTTTGAGAAGGTCATAGCATTCCCGGTTTCGTGTCTCCCCGATAATGATTCGTGTAGGGGAAAGACGCATGGAAACGTATACAAGATCCTGCATGGTCACTTTGGAAGCCCGGTTCCCGGAAGTCACAAGGTACTGAACATCCCTGGAAGAAGACTGCAGTTCGGGCAGATCTTCCAGAATGGCCAACCGGTGATCCGGGTTGATTTCAGCCAATTTTTTCAAAATGGCGTTGATAAACGTAGTCTTACCGGATCCAGTAGCGCCGCAGACAACCAGATTTTTTCTTTCTTTGATAAAAGAGCAGATCTTATCGTAGTAAAACGGGGACAAAGTACCATTTGCCACATATTCTTCCAAAGAAAATATCTTTCTGGGCTTCTTTCTGAAGAAAAATGTAGGACAAGGGGAGCAGGGCGGGTACAATAACTGGGCACGAATCTTCAAAAGTGAAATTTCAACCCCCAGCATGGGATGATCCTGATTAATAATCTGATCATTCATCCCGGCCACAATCTCGCAGATACGCCGCACCTTATCCGGCGTAAGAACAATATTCGTGGCATACCGTCCATGCATAGAATCCACACGGACAACATAATCTGAATTAACATAGACTTCTGTAATATCATCATCATCAATCAATTTCTGGATATCCGGCCCCAAAGCAGTTCGGAGCATGGCCCGATGACGGGCAAAGGTATCATCCATTAGTCCTCACCGACGGCGGATGCGGCAGAAGCTTCATGCTGAATCACATTAACAGGTTCTACGAAAGCTTCATCAGGCACGGAATCGGGAAAGTGATGATGAACATAGACGCAAGCTTTAATAATATCCTTGACAGAATAATGAACGCCTTTCAAATCAAGCTGGTTCAGAAGAAAGTCATAAATGGAAACTTTGTAATCCTTATCCCCTTCATCAGCCTTTTTTCTGGCTTTGTTGTATTCATCCTGTTTAGCCTGGGCATCCGCACGAAGGGAAACCACATTATCATAGGATTTTTCAAGATCTGCAATGAGTTCATCAAAGGTCTTATCTGTCTTTTTTGTTTTTTTAGCCATAAAATCACCTTCCTTAAATGTTTAATCCCTGTCAATCAGGCCCACTTTTTGAAACGGATCAAGAGCGTGGCCCTGGTCAATCTTGGAAATCATATCTGGCATTTCATAAAACTTATTTTTAGGAGAGAGAACCAATAAGCCCTCAATCTGCATAGCTGATTTATTGGCAAGGAAGGTTGAAGTCTCATCAGGCCGTAGAAGCGGCCTGTCCTTTTCAACATAGGTGTAATCCACCTTGCCGAAAATCCCGGCATCAGCATGACGCTGTTTTACCATGATGGTTTTGGAACCCAGCAATTCAGATAAATGTTTCCTAGTATCGTTATCGTTAGGCCCAAAATAGACTTGTGTCTGACAGTTAGTCAAAAGATCCAGATTCTTGTAAATCTTCTTGAGCTGTTCCAAGCCCTGGATGATCATAAGCGCCTTCAGCCCGTAACCGGCAATGTAGCCGAGTTCTGCCAAAAGGTTTTCCATCTTGCCAAAGGCCGGAAATTCATCAATGAGAAGCAGACACTTGTATTTATCCCCGTTCAGCTTCTGGGTGGAAGAAACAACCATCAGCTCTATAATGAGCCGGAAGATCTTCCCCACACGAGCAAGGTCAGAGGGAGGTGTAACCAGAAAGAGATCCACCGGGCGATCGCTGTTCCGGATATCATGAAGATAGAAGTCCGATTTTGACGTATTATCTATAATCGTCTTTTCGGAGAAAATCATAAGAGAAGTCACCGCCGTAGAGAGGACGGAACCGGCTTCATTCGGCGGCTTGCCAATAAAAGAATTGAACTTGGCCACCACAACCGGGTGAAGATGGGGCGTAAGCCTGGCTTCCGGCGTGAAATGGGTCACTTTATCCGCATTTTCCGGTGTAATACGGATTTTCAAAAAGGCATCGGAAGACGTACCGTAAGGATTAGGGACCTCAAAGACTACACCGTTATCAGGGAAATGCTGGACAGCCTTATTGCCCTTTTTCACCACATTTCCATTCTTATCCACCTTATCCGGGGAATCTACAATCTCATCACGAAGCACCTTTCTAAAGCCTGTCGGAGCATTCGGATTTTCCTCATCTTCCTCATCATCGGAAGCCGTCATACCTGCCGCCATGAACTGATAGACATCATACATGGAAGTTTCTCGATAATCCTTGTCTCCGGGGTGAAGATCATGCACCGTATTGTAAACACAATCTTTGTACTTCAGATGGGTAATGCAGCCGATAATCAAATCCTTGCCGTTTTCAATCCAGTGGGCGTCATTTCCTTCGCCCTGCCCCACAAGAACCTGGACAATGTTAGAAACGTCACGGCCCTCATTGGGTGTCCCCCAGCGGACTTCATTCAATGGATTCCAGCGGTAGAAATTTCCTGCTTCAGCCGGATCAAACTTGATCACCTTATGATGAAGCACCTTTTCAAGATATGCGCCGGTGGTATCAAGGTTTTCGCCCTTTGGATCGGCACAGACCATAGAACCCTGCCAGTTGATACAGGTAGGAATAACAACGCCGATACCTTTACCGGAACGGGACGGGGCGCACATCAGGATATGCGTTTTTTCGTTGTCAACGATGTACCAGCGCTTTCCCGGAATGAACTTCAGCACCTTCCGTATATCCCAGGCCCTGCCGGAGCCTTCATGGGCCTTCCAGCGGTATTTCCGGGTAAAAGGAAGATGGTTTAATAGAAACACCAGAGGAAATGAAATTTTTCTTTCCAAGGAATTCAGAAACAACGGAAATTTAGAAATAACACCGGCCATCTTATACCGGAATTCATAGTTAAGGCCGGAATCCCAGGCACCTACAATCACCCCGTCTTCCGGCTTGTTCGGGTCTGAAAGCAGGTGCTTTCTTTTCAAATCGGCTTCACTGGCCCAATGGGCCGTGCCGCTTGAAGTCAGATCCAGGGATTTGTCCCTGGTTGCATACCGGTAAATGCCGGGTCCAAGGATGGAGACAATGAAACCGATAAAGAAAATAAGGAAACCGGAAGAAAGTAACGTGGGATATGCGCCCTTGTGCCTGAGGTATGTAAGGATAAAGGTAAAAGGAGGGTAAAATACCATTTCCCCTATCTGCAAACTATGAACAAACCCAGGAACGCCGCCCACCTTACTTACAAAGGAAGCATAGGCCAAATGGGAAGAAATGAGATTGACAAAAAGGAAAAACAGAATGCACCATCTCATTTCTTCCACCAGCCCTTCAGAAAATAACGGAACATAGAGAAAATAACCGAAAGAGAAAAATATAAATCAAGAGAAGTGAAGCAATAAGAAACAAAACGTGAAAGCCCTTCATGGGTATCAAACCTTCATTCCATGCTTGTAACAGTACAGAACACGACAGGTATAGGAACAGAAGTTACGACGAATATCGTCGGAATGGGTAACTTTCACCAATTTATGGCATTCAAGACACTTGAAGCGGCGGTAAACCACCGGGGACGCCCTGGCCTTATTCATAACTATCACCTTATTTCTTCAGGGAAGCGGCTCTTTCAACCGATTTTGCCGTATCACCCTTTTGGGTATTCTTTGTAATCTTGGAAACCGGAAGGGATTCATTACGGGATTCAGCAATCTTCTTCAGTTCGGCTTCATATTCATCAATCTGTTTCTGCGGAACCGGAAGGCCCCGTTTCAGGGCATTGTAGAGCATTTCGGCATATTCATACCTTGTCATGGTACGATCACCCTTGAAATTGCCATCCGGGTAGCCCTGGACAACATGGTTGTCATGAAGGGTTGTCACCGCCTGATTAGCCCAATGGCCGGTGGGAACGTCGGGGAAGGTCTTTTTATCCGAGATTTCGGAAACCTTCAGCGAATCCACCTTATTGGCTTTCAACGCTTCAATTTCCTTCTTCATCTCAATCATGTTCTTGACCATAACTTTCATGGCTTCACGGTCTGTCTTCAGCATTTTCGACATTTCAGCCCTGGAAAGGGTCTTGCCGGAACCATGACCAAGTTTGATAGAAAGGCCAAGATTCATCATGGGATCACCATTACCCATGGTGCTTCCAAGAGATACCAGGGTATCTTCGTTAGGATGATAATACACACCCAAAGCCGCACTATTGGCATCATGGTAATGACCCATACCAGCCGCAAAATCCCATTTATCATCAGGATCAAAATCCTGCGGATGGAGAGCGGCCAAGGCCGCTGCCCCTGCCGCCGCCTTGTTGATATTCTGGTTCAGCCGATGGCTTACGGAATCAATCTTGGCATCCATGGCACTACCCAGATTATTAAGAGTGGAATTAATGGACTTACCGCCAATAATGGCATCAGAAGCAGAAATGACGCCGGATGTCGTGATATTCCCGTCAACAGAAAGATTCTTGTCCATATGAACATCATTCTTAAAAGTAGCCGGGCCGGATACGGAAAGGGATTTTCCAATATTGGTATCCCCCACTAAAGTGGTATTTCCAGAAACAGAGAAATCCTTGAATACGGAAGCACTACCCTTAACGGTCATATTCTGATTCATAATGGCATTTCCTTCAGCAAGAAGATCACCTTTGAGATCGGTAGCACCACTTACAGTCAAATTCTTGCCAATCACTGCATTTCCTTTGGTTTCGGTATCACCATCAAAAGCAGCATTCCCCGTGGTTTCAAAGGTGCCATCCACTTTGGTGTTCTTAAGGGTGGTGTCTCCCTGCACATCAAGGTTTCCGGCCACGTTGGTGTTCTGAAGGTTCGTGGTGCCGCTTACAGTCAGATCGCCGGTAAATGTTCCATTAGCCCCGGAAATATCTCCTTTGGCCGTAATGTTTCCATCCACATCCACATTCTGGTCAAACTTGGCATTTCCTTTGGTTTCGGTATCACCGTCAAAAGTAGCATTCCCCGTGGTTTCAAAGGTGCCATCCACTTTGGTGTTCTTAAGAGTGGTGTCTCCCTGCACATCAAGGTTTCCGGCCACGTTGGTGTTCTGAAGGTTCGTGGTGCCGCTTACAGTCAGATCCTTGCCTACGGTTACATTGCTATCAGCGGTGACATCGCCCTTCAGATCAGAAGTACCGTTCACCGTCTGATTTCCCTTGGTTTCGGCATTTCCAGATACATTCAAATTCTTATCAACAATTACATTATTCTTAAATTCTTTATCTTGAGTAGACGAAGGAACAGACAAACCTAAAGATTCAGCCGTTTCATTAGGAACTGTATAAAGAACATTGTAATGAGAATACCTAGAATCATTTCTAGTGCCGGTTGGCGAAGCCAAAAGTGAAACAACTTCAAAAGCTTTATTAGACGAATCATAAACTAAATAATAATCTAAAAGATAATGTTCACCACTCCCTTCCGAATCATCGATAAAAGGGAAATTCAACGGATGAGAAGTAATGCCACCGCTCGAATTAGTATCATAAGTACCAGAAGTACCTAAAAATAAACCATTTTTAATTGCAGATTGCTGAGAAGTACTTAACTGAGATAAATCAAAATTATTTCGATTTGATGTACCAGATACAAAAACACCAGCATAAGAAACATTATTAATTCCACTAAATAAAATTAAAGACAATACACTTGCTGCCAATAACCTCTTATGGGATTTAGAAACACTTGTACAAGACTTAGCAATTTCCGAAACAACCACCCTGCATTGCTTAGCCTTAGACCAGATGACCTTAAAAATTCGATTCATAGAAATTCACCTCTCTTGAAAATCCAGGGAATGGGAATAGTGATTCATACAGGCCGTAATGATTTCACCCCCCTGGACATTGAGCACTGTACGAAGCAGATCAATAACATAATCAATAGCAGCTATAAAAGCTACTGCTTCAACCGGAATGCCAATGGCAGTCCAGAGAATGGCGCAGTCCATAAGGGTGCCGCCGATAATTCCCGGCGCACACATTAGACAGATAACTGTCAGGAAAGCGGCCAGCACTATTTGATATCCACTAAGTTCCACATGAAAAATGGAAGCCGCAAATACGGTATACATACCAACGCAGATGGTAGAACCGATACGAATAAGAACAGCGGTTAGAGGAATCAGAAGGCAGAAGACGCCAACCGGAGCCAAATACATGACAAAATTCACAATGTGAACGCAAACTTCCTGGGCTTCTGTAAAGCCATAGGATACTTTTTCATAATCCTTAAGTTGAAGAATGCCAAAGCCTGCCACAAAAGAAAGGACAAGCACCTGAAGCATATTGCCAGTAACCAGAGAATTAAAAGGATTTACCGGAATACAATTTCTAATAAACTGAAGCACCGTTGGCGCTTCCACCGGTTTCACTGACACATTCTGGACTTCAAAAGACGGTATAGAGAAACAGGACATCATGACAAAGCCCAGGGTAAATCCTATGAAACACATACAAAGCGTCAGAAGAATAAACCGATAAGACAACTTACGAATCCGCTTCACTCCCATCTTTATAACCGCCGACGTGACGGAAATAAAAGCAAAGGGAACCACCAGCATTTTCAGAAGATCAAAGAAAATACCGCCTACCTGATTAAAGGTATATTCCATGGAAGGGAGCGGCCCGAAAAACGCCGCACAAAGAACAGCCAAAATAACGGAGCTGAAAAGGAAGAAAGGCAGACGATAAAATTTAATCTTCATAAAAACCACCTTTTACCTTTTCATACAAGTCCCATAGTGGTATCTGAAGAGCCTGTTCAATATCCCTGATTAAGAAATCCGGATCTTCAAGGCCTATGGAAAGCCTGGTACAGATACCCGACTTATAATAAGAATCACTCCGAAAATAATTAGCATTAGAATAGGTACAGCCAAATGTGCCACAGGTAACAAAATGCTTAAAACGACTGCAGAAATCCGGCTTCATTCCCCAAAGAGTAATCAAGCCGCCTACACCCGGATAAAGGACCTTGATACCAGCCGCCTTCAATGTTTTAAAAATTACAGTAGCCGATTCCGTATGACGCTTCATGCGAACCGGAAGGGTTTCCAAACCACGGGATACCTCATAGGCACTAATAGGATTAGCAATATTTCCCCGGCGGCTTACCACCGTCATAATGGACTTTAAACCGCATACAGGAACCGGAACTTTTTGATCATCCAGCCATTTCATGGATTCAGAAAGAGCAATACCGCCGGCAAACGTATCCCCATGGCCACAGACATACTTGGTATAACTTTCAGCCACAATATCCGCACCATCCTTTAGGGGATTGGAATAATAAAGAGAAACAACAGAATTGTCCATCAATACATAAGCCCCAAAGGAATGAGCAATTTCAGCAATCTTTTTCGTATTCTTCCAATGAGCAAAGGTGGAAGGACTATCACCGCAGATAAGCACCGGCTTTTCCTTACCCTGAATAGCCTGTATTAATTCACCTTCATTATCCAAACTGGAAAGCTGAATATATTGGCAGTGAACCCAGTCAGCATAATATTGAAAATTCACACGGGTTTCATAGTAAGTCTCATCATCTACAATCAAAGTACGGGGTTTCACAAGAGCAATAGCCGTATTTACTGCTTCCAACCCGGAATTACAAAGAATCACTTTCCATGCCCCGTAAAGCTGCCGGAGCTGTTCTTCCGTTTCAGCAACCGCCGTATTATGAGTACGCTTATATCTGGTAGTTTCAGGATCAACCACATTCAGATTTATTTTTGGAAGCAATGAACGGGCACCTCTTTTCATTCCAATCCCGAATCAGAGAATCAAAATAAGCCTGTTTCTTCTGATTCATAGGGTTGATAACAAGTTGGTAAATCAACTGTTTTCTCTCTTCCGAAACACCGGAAATATGAGAAGAAGGATAACAGTGATAGCCAAAATGCACATAATCGGTAAAAGCTTTGGCAGAAAACAGAGGATCATTTTTATATTCCAAATACTTCTTAATTTCGTGGTTTCTTACCGCTGATTCAGGGAAAAAATCCGGAAGGCCGGAAGCCCATTTTGTTTCACAGTTATGGCATACGCCACAAGGCTCTTTATCGCCATAATCACAAGTCCAGGTATGTTTAAACACATCTTCATAGTGATATTTATGAATAAAAGGAAGCATATCCGTTTCAGAAATCTGAAAAATAGGAAAACGGAAACCACCCCAAAGAAGATCCAAACCGGAATCCGCATGAGAACATTTAAAAGACGTAGAACCGTCTTCATGATCTAAAAACCGAAAACCATGATTCATTAAAAAACGGCGTGTCTTACCATACTTAATTCCCAGTTTCCGTGTTTCCAGGGTCGCCCCTTCTATGCAGTATTCCAAATGAGGAAATAAACGGGATAACTTTGAAATACAACGAATCTGCCCCGGCGTTTCAGGATAATGGCGCCATTTTTGGAAGGCTTCATCCAAATCCGGAGCTTCCGGAAGGTCATATTCATGAACACGAATCGGGTTTAAAAGAACCGCTTTCGTATCCTTTCTCTTACGAAGCATAGAAAGAATGGTATCCTGAGCATGAATTTCATTCTTTTCATTAGACCTTGCAGGACTGAAGCAGTGATACACCGGCTGGACTTCCACCCCTTCCATTCTTGAAAGCTGACAGAGACGGAAGGTAGAATCAAAACCACCGGTAAAAAGAAGATTATGTCTTTCCATAGCCCTATCCCCCATAAGGTTTAATGCGAATATCCGTATTAAGGATCACATTAAACTGAAATCCTTCCCGAATGGTCCCCGTAGGTGCCAGGTTTTGATTATTCTGTCTCACCATGTCATTAATCCCATTCAGCAGTTCAGAAATAGCGCCCTTCTTTGCTTCCGTGGAAGCAGAAGTATCATCATCATCGCTGGAGTAATCAGAATCATCATAAGTGAATCCACTGACCGCACCGGCAGAAATAGCACCTACCAGAATGGAGCGGAAACGAAGCCAGGAATGAGTATCATACTTATCCCGAAGGCCCGAATAACCAAGACCATCAACCGCCCTATAATCCGGAAGATCGACAGAATGACCGTTAGGAAAAATGATCCGGTTAAATGAAATATCTATTCTTTTTCCGGCCATAGTCATAGGGTCGCCGATAAGTTTGGAACCGGCCGGAATGAGGAGATTATCACCGGTGACGGAATCATAAACATTCTGCCTGACCACCGCAATAATGGTGGTCGTCATATTATCAGAAATAATAGGAGTTAAAAGCGTAGCAGGAATCACAGTTCCAGCCTGAAGCACTTCATCTGCTTTCACAAGCTGTCCGGAAACGGCTGAAGCGGCATAGGTATAACCCATGCTTCCCAGGGAAATAGCCAATCCACAGAGAGCGGCAGCTACACATTTCTTTAACATGGAATCACCACCTGTCTTTCTGCTGGCGTGGGCCAACCACCTGAATATAATCATCATCGGAAGAATTTTCAGGAACCGTGCCATCGTTGTAATACTGATTCGCCGCTGGTTCTGAAGAAGAATTTCTTTTTGTCTGGACCTTTTTCTCACCATCAAGATTGAAGAAGATCTGCGATTTCTGACCGCTTCTTTCATCAGAAGCCGCCGTTTCTTCATCAGATAAACGGCGCTTATAATAAGCCTTCTGGGAATCTTCCTGATACTTTTCATAAGGCGTAATGGGCGCCGGTTGAGAGGACGGAGCCGCCGCATAAGAAGAGGAAGAAGAAGAATTATAGGAAGGTCGAGAAGAAGCAGAAGAGGTGGAAGAAGGCGAAGAGGAAGAAGAATCACGGGCAATATAATTACCGTTTTTATCAATGTAATATTTCTGATTTTTCCCGTTAGAAGCAGCATTTTTATTCTGCTTATCGTTCTCCGAGCCATCTTTATTTTTCTTTTCCATAGCCGCTTTCTTTTCCAGATCATCCATCTGCCGATCCGTCAAGGCTTCATCCTTTGTTGTGGAAACGTCCACTTTAGTCTTAGAGGGAGACGGGCCATCACAGGAATACATGGTAGCGCCCAGGGCACCAATGAAAACTACACACACCAGGGTGATAATCCCTCTGTTGATCCGTTTCACCGGTTCCGATTGAGGTTCTACATCAATGCCGCCCTGCTCTTCATCCATCGGTTCCTGATTCAATTCATCGTCCGGAGAGGGACGATCTTTATGAAATTTCTTGAGTAAGTTCATCTGCCTTCACCGCCTTTAGAAGCCGGAGCCGGTGCCGAAGGAGCTTCCTTCTCATCGTCTTCCGCAAGAATAGCGGCCAGGCGATCCAGCGAAGTATCATCTGAAGGATGGGCCGCCTTTATTTTTTCAAGAACTTTCTTTTCCTGCTTTTCACGAATCTTGTCTTTTAAAGAAACCGGAGCTTCTTCATGGAAATCCACGGCTTTGGCCTGGCGTTTTCCAGCCCTTACGGTCTGGAAGGCAAGATCCTGATTTGACTGTTTGTTTAAAGTAATCTGATCCGGTGCCGGTACAGTATTCTTTTCATCATCCTTACGAAGTACCAGATAGGATTTTTGGGAATACACCAGTTTAATCTGATCCATAACCCGGTCGATTTCCATAAAATTGCCTTTCAGCCTGTAATTAACAAGCTGAAGTTTTTTCTTATCCCACTCATCAAAATAGAAAACAACAGGCATGTTCTGCCGATTATCCGGAGCAATCTCAATATATGTTTTCCGGCCATCATCAAATACAGCAGGTGGAATATATTTTTCCAGCACATTTTCATTTTTCGTGACTACATAATGCTTATTAATCAGCTTTGCCCGAAGAATGGACTTGATTACATTCTGCAATTCCTGTTTCTGGTCAGCCGTCTTTTTAACAAGCAATTTATGGTATTCCTCTTCCTGATCCTTTGGGTAATTCCACTTAATAATGAAATACACATCACTGTTATAGGTGGTAACAATCAGGCGGTAACTCCTTACGTTCGTATTCACAATCATGTTGGTAACGGAATCGGAAAGCGGTTTGATGTACACATGGGAAGTACCGGCTACAGAATCTTTTTCAACAGACCACTGCACCGTATTTCCGGCAGCTATCTTCTGCACTTCTTCCCCTGGTTTCAGTTCCACATCTGTCACATATCCCAGCCGGGCATTCACAAGGAACTGGGAATCAGGATCGTAATCATAGATTTTTGCAGACTGATTTACGGAAACGGGATCATACACATAGCCATGATCATCCGCAAAGGCAGGGGCCGAAAAGCAGGAAAGAATGATGAAAAGGGAAGCCGCTTTTGCGGCTGATTTTTTTGAAAAAGTACGATGGGAAATCATTCATTGCTTCCCCCTTTCCGCTGGCCCTGTTCTTCTGAATAGGAGAAATCTGTAATATAAAGTCCGATGGGGTTATAAACCAATTCTTCCTTTTTGGAAATCTTTTTCGTCTCCACAGTGAAATTCCCGGAATAGTATGTATCTTCCGAAACACCACCAGTGGAAGCACCCGTGACAGATTCTTTCCAACGGACAGTATAGGTATCTTTGGCATTGGAAACCGGAAGACAGGAAAGAACTGTAACCTTGGAAACTTCTTTTCCGATTTTCTTTGTAAAGCTGTCCATATACAGGTTTTTATATTTCTTTGCCGCTTCCGGAGACATGAAACGAACCGCACGATTCACATTGGTCTGAAGAACATTTTTATCCATGGGAATAGACCTCATGCCTTCCACGAACCGGGAAAGAAAATATGTAATTTCAGCATCTGTTGGCTTTTCATTTCTCTGTGTCAAGGCACCAATAGCCTGGACATAACCCGTCTTTTCATCCACATGAACAATGTAGGGAATAAATGTGGACTTGGTGCCTATGTAGGTTACGCAAAGAACAGAAGCGAAAGTTGTGGCAATGCACGCATAGGCAATTCTTTGCCATTTCACAATCTGCCTGTCCTTCATTGCGAAGATATTTGAAAAGGCATCTTTCCCCAAATCCTGCCGTTCTTGATAAGTCTTCTCCTCTTTCATAGGCCACCTCATTCAGTTTGAAAATTCATTGACGCAATTTCTCAATCGTGCTATCATGCAGATAAGAAATATACAAAATAAACTTTTTAAAAGTTCATATTATTTACCCGAATTATACGATGATTCCCGACAAAATGGAAGAGCCTGAAACCGGGAGTGAATTATTAAAAACCACGGAAGTTGCATATTTATACATATATTAGAAGTATATTAAAAATTGGCCTGATGCCGAAAAATCCGAGATTCCCGACAAAATGGAAGAACCTGAAACCGGGAGTGAATTATTAAAAACCACGGAAGTGCCCACTGACTCATAGAATATCCGTTCCGGATATTCTATGAACGTGGGTCCTCTCCTGCCGAGGGCTTGCGTCCGTGCCGGACGCCGAAAACCCAAAACCAGAAAAAGAAACTTTAACCTTCATTATTTGAACAATCAGGATGGTAAAAACCATGGGATTTTACAGCTCACATATCGCCAAATCGTACCCAGCGGCTACCATGAAACACATTGATTACATAGAAAGAAAGAATAAATTTAAAAACCTCACGGATCTTCTTTACACAGAAAGCGGCAACCTTCCCGACTGGGCAAAGGATGAACAAGACTACTGGCAGACCGTCACCGATTACGAGCTTCAAAGGGAAGAAGATTTCAGAAACGGCAAAAGAGGAAAACCCAGCTATGCTGTCCGGAAATACAACTTTGCCCTTCCCAATGAAATGACAGAAGAGGAAATGATCACCTTTACAGAAAAGTTTCTGGAAGAAAATTTCAAAAATTATCCCTATACCTTTGTCATTCACCGAAAAGATTCTGCCATTCATGGCATTCCCAATCCCCATGTGCACCTCATCTTTTCAGACTATGAAAACAATGAAAGAACCAAAACTCTTGATAGAAATACCTACTTCAAAAGACATGGAATCAGCAAATCCGGAAAAGAATACGGCGGTGCAGCCCGTAACCGGGAATATGCAGATATACCACCGAGAAAGTATAGAATGACAAGGAAGAACCTGGCCGATCGGATCAACAGCTGGTATGAAGAGAGGGGCATAGATAAAAGGGTCAGCGAAAAATCACTAAAAGAACAAATGCAGGAATCCGCCGACCGGGGAGATTTTCTTACAGCGGAAACACTGAAAAGAGATAAACCCTTTCGCCTCTCTCCTGAAAAATTCAAGAAGTACAAAAGGGTAATCCAGGAAAAAATAAAGGCCGGGTGGCGCCATGTAGAAACATTAGATGACATACCCGATCCGGATGTTAGGAACCGAATCCTTCAAGAATTTGAAAAACAGATCAAGGAAGAAATGGCCGAAAGCATTAAAAAAGAGCAGACCCAAAACCAGCCCACTGTTAGAGACAAACTCAAGGCCATTGAATACAAAATTTCTGAAATCGAAATGATTCAGAAATTCTCCCCCAGCCGGGAATCAGTCACCGGACTTCTGAATGAAATCCATAAAGACAGGCTCATGAAGGAAGCCGAACGGCTCAAGCTGGAACTCAAAGGGGACGAGACAGCGAACTATTATCTCACGCAGAAGTATGAAAGTGAGATTTCCGAAAGTTTCCAGAATGAACATATCCGGCAGCTTACCGGAATGGATGAAAAGACAAAAATCAAGGAATACGCCATCTCCGCTTATACGATCCGTGAAATGAGGAAACGTATGAACCGGCTCATCAAGCAGAGGGAAGAAATCATGTTATTGAAAAAACTTTCTCCCCAGCGGAAAGCGGAAATTCAAAAACTTTTGAAGAAGCTGGACAGTAAGGAATCCCTTATTAAGTACAGAAAAAAGAAGGGCCAGGGCTATGAAGACCTGACCCTTGAGAAAGATACAATTCAGAAAGAAATCAAAGAAATTACAGAAAACTCCCTCTCCCCTTCCGAGAAAGAAGAAGTAAAAAAGGAATACCAGAATATCCAAAAGGAAATCTATGAACTCCGAGAAGTGTCCTCTATATATGCCAATCGAATCAAAGATTCAGGCATTGATCAAGCCTTCCGGGAAAGTCATAAGAGGGAAATTCAGGAGTATATGAGAAGCCTGGAAAGGCTCAATGAAAATCAAATTTCCGAAAAAGAAACGGTGAAAGAAGAGAAATCTCCCCTGCACCTTTCCCGGCAGGAAGTGATAAATGATACCGTTTTACGCCGTATGGAAAAGCTGAAAAGACTTCTGAAGAATGAACCGGAAAAGAACTGGAAGACTGCTTTGGAAAAGGCCATGGAAGAGAAAACAAAGGGTTCTTACATGGCCCTGAAGAAAGAAAAAGAAAGTCTCCTCTATGAACAAAAGCTCCTTCCAAAAGGTGAGTATGAAAAGCAGCTTTCCATCAGCCAAGAGATCAAAACCATAGACAAAGAACTTTCTGCCATTGAAAAAGAAGAGGGGCCGAAATGGAGAAAAGAAGCCAAAGCCCTTCTTAAAGAATGGAGAAAAAACCGGACTGCCATGGTAGAAGAAATGGAAAATCTAAAAGTCTTGCTGGAAAAAGACAAAGGCAGAAAACATCTGAATCCTAAAATCCGGAAAGCGGCCAGATCCCTTTTGAAGGGTGCCGATGAGACGATCAGAGGTATTTCCATCCGGACATCGGCAAGCCCCAATGAAGAAAAAAGAATCGGTTTAATCAACCAAAAGGCCCAGGAGGAGACAGCCGACTTTTTCAAAAAGTACCAGGAATACGCTCCCCACACCACCCGTTATTACGAAGAAAAAATCATCGATAAAAAAACCGGCGGCATGGTAACTTCCATGAAAGAAGCCCTGTGGAATCTGGAAAAAGAAAAGCGGTTTAAACTCCTGGCTGATCCGGAAATGGACACAAAGGAAATAGATAGAAACATCCAGAACATAAAGGATGGGATTGAACGATTCGTATACCAGAACCTCACTCCCGAAATCAGAGTAAAAGCACAGGAAGAAAGAGAGAACTCCTGGAACCGCTTTGCCGTGAACCGCAAATCGTTGGTCAGAGAAAGGGACAAGGTACGAAAACTAAGAAAGCTTTCCCACCTTGAATTAAAGCCCCTGAAGAACCTGGACAGAGTAAAAAAATACACTGACCGGCAGCTTTCCCGGCAGAAACTTTTAACCGATACAGTCAATGAGAGAATCCAGGCTTTTCACAAAAAGGTGCTTTCCACCATACCAAGAAAAGAATCATGGTATGTAGAAACCATCATCAAAGAACAGGATCATGGAGAGCTGGAACGTAAAGAAAAATCTATCCGGGCCGCTGTAAAGCTCATCAAAGAACTGAAAGCCAAATACCCGGAACAGGAAGAAAAAATTCAAAAACTCACGGAAAAACTCAAAGCAGATATGGCGGAAAAAGAAGCCTACATTGCTTCACATACCACTTCTGCCGTTCGTGAAGAAGCGGCAGAAAGAAGGAACGAAGCCATTGAAGAAAGGAAAAAACACCTGACATCGCTTCGGAAAGAATATGTCATTATCCAAAAAGACGCCTTGAGAAAACACCTTCCCCCCACTGTCAAAAAACGGAATGAAAAACTAATGGAAAACCTGAAAGCCATTCTGGACACTTCAGAAAGAACCCATTTCCAGAAGTCAAGAATCCATGAAGCGGAAAACCTCATGAGAGGAGCCAGGGACATAATGAACGGTCTGGAAGATCTTACCGGCAGAACTATAGGCCGGGCCAATATCCGCACAACAGATGAAGGAAGAGATTAAAAAAGAGAGGAATGTCATATGGAACAGCTAATCATTACAGAAAAACCATCAGTAGCACTGGCCTTATCCGAATACTTCGGACGCCATGGAAATCCCTGCTCAAGGGAAAAAGGCCACTACCTCACCCAAGACAAGAAAACCTGTATCGCCTGGGCCAGCGGCCACCTTCTTACGGATTATGAACCGGGAGACTACAACAACGAATGGGAAGGAACATGGTGGAAAACCCCTCTTCCCATGGTGCCGGACACATTTAAAAGAAAAGTCATGAAGGATAAAAAACCCCTCTATAACCACATCATGGAACTTTTGAAAGACGCCAAAGTAGTGGTAAATGCCGCCGACCCCGATCGGGAAGGACAGACATTGGGTGATGAAATTTTAGAAGGAAAGACGGAAGGAAAGATAGTAAAACGTCTTCTTCTGAACGCCCTTGACGATGATTCCATAGCGAAAGCCCTTGCGTCCATAAAAGATGATAAAACCTATGAAGGGCTGTACAGAGCCGGAGCCACAAGAAGTAACATTGACTGGCTGATAGGAATGAACCTTACCCGTTTTTTCACCGTCAAAGCTCATGACGGCGGCTATCCGAAGAATGAGACGGAAGCCGTGGGAAGAGTAAAAGGGCCTACAGTCAATCTCATCGTAAAGCGGCAAAAGGAAATAGATGAGTTTAAACCCGAAACCTACTACACCATTTCCGCACTCCTTACCATCAACGGCGCAAAGGTAAAAGCGGAATATGACACCAAGGACAGAATCACAAACGAGCTGGAAGCATCCAATATAGTAAACCACTCAACCGGAAAAGATTTCGTGGTCAGCAATAAAGAAACCGAGCACCATGAAGAAGCGGTAACTAAACTTTACTCCCTGGACACCCTGCAGATTGATGCAGACAAGCTGGAAGGAATCAGCGCCAAAGAAACGCTGGACGCCCTGCAAAGTCTTTATGAAAAGAAATATACCACCTATCCCCGTTCCGACTGCAAGTTCCTTCCGGAAAGCCAGAAAAAGGACGCCATAGAAATAGCCAAAGCCATCAACAGAAAAATGGCAACTGAAATAGGACTAATCCCCACCCAGGCAGACAATCCTTCCCTTATGCAATCTGCCGTATGGAATGATAAAAAAATCACCGCACACCATGCCATTATCCCGACTAAAAACGTACCGGACCTGAAAGACCTTACCGACACGGAAAAGAAAATCTATCTCCTCATCGTCAGGAAATACGCCGGGATCTTCATGAAGCCCCATGCCTATGAAGTAACAAAGGTGACGGGCCGCATCGAAGGATACCCCTTCAAGTTCCAGGCAAAGACTATCACGGAACCGGGATACACTCTCTTCTATCCAAAGAAAAAAGAAGAGGAAGAAGTAATCAAAGGAGATATACCGGTCAACAAACACTACCCCGTAGAAAAAGTAGAAAAAACTAAAAAGAAAACCCAGCCACCAAAGCCCTACACGGAAGGGACGCTCATTGCCAAAATGGCCAATATTGAAAGTGACAAAGAAGAATACAACAAGATACTGGGAAAGATCAAGGGCATAGGCACCCCGGCCACCAGAGCGGAAATCATCAGCAAAATTATAAAGGTGGATAAGCATGTAGAGAAAAAAGGAAAATACCTCTACCCCACCATGAAAGGGAAACAGCTCATTGAAATCCTTCCAAAAGTCTTAACCGAAGCAGACTACACAGCCCAAATGGAAGAAGATTTGACAAAGGTGGAAAAAGGAGAGCTGACGCCGGAAGAAGTCATAAAGAAGGTAGTGGAAGATATAACTTCCATTGTGAAATCCGACGTGAAAATTATTAACAAACAGTACCCCTGCCCCAAATGCCATAATGGATATCTCTTAAGAAGGACATACAAGAGCAAGTACTTTGGAGGAGAAACCCAGGACGAATACCGGTGCTCCAATCCGGAATGCCGCATGGCATTCCCGGTGATAAAAGACAAGCCAAAGATCGTCAAATGCCCAGAATGCGGCGAAGGGTACATGGTACAGCGTCATGGCAAATATGGCATCTTCTACGGGTGCAGCCGCTACCCGGACTGCAAAAAAGCCGTAAAGGAAAAGGATTTTGAAAAAATGAAAGGAATCATCTGAAAGGAATTCCCCTTCAGATTACCATAAACGCCATGAAAGGAGGTGAGACTATGGAAGAAGACTTGGAAGAAGACTTGGTTCTTGAAAAAGGAACCCACGTCATACGGAAAGAAGATCTGCCGGAAAAAGACCAGGAAGAACTGGAAAAGCTCATAGAGGAAACAGGCGATGAACTTTCCGCAGATGATATTCCCGACGAACTTCAGCCGGAACTTCCTGAAGAAGAGGAAGAAAAGCTGAAAGAAGAGCTGGGATTGTAGTAGAGCTTTAATCATCCACTCATTTAGAAAGACATTTTTAATTATCTACACAGTTTATGGGCGGTCGAATGCGAACCGCCCAGAAAGGAAGAACACCATGAATTACGGAATGACCGAAGACGCAAAGAAAGTTAAAAATGAAGTCAATAATGAAATCATTGCAGAGCTGGAAAACGGCGGCGGCAAGTTTGTAGACAACATGGAAAGCCTGAAAGGCCCCCTCTACAATGCAACCACCGGCACCCAGATTCAGGACAAAAAAGCCATTGAAATCATGACCCAGGCAGAAGGATTGGAAGATCAGCGCTTCATGACCGGCAACCAGGCCATTAAAGAGGGCGTCCACATCCATGAAGGAGCCAAGGCGGTAAGGGCCATCAACTTTTCCGCTGAAGCTGAAAAAGACGAATTCGGCAACCTTGCCAAAGATGAAAAAGGAAACGTAAAAGGGCGGATGATGGGCCGCACCTACAAATATTTCAATGCCAAAGACCTTGACTTAGGGAATAAAGGAAAAGGCGAATTTCAGTACAAGGATTTTGAAAAAGCAGACATTGAAAACAACCTGGCCCAGCGCATGGCAGAAATGCACAAGAGCCGCCAGTACACCTATGAAAGAGCTGCAAAAGAAGGCCGCACCGGCGTAGCAGAACCCATGCCCCTTCCGGAAGTAGAAAAATACCATGGCAATCGGGAAGGCTTCTACAATGCGGTAACAGAATACGCCGTAAAAAATACCCTTGCCATGGGCGGCAACAAGGACCTGGAATCCGGAGAATACCTTCAGGGAAAAGATGGAAAGCCCGGTGAAAGAAAAGTAATCTCAAAAACAGAAAAAGCGGCCAGAATCGAATTTCGGACCAAACTGGGAACCGCTCTTATCAACCGTGAAATGGGCCTTTCCAACAAGCCTTTCAAAGAATGGGTATCCAGGGAAGAAGGCAAGAAACTGGCCAAATACTACAAAGAACACCCGGAAAAACTCAATCATGATATCAATGCCAGTGTAAAAGCTGCCGCCAACGTCAAGGAAAAAGTCATGTTCCTCACCCGTACCCGGAAGACCAGGGAACAGATCCGGAAAATGGAAAACGATTTCCACGCTGATGCGTCCAACCAGGGTAAATCCATTCCGGCCAGCCATTATTATGACTATGCCCCCATCAACGTGCAGAAGATGGAAGAAAGAATTAAAGCCGATCCGCAGTTCAAAGACATGGCCACAAGGAATCAGATCAATAAGGCCCTCTCCCGTTCCATGAAGACCCTTGACACCCAGATTAAGTCCATTGAAAACGAGTTCGGAAATACCGTAACCATGAGTAAATTCCTTGAAGCCAAGATTTCCGAAACCAGAAAGAAAATGGGCCTGGAAAGCGATCCCAGAAAGTACATGAAAGACTACCATGAAAATACACCGGTCATGAAACAGCAGAATGACGGTAAAATGCGTATCGTGAAACAGACCATTTCTTTCACCGCCGATATGGATGAAATCCGGAAAAACAACATGAGCCAGGAAGAAATCATCAACAAATTTGCTAACGGCAAAGAAGGCAGGGAAGGCCTGGACATTGTGAAAGAAGTCAAGAAGAATGAGACAGAAAAGACCATTGCCAAGACTGAAGCGTACATGAAGAACCAGGCCGGGAAATGGGCACAGGAAAACGCCCAGGCCAAAGCCATGAAGAAAGCCGACTGGAAAGCAAGAATGGCCAAAGCTGCGGAAAAGACCAATACCATGAACATGAACAAGGCCAAATCCAAGAGCCATAGCCGGAAGAATGCCGGAAGGGACGACAGATAATAAAGAATAGACAGTTCATCTTTTGATTTTTCGGTAGAATCCATCCCGGCCAGGGGCCGGGGTGGATATTCTATCCTATGCATTCAATACCAAGGGGAAAGACCATGGACATTACAAAGAACCACGAAAATCCTGATGACATAAAAGAAAAACCGATGCCGGAAGTGGCCGCAGAAGATGATCCCACCATTCCTGAAGAGGAAAAAGCCAAAGCAAAAGAAAAATCGGAAGCCGAAAAGACACCGGAAACACAAAAAGAACCGGCCAAGAAAAAACCCGAAACCATGGAAGTCCATGTCAATGTTTTTGATAAGCTCCTTTTGGCCCTGCTGGATATCAAAAACCAGATGTACAGACAGGGAAATGAAATAGCGGAAATCCGAAGCCGATACGACATAGTACAGGAAATAGCCGGACAGTTACAGATAAACGCCACCGACATTTCTAATAAAATCCAAAATATCAGCAAACTCACTGATACCAATAAAACCCTGGCCAATAAAGTAGAAAACATGGAAATCAAATGGAACCTCACCTTCCGTCCCATTACACCCGAAGAAATAGCGGAGAATATGAATGATACCAACACATACAAAGAGTACTGGAACGAGCTGAATAACATCATCACCGCCATTTACAACCTAAAAACCAAGGTTTCCGATGAACTGGATAAACAGGCCGCAAAAAAAGGAAGCAAAGAATACCGGGAAATTTATAAAATCGCCCTGTACATGGACAGGATCTTCAACGAGTACCCACCGCAACTTAAATACTTCGGCAGAAAGCGTAAAGACAAGAAAGACTGGAAGAACCCGGAAAAGCCGGATTATGAAGACCATGAAAACTGGCTGGATCTTGAAATTACCGCAGAACAGGCCAAATTAATTGATGTTTCCGAAAGTCAGACAATAGACGAACAAATGGAGAAGTTTAAAGCCATGGGGTACTGATATGAATTTCAAAAATAATATAAAATCATTTTTAATAATAACAGGTATGATATTTGCACTGCCAATAAACACCCATGCCATGACCCTTTCCGAATACATAGCACAATATAATCCTGAAGGAGCCGATGGAATCGCAGGGGCCATCTACCAGACTTCAGCAGAGTATGGCATAGATCCCCTTTTCATGGCCAGCGTCTTTTACGTCGAAAGCCGCTTCCATAATTCTGCCGTTTCTTCTGCAGGAGCCATGGGCATTGCCCAGCTAATGCCCGGCACTGCTGATTACCTTCAGGTAGACCCGAGTGACCCATATCAGAACATAGAGGGCGGCACAAGGTATATGAAAGAAATGCTTGACAGTCAAAATCCCAACAGTCCCTACCGGTATAATCTGGCCCTTGCCAGTTACAACGCCGGGCCGGGAAACGTAAACGGCTACGCCCCCTCTTATACATGGGACTACATTGAAACAATAAGGCAGGAATATGACAAGCTGAAAACCATCATAGACGGAAACCCTGGCACATGGAATGTGCCTATGCCTGACGAATATCCGGAAAGCCCAGAAAAACAGGAATATAAAAAACAACGCCCCACCAGGCGGCAGCGGCTGGCCAGGGCCATCATGCAGCTTCGCCGGGAAAGAAGGCTTGAAAGACAGAAAAAAATATCACCTGAAAACAGAAGCTGAAAAGAATTGAAAGCGCCGGGCCGGGGACGGCTTGTGTGTCATTTCTCCGGGGCGGCGCTGGTGATGTGGTTTAAAGCCCCCTTGGTATTTTTCCGCAGAGCGGAAAAATGGGGTGTATATCGTGCAAATTACTGGCACTCATTTAAACAGATAATTTATTATTTAATAATATGAAATAATAGAAATGAATTGACACAATGGGGATTTTACTGTATAATAATAGATGAAAGATAGCCGATAATATCTAGCTAAATCGGCATTTTAAAAAAGGAAAGAGGAGAAGCATGATGAACACCGAAGAATTGAAAACTGAATGGGAAAAAGAAATCACCACATACAACGGAAAACCGGTCATTTTAAAAAAGGATGATGTGAGGACCATCATCACCGACGCCATTGATGGGGCGTCCGCTTACTGGTGTGACTATTGCGGTATCGAAAAGCCGGTAAAATTTGTATCATCCCCGAACACCGAACCAGAAGCCGAAACACTGGCAAACGGCGGCACACTGGCCTTTTATGTGTCCGAGCCTTTCGAAGATGATGAAAAGGGCAACAGGATTGAAAAATATATCCTCACTTTGGACAAAATGATGAAGGGAATAGCAGAGTGCATGAATGAATGCGCTGAAGAAGAAAAAGAATACCTGCTTAAATGGCATACAAGGAAGGGTAAATATTATTTAGACCTTTCCTGCATGGATGGTTACATTGAGGATAGTATCTTACAAGCGTCCCTTTTTGGGGAAATCGTATTTGGCTAAATGAGAGGAACCTAAAATGAAGTATGAAAAAAAAGTATTGATTATGATTTTTGATGAAAGGAATTGTGAAAACAATCCGGAAATCGTTGATGGCAGCATTGAAAACAATGCTTATGTACTCTACAGAAAGTACATGGATAACGAAATAACCGGGGACGAAATCTACACGTTTGAAACTGTGGGTGCAACTCCGGAAACTTCAGAAGAGAAAGCGGCACTTGAAGCCGACGTTGAAAACGGCAAGGCAGTAAAATTACCTTTTGTAAAAAGTGTATCAAAAGGTGAAGCGACACATACGAAATACATGTATTTCAAATCAAATTATGAAAACCTGGAGGGCCCGGAAGATTTCGCAACAAAGATAATATATGTCGTGACAAACGGTGAGCAGGTTTACATTTCTTACAACGGCACCATCCCCTACCCAAAACTGGGAACTGTGTCCGTCAATGTAACCATCATGGAAAAGAATTACTCCCTTTCTATTCCGGCAGAGTTTGATGAATTCGGAAACCCATGGAAGAAGGATGATTTGGGAACGGTAACTGATGAGAGCGGAAAGAGTTTTGACCTCAACAAAGTCAGCGTACCAAAAGTCCCCGATTTGCTTTGGTTGGATATTGCGGAAGAAGTTGTGCCGAATCCAAATTGGTAATTCGCTAAGAATTTTTAAGGAGAAACAAAAAATGAAATATGCAAAGGAAATTGAGGATGCCGGACTGCACAATGCGGTAGATAAAATTTTAGTAAAATTTCCCCATTTAAGAGGACTGGCCGAAAACGATGCGAAAAATTTCGCTAATGACGCCATTCGTTTAATACTGCCGAATGGTATTACCTTGAAAGAATATTGGAAACTGGCCGGAATAGCCGCTGGACATATAGAAGACCTGCCATAACGGATATATTTGTTACAATTTATCACGGTTTGTGACAAATTAGCACTCAGGAGGAGTAAATATGAAATCTGACTTTGAAAAAGCACTTCCAAAGTTTGATGAACTCATCTGTAATTATTACAGTGGAGATGAAACGGTTGGAGATAATGAAGAAAAGAAGAAAAAATGGAATCTGCGAGATCTGGTCGCAGAAATGGATTACTGCTTGTTCCGGTATTATGAAGAAGGAAACGCGAACTTCGAGAGCCGGAGATACAATTATAAGGAATGGCTCTCGGACGTCAAGAAAATGAAAAGGTTCATTCAAAGGTGGCTTCCTGCATGCGAAGGCATGAAGCCATATGAAAAGCACTGCAGTCATTATGATGACCCCGGTGTGAACCACTTTATCAACTACCATGTAAGATGAAAAATAGAAGACCTGCCATAACGGATATAACGGATAGCCGGGAACCTTTAGGATCCCGGCTATTTTTTATATTATATTGTCAACCTATGAGTGGCGAAAAATCGGCGGACGGCATAGCCGCCCGAAAATAAAAAATAACCCGAAAACATAAAAATCCGTAAAATTTAAGGGTATATGATTTATCATGCCCATTTCGGAAAACGGCTCTAAAGCCCATATAAAGCGTTTTCCGGGAAGCGCCGCTTCTCCCTGGCTAAAACCACTAAAGGAAAACCGATGGAGACACCCCACCCACTTACCCTTCCTTCTGTCACCCAAAAAGAATGCCTGTCCCGTCAGCCCTGCGGCAGACCGGACAGGCATTATCCATTACTCTTCTTCTTCCCCTGCACCGCCATTTCCAGAAAATTGCTTGCTCCGTCATTACGGCCCGTCCTGATTCCGTGCATGATCAGCCGCTGCTTCCATGAAGCCGTGTGCCGTAGAAATGGATTGTCGTGATTCCCTGCGGCTGTCCATGCACTTCATCGTCCGGGCCGTTCTTCCTTCACTCTCCCTTTTCTGGAAATAGCCGTGCATTTTTATAACTTTTTCATATTTAATCTTAAATAAT
>UMDT01005377.1_pt1 | contig 37574 bp, 10 predicted proteins | sample 1964561 | NCBI WGS metagenome assembly UMDT01 (sample SAMEA4836001, study PRJEB28245) | human gut metagenome | biome: gut microbiome; material: fecal sample | place: Denmark | collected 2008
AGCCCCAGCTCCGGCAGCAGAAGAACCGGCTCCGGCTCCGGCAGCAGAAGAACCGGCTCCGGCCCCGGCAGCAGAAGAACCGGCCCCGACGGCAGTACAGACAGCCGGAGAAGAAGATTCTGCAGTAACAGGAGAAGATGATGTAGATACATCACTTCCTGAAGAAATAAAAGAAGGCAGTGCTCAGATTGCAGAACAGATTACAGGTGGCACGAATACAGCAGGACAGGAAGTTTTCAAAAATGATGCTCCGGCATCAGAAGAGAACAAAGACAGCAGAAATGCCATTCAGAAGGCTGTTGATGTAGCACTCAAATCAGCAAAGGAAAATGCTGGCATTACAGATATTACGATTGTTGTGGATGACGGCGAATATGATGGAGATATCAATATCTCCTGGGGATCGGACAAAACTCCGGGTTTATTTAAAACTCTTTATATCCTCGCAAAAAATTCTTTCAAAGAACCATCGGTCGGTGATGTGATCGACAAATCAACCATTAACAGTGGCGCAGGCGGCGGAGCGAAAGTAAACGGCAATATCATTATTGATGGAATCAATGTAGTACTTTCCGGTTTATATTATTCGCTGAATACAACGATTACATCAAAGAAAGCAACAACAACTGTTTACGGTACAGCAAAAGATGATAACATTCAGGTTGAACTGGAAGACTCGAGCCTGGAAGTAATATCCGGTGATGGTCAGGACAATATTCATGTCACAGGAAAAGGTGGAGCAAAACAGAAAATTGATCTGGATGGCGGAGGCGGCAGTGATGTCTATACAGTAGATGTTTCTACAGAAAGCACAGTAAATATTGCGGATAAGGATGGAGGAAGACTTCATCTTACAGGTGATCTTAAAGAGAACAGCAATCCAACGGGAAGTTATGACAGTACAAAGCAGAAAGCAGAACTTGAACTGATTAACAGCACCGGAAAAATCCTGAAGATATTTACAGATGGTGTTACAGCGTTTACAGATGAACTGAAGAATAAAAAACAGATTGAGATCAAAAAATCAGATCTGAAATCCGGTATCTATGATGCAGGAAATATAAGCTTCAGTGATTTTGTATATAATCCTCAGAATGATGAAGCTGTTTCACTTATTATTAAAGGTAAAGGATTTATGGATTCTCTTATCGTCAGCAGTAAAAATCTGATGATCCAGAAAATCCAGGCAGCAGAAATGAATGTCCGACTGAAAGGACAGGTTATTACTGTAAAAGATAGTATAGAAGCTGTGAATGTTATGATCGAGGCAGGCGATGATGATACGCTTGTCAGCACAGACAATCCGCTTCCGGGAAGTATCTCAGACAAAATCTCTCTCGGAGATGAAATGGATGCTTCTGTTATGGATATTGTAACAAATGCAAAAATCATCCTTGAAAAAGGAAGTAACATAAAAGCTGGTGGCTCTGTAGTAATGAAAGCAGTCAGCAGCCAGAAAAATAATCTGGTTCCTTTTGTAGAGGGAGCGAATATCATTAACGTCAAGATCGGAAATGCTGTAATCAGTATTTTCGGCAACATAGAAGCAGGCGGCGCTGTAGAAGCAACAGCTTCTTCCACAGTAAATGTTGCAGCTTCTAACGAAACTCTTGCAAAATATTACATCCCACTGGCAGCAGGTATCCTTGTATCAGAAGCCAGAGTGGAAACAGGTAAAGACTCAGTCATCACAGCAGGAGGAGATGTAAAGCTTTCTTCTATAAGTGATGTCACACTCACTACTCTTTCGACTGTAGGCGCACTGCCTATATCACTTGCTTTATCTGTAGTAGTGAACGATTCTCATGTTCAGGTCCTTGGTAAGATCATTTCCGGAAATGGAAATATCGGTCTGGATGCAAAAGGCAGTTCAACAGTGACTACAAAGTCGACGAACAAGACACCAGAGACCTCAGGCAGTGCGGTAAATCCGAAAAGCGGCAGCAGTACTCCTACCGGAAGTGGCAGCCTTTCCAATAAATATGGCGGATTTTTCGCAGCGTCAGTAGTAATTCAGGATGTAGATGCATCTCTGACAGGAAACGGAAGTCTGAGTGCGGTGAACGGTAACATCACCATTAATTCTCAGTCATCCGAAAAAGTAGATACACAGGCAGTTTCCGTTGGTGGCTCCAAAGAACAGAATTCTCAGGAAAGTCAGACAGTAGGAGGAGTCAAAGATAAGATCACAGCTCTGCTTAAGGGCGTTACCACAAAGCTTTCAGCAAACGCAGAGGAAACAAAAAATTCAGCAATCGGGAAATTAAACAGTGCGCTTGGCAGAATTGAGGGAAGCAGCGGAAATACCATCACTTCACAGGAAAATGAACACGGCACAGTTTCTGCACCGTCAAGAGCAGAAGTAGGACAGAAAGTCACAGTAAAGGCTGTACCTAATACAGGTTATAAACTTAAAGGCCTGACTTATACCTATCTTCCGGCAGGATCATCCTCCTATGTTACCAAAACTGTTGATATATCATCCGGAACCTATACTTTTGAGATGCCTGCATCAGAAGTAATTCTTGTTGCAGTATTTGAAAAAGACGAGCAGAGCGGATCAGAAAATACAAATGTAGGCGATCTGTTTGATGAGGACGATGATGATGATCTGGGATTGGGCGATCTTTTTGACGAAGGAACAGGCGGTGCAAGGGAAGACGCACCGACATCGGCACAGCCTACCAGAATCGGACAGTTCGATATTAAGAACTATGAGAAAAAATCCTTTACAGGAAAACTGGAAGGTGCCATTCTTTCAGACCATGTGAAAGCAAACACAGGCGATACAATTAAACTGACTGTAAATCCGGCAGAGGGTATGAAACTGAAAGACGGAAGTCTGAAAGCAGTCTATACCAATGCAGCAGGAAAGAAAATCACTTATACAGTACCGAAGAACAGCGCAGGGGCATATGTATTTACGATGCCTGAACTGAAAGTCGGAACAGTACTGGAATTTAAAGCAGATTTTGAAAAAGGTACAGCAGACACAACCGGAAAAGGCAGCACCTCTTCTTCACAGGCAACCGGAGCACTTGCCATTAACATCGTCTTTAACAGAAATGATGCATTCATTGATACAGATGGTGATGTGACAGCCGGCGGTGAACTGAGCGTAACAGCAACTGCAGATACATATGCACATTCAAATGCAGATGGTTCCAATTTTGATGAATCTTCCGCAGGACAGATTACTCCTACAAACCCGGCAACAGGAGAAACAGAAGATAATGACGGAGAAATCACCGGTGAACAGAGACATGGAAATGTTCGCATAGCGGCAACAACAAACGGAACAATCTCATTCAAATCTAATAACCAGACACCTCAGTCAGGAGATAAAGTGGCTGTAGCAGTAACTGCAAGAGAAGGCTATAAGCTTACAGACAGTTCCCTTGTATTTACTTATCAGAAGGTAATGAAAGATGCACAGGGAAATGTAATAACTGATAATAAAGGAAATCCGCGCATGACATCAGAAACAGGAAGTCTGAGTTATGACGGAAAGACAGGAAATTATTATTTTACAATTCCGGAGGATATGGCCGAAGGAACAGAACTGATCATTAAAGCAGCTTTTGAAGGCGATGTACACAATATTACAATTGCAGGTACAGACTCTTCCGAAGGAAAGCTTACCACTTCTTCTTCCACACCGAAGACCGGTGATACTGTTGTACTCAACATAACAGCAGCCAACGGTTATAAGGTTTCAAAAGTATATTACTTTGATACAACTGAAAACGAAACAGAAGAAAATAACACCGTAGAACTGAAAGCCAATGCAGATGGAACCTGGACACTGAAAATGCCCGGAAGGAATATTACCCTGAAGGCTGTTTTCATCGAAAAAGGATATGCCATCGTGATCAACGGCAGCGCAACTGCAGACAAACAAAGAGCGGATGCAGGAGAAACTGTTAAAATTACAAGTTCCATAGCAGGACAGAATCCGGGAAACGTAAAAGTTGAATACGGATATAAATCCCTGTTCAGCGAACCGGACGACTGTTCGCTGGATTATTCCGATACTTATGGTGAACTTAGCTATGATGCTGCAACAGGTACTTTCGTACTTCCGGAAGGAGTAACCCTGAAAGATGGTATGATCATTCTCGTAACTGTAGGCGGCACAACACAGAAACAATACGAAGTAAAAATTGATGTGACAAAAGCTTCCTCAACGAAAGCCGGCGGAACAGTTTCAGTTCCGGGCAGAGTTGATCAGGGCGATGTGATCACAGTCAATGTAACACCGGACGCAGGTTATTCACTTGTTGCAAATTCACTGAAAGCAATGATTACCAAAAAGTCCGGAGCAGAAGAAGTAAATGAACTGGTTGACCTTATTGCAGATGAAAACGGTGCTTACCGTTTTACAGTTCCAACTGATCTGGGCAATAATGCAGTGATCACCATTCTTGCAAAATTCACAGAGGGAACTGTAGAACAGCCGAAGAAGGCTCTGTCACTTGGTGTGGGTGTCAATGTATCTTATACAAAGCACAGCAACAATGCTTACATCAAAAAAGGAAATATCACGGCAGGTTCTCTGAATGTTTCAGCAGTATCCGGAAGTAAGAATTCACCGATCACATCGATCGCAGAATCCTATGGCGGATATTCAGAAGGATCGATCGGACTCGGCGGATCAGTCACAGTTCATGTTGTATCAGCCAGAACGACAGCTCTTATTCTGAAAGATGCAGTCGTTACCCTGAAAGACGATGCAAAATTAAATGTAACTGCATCTTCAGCAGAACGTTTCCATACAATAGCAGATGCATCCAAAAATGACAAGGCAGGCAAAGTCGGCATAGGTGCCGGAATTGCAGTTGCTGTTACAGGTGTGGATGTTATTTCTGGAATGGAAGACAATACAACAGTAAGAGGTACAGACTCTATTGTTGCAGATCCTGTTACAGGTGAAGGAAAACCTTCCTATATTAAAGACACTGTAAAACTGGATTCTGTAACAGTCAAATCAGATCATTCTGCGGAAGAACGTGTTACTGCAAAAGCAGGAAGTGCAGGTGGAGTATCGGTAAGTCCGGTACTGGCACTGAACATATCAGGAATGCGTTCAGAAGCGTACATTGGAAATGCAGATTTGGAAAACTGTTCTCAGTGGCAGATAAGAAATGATCTGACAGTTTCTTCAGACAGCGTGATCGATCGTCAGGTTGCAGCCGATGCGGCAGCGGCAGGCGGATCAGTAGGCATCGGAGCAGCTCCGGTGATCACTGTCTATAATGACAGTTCCAGATCAGGTCTCAGAAGAAGCGTAAAAGCAAATAACATAAAAGTTTTTGCAGAAGGTATCAGTAAACTGAAATCAACTGCAAGAGCCGGCTCAAATGGAGCACAGTCCAATTCATCCGACAAGGGTTCCGGTGAGGAATCCGGCGGATCTTCCGGCGATGACTCCGGGGAGAGTGCCTCGCAAAAAGGAGAAACGGACAAACAGGCAGACAAGAGTATTGGCGGAGCTTCTAAGATTGCAGGAAAAACCGGCAACAGTAATCTGAAACCGGGTATGATCAGCAATCTGACAGAAAACCGTCAGACTTCACAGACCAGTGAAGGTAATGTACAGATAGCAGCTGCTTTCAATCTCAATATTATGAAGAACAGCAGTATTGCAGCAATCGAGGGTAATATTGCAGTCGAAGCAGAAAATGAGCTGGAAGTATCTTCTATCGGTCAGACAACAGCAGAGATTTATGCAAATGCATCAGCCACTCAGGCCAAAACCGGCATCGGAGCAGCTGTGGCATTAAATATCGTTTCCTATATTAATGAAGCGTATATTGATCAGGCAGCAATAAAGGCCGGAACCCTTAAAGTTCTCGCACAGATGCCTGAAAAGGAAAGTAAAGAAGATAAAGGAACAGAAGATGAAGAAACAGAAGATGAATGGGTTAAGAATCTTGTAACAGATCTTGTAACAGAGGCAGCAGACAAGATGGGACTCAAAGATCTGATCGGTGAAGAAAATACAGAAAAACTTACAGGTCTTCTGGCAGGAACCGCAGATCAGGTAGTCACGGTTGCAAAGACAACCATGTTAAAAGGAACTCCTCTGGAAGGAATGAAACTGGAGGATATCCGAAACAACCCGGAAAATCTTCTCAAATTCAGAGAACTGATTGGTTCAAATATCACTGAAACTCTGAAGACCAATGCAAAGACAACATTAAGTGAGCTTGGCAGAGTACTGACAACAGCCGCACTTGATGGACTCTTTACCTGGCTGGATGTAGATGTGAAGGAAGTTGAAAAAAATCCTTCCAATGTATTTGTTACAGAAGCGGTTTCCGGTGCAGGCGCATCAAATGTCGGTGTGGCAGGCAGCGTGGCAATCGCAGTGATCAACGGTACAACAAAAGCTTACATCGGTGATTCTGCAAATGTAATTACGGCAACCGGTGATATCATTATAAATGCAGATGCAAGACAGAGTGAATCTACAACTGGCAGTGCAGCAGTAGGAAACGATGGAAAGGCAGACAAAAACCTTTCCGGAGGCAATTCCGGGACAGAGAGTGATTCCACAGTGGAAGAGGATCCGTCAAAGCTCCACGATATCGTGATCCGCCCGCTGAATCCGTCCGGAAACGTAAACGGTGCAGTCGGAAATCTTTTTGTGACAACACCATCCCAAAACGGAGAAAGCAAAAATCTCTCCAAAGCAAAATTTGAAGACAAAGTACTTGTTCGCGTAGTTCCGGCAGATGGAATGCAACTGAAGGAAGGCTCACTTGTATTTGTCTACACATCCGATGGAAAGAAAGTTATCAAAAAGATCGTAACCTTTGAAAACAGAGGCAACAATGTGTATGCATTCTATATGCCGGATTTTGATGTCTCAATCGAGGCGACATTTGAACCGGTACCGGCAGGAACCGTTACAGCACCGGCGAAGACCGGAAACGGAAAGACCATCGGTGTGGGTGCTTCATTTGCACTCGATGTAATTAATGTAACAGTAGAAGCCGGAATTGGCTCATCACGCAAAGTAGCCGGAAAATCTGTAGAGGTAAAAGCAGGTGCAGAGCATGATCGCACAACCGCATCTGTATCCGGTACAGATCCGATCAGTGGTGACAAAGCCAATGATACAAAGACAAAGGATGTTTCAGTAGATGCATCTGTAGCAATCGGACTGACAGATATTAATGTTAAGTCCTATGTGAAAAAAGACACAGTCCTTAAAGCACTTGGAGATTTTATTCTGGAAGCAGCTTCAAAAGGTAAATCTCTTACTCAGGCCAGCGGATTCGCAGCAGGTAATGAGACTGCAGTCGGTGCAGCAGTTGCGATCAACATCGCTGATTCTGATATAAAAGCACTTTTTGAAGGAACAGGAATTATTTCCAGAAATGCATCACTTAAGAGCTATACTTACAATGAAGATGACAGTAAGGCTCTGGCAACAGCCATCGGTGCAGATATTTCCCGTTATCTGGCAAAATTCAAAAATGCAAAAGAAGTGACAGAAGAAAATGCCAATAAGATCATGAGCGGGGATTACGAAGGACTTGAAGCAGAAAAAGACAACACAGACAACCAGACAGCCAGCAAAATCAACGGCAAACTGGATGCAAACAGCAACAGCAGTAATCAGAGTGGCGCAACTGCCGGAAAGACCAACAATAATCTGTCACTTTCTGCAAATGCACTGAGATCTCAGGGCGTTGCAACAGAAGATACAGGTTCCGGTTCCAAGGTAGGGGATGCTTCAAAAGAAGCAAATGATCAGGCACAGGCAAACACTTCTGGTAAGGGTGGAAGTACCATGAACATGAATGCTCCTGGTAAAAAATCCATCCAGGCAGCGGCAGCAGTCGGACTGAACATTACCGGACATATGGCACAGACTTCTGTAAGCGGAAATATCACAGCAGGCAGGGTACTTGAAATGCTTGCAGACAATGATGGCAATTTCCGCACCCTTGGAAGTGGTGCAACCATGACTCTGGGCCGGGCAAAATTCTCTCTTGCAATGGGAGTAGCTGTTTCTGTAAATAACAATAAGGCAATCGTCACAGCAGGCGAGACAACTCCTGTTACTGTAGAAGGCAAAGATAAAGTGATCATTGCATCTGAACTTTCTCAGAACATGGAGGGCAAATATAAAGGATATCTTGGTGCGCAGGCTCTTGCAGGTTCTGTAACAGGAACGGCCGATGCAGCAATTGCAGGAGCAGTATCTGTTCTTGTTTCAAGAGCAGAAACAAGATCTACTGTAGGAAACAGCTCTGAGATCAGAGGCGGTGATGTAGAGATCACAGCAAAAGACAAGAGCAAACTTGCAGTACGTGCAGGTGGATATTCCGTTGCAACAAGAGGTGCCAAAGTTGGTGTGGGTGCATCTTATGCATTCATCTACGGCTATAATCAGATCCTTGCTCAGATAATGGACAATGTGAAGATTACAGCTGCATCACTTAAAGTACAGGCATTGAAAGAAAAAGTATCTGATTCCGATTACGAACTTCCGATGGGACTTGAAAGTCTTATCACGAGAAGTGAAGGCGGTGCAAAGATTCCGGATTCACAGAAAGGAATTATTCATCTTACCAGAAATGGTAATAAATCAGAATCTTCTTATTCTGTAGAAATCAATCTCAGTACAGATACGATCCTTGAAGGAATCGACCTTCTGAATTTCTTAAGCTCTGTGAACTATTATGCAGAAGCAATTTCCGGCGCAGTATCAGGCGGAAAAGGAAGTTTCTCAGGAGCCGGCTCTCTTGCCATGGTATTTTTCTTCAATGATACACAGGCCATTATCGGAAAGAATGTACAGATCATTCTGACTGGTGATGCACTTGTAGAAGCTGTCAACAAATCAAATGTCCGAATCATTGCAGGTTCACTTTCTGCCAGCCAGTCCAACGTCGGAGCAGGCCTGACATTAAGCTTCCTGTATAACGAGGACAAAGTAAAAACAGATGTTTCTGACGGAACAGTTATCCGTACTACAGGCGGAAACTATACACAGAGAGCTGAATCTTCAGCAAATGTACTGGTAATCACAGTTGCAGCTGCAGGAAGCAGCAGCAATGCAATTGGCGGAAATCTTGGTGCAATTGTCATGAAGAACAGAAGCAATGCACTTATCGGAAAGCAGGTATCAATTACTGCTGATGGTAATGTAACTGTAAAAGCTCTGCAGAACAGTGAACTTTACCTGATCGCAGCCAGCGCAGCCGTATCCGGAAGCAGGACAGCGGCAGGTGGAACACTGAATGTAACAGTAAACGGAACAGAAGCAAATGTAACTGTAAATGACGGAACAACAATTCGCAGTGAAAAAGGTTCTGTTGTTCTGAATGCAGATACAAGAGAAAAACTGATCAGTGTACTGGCAAGTGCGAGTGCTGCTCTTGGCGGCACCGGTGCAGCAGGTGTACTCAGTGTTCTGGTATCTGGTTCAAAAACAGTTGCAGATATCGGTAAAGTAACAATTTACGCAAAGAAAGATGTACAGATTCTGGCAACAGCAGTATCAAAACTTTTCCAGATCAATGCTTCCGTAAGCGGAGCATCCCAGAATGCAGTAGGTGCAACAGTGAGCGTAAATGTCCTGAACAGAAAAGTTCTGGCAACTGTAGCTGCTCCTTCCAGTATCACGGCAGAAGAGGGAAGCGTACTGGTTCAGGCAACCGGTGACGAAGCAGTTCTTCTCGTGATCATGGCAGCAGGTGCGGCAGGAAGTAATGCACTGACAGGTGTGGTTCCTGTGATCGTAAACAACAGCACTATCCTTGCAGAAGTGGAAAATGGAACAAAAACTTCTCATTCCAGAATCACAGCAGGTGACAGTATCGGAATCATTGCAGCAGCAGATTCTGATATCTATATCATCGCAGGCGGTCTTGCAGCCGCAGGAGCAAATGCAGCAGGCGCTTCCATTAATACAGCAATCCTGAAAAATGATATTCAGGCTCATGCAGGAACATGGACAGAGCTCATGACAACTGCAACACCGGCAGTACAGACTTCCTCAAATGGCATCAGGATTCCGAACCGTAATGAACGCAGACGCGGTATCATCATTTTTGCAAACGGAAATGAGGATGTAGTTATGGTATCTGTATCAGCAGGTGCGGGCGGAAGCAATGCCATAACTGGTGTAATTAATACACTGGTTGTAAGAAACACAGTAAAAGCAACATCAAGAGAACATGTGACCATTTCTGTAAAAAAAGCTGCCGGTTCGTCCACAAACGATACCGACCCTCTCCCCGGAGTCTATATTGAGGCTCATGATGATACGGAACTTCTGAATCTGGCAGGTGCACTGTCAGCAGCAGGAAGTGTAGGTGTGGGTGCAACAGTAGTGGCACTGGTATTCAACAAAAATGTAACGGCTGAAACAGCAAAAGAACATAAGATCCTGGCACCTGGAAAAGTACAGGTGATCGCAGATGCAAAAGATAATCTCTGGCTTCTGGCTGTGAACTTTGCAGCAGGAGGAAGTGTAGGTGTGGCAGGCGGTGCCAATGCACTGGTATTCCAGAATTATGTAACTTCTGCTCTTGGCGGCACTACAGGAGATATAAATAATCCTGTACAGTCCGTGAAAGTATCTGCAAACTCCGACAGCAGCCTCTACAATCTTGCAGCGGCAGCAGGAATCGGCGGAACAGCAGGTGTGACAGCAGTTGCAGTTATTACTTATTTCTATAATGAAACGTTAGCTTATGTAAAAGAAAACAGCAGGATCTATGCAGCAGGTGCTGTAGATATTCTGGCAGATTCAAAGGAATTTGTCACAGCAGATGCAGCAGGTGCAGCAGGCAGCGGAACCGTATCTGTAGGAGGAACACTGGATGTGGTCGTAACAAAGGTTGTTACGAAGGCATACACAGAGAAAAATGTTCTGATCCATGCAAAAGGAACTACAGCAGACATTTCCGTAAAAGCAGATGATGATTACAAACTGATCGCAGTAGTGGGAACAATTTCCGCTTCCGGTGTGGCAGCAGTGGCAGTCAGTGTACTGACAACGGTTTCCTATAATACAGTCAGTGCCGAGATCGGAGAAGGAAATACCATAAACGCAGGAAGAGATATCATCATTCAGGCGAAATCCGACCGTCTGGTTCAGGGCTATGTATTTACAGCAGGTGCAGGTCAGGCCGGTGTATCCGGTTCTGTTATGGTGATCGTGGCAGGAAGCCTTCTTACAGATGATGCACACAATGCCATTTATGTTACCAATAACAAAGACGGAAAAGAATACGGATCCATGAATCCGCAGACTCAGACAGATGCTGTTTTTGCACAGGCTCACAAAGAAGCTCGTTCATCAAAACCGGAAGATAATCTCGATGACCTTCTGAAAGGGGACGGATCTTCCGCAGAAAATACCGCAAACGGAAATGGAGCTCTTGACTATGATAAGTATGGTCAGGATACCTCCAAAAAGGATAATGATGAGAGCAGCAGCTCCAACATGAATGATAAAGCATACGACAGCGCAGCAGATACGATCAGGAAAGAAGGCACAAAAGGTGCCGTTGTAAACGGAACAGAGCTGAAAGATTCCACAACAGCTGTTGTCCGTGGTGGAACAGAGGGAACAACTCTGACAGCCGGACGTAATGTGGAAGTAGTTTCCGGTGACAGCTTAAGTGCTTATATGGCAAGCGGTACACTGGCAGCCGGTCTTTATGCAGGCGTTGGCGCAGGCGTTTCCGTAGCAGTTCTTTACTCCAATGTTCAGGCTGTTGTGGAAGACAATGTTATCATCTCAGCAGGAAAAGATGTTATTGTCAAAGCAGTTTCCGGTTCTTCCGAGCAGACCAAAGCCGAACTGAAATATGACGCGGCAAAAGGCACAGACGGAAGCAAAGTGCTGAATGACAAAGTAAAAGAATCTGATCCTGACAATGCAGCAGCAACAGGTGACAAATCTACAATCCTTGTGATCGGTGTAACAGGAAGCGGCGGTATTGCAGGTGTATCTGTAACAGTAGCTTCACTGAACCTGATGAATAAGACCTATGCCAGAATGGCAGGTAACATTGTAAAAGCAGAAAATGTAACCGTAACAGCAGAAACTCAGTACGGAACCGTGCTCACCATTACTCTGGCAGCAGCAGGCGGTATTGCAGGTGTAAGCGGATCAGTTGCAGTTACAGATTTTGAATCAAAAACAGAAGCTTCCATAAGCGGAAGAGCAAAACTGGAAAATATTTCAGGAACTATTAAAGTCAGTACAGACGGAACCACAAATGCAACAGCAGCAGCAACTGCGGCAAGTGCCGGTGCAGTGGGCGCTTCTACAACTACAGCAGTAGCAGTTAACCGTAGCAGATTTGATGCATTTATAGGTCAGGGAGTCAGCATCAATGCTCCGTCCGCAAAGATTGACATGAAAGGTTATCTGAAAGCAGATGCAAAGGCAATCATAGTCAGTGCAGCCGGTGGACTCGCAGGTGTGGGAGTATCTGTGGCAGTAGCAGTTAACCGTCCGGTATCCATGACATATATCGGAATCACTCCGAATGGAGATATCATTGAAACTTCAAAATCTGATGTACGTGGTCAGATTACGGTATCTTCCGCAGATGTCAGAAACACAGTTGACGGTTCGACAAAAGTGACCAGCCTTGGTCTTGCAGCAGGTGGGGTTGCGGTAAATGGTGCAGTAGCACTCGGATTTAACCGTGCGAAGAGCTATGCGGCAGTAAATAAGGCAAACGTGACAGCAACAGGTGACCTGACTGTAGAAGCAGCCATGAATGGAAACACCACCGTATACATTACTTCAGTAGTTGCAGGTTCTGTAGCTGTTGGTGCTTCAGTGGCAGTAGCACAGATAAAGAGCGAAAACATTGCGCTTATTGATGTAACAGGCGGAACTGTGAAAGCAGCAAATATCTCTGTACTTGCAGGAACCGAAGCAAATCCGTATGACACAGAAGCACTTGCAACTGTGATTACAGGTAAAGTAGGCGGAACAGCAGTGGCACTGAATTTTGCAGTAGCTCTCAACAGTTCTGTAAACAGAGCAAAGGCGGGCGGCATATCCGGCAGTCTTATCGCAGAAAAAGAACTGAAGGTTCGTGCAGATGGCAGAACGAAGGCTTACGGAATTGTATTAAATGCAGCGGCTGCCGGTATTACGGCAAACGTATCCATGGCATGGGCAACTCTGTCAAGCATCCAGGAAGCACTTCTTGACGGAAACATTTCCGTAAGTGCAGGAAGCCTTACTGTAGAATCTGTGCAGAATAACAGTGAGACTACGAAGCGCAAAGATCCTGTTACTGTAGTGATCGACACAGCAAAGAAATTCACGAAGACAATCACTCCGGATTCTATGGCACAGGCATTTATCTTCAGTGCGTCCGCAGCAGCAGTAAGTATTACAGCAAATGCAGCTGTTGCAACAGCAGATGCAGTATCAAGAGCGAAAGTAGATGTAAATAACCTCAGAGTATCCGGAAATATCAAAGTAAACAACAAAGCAGATTCTGTGGCAACAGTGACTGTAAATAATCTGGATCCGGTAAGCTTTATAAGCGCAGGTCTTATGACCGGATACGCTTATGCAAAAGGTACATTTGAATCAATCTTAAGTGGAAACGGAACTGTCCGTGCAGACGGTAATGTAGATGTTACTAATACATGGAAGGGAAATTCCGAAGTAAAACTTGTACCTGCATCAGGCGGAATCGCAGTAGCCTACTATAAAGCCGGTGTAAATGTTGCAATCGCAGAAACAAGTACAAAAGCATACGCTTACATCAGCGGAAAACTGAATATTTCGGCAAAAGGCAATGTAAACGTAAGAGTAACGGGAAATGCAGACTCCAGTGCAAGAATCGACGGAGCTGTGATCAAGATCAGCAAAGTGGCAGTGGCAGTCAATGTTGTAACTTCCGAAGTAAAAGCAGAACAGAAAGCTTATATCGAAGGCGCAGGCAAAAATTCAGCCGGTTACACAGGAATTGTTTCCGAAAATGGAAGCATTACTGTAGAATCAGTACTGAATGTAAATGCATTGGGCGTGATCGGTGGAAACAGTGCAGGAGAAGGTATCAGTGTTTCCGGTATTGACGGAGAGGCATCTTCAGCAACTGCAAAGGCAGAATCCGTAAATATCGCTTATGTGAATAATGGAGTTCTTGAAGCAGCAAGAGGAAAAGCTTCAATCAGTGCGAATACCTCATCAAAGACAGATGCACAGGCACTTGCTCCGAACTTCAGCCTTTCACTGGCAGAAATGAACATTGTAAATGTTTACACTGATTCTAACGACAGCGTAAAAGCTTATGTGACAGGCGCAAGCCGTGTCAGTGCACTTAAGGTTGATATCCTTGCAAACGGAACAGCAGAAGTAACAGCAACAGGAGCAGTTCCGGGAGTAACGGTCAGTCTTGTAAACGGAAATGCAGTGATTGTTACAGCTACAGCAGCCAAAGGCACAAACGGCAAAGTAACAAAAGCATATGTTGGCAGAGATTCAGAAGTATATGCCAACGGAGTAACTGAAAACGAAAATACGGTGCACAGTCTGAAAGTCTCTGCAGAGTCAAATCTGACAATTACGGCAAAGGTTCCGGAAACAAAGAGCATCGGAGCAGTGAAGCTTGGTGTATTTCTTGTAAAAACTATTGCCGGAAAGACAGATACCTGGGCAGCAATCCTTGGCAAAGCAGAGTCCACAAATGATATTTTTGTTCTTGCAACAGATAAGATCACTGAAACCTCAAATGTGGAACTGTTCAGTGCAGGACTGGTTGCAGGTGGAGCATCCAGAGCAGAAAATACTGTGGAAAGCCAGAATTCATCTGTACAGGTCGGTGACGGTGCAGCGTTGAAAGCCTGGGGTAATATTCAGGCGAAGGCTGTTACAAAAACAAATGCACAGACACAGATACAGGATGCGGCCTATGGCGGCGGAACTAACTGTTCTGTAGAAAGTAAAAACAATATAACAAGAAAAACCTCTCTTGTAATAGGTAATAATGTAAATATTACCTCTGTGATCGGAAATATTGAACTTCTCGCAGAAGAAGACAAAACAAGTCACATTGAAAGCATTGCAACCGGTTCTTCCGGATCTGTGTATGCAGGCGGTGGCCCGAAAGCAGAGATCAATTACAATTCCACAGTAACTGCAACTGTAGGAAACGGTGGAAACATTGATGCCAGATATGGAACACTTGATATCAAAGCCATTGCAAATACCGATCTTTATGCGGATGCTTACAGAAAAGCAGCAGCAGCGGCAGGTTCCAACAAGAGTGAAGCAAACATTAACAGCAATGTGACAGTAGTTACAAACATCAGTAAAAACGGGGCAAAAACCAGAATCCTCGGTGAAGTGACCACAATTGGTGCTTATATTGAGAATCAGGTAATCCTGGCAAAAGCAAAATCCTATACTGCATCTGCAGGTTCCAAAACAGAGGCTTATGCAACTTCAAATGTAAACAACAATGTTTCAACGGGAGTTGATAATGCATGGATCGGCGGAACAGAAAATCTGAATGTTGAGGCACTTGTAGTTGCTCAGAATATCAGAAGTGAATCTTATGCAGAAGTAGTTGGATTTACCGGACACGTATATGCAACATCAACAGTGACCGGAGGTAATAATGTAAATGTAAATGTAACTTCCAACGCAGAACTTGCCGGAAAGAATATTTCTGTAAGAGCAGACGCTCCGGAACTTACCACACAGGTCATCAGCCGCAGCGCAACAGCAGTTGCAAATACCGTGGTCAATTATGTATGGACCAAGGTAAAGACAGTTGTAACAAAGATCATAAATAAGATCTGTAAGATCCCGCTGATCGGAAAACTGATCAAAAAGATTGTGAAAAAAGTTGTTGAATGGGTTGACAAACTTGTAGAAGTTATTCTTTATTCGGATGCAGAAGCAAAAGAAGCCGGTGAATTCAAAAATGCAGGAAATATCATCTTTAAAGGAACTGTTCATGTAGGCGGTGGTGCAGCAGGAATGTTTGTAGATATTTTTGACGGACTGATCGCATATACAGGACTTGATAATGACCTTACAGACAGTTTGAAAAAGTCTGATAAGTTCCTGGAAACTGATGGAAATACAATTACTGTTAAGAAACTTTATAACAATGATGTGGGAAGTCTCAGACTGGAAGCAGGTGTCGGTAATATTTCCGGCAAAGGAACGGTCATTACAAATTCCTATCTTCCAAATGTACAGATTACAAACCACACTGACAAAAATCTGATTCTGAAAAACATCCAGATGTCAAATTCCAATGCTCTTGCACCGGATATCGATACATCAGCAGAAGGAAATGACGGATTCAGTTATCAGGTCAGCGAAGACACACCAAATCTTATCATCCGGACAGAAGGAAAAGGCAATATTACATTTGCAGACGGCTCTTCTGATGCGGATGGAAAAGGTTCTATAGAAACAGATCTGGGTGAAGGCGTTCTTACCATCGAGATGAATGGCGGAACACTTAAGACTTCCGGAAAGGCATTTGTAGCAGCCAACAAGCTGTATATCAGCGGAGCAGGAAAAATCGGAGATGGTGTTAAGAATCCGTTCCGTGCCTATATCTTTGATATCAGCAGTTATCCTGGAATCTCCGGTATGGTATCTGCAAAACCGGCAAGCCCGAATGAAGTAAAAGTAAAAGCCGGCGGAGATATCTATCTCAGTCTTACTCTGGTAAGAGAGTGGATGACCCAGAAGCAGATGAATGATGCAAAGAAAGGCATCGGAGAAAAAGCAGCCCTCAATCTCAAAGAGATCATCGGAGGATCCGACAGCACTGTTTATGTAAGTGTTGAGGCACCGAAGGTGGTTTGTGCAGGAAAACCGGACTCAGCAGATGATTATTTCATTTCTGTTCCGAGAACAGCAATGGACTTTGTGACACTGCCGGGCGCAAAGGGCAAAACCTTCCAGAAAGTACAGCTCAAAGATGCAAACGGTAACAATACAGATTTCTGGCTGACAGATGACGGAATGCTCGTAAATATGAGCGAAGACATCACTTTTGTTTCAGATGCATACCTTGTATCTCAGACATCGAAGTATGACACTTATCTTCTTCCAAATGGCGCAACTGTTGTAGTAGACAGAGTGTCAAAGAAACTTATAAGAATCATTAACCGGCTTCATGATGAAAAATCGGAAGATTACAGCGGCGGAATCTATGATCTCTCCAATATGAAGGTGGAAACAGATTCCAATGGAAATCTGACCATTACCATTAATGAGAACGGAAACACATTTAACCAGAAGATCACCTTCAGAAACGGCACAGCCTATATGGAAATTGGTCAGAATGGTGCGACAACCTATATTGAGTCATCAGGTCTGGAAGAAGGACTTGGCTGGCGGCTTCCGAACGGAATCGTTGTTTTCTACAAGCAGGTATTCCTGGACGAAAGAACAAATACAGTTGTCAATGGTACACCGATCATGGAGACAAAAGACGGACGCTGGATTCTTCTTGAAAGTATCACGGAAGCAGGAAGAACAAAATACCATGTGGTACATGTAACCGGAACTGACGGTCATTATGAATTCAAGGAAGGATACATTTATGACAGAGCAGATCTGGAAGCAAAAACAATATCACTGAATCAGTCACTGAAAGAAGCAAAGAAGGCAGTCAAAAATGCACTTGGAAACAACAAAGCCATCACCAGTATGGTAGAAACGGCACTGAAAGGAGCCGGTGTACAGACAGAACTTTCCGGATATGCAGATGCCATTCGCAATGCGATCATGGCTAAGCTGAAAGGAAAAGTTACACCGAATATCATTGTTGATGTGCTTGTAACCCTGTCTCAGACAACAAAGACAGAGAAATATAATTACACAGGCGAAACTCTGGAATATACAACTTATAACACACCGTGGAAGTTTGTGGTTTCTCTGAAAACAAATAACGGCGACAGAGATGTAAGTGAAACTGTTTACAATGAGAAAGGTTCTGTTTCTGAGAGAATCAATGCAGGCAGCAGTGATAAAGCACTGGAAATCGGCAGTGAGGTAACATCTTCTACAGCCGGAAACAGTCAGTACGGTACGAAAGCAGCAGATTCCTACACAGTTTACCAGGAAAGCGCTGATTCAGATATCTATTACAGATGTGATGAAGATACAAAGACCTGGACATTAAACGTAAAAGGAAAAGACCTGCTGGGTAATGACTACTGGTTTACATTTGACCTGAAACAGACTAACGGTGAATGGTATCAGGCAGAGGAAGGCATTTGGCTTTTGAAGAGACATGCAGCTTATGAAACAGTGAAAAACCTGTTCATTCGCATCTCATCTGTACCTGTAGCGGTACTGAAAAATCAGGCAAAAGGTGGTTATAAGAAGACTGAAAAGACTGTAATTTTCCTGGATAATGACGGAGATGAAAAAGGTATTCTGCTGATAACTGACCGTGTACTTGCCCTGTTCCCGGATGGAACTTACAGTTTTGTTGCAGTCCGCAAGGACGAAAATGCGACAGATACCGGAAGTACCCCAGGAATGAATGAAACAGTGGCGATCGCACCTGGAATGCTGCAGAAAAAAGATGAGAACGGAGATCTGGTTTACTCCAGGGTATTCCTTTCTCTTCAGAAAAATGACAGATCAAGAAGCTGGCTTACCGAAGATGATGTGACAAAAGCATTCAGTTCCACACTTGCAGGAATGATCAGAAGTCACATTCAGAACGGTGTTGTCATTCTGAATCCACAGGTCGATAAAGACCTTATTGCAGCCATTAATGAAGAATTGAGCGGAAGATATAAAATCAGTCTTATTTCTTATTATACAATGGCGGCAGACGGCAAAAAACACTATGCATATGACACTTCCAGTGACAGAGTATATGTACTCGAAACAGATGTGACAGATGCAGAAGGAAGAAAGCAGTACCGAGTTGACGGATTTACAAAGGGCAACCTGTATTACAGAAAGGAATCCGGATTATTTATCGGAGCAAGTGATGATATCGGTACTGTAGAGGTAGTAAACGGATATGTTTATCTTACTGATGAAGAAGCGGAACGTCTGGCAAGAGGTGCTTACACCAGCCAGCGGGGCGCAAAATTTGAAACAGGGATAAAACGTTCGATTTCCTTTACAAAAGTAACCGGTTATATACCGGGAACGATCATCATAAGCCCGATCGAAAAATCAGATACTGACAGCAGTAACAGTGCATATCTTTACTTCAAGAATGCGACAGAACAGTTTGCTGCTTCACGTGACAGCAACGGATATGCGATCATTGACCGTTACCTGAGGGTTGTAGATAAAGCAATGGAAAATGCTTCCGGTCTTCCGATAGGAACACTTCTTTTCCTGGATGAATCCGGCCAGATCGCAGCATATCTGAAACCAGACGGAACTTTCCGCGTATATGAGATTTCTTCCGGAAAATCCGAAAACGGATCCACACAGTATGTGGAAGTAACTAAGGACGGCACAACAGAACGTGCATATTCAGAATATACTGTTGACAGCAACGGAAAACTGAATACAACAATCTCAAAAGGAACTGCAACTTATCTGATGGAGCTTTCACAGGACGTTTACACAAGTATTTACGGACTTCATCAGGATCCACCTGCAGGCAGTCTGTATAACTATGACAGTGCACATTACTTCGGTTACAGCGAAGACGGTACACTGGTGGAGCTTACAAAGACAGATGAGAAGTATAAATATGTTGGAGCAGATGGTGATTATCTGCTGGCACGTGATGATGCCGGAACAGAAACAGGTTTTGGTTTAAGCAACGGAAAACAGAAACTTCTTTCTATTCTGAATAACACAGTGAAACACCCACTGTCAGACAGAAACAACAAAGCAATTTATATCATGACAGATAACAGCACCATTGATTCTGATGGTAATCTGTCCAGCCTGACAGCAGATACAGCAAGAATCTATGCTGATCTTGAAGATGACACAGACCTCATTCTGGGCAAAGTTGAGGGCGGAGAAGTGATCATTGAGATCACCAGTCCGAAGAACGGAACTGTTCAGGTAAAAGGTGACCAGGAAACAATCAAAATCGTTTCCGACCTGCTTGTTCTTCTGAGCAAAGGTGAAGGAACCACCAGATATGGTGACTCTGAAAAACCGATGGAAGTGACACCTTCAAAAGAAAACGGAACCACAAATGTGATCTTCCGCAGAGAAGCAGTTGAGGATGCTGAAGGAAATATTTCCTATGAAGGCGAATTCACAGGAACCGCATATGTGAATTTCAATGGAAATGTATTATTCAAAGATTCTGTACTCAAAAACAACGCACTGGCAGACATAAAAGTCAGCACAGGCAATGTGGAATTTTCCAATATGGAATTCAGAGACAATGCAAATATGACTCTGAAAATCCTGAACAAAGGTAATGTAAGCTTTGACAGGATCTCTGTAAATGGAACCCAAAGTACAGATAAGCCGAAACTTGATGTCAGCACAGTTGACGGAGATATTGTTTCCGGAGATGTCAGTGCAAATGCACAGTCAGAAATTCTGCTGACAACGAAAAAGGGAAATATCCGGACGGGAAATGTCAGTGCAAGTGAACAGTCAAAAATTCTGCTGACAACGAAAAAGGGAAATATCCAGACGGGAAATGTCAGTGCAAATGCACAGTCGGAAATTCTGCTGAAAGCAGAAAACGGAGACATCCGTACAGATGATGTAAAACTCAAAGACAATGCTGTATTAAAAGTAAATGCCACAGACGGCAACGTAACTGTCAAAAAAGCAGATGTTTCCTCTTCGGGCAGCAGTCATGCATCACTGTTTGTTACAACAAGAGACAAAAATCAGAAGAAAGGAAACCTGACTATTGGCGAAACATTAAATGCACAGGGCAAAGTTGTTCTTGATCTTTCAGGAAGTCTTCTCGGAGAAATCCAGCAAGACGGAAAAGAAAAGACCAGTACACTGATTCTTGGCAAAGATGTTTATAATAATGGTGCTTCCTTCTCCTTCGGAGGAGACATCGGATCCAGAGAAATTCCTCTGGTGATTGATGTAACAGAATCAAATATACCATTTAAGATCGTTACTGTAAGAAACGCCTTTATCAGAGGTGCAGAGCATTACAGACTGACAGAAGATTACAATTCTGAACCAAAAGACAAAGACGGACAGATTAATATCAGAGTTGATCTGGATACAGAAGAGATCAGTGATGCACTTGAGGCATACAGAAAACTTCTGGAGACTGAGGACAGTTCAGAAGAAGAACTGGCAGCAGCGAGAGCGGCTGTAGAAGAGGCTCTTGCGAAGCTTGCAGAAGAAAAGAAAGCAGAACTTCTGGAACAGCTGAAAAAAGCGGCTGAATCGGGACGCCCGACAGGCATACCGAAAGAGCCGGTTTCCATGGTTGTTGAAATCGGTACTTCTACAGGAACTACTGATGGAATCAATATCAGCAATTACGGAGATATTACGGTAATCCAGAAAGCTGGCAATCTTTATATCGGACGTATTGAGACCAACCGCAGTGACCTTACACCTGGAAACATTGCACTTGGCAATGTAACAGTGAAAGCACTCGGCGGAAGCATCATAGGTATTAAACAGAATGGCACAGAGACTGAAGAACTTGCCAACATAACTGCAAACAATATTACACTGGAAGCAAAGAAACATATCAGCGGTCTCCTGACAGACCTGATTCAGAAAGAATATCAGGTATCTGATAAAATTCTGACAGGAAAAGACGGAGAGGAACTTGAAGATCCGAAACTTTCATTCACCATGGTGAAGAAAGATATCGAAACTGTAGATGAAGACGGAAATCCGATCACAGTTACTGTATGGGAACCGGAATTTACTGTATCCGGCTATGTGGACTATACCGGAAACTGGGTATTTGATTCAAAGAAAGAAGGCATTCTGAATGCATCTTCCAAAGAGGGAAATATCCAGATAAAGGAAAAAGAAGGAAACATCGGTCTCGGCGTGATCACAGCACCAAACGGAACTGTAGAGATCGCGACAGATATGGATTCCGACATTTTTGACAGAAGATCAGAGGATCAGAAAGAAGCAGGACTGGTAAATATCACAGCAGGTAACGGAAACAGCAGTCTTACAGGTAAGAGTATCGGTACAGAAACAGATCCGATCACAGTTGATATCAGAGGAAAGCTTCTTGTAGATGCGATCGAAGATATCAGACTGGAGGCAAAGAACAGTCTGGATGCACAGACTGACAGCCAGAACGGAAAGGTTTATGCTTCAGCCGAAAAAGACCTCACACTGTCCAGCAGTAAGAAGTCTTACGGCGGAACCGGTGATCTGTATGTAGAGAAACCGAAAGCCGGAGGAGATCTTACTCTTGCAGCAGCAGGAAACCTTTACACAGATGAGCTTACCGCTCCTGGAAATGTAACTGCGAAAGCAGATGGAAACATTACTGTTGATACAGTGAAAGCCGGAAAAGATGCTGCTCTTGAAGCTGGTGGAGATGTACTGGCCGAAACAGTAAAAGCCGAAGAAAATGCTTCCATAACAGCAGGCGGTTCCATTCTTGAAGGCGACCGCGGTGATGAACCGGCAGCAGTAACTGCAAAGAACATCACACTGATCGCAGGAAATGAAGTTGGAACAAGAGAAAATCCATACGAAGTGGATACTTCCACAGATGGAACTCTCACTGTAAAAGCAGACAGTGCAGTGATCCGTGAAATCAGCGGAGATCTTACACTGAAACAGGTAGAAACAAAGAAAGATTTTGTTCTGGACGCAGACGGAAGTGTATACGACGGAAACGGAAACCTGGCAGATAAAGCAGCAGATGCAAAAGCAGATGTTGATAAAGCACAGGTGAAGAAAGATGCCGCAGAAACAGATGAACGTGTCCATGAAGAACTGATTCTTCCACCTCTTCGTGATAAGAAAGATCAGGCAGAATCTGCAGAATCCGAAGCTGAAAAAGCAAAAGATGAAGCGCAGAATAAGTCTGCTGAACTGGAACAGAAGATCCGGGATATGGAAAATCTTCAGAAAGACCGTGAGAAACTGATTCAGAAAGCTGTTGATGCAGCAAGAGATCAGCTTAAAAAAGAACTTGACAAGAAACTTTCAGATACGGATCAGACGCTTGAGGATATCGAAGCGGAAATCAATAATCTGGAAGCAAAAGAAGATCCTACACCGGAAGAAACGAAACGGCTTGAAGAACTGAAAAATTCCAGAGACGAACTGAACGGACAGAAATCTGAACTGAGCGATCAGCTTCAGAATCTGAATGATACAAAAGGTTCTGTGGAAGAAATGCTGAACAGAATCCAGGATATTCAGGACAAACTGGAAAAAGGTGAGCTGACAGAAGCGGAAGCAGAAGAACTTCTGAAAGAACTTCTGCCGGCAAAAGAACTTCTGGAAAGCGGAGACATTGAGAAACTTGCAAAAGATCTTGAAGCGACACGGGAAGAATTTGCAAAAGCAGAAGAAGCCCGTAACGAGGCAGAAGAAAACTATGCAAAAGCTCATGAGGAAGCAGAAAAAGCCAGACAGGAATACGCAGCAAGTGAAGAAGAACTGAATCAGCTGAAAGAGAAATTAAGAAAAGCTGAGGAAGAACTTGAGGAAGCAAAAGCTGCATACGAAGAGGCTAAGAAGAAAGCGGAAGAGGAAACTGCAACGGTTATCACCGGTGGAAATCTTGATATCAGATCCAACGGTGAAGTAGGAAAAGAAGACCATGGTCTCTCTGTTAAAGTTGATGGAATTGTTGAAATAAAAGCAGAAGGAGATGTTTCTCTTACATCACCGTCTGATCTTACAGTAGACAACATCAACAGCAGTAACGGAACCGGAGATGTTACGATCCGGGTAGATGGAAATCTGAAAGATGTTCCGGGAAAAGCTCCGGCAGTTAAAGCAAAAAGAGCAGATCTGTCCGCGGCGGATGGCGACATCGGAACAACGGATAATCCATTCAGTGTCAGTGTTTCAGAAGTCAAAGCAAGCGCAGATAATGTTTATCTCGAAAATGACAGAGATCTTATCGTGGATGAAATCCACGGAAAGAGAGAAGATGGCACTGTACAGATCAGAGTTGACGGTGATCTGACCGGTAAAACGGCAGATTCCATAATCAGTGGCGGACATTTGGAAGCAGAGATCAATGGAAACTTTGGAGCACCTGATGACAGAATGACAACAGATATAGACAGTATCAAGGTTAAAGCAGACAACATTTATCTGGATAATATTTCAGATAAAATGGAAATCAGAGGAATGACAGCAGAGGACATTGACATTATCGCAAGAGGTGATGTATCTGGAAAAGATGTAGATTCCAGTAATCTTGTGATCCGTTCCAATGGACATACTGGTTATGAAGATAATCCTCTTCTGATCCATGTCAGCGGAAACGTAGATATCAGCTCCGCATATGGCGAAGTTCATTATGTCAACAGTTACCGTAAGGTGAAACCTTCTAAGAAACCTGATAAAAACAACGGTGATGATCAGAATTCAGGAAAACGGCCTGAACAGGAAACAGACAAGAAACCTCAACAGAAACCATCTTCCGAAAAAGAGGAGGAGAAGAAGTCAGGCCAGGATATTCCGAATCAGAAGACAAAAGGAATTTCTCTTTCTGTAAAGACTGGAGATTCCACACCGACGGAAGTAAATCTGTATCTGGCATTACTTTCCCTGGCAGCAGTAATTCTTCTGCTTAAGGAAAAAAGAAGAAAGAACAGATAAAAAATATCTGAAATAAGATTAAAAGGGGTTGCCGTACTGAGCAGTGCGGCAGCTCCTTTTCAATGCAGAAAATGCGGAAAATACAAGGCAGCTATTGTTGAAGACGTAGCCCTGAGATGCTACAATGGTATCAGATTATGCCTGAAATGCTATATAATTGTAAAAATATACAGAAGGCTCAGGGAAGGAGATAACATGAACCAGAAGAGAATAATCACTGTACTGGCAGGAAGTGCACTGCTTGCAGGTCTGCTTACAGGATGCGGGGCAGAGTACGGGATCGGAAAATCAGAAGAACCGGTAAACCTGACGGTATGGACTTATTATAACGGAGAACAGCTGGATGCATTTAATGCTCTGGTAGATTCTTTTAATGAAAGTGTAGGTAAAGAAAAGAATATTATTGTAGAAAGTTCCAGTCTGGGAAGTGTTAATGACCTGGAATCAAATGTAATGGATGCTGCCGAAGAAAAAGTCGGTGCGGCCGATATGCCGAATATTTTTTCTGCATATGCAGATACTGCGTATAAATTAGATCAGGCAGGTCAGGTGGTCGATCTCAGTGATTATCTGACTGATGAAGAAAAAAATGAATATATAGATGCTTATTTAAAAGAAGGTGATTTCTCCGGTGACGGCAGTATTAAGATATTCCCGGTTGCAAAATCTACAGAACTTCTTTTTCTGAATAAAACGGACTGGGATAAATTTGCAGAAGCAACCGGCGCAGACGAGTCAGATCTGGAGACAGTAGAAGACCTGGTAGAGACTTCAGAGAAATACTATAACTGGACAGATGAACAGACAGAAGAACCAGATGATGGTAAGGCACTGTTTGGAAGAGATGCAATGGCAAATTATATGTTTGTAGGGGCGAGACAGCTTGGAGGAAATCTTTTTGAAGTGAAAGACGGTAAGATGACGTTGAATTTTGACAAAGAGATTGTCCGTAAACTCTGGGACAATTATTATGTTCCATATGTAAAAGGATATTTTGCGGCATCCGGCCGTTTTCGCAGTGATGATATTAAAACAGGAAATATTCTGGCATATGTGGGTTCAACTTCAAGTGCCACATTTTTCCCGACACAGGTAATGACCAGTGACACAGAATCACATGATATTGAACTGGAAGTACTTACACCGCCTGAGTTTGAGGGCGGAAAAAAGGTTGCAGTACAGCAGGGAGCCGGAATGGTTGTAACGAAAGGCTCTGATGAAGAAATCGAAGCGAGCGTTGAATTTTTGAAATATCTTACAGAACCGGAGAACAATACCAGCTTTTCTATTGGGTCGGGATATCTTCCGGTAACCAAAAAAGCAAACGATATGGTTGAGATTAAAAAGAGTGGAACAGATCTTTCAAAATCTATGGATAAGGTTCTGACAAAAGCTGTTGAAACAGTAAATAACAATGAATTATATACAACACCGGCATTTGAAGGCGGGCAGGATGCCCGTTCAGTACTGGAATATTCGATGAGTGATCTTGCAGATGCGGACAGAAAGGCTGTTCAGGAAAGAATTGATGCCGGACAGACGATGGAAGCGGCAACTGAAGAATTTCTGACCGGAGAATATTTTGACAGATGGTATGAAGATACGCTGACAAAATTACAGACATATGAGGGTTAGTGTATTCTGAAACTGGAGAAGGAGGATTTTTCCGGATGCATCAACAGAAGAAAAAAGAAAAATCGATTTTTCAGTCAATATTTAAGGCAATGCTGATTGTATTGATAATAGAACTGTTCCTTTTAGGGGCTACGCTGTATTTTGGAAACGTAGGGAAACAGCTTAACAAGAATGCCGTGGATATTCTGAAAAAACAGGTGGAAAACAGACAGAATTATCTGGAAACCACTATGGTAGAAAATCAAAATCTGTCGTCTATATCCGGCATATTGAATAATGCTGTAGAAAGCAGGATTGCATCAGGACTGGATATTGAAAAACTTGATTCTGATGAAAAAGCCTGTGCATCTCTGATGGAAGAAACCAGTGACAGTCTTATCAATGTGCTGCGCCACAGGTCGGTCAATGGTATTTTTGTGATATTTAATACACATGATCTTGATGAACGTGAGACAGATTCTGTATTGCAGGGAATTTATATCAGAGATCTGGATCCGATGACAGCCGCTTCCGAAAGAAATCATGATCTTCTGCTTGAGCGTTCGCCAGTGCAGCTTGTTAAGTCTCTTGGGATTTCTACGGACAAGGGCTGGACACCGGGAATAAAATTCAAAAATAACAAAACTGAGGGAATTCTTTATCCTGTTTTTCAGGCAGCATATGAGGATGGTGGACAGCTAAATGCAGTGGATTACGGACGCTGGACAAGTACACCGTATACTCTGCCGGGAGATGACCGTTCAGTGGTGGCATATTCTGTTCCGCTGATTCTGGACGATGGAACAGTATATGGTGTCATAGGTGTGGAAATGCTTACGACTTATCTGGAGACGATGATTCCATATACGGAACTTCAGAATAATAATACAGGTACGTATATTCTGGCTGAGACAGGAGAAGATCTGGACTCAGATACTGTAAATGCAAAATCTGTAGATGTATCGTCAAAAGAAGGAACACTGAAAGGTACAGTGGGTGAAGACATTACGTTGAACCGGCTTTCCAGAAATATTTATGAAATGAATGCCGGCAAAAAGAAATACATGGTATCGGCATATCCGTTGGAACTGTACAACAAAAATGCGCCATTTTCAAAAGAACAGTGGATGCTGATCGGTGCAGTAGAGCAAAAAAATCTCTATGCATTTGGAAATCAGGTTTTTGCAATGCTGAAGCTGACAATTTTGATTACGCTGCTGGTTGGTGTGGTATGCAGTTATATTATCAGCCGGCGTCTGGCAAGCCCGATTGCAAAACTTTCAGAGGAAGTGGCGGAAGCACAGGGAAGCAGAAATACGATTCCGAAACTTTCCAGCACAGGAATCCGTGAACTGGATCAGTTTTCTGATGCGATTACACAGCTCAGTCAGGATGTCCTGAACACTTCTACGAAATTCCTGCGTATTATGGAAATGGCGAGTGTGGAGATCGGTGGATATGAGATTCGGTTTGATACAGGAAGTGTATTTTTTACAGAAAATTTCTTTGCCGTGATCGGAGCGCCTTTTAGCGCGGATTCTGTTTTGAATCTCGACGAGTTTCGAAAGATACTTAGAGAATTTACAGAAAATTATTTCTTCAAATCAGAATCAGGTGATACAAATATTTACTGTGTCCGGCTTCCGAAGAGAGGTCTTCGTTATGTACGAATGGAAGTGAAAATGGAAGGCTGGGTACAGGTTGGCCTGGTGGAAGACGTGACAACTGCTATGATGGAACGTCTCCGAATCGAACATGAAAGAGATTATGATGCACTGACCGGTCTGCATAACCGTCGTGCATTTAAACGGGAAAGTGAAAAGATATTCAGTCATCCGGACAAGATCGGCCATGCTGCTTTGGTTATGATGGATCTGGATAACCTCAAGTATACAAATGATACATTTGGTCATGACTGGGGCGATGAATATATCCGTCAGGCAGGACGTTGCCTGGAAGAAGGCACACCGAAAGGAACGTTAAGTGCGCATATTTCCGGTGATGAGTTTAATCTTTTATTCCATGGATATAAGAGTCAGGATGAGATTCGTTACCAGCTCGATAAGTTGAGAAAAGCAATCGAAAGAAAGGTCATTCGCCTGCCGAATGGCCAGAAGCTGCATTTAAGTATTTCCGGTGGTGTGGCATGGTATCCGGAGGACAGTAACAGTCTGGGAGTTATGAGAAAACATGCGGATTTTGCCATGTATCAGGTCAAAAAGACAGAAAAAGGCAAAATTGCAGAGTTTAATCAGGATATTTACGAAGAAGAATTTCGTGACAGTCAGATTCGGCGTGAATTTCATCGTTTTGTGGAAGAAGAACTGGTTACGTACTACTTCCAGCCGATTGTTTCAGCCAAAACCGGTGAGATTGAAGCTTATGAGGCTCTGATGCGATCAGAACTTCCGATATTGAAGAGCCCGGATGTAGTTATGAAAATTGCACGTGAAGAAGGTGCATTGCGTGAAATTGAGCGTATGACATTATTCCACGCGACACAGGAATTCAAAGAACTGAAAGAAAAGAATCTGATTAAGGGAGATGCACTTCTCTTTGTAAATTCCATTGCGAGCCAGCATATGGACAGAGAAGACGAGGAAGAATTTGTACGGCGTTTTAAAGATCTGGCAAAGCAGCTTGTCATCGAGATTACAGAGGAAGAATCACTGGATTATCACGCACTGCAGCACAAGAAAAATGCGGCAGCATTCAATGGCGTCTTTGCACTGGATGATTATGGAAGTGGTTACAGTAATGAAAAAAGCCTTCTTGATCTGGCACCGGGTTATATTAAAGTCGATCTTTCGATCATTCGTGACATTGATACGGATCCGGATAAGCAACAGATCGTGGAAAATATTGTTGCGTATGCGCATAAGCGTGACATGAAGATTGTTGCGGAAGGTCTGGAAACACCGGAAGAGATCAACAAAGTTCTGGAACTTGGTGTGGATCTGCTTCAGGGATTTTATATCGCAAAACCGCATCCTATTCCGACAGGCATCAATCCGCTTGCATTAAAAACGATTTCACAGTTTTACACATAATTCTCCTGTTTTTCCATATAATAACGGTACAGCAAACGACACTTGTGAAGATATAAATATGGAAAAACAATAGGAGGAACATAAAAAATATGAAGGCAACAGGAATCGTCCGCCGTATCGATGATCTCGGAAGAGTTGTGATTCCGAAAGAAATTCGTCGCACATTGCGGATAAAGGAAGGTACGCCGCTTGAGATTTTTACGGATAAAGAAGGCGAAATCATCCTGAAAAAGTATTCGCCTATCGGAGAATTGAATCTTTTTGCCAAAGAATATGCCGAGGCACTGGCTCAGGCGACAGGAATGGTCGCATGTATCACAGATCATGATCAGGTGGTGGCAGCAGCAGGGCAGAGAAGCAGAGAATTTGCCGGTAAGGAGATCAGCAGGGAACTGGACAGAGTAATCTCAGACAGAGAAATGCGTTGTTTTCATTCCGGGGAACGCGGAAAAATCTCTCTGGTCGAGAACCAGAAAGAAAATGCGGGAGCAGTGATCGTACAGCCAATCATCTGCGCCGGAGATGCGATTGGTTCAGTATCACTGATCGGAAAAGGCAATGGAGAAAAGTTCGGAACCCCGGAAAAGATGCTCGTACAGACGGCTGCAGGGTTTCTTGGACGACAGATGGAATCATAAAATAATAATAATAAAAATGGAAGATTTTCGGAGAGCCGAAAGTCTTCCATTTTTATTAACAGAGAGTTTATTGAAAATAAGTTAACATTTCTCAGCAATTTCGTAAATAAGACGTTCCGTATCTTCCCATCCGAGGCACGGATCAGTGATAGAGCAGCCCGGAGTCATGTGGTCACTGATGTCCTGTCTGCCCTCAAGCAGATAGCTTTCGATCATAACACCTTTGATCAGTTTGCGGAGATCCGGATTGTAGTTGCGGCTGTGAAGTACTTCGCTTACGATACGAATCTGTTCTTTGAACTGCTTGCCGGAGTTGGAATGGTTTACATCTACGATGGCAGCTGGATTTTTGAGATTTTTTTTGCCATACAGGTCATAAAGACGCATCAGATCTTCATAATGATAGTTAGGGATGGTCTGACCGTATTTGTTGACACCACCACGGAGAATCGTATGTGCAAGTTCGTTTCCACTGGTTTCTACATCACAGCCACGGTAGATGAAGTGATGTGGGTGCTGTGCGGCAATTACAGAATTAAGCATAACGGACAGGTCACCACTTGTCGGATTCTTCATGCCGACCGGGATGTCCATGCCGCTTGCAGTCAGACGGTGCTGCTGGTTCTCGACGGAACGTGCACCGATTGCTTCATAGGAAAGCACATCATCCAGATAGCTTCGGTTTTCCGGGTAAAGCATTTCATCTGCTGAGGAAAGACCGGTTTCTTCAAGCACACGGATGTGCATCTTGCGGATTGCGATGATTCCTGCAAGAAGGTCTGGGGCTTTATCCGGATCCGGCTGATGAAGCATGCCCTTGTAGCCGTCACCTGTAGTACGTGGTTTATTGGTATAGACTCTCGGAATGATCATTAACTTGTCAGATACTTTGTCAGCGACTTTTTTGAGACGATTGACGTATTCGCAAACCGTGTCTTCGTTGTCTGCGGAACAAGGGCCGACCAGAACGACAAATTTATCTGATTCGCCGGTAAAAATACGACGGATCTCCTGATCGCGAAGCAGCTTGGCTTTCTGCAGCTCTTTGCTGAGTGGATATTCTTGCTTCAACACTTCCGGAAGCGGAAGCTGGTGATTGGTTTTCATAGACATAATTGTTTCCTCCATGGATATTTTCACACATATACTGTGTTTTTATCAGCTTTGAACAGTAGTATAACACGTTATTTCAAAAAAATAAAGTAAATTAACGCGTTAAACTGTCATAGTGCAGTCCTTTTTTTGTATAGTATAGTATTCATCTAGCGTCATGCCTGTTTTTGTAAGGTAGATGGCCAGGGTTCGGGTGACAAAACGGATATGCCAGGGTTCATAAGGATACCTGGTAATATCTTCTTTTCCGAGAGGATAGCGAAGGATAAAACCATAAAAAGGTGCGTGGGAGGCAAGCCAGCGTCCCTCCGAAGTATCTCCGAATTTTTCTGTAAGCTCCATCTGTACAGATGGACTGGAAAGATCAAGGGCAAGCCCGCTCTGATGTTCGCTGGTACCGGGAGCTGCGACGTAGGAACTGCCACGGAAAAGTTCTTTTTGGCGGTCATAGGAGCGGTAACCGGAGATACAGCACAGACTGATTCCTTCGTGCTGACTGCGACAGATCAGTTCTCTGGCAGCATATGCAGTCCTTTTTTCGAGAAGTCTTTTGGGATTGCCGGGAGCACAGTCAAATGGAAGTCCGATGTCGATCAGATCCGGTGGCACATAGTCTGGTGGAAGTGGATACTCTTTATTGATAAGACGTGTGTAATCAGTAATCATAAAAATCCCCCCTCATTTTCCAGTATATGAAAGTTGAGAGGGGAGTATGAAGCCTTTTTAATCGAGAGCTTTTTCGCTCATTTCTTCAAGAAGGTTTTTCTTAAGATCAAACAGCTTCTGAGAAAGGTCTACGTAAACTTTCTGCGGATTTACGAGACGGCGGGATTCATCCCACAGAGTATTCTGTTCTTTCTGGCAGTATGCACGCAGATCCATGACTTCAGGAGAAGTATAGACACGTTTGCCCTCACGAATGACTGGAACCAGAAGCTCACGGAGTTCATAGGTGCCGCCGAGGACTTTGGTCTTTTTCCATGTATCAGTCGGATCAAAAATGATCATAGTTTCCTCCGGATCAAAGACTTCGTCTGCGAGACAGATAAGATCAGCTTTGATCTTGCCGGTGGATTTGCTGTAAATACGATAAACGGTCTTGTTACCAGGATTGGTGACTTTCTCAGTGTTTTCGGAAAGTTTGATCTTTGGAGTGAAGGAACTGCTTCCGTCATCTTTGACTGCGGCGAGCTTATATACACCACCGAAAGCCGGGTTATCTTTGCTGGTGATCAGGTTGGTGCCGACACCCCAGGAATTGATTTTTGCATCCTGAGTCTTCAGGCTGTCAATCAGGTATTCGTCGAGGTCACTTGATGCAGAAATCGTTGCATCGTCAAAACCGGCAGCAGCCAGCATTTTGTAAGCTTCTTTGGAAAGGTAGGCAAGATCACCACTGTCAATACGGATACCGTAGTGAGTGAGCTGGATGCCCTCCTCACGCATTTCTTCGAATACACGGATCGCGTTTGGTACACCGGATTTCAGGACATCGTAGGTATCTACGAGCAAGGTACAGGAATTCGGGTACATTTTTGCATAGGTTTTGAATGCGGTATATTCATCCGGGAAACTCATGATCCAGCTGTGGGCATGCGTTCCGAGAACAGGCACATTGAACATCTGGCCGGTGAGGACATTGGATGTTCCGGCGCATCCGCCGATCACTGCAGCACGTGCACCGTAGATGCCGGCATCCGGTCCCTGAGCACGGCGAAGACCGAATTCCATGATTCCGTCACCACGGGCGGCATAGCATACTCTGGCTGCTTTTGTGGCAATCAGACTCTGATGGTTAATGATATTCAGGATCGCAGTCTCGACAAGCTGTGCTTCCATGATCGGCGCGATTACTTTAACGAGCGGTTCGCGTGGGAAGACAACTGTTCCTTCCGGGATTGCATAAATATCGCCGGTGAAATGGAATGATCTCAGATATTCCAGAAAGTCATCTTCAAAAATATGAAGGCTGCGGAGATATTCAATATCTTTATCACTGAAATGAAGGTTTTCAATATATTCGATCATCTGCTCCAGACCTGCTGTAATAGCAAAACTGCCGCCACAAGGATTCACACGATAGAACATATCGAAAATTACAGTCTGATTGGTCGGGTTCTTAAAATAGCCCTGCATCATAGTTAATTCATATAAATCGGTGAGCAGGGTCAGATTCATTGCTCTCATCTGTTATCTCCTTTTCTTTAAGGTTAATCTATTATACCATTATTCCCGTAGAACGGCACGAAATATTTTTTTGAAAAAAATTTAAAAAAGGGGTTGATTTTTTCGGAAGGCTGTAATATAATAACATTCGTCGCGAGCGATGAGCAAGCGAAAAACAATAAAGGGCTATCGCCAAACGGTAAGGCAACGGACTCTGACTCCGTCAGTTCAAGGTTCGAATCCTTGTAGCCCTGCTAAGTGGAGCACCTCGGAAGAGGTGCTTTTTTCGTATTTGTTACAGGAAATTACTTCATAAATTTCCTGTAATAGATGTCGGATTCTATATCCCTGAATTTTCGGATCTCAGGCTGATCTGTCAGATGCTCTCCAATCTGTTTTTCCATCCAGACCATGTTGTACCACGTGCGAAATTTGTATCCGCACTGATAAAATTCACCAACGAGACGATAGCCCATGTGTGTATGGAACTCGACGCTGTTATTATTGAGGTGAGGGTCTTCTGTTGGTGTGCAGGCAATACATGCATTCATATTGAGAATGCCCTGTTTTTTTAATGCATTTTCCAGCGCATCATGGAGAAGCCCGCCGATACCGGAGTGCTTTAGATTCTGATCTACATAGATGGAAGTTTCAACAGCCCAGTCATATGCAGCACGCTCGTGAAACGGTCCTGCATAGGCATATCCCAGAATTGTGTGATCCTTTTCTGCAACAAGGTACGGGTATTTTTCCAGTGTGTGTGTGATCCGCCGGGCAAATTCCTCTGTGGATGGAACCTCATATTCAAAGGTGATGGCGGTTTCACGCACATAAGGTGCATAGATTGCAAGGAGTGCGGCTGCATCGTTGGGGGAGGCGGTACGAATGTGAATGTTGGAAGTGGCTGATGACATGATAATACCTCCGTTGAATTGGATGAATTTTGATGTTACTGTGGACGGTAACATTTTAATCCAGAATATTTTCTGCATTCAGCATACCACAATTGACCTTAAGATAAAAGACATGGTAAAATATAACATAATATAAAGAAATACATTGAAAGAGAGCGGAAATTATGATATATAGTTTTGATGGAAGAGTACGATACAGTGAGATCGGTGAAAATGGTCTGCTTACTCTGCCGGGGATTCTGAACTATTTCCAGGATTGCAGCACATTTCAGTCAGAAGAAGTCGGACTTGGCCTTAAAGTACTGAAGGAATGGAAACGTTTCTGGGTATTGTCTGCATGGCAGGTGATTGTTGAACGCTATCCGGCGTTGGGAGAACAGATCAGAACCTCCACATGGGCTTATGGTTTTCGGGGATTTATGGGTTTTCGTAATTTTACTATGGATACAGCAGATGGCGAACGATTGGCTTATGCAAATACTTTCTGGACGTATATTAACAGAGAGAATGGGGTTCCCGTCAGGCTGACCGAAAGAGATATGGAGGGGTATGGTCTGGAAGAAAAACTGGAAATGGATTATGCCCCCAGGAAAATCGTTTTACCAGAGAAATATATAAAAGAAGATGCATTTTATGTCCAGAAGCATCACCTGGATACGAATCATCATGTAAACAATTGCCAGTATGTACAGATGGCAATGGATTATCTTCCGGCGAACTATAAGATTTATCAGATGCGTGCAGAATACAAGCAGCAGGCACGATTGAATAATCAAATTTTCCCGGGAAAAGCAGAAGCAGATGGTGTGACTAAAATTTTATTAAATGACCGGAATAATGAACCATATGCCGTTGTTGAATTTATGGAAAAAATGTGAGATAAACAGACAGGAGGTATATGTATGAGGGGAAAGTATCAGAGACAGCTGGTAGGCGTTTTCGGTGATCCAGTAGATGATAATCCTACAGTAATTATGGAACAGGCTGCTTTTGATTCAGAACAGATACCGATGGACTATCTGACAATCCAGGTAAAGTGCGGTGATCTTGAAAATGCGATGAAGGGTCTGCGCGCAATGAACTTTACCGGGATTAATATTACAATGCCACATAAGGGAGAAGTTCTTCGGTATCTGGATGAAGTCTCAGAGAGCGCACAGATCATGGGTGCCGTAAATACAATCTACTGGAAAGACGGAAAACTGGCCGGTGAAAATACAGATGGCAAAGGTTTCCTGAAAAGTCTGAATGACGGAAATGTCGCTACGGAAGGGAAAAACGCAGTGATTTTGGGCGCCGGAGGTGCTGCCAGAGCTATTGCTGTGGAACTGGCCGGGGCAGGAATGCGTAATATTATGGTGATCAACCGAAACAGAGACCATGCACAGCTACTTGTGGATATTATAAACAAAAAGACACTTGCAACAGGAAATTTTATGCCGTGGGATGGCTGTGTACAGATTCCGGAAGATACAGATATTCTGGTGAATGCAACATCAATCGGTTTTCTGGATGATGCAAAACCGGATATTCAGTATAAAAAACTGCCGAAGGATCTGGTAGTATGTGATGTAATTCCAAATAAATTAAGAACTTCGTTTTTACAGGAGGCAGAGAGACATAATTTAAGAACGTTTAATGGTTTGGAAATGCTGGTAAATCAGGGTGCATTGGCTTATGAGTTGTGGACAGGACGAAAAGCACCTGTGGAAGTAATGAAGCAGGCAATGAAAAAAGAATACGGAGAGTGCTGAGAAAAATATATGAGTGGAATTAAGGATGTTGCAAAAAAAGCAGGAGTGTCCATTTCAACGGTGTCCAATGTCCTGAACAAATCAAAATATGTAAGCCCGGATCTGGTGATGCGTGTAGAAAAAGCTGTAGAAGAGCTTTCTTATGAGGCTAATCCGATAGCAAGAAGCATGAAAAATAATAAAACGGGAACGATCGGAGTGATCACAGAAGATATGTGCGGAGTGTTTTATCCGTACGTAGTAAAGGGAATCAATTCAGTAGCAGTAGAAAAAGGATATCAGATCATCATTTGTGATACACAGGCAACCTATGGTGACAAGGATGCAATCAAAAGAGAAAAAGAGTTGTTTCGAAGACTGATAGCGAACCGGGTAGACGGAATTATTTTTGCCTCTTCAATATCAAATGAGAGCGCAGAAAAATATTTTTCACAGTTGAGAAAACAGGCAAATAAACATAAAAAAATCCCGCTGGTAAGTATGGAACGTGACATGACGGACGTTGGGATTGATTCTGTGTATTTTGACGGATATGCAAATGCACAGAAGGCAGTACAGCACCTGATCGACTGTGGATGCAAAAAAATATGTCATATTACGGGCGCCACAGAACTGCAGATTGCGTTGGAGCGTACAAGAGGCTACGAAGACTGCCTGAAGAAGAATGACATGTATTATGACAGGGGAAAAATGATGGTCTACGGTGATTACAGCCATCAGAGTGGTTATACATGTATGAAACAGCTACTGGAACAGGTTCCGGATCTGGACGGTGTATTCTGTGGAAACGACCAGATGGCGATTGGTGCGCTGAAAGTCTTGAAAGAATATGGAAAGAGAATACCGGAAGACATCAAACTTATGGGATATGATGATGTTTTCCTATCGAGTGTGGTAGAACCGTCACTTTCAACAATCCATATCCGGAAAAGACATGCCGGGATCGAAGCGGCGAAGATACTGTTTCAGAGAATAGAAGAACAGGATGAGAAATATCATGATGCAATAGGCATCAAAATGAATGCAAGACTTGTTGTACGAAAATCAACAGTAGAAGATGCACCGGAAGACTGGAATCTGGTCGACTGGTAAAAGGATATCCCCGATATCATCTGATGATGGTGGCGTCGGGGATTTTTTTGTAGATAAATTTGCAAAAAATATAAATAATTGTATAATCAAAACAAATGAAAAAACGTTTTACGGAACGAGGAGGGGGAGAAACTTAAAAAATATTGTGCAATTTTAACGAAAACACACCAGAAAAACGTTTCACTATTTACAAATATTAAATTGTGTACAAAAATCAATTGACAAATACAATATAAAAGGATATGATAAATCTATCTTAAGACGGCAAAAGCACTTAAAACATATGTATATTATGTGAAAAATAGTGCAAAAAGCACAATAATCAACAAGACTATTTTTTTTAACCGTTAGAAAAACGTTTTACCAAAAAGGAGGGGATCATATGCAAAATAAAAAAAGACTTGCTGAAAAAGCGTTGGAACAGGGTGGCGGAATTTTAAGACTTGCTCCTACCTGGGTACCGAGATCGTTTTGTAGACCGGGAAAAAGAATCAAACTTCATC
>UMDT01024688.1_pt1 | contig 35437 bp, 30 predicted proteins | sample 1964561 | NCBI WGS metagenome assembly UMDT01 (sample SAMEA4836001, study PRJEB28245) | human gut metagenome | biome: gut microbiome; material: fecal sample | place: Denmark | collected 2008
CTTGTATCTTGTGGAGCTGCCCTTTATAAGTGGCGTTGACGTTTGGGTCTTACGCAACAGGACTCTATGAACCGTGTCAGGACAGGAATGTAGCAGCACTAAGTAGAATCTCCTGTGTGCCGTGAGGGTGCCTGGGCTGAGTTAACTGTAGAGGTAACGTCTGTGAGACCATTCCGAGGTGCGGCGCGCGAAAGAAGAGAATTGTGGAACGTCTGTGAGGACGTTCTTTTTTTGTGTTAAAAAAGATTTCTGCAAAATGGGGCGGGCAAATTACGGGAATGCTTTTTCAAACAGGCTCTGGCGCGGTACGCCCCAGGCAAACAAAAAGACACATATTGTATCAGGGCTGTGAATGTATTGTTCACGCCATTTTTACAATATGTGTCCTATTTTTAGTTTGCTATTCTATTTTGAATGCAAGCTGTAAGAAATTATTTGCACAGCTCCGCTACGACCTGATTGATCACCTTGCCGTCAGCCTTGCCCTTCAGCTCTGGCATAATAGTCTTCATGATCTGTCCTTTGTTTCCAGAAGCGATCAAGTCTGCATGTTTCTCTGTAAGGTAAGCCTTGATCTCAGAAGCGTCCATCAGCTTTGGAGCGTATTTCGCAATCACATCATATCTTGCCTGATATTCATCTTTCAGATCCTGTCTGGATTCCGGACAGGTGTCGATCTGCTCTTTCACAGATTTCAGCTCTTTCAGAATAACACGATCAACCAGTTCGCCACTGATATCATCACGGCAGCCTTCGTCAATTGCCACCTTCTTCACTGCGGAAATCAAGGAAGAGACTGCATCCTTTGTTACTTTATCCTTTGCTTTCATGGCAGCCACCATGTCTTTTCTCAATGCTTCAAGTTCCATTGTATTTTCCTCCTGTCATTTTCTATGTGGTTGTTTACATAATGTTCCACAACGTTCCATCAAATTATCACAATTCTTTAATCCTGTTGCATTTCAGACGATTTGATGTATTTTTTTGCTTTGTTTTTTATCATACCACTAATTTTCTGATTTTCCAACCTGCTCTGCCAAAGATTTTTTCAGCATTTTCTTCTTTTCCCGAAGCTCACGAAAAAAATCGGAAAGCATGATGGAACACTCTTCCTGAAGGACACCGCGGATTACTTCTACCTTGTGGTTAAAGCCATCCATTTCCAAAAGATTCAGCACAGAACCGGCACATCCTGCTTTTGGATTCATGCTGCCGATAACCACACGGTCAATTCTGGACTGCATAAGCGCTCCGGCGCACATCTGGCAAGGCTCTAAGGTTACATACATCGTGCAGCCTTCCAGTCTCCAGTCTCCTAATTTTTTGCTTGCCTTTTTAATCGCGTTCAATTCTGCGTGAGAAAGGGTATTCTTGTCCGTGTTTCTCCGATTATAGCCTCTTGCAATGATCTGCCCGTTGCAAACGATCACACAGCCAATTGGCACCTCTTCCAATGCCCGGGCTTTCTTTGCCTGGCGAATTGCCTCTTTCATATAACGTTCCTGATCTGTAAGCATTTTTTACCTTTACTTTCTACTACTTTATGGTGAATCCCGGCATTTTTGCCGCTGCGCTGTCATTTTCATTTCAGGTGCCGCAGCGGCAATAGCTTTATTATAGGCAGTTCGCACAGTGATGTCAATTTTAACAACCGGCAGGTGGATCAATCGCACGGTACCAGTACCCTCCCCTGCCTTTTTTCACCTTGATACAGTTGCTTTCTTTGAAGCAGGAAAAGCCGAACATGCCTGCCATAAACTGTTCCTGCTGGTCGTAGCTTCCGGGTACACCAAGTATGTACCGGCCATTTGATCTGCGGCACAGAAGGAGATGTCCGAAATTGTAGTATCCGTATTGCAGAAAACGGTTGTTGCGAAGGGCGCATTGTCTTCTTGGAAAATGGACCAGATCCTGGGGTGTAATTTTCCAGCACTGGTTCAGATCGCTGTCTTGGAACGGGCAGAAGGGCTGACCAAATGGGAGTGCTATGGTTTTCTCCTTTTCCTCTGGTTTTGTATTTACTCTACAGGTAATTTTTTGCTCTGCTTCCCATATTTCCCCCACGGTTGGCTCATCTTTTGCTTGTGGTTCATCACTTATCATTTCTTCTGCTTCCAACAGATCATCCTGCATTTGTTCCACCACATCCTCCACTTCATGCCTGTCATCTAAATCAGGTGTGGAATCTGTTTCCGGCTTGCTTTCATTCTCCAGCTTTTCTTCAGCTTTCTCTTTTATTATTTCACCTACGGTATCAGTTTCTTTTTTCTTTATACTTTCCTTAAAATTCTCCGGACGGATTGTCTGGTCATCCCACTCTGTTCCAAAAAAGCCTCCCGATTCTGTAAGCAAAATCATACCTCCCATTTTTTCCAGAGGAATTCCTGAGCCCCCCATATCCATTCCGTCTGTTTCCACCAGACATTCGATTCTATTTGCCTCGGTTTTGCAGCTGCCCAGCAAAATTCCATTCATCAGTCCCTCTTTTCGTACAAATCCATATACTTTGCACACTTCTCCTGCTGCCAGGCCCTCTACCTGAAGATGTGGTTCAATTGTACACATGTGATTTCTCACTTCCACCTTCACAAAGCCACAATTATCTTCCTTTTTCCCTTTTCGGTATTCATATACATATGCGATAAAACGCCGATATCCCACCAACTGACGCCCTCCCCTTTTTATGCATCTCACTCATTAATGTATATGAAAAAACAGAATTTTCATTCATAAAAACGCATTCTGTTTCACTTGGAACATCTGTTCAAATGAATTAATTTAATTGCCTCTCCCCAAATAAGACCTGGTTAATTTCAATTCTTTTTGAAATTTTTTGAATTTTTTCAATTTTTCTGTTGACAAGCCAGTATATTCTATGTATAATATCACTTGCAGTTGACGAAGTGTGGCTCAGTTTGGTAGAGCGCTGCGTTCGGGACGCAGAGGTCGTGGGTTCGAATCCCGTCACTTCGACTACTTGGCAGGGGCGCCGAAATTCTTGAGGAATCAAGGGTTTCGGTGTTTTTTTATGTTTAAATTTTCTTCTTTTTTCGAAAGCTATATTCTATTTTAACTATTTAGGTATAGAAATATTTATTTTTTGTGCTAAAATATCTTTATCGGGCAGAGAGGATTTTCCTCTCCCAGAGTTTGTTGAAACAAGCTCTAACACAAAAGCAAAATACCATAAAAGCACCAGGAGGATGAACATGAAAAGAAAAAGAAAAAGAAATTTGTATCATTTATGGTTTTGTTTTGCCATGCTTCTGTTTCTGGCGGTTCCTTTTAAAGTAAAGGCGGAAACTGCCACAACGCCAGTAAGCATTTCTGTACAATATGGACAGACAGAAGCACGAACAATTCTGAATATGATCAATGAAATGCGTACAAGCAGCACAGACGCATGGTATTGGAAGCAAGACGATACAACCAAAACATATTGCACAAATCTGCAGCCATTGCAGTATGATTACGATCTGGAAAAAACAGCTATGCAAAGGGCCGCTGAAATTGCAATTATTTATTCCCATACACGTCCAAATAACAAAGACACCTTCTCCGCATTTTATGAAAATTCAGTATATTATACTTATGCAGGCGAAAATATAGCTGCGGGATATGGAACTGCTGACAGTGTCAACGACGGCTGGAGGGAAGATAACGAGCTTTACGCCGGTCAGGGACACAGACGAAATATGCTTAATTCTAAATTCAACTGTGTCGGAATCGGTCATGTATACTACAATGGCTTTCACTATTGGGTGGAAAATTTTGCATACAGAGATAAAGTTAATACCACCCCTGTAAGTGCAGACAACACAGAAACTACCCTTACAATTCCAGTTGCAACATCAAAAATTTCTAATTTTAATATTACTTTTGACAAAGATGAGTATTCTTTAAAAACAGGTGAAAGCACTTCCATTTCCGTATCAGATCCAGCGATTTCCGTTTTCGGACACTGGGGTTCCAGATTTGTTTTTGTGACTGATACCCCAGATCTAACAATTGCTGATTCGACAGTCGCTACCCTTTCGGGTACCATAACTGGAATTTCTGAAGGCGATACTACAATTAGTGCCTCTCTTTACGGTCTGACCGCGCACCATACAGCTGCTGTCAAAGTACATAATTGTGAAAATCACTGGGACGATGGAAAAATAACCACAGCCCCCACCTGCACTAAAACTGGCGTAAAACAATACACCTGCACCATCTGCAGCGAGACTAAAACAGAAGAAATTGCTGCATTAGGTCACGATTACAGTTCCGACTGGACTATCGATACCGCTGCTGCCTGCGAAACAGTCGGCAGCAAGAGCCATCACTGCACACGCTGTGACAGCAAAAAAGATGTAACTGAAATTCCTGCTTCCGGTCATTCCTGGAATGATGGTGCAATTACCACTGAGCCTACCTGTACTGATGAGGGTGTAAAAACCTTTACCTGCAATGCCTGTGGCAAAACAAGGACTGAGGCAGTCGCAGCTCTGGGTCACAACTACAGTTCCGACTGGACTATCGATACCGCTGCTGTCTGCGAAACAGTCGGCAGCAAGAGCCATCACTGCACACGCTGTGACAGCAAAATAGATGTAACTGAAATTCCTGCTTCCGGCAAGCACACTTGGAATAACGGTGTAATCACCAAACCTGCAACAATTGCAAAAGAAGGCGTAAAAACATACACCTGTACTGTTTGTGGTGTAACGAGAACTGAGACAATTGCCAAGCTTCCAATGCCAACCGTGACTCCGGTTCCAACAGCCACACCAACACCGGCAATCACTTCTGCCCCAACTGTAACACCGACTCCATCCGTTTCAGTTGGAACAAAAATTACAGATAAAAAAACTGGAAACATATACAAAGTTACAAGCAGCCGTTCTTCCAGCCAGACAGTTGCCTTTATTGGAAATAAAGTAAAAACCAGTGTCACCATTCCAACTACAATAAAAATAAAAGGTGCCACCTACAAAGTAACTGAAATTTCCACCAATGCTTTCAAAAATAACCGTAAGCTAAAAAAAGTGGTAATTGGTCAGAATATTGTAAGAATAGGTAAAAATGCATTCTACGGCTGCAAAAAACTTACTTCCATTACCATCAAATCCAGCCGGCTTACATTAAAGAACATTGGCAAAAACGCATTCAAAAATACAAGTCCAAAAGCTACTGTAAAAGTTCCGAAAAAGCAGAAAGCTCTTTATAACCAGATCCTTAAGAAACGGGGACTTAATAAAAAAGCTAAGGTCAAATAAATAATCTTTAAAACACAAAGAACCGGATTCCGCAAAGTGCTGGATATCCGGTTCTCTGTATTTTTCCGCGAGAGCTGCTTTATTTACTCCACCGACTCGGCTGTTCCTGGCAGATCCGGTTCCACTGGCAATCGCCGCAGATTTTCGTTCTTTTTCCCGTTTCAATGATTTTTTTCTGTACTGCTTCGGTAAATTCCGGGAATGCAAGTTTCTGACCTTCTTTTAAGCCGCATTCTGCCAGCACTGCATTGTCATATCTTTTCACCTTCTCGGCTGCCTCGCAGATTCCCTGGCTATTGTTTGGACAGGCTGAGCAGATTTCGTCAGTTTTTACTGTGAGACAAACATCTGCCCCTTTTGTAAAAAGCTCCAGCATTTCCTGCATATGGGCTGTAAATTCATTGCTGTAGCCATTTCCGATAAAAAACGCCAGACACATCCCGTGATGAGGGCGAATGGGATATGTCTGACGTTCTTTTTTACTGCATTGGTACAAGCTTGCGTACCCTTCTGGACAAAACAAATGCCAGAGCAATCTTCACAAGATCAGGAATGATAAATGGAATTACGCACCAGCCCAGTACGGTTCCAATTCCAACAGCTCCTGTTGTACGTGTGTATACAACCATAAACCAGATAGTTCCCATTGCATAGCAGACAATCAGACCAACTACCATGGAAAGAATCTGTACTATCGGCTTTTTGCCCCAGAGAGATTCCATAGCCCACATTGCCAGTGCTGAGAAAAGAAATCCGATGATATAGCCGCCGGTATTGTTAAGGAGAATCCCAAGTCCTCCTGAAAATCCTGCAAAGACAGGAACTCCAATAACTCCAAGTAAAATGTAAACCAGTACAGCCAGGCTGCCTCTCTTTCCGCCAAGCACACCAACAGCCATAAATACGCCAAATGTCTGTAATGTAAACGGCACTGTCATCGGAATGGAAATCCAGGAACAGATTGCGATCAGTACGGCGAAAATAGCTATGTATGCCAGGTCGTATGTTTTTGTCTTTGTTGCGGTTACGGTACTCATATTCTCCTCCTCGAATGAATATTATTTTTGTCAGATACAATCTAACATAGTTACGTCTCAATTGTCAACCTGTTATTTATTTTTGGTTTACATTTCTGTTATTTATTTTTGGTTTACAATTCTCTTCGTGAAGAATCTGGACATGTTTCCCGCATACGTGCTATACTTCTGTAAAATGGAGGATTAAAAAATTGTGTCAAACATATAAAATTGCAATTTGTGATGACCTTGCCACAGACAGAAATTATCTTTCTTCTCTGTGCGAAATATGGGGCAGTCATAACAGTTATCATATACAGATTTCAGAATTTACATCAGCCGAAAATTTTTTGTTTCATTATGCCGAGAAAAAAGATTTTGACATCCTTCTCCTTGATATAGAAATGGGCGCTATGGATGGTGTTACCATGGCAAGGAAGCTGCGGCAGGATAATCATACCGTACAAATTATATTCATCACCGGATACGCAGACTATATTTCTGACGGATATGAAGTAGATGCCCTTCACTATCTGATGAAGCCTCTACAAGAAGAGAAGTTCTTTACAGTTCTTGACCGTGCAGTCACGAAGCTTATCAAAAATGAGAAGGTTCTTAACATAATCAGTCAGGGTGAGATGATTCGTCTGCCAATCTGTCAGATCAATTATGCAGAGGTAAACAGCAATTATATTACGATTCACAGTCAACAGACTATCACCCTGAAAATGACCTTAAGCGAATTGGAAAAAAAGCTGGATTCTCATTTTTTCAGAGCGGGACGTTCTGCTTTGGTAAATCTAAAAAAAATCAGCCGGGTTACAAAAAAAGAGATTTATTTGCAGGATGGAAGTATAATCCCCCTTCCACGCGGCGCTTATGAGAAGGTTAACCGGGCAATCATTAATATGGACTGATTTGGGAGATTGAAATGCATTTATTTTCGAAAAAAGCAGCTAAAAAAATGGCTGCATATCAGAAGGAACTGATTGAAACTCACTATCAGGAGGTTGATAATATGTATCGCCAGATGCGAGGCTGGCGCCATGATTATCGCAATCACATCCAGACAATGAAGGCTTATGCTGCTACAGAAGACTGGGAAGCGATCAGGCATTATCTTGATCTCCTTGACAAGGATCTTACCACAGTTGATACTGTGGTAAAAACCGGAAATGCCATGACAGATGCTATTTTAAATTCTAAAATATCACTGGCACGGTCAAAAGATATTCAGGTAATTGCAGATGCTGACATTCCTGTTAAGCTGAATTCCTCTGAGATTGATCTTTGCTGTATTATCGGAAATTTATTTGACAATGCCATAGACGCCAGCCTGCAGCTTCCCAAAGAAAAACGGCTGATCCGCATTTATATGGACATGAAAAACACGCAGTTATACATTTCTTTCACTAATTTTACAGCGGGAAAGAAGTTGAAAAAACAGGGAAATCTTTTTAAAAGTACAAAAGGTGATGGTCATGGTCTGGGGCTGATCCGTATTGATGATATAGTAAAGCGATCTGATGGATATATCAGCCGAAACAGTGAAGAGGGCGCCTTTACCACTGAGATTTTACTGCCCCAGTTATAATTCATCCCCCGAAACATGCAATTCATCCCCGGTTTAATCCGGGGATATTTTTTCTGGTAAAATCATATTAAGAATCTTTTTAATGATACCAGAGTCAAAAGGTCAAAAAGCCGATGCAAGCTCGCTTGCAAGAGGATTTTTGACCTCTTGACCCGCAAAAAACATGAGTAAGTAGCCATTTTCCGAAGAAAAATGAGCGGATTACGAATGTTTTTGAAGATTGCGGGAGTGCAAAGCACGTAGCAATCTGGTATCAAAAGAAAAATAAGAAAGAAGGGAAAATCATGTTTCAAAAAAATCCTGTATCAAAATACAGTACTTTTCAAAATATATGGTTCATGATTAAACTTGCCTGCACTTCTCAGGAGAAGAAAGTTCTGGTGATCAGCTTTTTTATCGCACTGTTAACCATTATACAGAACCTTCTTAACCTTTATGTTTCTCCTGTCATATTAAGTGCAATAGAAAATCATGTTTCCATTCAGGAACTGCTTTTTACAATTGTAATTTTTGTGCTTATGATAATGCTGGTATCAGCTGCATTGGCTTATGCAAATCAAAACGTAATTTGCGGACGGATCAGTGTCCGTTGTGAGATTGTAAATCTTTTAAACAAAAAAGCATCCACAACATCTTATCCCAATATAGACGATATGAAATTCAAAAAATTACTGACCAAATCGGCCGAATATACGGACAATAACGATCAGGCCACTGAAGCAATCTGGAATACACTAACTGTACTTTTGATCAATCTTGTCTGTTTTTTTATTTACGCCGGTCTTCTTACACAAATTCATCCAATTCTGATTTTGGTCATTCTGTCAACTGCCGGAATCAGTTATTTTATCTCTCAAAGATTAGATGAATATAAGTATCAACATCGGGAGGAAGAAGCTGAATATATACATCAAATGGCATATTTATTAAACCGTGCAGCTGACTTTGGTGCAGCAAAAGATATCCGCATTTTCGGTCTTCGTTTCTGGCTGGAAGAATTATACAGCAAAACAGCCAGGGAATTTACAGCATTTCATCGAAAAGCAGAAAGTGTTTATATCTGGGCTGGAATTGCAGATTTGACTTTTACTTTTCTGCGCAATGGAGCGGTCTACGCATATTTAATTTATTTGGTATTATACCGCGGTCTTGATGTGCCTGCTTTTTTGCTTTATTTTACTGCTGTGGACAGTTTTTCAGGCTGGATTACAGGAATTCTGGAAGGACTTGGCACATTGCACCGACAGTCTCTTGATATTTCCACGGTCCGGGAATGTCTGGATTATCCGGAATTATTCCGTTTCAAAGATGGACTTACCTTAAATCAGGACGCTAAAAATAATTATGAAATTGTTTTGGAAAATGTTTCATTTCGCTATCCAGGAGCTGAAACAGATACTTTAAAAAATATAAATCTTACCTTACATCCAGGAGAAAATCTGGCAGTTGTAGGTCTTAATGGTGCTGGAAAAACTACGTTGATCAAAATAATCTGTGGGTTTCTTGATCCCACAAAGGGACAGGTAAAATTGAATGGAACAGATATCCGAAACTATAACAGAAAAGACTATTATAAGCTGTTCTCGGCAGTGTTTCAGGATTTTTCATTGTTAGCGGGAACCATTGCAGAAAATGTGGCGCAAACAGAAAATTTCGACCTGAAACAGGTGAAAAATTGTATCAAAAAAGCCGGCTTGCTTCCAAAAATAGAAGCTCTTCCAGATAAGTATCAAACCTTTCTGAATCGTGAGGTTTACAAAAATGCAATTATGTTTTCGGGTGGAGAAACACAGCGCCTTATTCTCGCCCGCGCATTATATAAAGATGCCCCTTTTATTATATTGGACGAACCAACTGCCGCACTCGATTCCATTGCTGAAGCAGACATTTATCAGAAATATGACGAAATGACAAAAGGAAAATCCTCAGTTTATATCTCCCATCGGCTCGCTTCTACCAGATTCTGCAGCAGAATCTTAATGCTGGAGCAGGGAGAAATACAGGAAGAAGGAACTCACGAAGAGCTGTTAAGGCAAAGTGGAAAATACGCTGCTCTCTATGAGGTTCAAAGCAAATATTACAGGGAAGGAGATGGGGAAAATGAAGACAAATGAAAAAAACATATCGTTAAAAGAAGCACTGCAGCTTAATCACAGAGCATATAAGCTTTTTTACCGATATTATCCAAAATTAATTCTTTCCCAAATCAGTCTGACCATCTGTAAAGCACTGACTCCCTATATAATCATATATTTATCTGCACTTGTTATTGAAGAACTTGCAGGCGACCGAAGCCCTGACCGCATTCGTTTTCTGGTAACGATTACTTTATTATCCGGAGCAGGAATCAGCTTGATATCTGCATTTCTTAAAAAATGGAAAAGGACTTGGAGCGCAGGTCTTGGAATGAAAATCAAGCGAATTTTGTGCGAAAAACTTTTTGATATGGATTACTGTGATTTAGATGATAGCAAAACTATGGAGTTATATGCTTCCATTATTCAAAATCTCAATGGACCTGGGTGGGGACTATACAATGTTCTGTTAAATTATGAAGCTCTGTGTTCAGAAGGATTTTCGATCATTTGTGGCTTATCCATGACCATTTCCCTTTTCACCAGCCAGATTCCAAAAACAGCAGAAAAACTTGTTATTCTTAACAATCCGGTATGTGTAACAGCCATAATTTCTGTTATGGTACTGATTACCTGGTTTTCGCCTGTACTCGCTGGAAAGGCAGGAAAATACTGGGTCAGAAGTGCAGATCTGCATACCTTTTCCAATCGTTTGTTTGCATATTACGGACGTCTGGGCTATGATAGCAAAAAGGCAGCGGATATGCGGATTTACCAACAGGAAAAAATATGCGAAAAGCATAATCTGAGCAAAGAAAATCCTTTCGGTTCCAAGGGATTATTTGCCAGATATGGAAAGGGACCTGTTGGATTTTACATGGCAGCGTCTTCCGCAGTATCTGTAATTTTCACAGGGATTGCCTATGTTTTTGTATGCTTAAAAGCCTGGACAGGTGCCTTTGGAATCGGAGCGGTTACAAAATATATTTCCTCTATTACGAAAATATATTCAAGTGTATCCGGCTGTATCTCCACCATTGAAGATATGCAAAACAATGCTGTTTTTCTGAAACAGACATTTGAATTTCTGGACATTCCCAATAACATGTATCAGGGAAGCCTGACTACTGAAAAACGCAGTGACCGAAAGTATGAAATAGAATTTCGAAATGTTTCTTTCCGATATCCGGGATGTGAACAATATGCCCTTCGAAATATTAATTTGAAATTTAAAATCGGTCAGAAGCTGGCTGTCGTTGGTATGAATGGAAGTGGAAAGACTACGTTTATCAAACTCCTATGTCGCCTTTACGATCCTACAGAAGGAAAAATTCTTCTTAACGGAATCGATATCCGAAAATATAATTACAAAGAATATATGATGATTTTTTCCGTGGTATTTCAGGACTTCAAACTCTTTTCCCTGACTCTTGGAGAAAATGTAGCCGCCAAAATCAATTATGACGAAGAAGAAGTAAAAAGTGCTCTGAAGAAATCCGGATTTTACAATCGCCTTTCCACAATGCCAGAAGGTCTGAATACTTATCTCTACAAGGATTTCAATAAAAAGGGAATTATCATTTCCGGCGGAGAGGCTCAGAAAATAGCTATTGCAAGAGCTATTTATAAGAATGCCCATTTTATTATATTGGACGAACCGACTGCAGCTCTTGATCCCATTGCGGAAGCTGAAATATATGAAAAATTTAATGAAATAACAGGCGATAAAACTGCCATTTATATCAGTCATCGTCTGTCTTCCTGCAAATTTTGCGATAAAATAGTTGTATTTCATGAAGGATCTGTGATTCAGACTGGAACTCACCAGGAGCTTGCTGCCGATAAAAGTGGAAAATATTTCCAACTATGGACGGCGCAGGCGCAATATTATAGATAAACAGCTTTTCAATTTCCCTTAATCATGTTAAACTAAGGAAAAGTAATGCTACGGAGGTTTTTTCCATGGACGTACACAGTATCAGTACCAAATGCGCCCGCACTGAATTTGTGGGAACTGCTGTTCTGGATACCATCGGACTTGTAATTTCAGGAGTTGATGATACTCTTTTAAAGGAAATGAATATAGGGACACGCTATCATACCCTTGGACTTTTCAGTTCCCGTACAGGTGCAGCAGGTCAGATCACTGCTGTCGATGATGCGGTGAAAGCCACTGGCACAGAGGTTCTTTCCATTGAATTTCCACGGGATACCAAAGGCTGGGGTGGACACGGCAACTATATTGTGATTGGCGGAAATGATGTTTCAGATGTGCGCCACGCTATTTCGCTGGCGCTGGAACTAACTAATAAGTATGCAGGAGAATTATATATCAGCGAATCCGGTCATTTGGAGTTTGCTTTTTCAGCCAATGCAGGCGGTACTCTTGCCATGGCCTTTCACGCAGTTCCAGGGGAAGCTTTCGGATTCATGGCAGGTTCTCCGGCAGCGATTGGACTTGTAATGGCAGACACTGCAATGAAGGCTTCTGCAGTTCATATTACACGCTATATGACACCGAGTATCGGTACAAGCCATTCCAATGAAGTTATCCTTGCCCTCTCCGGAGATGCCAGTGCTGTGAAAGAGGCTGTACTCCAGGCAAGACAGATCGGCCTGGAACTGCTGATCGGAATGGGAAGCTATCCGGAAATTCCGGGAGAACCGTATTTATAACAATCCCCCCTATATATTATTGCAGACAAATGCCCTGACAGACAAAAGATTTTAATGATCTTAATCCTGTCAGGGCGTATTATTTTTCCTTAATTCAGTCTGTAAACCTCAGCACTCTGAAGTCCAAATGCAAGCGCCTCTGAATGGCTGTTAAAATAAATATCCACATGTCCGTAAGGTGTTCCCAGATCCTCCACTGTATACACATTTCCATTGATCAGAAGCTGAGTTCCGAATGGCACACCTGCCATGGCAACGGTTCTTCCCGCTGTAGGAACAGTTCCGCTGGCTGTCAGGTTTCCTGCTGTTCCGCAGCACTGTGCGCAGTTGCAGTATGCGGTAAGAGTAAAGGTTCCAAGGTAAGTTCCCTGTGAAGATGAACTGCCGCCCTCGGAAGAACTGTCGGAGCTTTCACTGCTGTCGGATGACTCGGTATAAGAATCATCATAGGAACTGCTGTTATCTGCGTCCTGATTGGAATCACTTTCAGACTGGCTGTAGTCATCGTAGGATTCCTCTGTGCCATAGCTTCCCCCGTCACCTGGTGACTGGGCGGCAGCCTCAGCTTCCTGGGCTGCCTGCGCCTCCTGGGCTGCTTTCTCTGCCTCTGCTGCCTGCAAAAGGCTGTAAATACTGCTGTCTGCATTACTGATCTGTGTATTTAAAGCACTGATTTCATCCTGGCTGGCACTGATCTGATAAATATAGGACTGAATGTTCTCATTTGTGCTTGCAGTAAGTGCCTGTACCTCCTGCTGTTTGGCAGATTTCTCTGCCAAAAGTTCATTAATATTCTGAGCTTCCTCTTCTACCTGCTCTTCCTGGGCCTTGATATCTGCCTGAAGGGCTTTATATTTAGCAAGCATATCTCTGTCATACTGGGAAATCTGGGCTATATTTTCTGCACGGTTCAGAAACTGAGCCAGATCTTCTGAGGACAAAAGCAGCTCCAGCATGGAAGCACTTCCATTCTCATACATGTATACAATACGCTTCTTCATATCCTGATACTGCTTGTCCGCTGTGGCCTTGGCTTCCTCAAGCTGGGTATTCAGAGTTTTCAGCTGCTCTTCTTTCTCCGCTGCCTGAATTCCAAGCTCAGATACACTGTTGGTAAGGTCTGTATACTGAGCATTCAGCTCTTCCAGATAGCTTTCAAGCTCCTGCTTCTTGCTCTCCAGAGATGCCATGTTGGACTGCTGCTGTGCCAGTTCTGCCTGCGCAGCTTCTTTCTGTGCCTGTACATCAGCGATCTGTTCCTCCGTAGAAGAAGCAAATACTGCCCCGTGCATAGAAACAATCATGATTCCAGTTAACAACATTGAAAAAATCTTTTTAAATCTCATCTATGTAAACACCTCGTTATTTTTTTCGTATGTCAAGTATAACATATTTCGTAATTTTTTCAACACTTTTATTTAACTTTTGTAACATTTACGTAATATTTCACAATTATCCAGAATCTGGAAAGATAATGAAATACATGGTTATAGAACAAATTCAGGCACAATATACCGTGAAATAGTTTGGGCAAATCACAGGAATGTTTTTGCAAAAAATATCCCGCATTTCATGAATCTCTCCATAAAATGCGGGATGTAAAAACCTCTCTCCTTCTTATACCGCAGCTTCTTCATCTGCTGCAGCTTCCTGGTATTTCTCGAGAATGATCGTCTGGATCTTGTCACGAGTGGAAGAATTGATTGGATGCGCGATATCCCGATATTCTCCATCGGTTGCTTTGCGGCTTGGCATTGCGATGAAAAGACCTTTCTCTCCTTCGATCACCTTGATGTCATGTACTACAAATTCTTCATCAATGGTAATGGAGACTACAGCTTTCATCTTCCCCTCCTTTGCAACCTTTCTCACCCGTACGTCTGTAATGTTCATTTTTGCTGCCCCTTTCCTCTTAATCGCATTTACTGCGCTTTAAGTCTTATTATATTACAAGCTATATCTATCATTATTCTCCACAACGATCTCTACTTCTCCATCACCGCTGTAGTACGAATTTGCCCGGATGGTTCCCCGGCTTTCAACGATACAATTCTCGATATGTGTATTATCCCCCAGATATACATCATTCAAAATTACGGAATTTTTAATTACGCAATTATTTCCAACATAAACATCTTTAAACAGGACAGAATTCTCAACCACTCCGTTTACAATACATCCACTGGAAATCAGAGAATTCTTAACATCTGCGCCAGGATTGTATTTAGCCGGTGGAAGATCATCAATCTTGGTCTTAACTGCCGGCTCCTGTTTGAAGAAGTAGTTACGGATCTCCGGTTTCAGGAAATCCATGTTGGTCTTATAGTAAGATTCAACAGTGGAAATATTGCTCCAGTAGCTGTCGATCTTATATCCATAGATTCTCTTCAGATTCTTATAACGGATCAGAATATCTTTTACAAAGTCATTTCGACCTTCCTGTGCAGCCTTCTCAATCAGTTCGATCAGCTGTCTTCTTCGGATCACATAAATACCTGTAGAAATAGTATTATATGGGGAAACCATTGGCTTCTCCTCAAATTCCTCAATCCTGCAGTCCTCATTCATGCGAAGGACACCGAAACGCTCAACCTCGGAAGGATCCGGACATGTAGTGCATACAACGGTAATGTCAGCGCGTTTCGCAATGTGATATTCCAGAACCTTGTTATAGTCCATCTTGTACACGCAGTCACCGGATGCGATGACAACATATGGCTCATGACTGTTCTTCAGGAAATTGAGATTCTGATAAATAGCATCTGCAGTTCCCTGATACCAGAAACCGTTTTCTTTGGTGATAGTAGGAGTAAATACGAAAAGACCGCCCTGCTTTCTTCCGAAATCCCACCATTTGGAGGAGCTTAAATGCTCATTCAGGGAACGTGCATTGTACTGAGTCAGTACAGCTACTTTCTGAATGCGGGAGTTCGCCATATTACTCAGGGCAAAATCTATGCTTCTGTAGCTTCCGGCAATAGGCATTGCTGCAATTGCCCTTTTGTCTGATAATTCTCTCATGCGGTTATTGTTACCGCCGGCTAAAATAATTCCGATTGCTCTCATGCTTTGTCACCGTCCTTTGTTGCAATTACCTGTCCGCTTTCCAGAATGCCATCCGGATAATCTGCCTGGGTGGTCACACCGGAAATCGCCGTGTTCTTTCCAATCTTAACATTATCCGGAATCACGGAGCCTTCTCCTATGGTCGCAATGCCAAATGCATATACCGCAGGTTTCTTTATATTAGGTGCTTCCTCGCCGCAGCCAAGAACCACATCATTTCCTATGGTTACGTCCTCTGCCACAATTGCCTTTTCCATGTCTACATTCTCACCGATGATTGTATTCCGCATGATAATAGAATCCCGGATCACACTGCCTTTTCCGATCACAACATTCGGTCCGATTACAGAATTATGTACTTCGCCATAGATTTCAGAGCCTTCACCGATGAGACATCTGTCCAGAACGGCCTCCTCTGAAATATACTGTGGCTGGATGATATCGCCCTTGGTGTAAATCTTCCAGAATTCCTCATAAAGATTAAACTCAGGAATAATATCAATCAGTTCCATATTTGCTTCCCAGTAGGAACCAAGAGTTCCAACATCTTTCCAGTAGCCATTGTATTCATAGGCAAAAAGGCGCTGTCCTTTATCCTTGCAATATGGAAGAATATGTTTACCAAAGTCACAGCTCTGCTGATCCTTCAGTGCGTAAAGCGCTTCCTTCAGAACCGGCCAGCTGAAAATATAAATTCCCATAGACGCCAGATTGCTGCTTGGATGCTCTGGTTTCTCCTCAAATTCAGTTACTCGGAAAGTCTCATCCGTTACCATGATGCCGAAACGGCTGGCTTCCTCAATAGGTACAGGCATACAGGCAATGGTCACATCCGCCTTATTTGCCTTGTGGAAGTCAAGCATAACCTCATAATCCATCTTATATATATGATCTCCTGAAAGGATAAGCACATAATCGGGATTGTACTGCTCCATATACGCCATATTCTGGAAAATGGCATTGGCTGTTCCTGTGTACCACTCGCTGTTTGTGCTCTTCTCATAAGGTGGAAGTACGGTTACACCGCCTTCAGTTCTGTCCAGGTCCCACGGAACACCGATACCGATATGGGTATTCAGTCTCAGAGGCTGATACTGTGTCAGGACTCCAACTGTATCAATTCCTGAATTAATACAGTTACTTAACGGAAAATCAATGATACGGTACTTACCTCCAAAAGCTACTGCTGGTTTGGCCACTTTTTCTGTCAGTACCCCAAGTCTGCTGCCTTGGCCGCCGGCTAAGAGCATGGCAATCATTTCTTTTTTAATCATGCTATCACCTCTTGTTGTAGTTATGATTTATCATTATACCATACTTCCTATGTTTAATAAACATATTTTACAAATTATTTGTTGATATTTTATTTTTTTTATCGTTATTGTACATGTTTTTTCGACACAAATAAAACTTCGACCACTATTTTTTATTCATTTTGCACAGTAGTGTCACTGTCCTTTGGGGACTGTCTGAAAAAGGTATTCGGCATGATATGCAGCGCAAAGCGTATTACCGGTCATAGAGTGAACCATAATGGGAATCTTAGTTACTGTTCACTGGTAATGTTCCACGAGGTGTTTTTTGTGAACAAAGTTCACAAAAAACCCGAGAATTGCGGCGCGAAATCATGCTTTGCATGATTTCTGTGCATCGCGAAGCGCGTTACTGTGAATGAAGTAGACAGTAACGAATCTTATATTGGTTACCGACTATCCAAAGAAATACTTTGCAATTTTCACAGTTCGGGGTATAATAAATGAAAGTAATTGTAAAAATTCATAACGATTCAGAAGGCTTTCCCTTCAATAATATTGAATCGCTGTAAAAATGATTAGTATAAGGAGATTAACATGTATCAGATAGACTTCCATAAACCGCTTCATATCCATTTTATCGGTATTGGCGGAATCAGCATGAGCGGACTTGCTGAGATCCTTCTCGGCGAGGATTTCAAGGTTTCCGGCTCTGATTCCAAAGAAAGCCCGCTTACGGATTCCCTTACCAGGAAAGGTGCACGCATCTTTTACGGACAACGCGCTTCCAATATTACAGACGATGTAGAACTTGTAGTTTACACTGCAGCCATTCATCCGGATAACCCGGAATATGCCAGTGCAGTGGAAAAAGGCATTCCAATGCTGACCAGAGCCCAGCTTCTTGGTCAGATCATGCGCAACTACGATACCCCAATCGCAGTTTCCGGAACCCATGGCAAGACCACCACTACTTCCATGATCTCCCAGATTCTTCTGGAAGCAGATGCGGATCCGACCATCAGTGTTGGCGGCATTCTTCCTTCTATCGGGGGAAATATCCGAGTAGGTCAGTCCGAAACATTTGTCACAGAAGCCTGTGAGTATACCAACAGCTTTTTAAGCTTTTTCCCGAAGATCAGTGTGATCCTGAACATTGATGCTGACCATCTGGACTTTTTTAAGGATATTGACGACATCCGTCATTCCTTCCGCAAATTTGCCAAGCTGCTTCCCGCAGACGGAGCCCTGATCATCAATGCGGATACGCCGCATTATCAGGATATTATCAAAGACCTTTCATGTAAAATTATTACATATGGTCTGGAGCATGAAGCTCAGTATCAGGCCACAGATATCACTTATGACAAATATGGACATGCATCCTTTACCGTTCTGAAGGATGGCAGAAAGGCCGGCAGTTTCTATCTGAAAGTTCCGGGCAGCCACAATGTTTCCAATGCCCTGGCAGCAATTGCTCTGGCTCGGCTTCTTCAGATTCCGGATGATGTCATTGTCAAAGGACTTGGCAGTTTCACAGGAACAGATCGCCGTTTCCAGTATAAAGGCGAAGTAGCAGGCGTTACCATTGTTGATGATTATGCGCATCATCCAACAGAAATCCAGGCTACTTTAAACGCTGCACACAATTATCCACACAAGAAGCTGTGGTGCGTATTCCAGCCTCATACTTACACACGTACCAAGGCTCTTCTTCCGGAATTTGCACAGGCTCTTAAGCTTGCCGATCATGTGGTTCTGGCAGACATTTATGCAGCAAGAGAAACAGATAATCTTGGAATCTCTTCCAAGGATCTGCAGGCACGGATCCAGGAGCTTGGTACTCCATGCGAATATTTCCCAGCCTTTGATGAGATTGAGAATTTCCTGCTGAATAATTGTGAAGCCGGAGATCTGTTGATCACAATGGGTGCCGGAGATGTTGTTAAAATCGGAGAACAGTTACTTGGAAAATAATTGATTGCAATTTCAGCGGTTGTCATGTCCTTTTAAGACCTGGCATCCGCTGTTTTTGTTTTACCATTTTTATTGTCTCTGATCTGTTTTTCCTGGCAAAACGTGCATACCTTCTCATATCCACGGTCACAGACTGTTTTTGCCAAAAATAATTATCCACATTGAAAAAAGCTTGGAAATTCAAGCAATTTAATAGTTATCCACATTATCCACAGGCTTATGCACATTTTTGCACTGGCCTGCATGTGGATTCTTATGTGTATAAAGTGCTTAACATAATACTACGACATAACTCGACAAAAATCACAGTTTTTCTTTAATTTTCCGCATTTTTCGGGTTTCCCATAAACATTATGTGCAACTTGGTTTCCACATTATCCACATTATCCACATAGTAGTCCACACACATTTTGTAAAAATCCCGGCAAAAAATCTCCTATTCTCATTTAAAAAGGGGTGTGCTATAATGCAAACACAATGAACAGTGATGATTCATATTCCCAGATAAGGAGTGTTTCCATGATCAGGTTACATAGTACAGGGCTTAATGATGCCACCATTTTATCCAATATTTTTATCGACCGTTTTATGCCAAAGGCAAATGGAGAATTTGTAAAAGTCTATATTTATCTGCTCCGTATGCTTGGCCGCCCGGAGGAAGCTTTCGGGCTTTCCCAGATGGCAGATTCCCTGTTCTGTACAGAAGGAGATATCCTCCGTGCGCTGAAATACTGGGAGTCTGAGAAGCTGATTACCCTCTTATACGAAGAAGCTGAATTGACAGGAATTACCTTACAGGCACCGTGGAATGAAGCAAATATGCTGGCTACGGTGGCTCCTGCAGGTATCTGTAACGCCGGTTCGCTCAGCGATGTGCCTGATACTTATCACATATCTGCCCCTGAATCCCCAGCCGTCATTCCCAATGCTCCTACTGATAACCCATTGCAGACTGACCAGATTTCCTACCGCAGCGCAGATCTGCCTGTCACACCTTCCTCCAAACCACTTTCCGAGACGAAAGCGCTTACCCCGGATCGGGTGAAGGAGCTGAAACAGAATGAAGATATTATCCAGCTTCTTTACATTGCCGAGCAATACCTCGGCAAAACGCTCACCCCCACAGAGACACGCAAGATCCTGTTTTTCTACGACGAGCTGCACATGTCTGTAGATTTGATCGATTATCTGATCGAATACTGTGTAGGACGTGACCACCGCAGCATCCGTTATATCGAGACGGTTGCCATGGCCTGGAGGGAGGAAGGCATTACCACAGTTGAAATGGCAAAGGATTCCACCTCCCGCTACAGCAAAGAATATTTTTCAGTTCTGAAAGCGATGGGAATTACCAACCGCAATCCTTCAGACGCGGAAATTTCGCTGATCAATACCTGGACCAGGGACTATGGTTTTTCCATGGAATTGATTCAGGAAGCCTGCTCACGGACAGTTCTGCAGACTGGACAGCCAAGTTTTCCATATGCAGACAAAATTCTGCAGCGCTGGAAGGATAAGAATATCCGCACTTTAGGGGATGTCCGTCTTCAGGATGCCCAGCACCAGAAGCGCAAGCTGGAAAAAGCAGTGTCGAAGGCAGACAAGCCGAAATCCGCAGCCCCAAACCGCTTTAACAATTTCCATCAGCGTGACTACGATTTTGCTGAATATGAGAAGAAACTGCTTAACAAACCAAATTAAATCCTGGAAACAGATTTTTATTTAAAACACATACGAACATCTTATAACCTGGAAGGAGAATTTACATGCCCTTACAGAATTACCAATACGATACTATAATGCGGGAATACAACCGTCGCCAGGCCAGGAACCGCCGCATACAGGAAGAGCATCTTGCTGAAGCCTATGAGAAAATTCCCCGTCTGCGTGAAATCGACGAGGAAGTAGCTACTTTAAGTGCCAGGAAGGCCCGGGCCCTGATCAGCCGCCAGGAAGTCGGCATTGAAGATCTTCGCAATGATATTGCCCTGCTTTCCCAGGAACGCACTGCATTACTGCTTTCTTCCGGCTATCCTGCTGATTATCTGGAGATGAGCTACACCTGCCCTCTTTGCCAGGATACTGGCTATATCGGCAGCCAGAAATGCTCCTGTTTCAAGAAGGCAGAGATCGAACTTCTGTATACACAGTCAAATTTAAAAGAAATTCTTGAAAAAGAGAACTTTGACCACTTTTCTTTTGACTTTTATTCTGATACAATAACAAATGATTCAACGGGACTCACCGAACGTGAGACTGCACGTCGCGCGTATAAGATGGCGAAGGAATTTGTCGCTGACTTTGATAATTCTTTCCAGAACCTGTTTTTCTACGGCGACACAGGTGTGGGCAAGACCTTTCTTTCCCACTGCATCGCTCACGATCTTCTGGACAGTGCACACTGTGTACTTTATTTTTCTTCATTCGAGCTTTTTGATTTTCTTGCAGGCTCTGCTTTTTCCAGAGGCAGCGACGCTCCCGATGATGAACCGATTTTTGACTGTGACCTGCTGATCATTGATGACCTGGGTACAGAGCTTACCAACAGCTTTGTATCTTCACAGCTTTTCCTGTGCATCAATGAGCGGATCATGCGCAAGAAATCTACGATTATTTCCACAAACCTGAAGCTGGAAGATTTCTCAGCAACTTATTCTGAGAGAACCTTTTCCCGCATCGCCAGCAACTATCAGATGACCAAGCTTGTGGGAAAAGATATCCGCATTCAGAAAATTTTTTTAGGAGGAAAGTAAAGAATGGCACAAGAAGAATTGACTACACTTCCCGTTGGAAGACTGGGATTAGTTCCTTTGGAAAGCTGCAGGAGCCTTGGACAGAAAGTCGACGAATGGCTCGTTAAGTGGCGTAAGGAGCGTGAGCATTCAGAATCAGATTCTTTCGCCTTTGAAGGATACAAAAGAGATTCCTATACAATCAAAGTTCAGAACCCTCGTTTCGGTTCCGGAGAAGGTAAATGTGTGATCACCGAGTCCGTGCGAGGAGATGATGTTTATATTCTTGTAGATGTATGTAACTACAACATCTCATATCCAATTGGCAAATACACCAACCTGATGTCCCCAGATGATCATTATCAGGATCTGAAGCGTGTAATTGCAGCTATTGGAGGAAAGGCCCGCCGCGTGAATGTAATCATGCCATACCTTTATGAGGGTCGTCAGAGCAAGCGTATTGGAAGAGAGTCTCTTGACTGTGCTACTTCCCTTCATGAACTGATAAATATGGGAGTTGAAAATATTATCACTTTCGACGCACATGACCCACAGATTCAGAATGCCACCCCACTTCATGGATTTGAGACTGTTCAGCCTTCTTATCAATTTATCAAGGCTCTTCTTAACCATGAGCAGGGACTTCACATTGACAATGAGCATTTTATGATCATCAGCCCGGATGAGGGCAGCATGAGCCGTGCGATCTATCTTGCAAACATCCTGGGTGTTGATATGGGCATGTATTACAAACGCCTTGACTACTCCAAGAATGTAGGAGGAAGACATCCGATTGCAGCCTATGAGTTCCTTGGTCCAAATGTAGCAGGCAAGGATATGATCCTGATTGATGACATGATCTCTTCTGGTGACACTATCCTGAAGATTGCTTCTCTTCTTAAGGACAGGGGTGCCGGCAGAATTTACCTTTGCTCCACTTTCGGTCTGTTTACAGACAACCTTAAGAAATTCGATGAAGCACATGCTGCTGGCGTGTTTGACAAGCTTCTCACTACCAATATGGTATATCAGTCTGAGGAACTTCTTGCAAAACCATATTACATTTCCTGTGATATGAGCAAATACATTGCACTGATCATTGATACACTGAATCATGATATGTCTGTAAGCCATCTGCTGAATCCAGTTGACAGGATTAAACGCTGTGTAAACAAATATATGGCACAGTATGAGAAATAAATAAAATAATTTGAGGCTGACCCTTCCAGGTGTCAGCCTCTTGTTTTGTTATCATTTATTTGTAACTGTTCAGTACTTTCACAGTTACATGCTTCGTGAGCACTTAACATTCACTGTAACAGTTTTCTAAAAAATGTCAGCCATATCCTTATTATTGGTAAAAAGCAGCACCTGTCTGGGCTGTTTTTTCAGCCACCTGAAAACTGCCATAAGCTTATCCTGATTCTTCCCATGGAAAATATCATCCAAAATAACTGGAAAAACAGTTTCATTCGTGAACAACTCAGCAGCAGCCATCTGAATAGAAAAATACAGCATTTCAAGGTTTTCCTTTTCCAGATTTTCTGCCAAAACAGTTCCCTCTTCCAGACACAGTTCCAAACTCTGTCCCTCATCTCCATAGAACTCTATATATTTTCCATCTGTAAGTTCCCTGAAAATTTGGGATGCTCGTATCCGAATCTTTCTGCCTTTCTCAAGATAAATACTGCGTGACAGCTCTTTAATGGTATCCATAGCCAGGTTCAAGGACTGTGTTTCCAGATCTTCAGAAGTAGGAAGTGACATTTCCAGCTCAAATTCCTGATATTCGCTCTGCAAATTCGTAAAAGCAGTCAGTTTCTCACCGTAAATTCCATCAATATCTTCTTTACTGGATTTCAGCTTTTCCTGCTGTGACTGCAAATACACTTTTTTCTTCTTTAGCTTTACAAACTCCATATGCAGCTTTCTTCGTGCAGTAAGTGTATAAACCATTGCCACAACAGCAGCAATGATGCATACATCCATTCCTATTTTAGACATCTCATCAGTTAACTGAAATCTTCCAACAATACCAATAATTCCCACAATAACGGCCAGAATACCTGCTATCACCATTCCCAGATTCTTTTTCTCTATAGTCTGCAGCTGTTCTTCAATCACAGTGGCTTCTTTCCCTGCTGCCGAATAGATTTTTGCCTGCGCCTGAACCACCTGCCCCTTCTGGTCCCGAAGTCCATCCAGGTCATTCTGCAGACTTTCCAGTTTCTCGCTCAGTTTTTCCTGTTCTCTCTGAACTGCTTTCCTGCCACGTTCTTTCTGGGTGAGATATCCCTTGCGCCACATCTTCAGCATCTGCTCCGTTCTTCCAAGATCCACCAGACCATCTCCGCTTTTGCTGAGAACAGCCAGTTTATTCTGTAGTTCCTTTGCCATTTCCCTGGAAGAACTACCGCTAAGTGATTCTACCATAACAGTATTGTCGAACAGGTTCTCACTAAATCCCCCAAGGATCCTCTCGAGGGCTCCATTTTCCCCATTTAAAATTTCTCTGGTATCTTCACAGAACAGCTCACAATTATGGATTCCTGCCCCTGTTTCCCGCGTCAGGCGGTAATCTTTTCCATTGTGCTGAAACCATATAGTTCCACCATATTTTTCCCGGGAAGCTTCAGTTCCTGCTTTTTCATAAATTCCATTCTTTTCCTGCATTTCCTCAGGCACTCCAAAGAACATGCTCTTCACAAAGATAAACACAATGTTCATTTCTGTTTCTTTTAGTCCATAGAGCACATTTACTCCAGAGGTCAGTTCTATGTCTTTTTCCCGAAGCCCACCAAAATTATTTATTAATATGCGTTTAAAAATCATATAACCTTATTCCCTCGCACATACATCTCAATTTTACACTGCAATACATATTTTCTGTTACTATCTGCTTTGTGTCAGCTGGAATGTCTTGTCTCCAACAGTGCCTGCAAACCATAGTACAGGGCCTTATCTTCCACTGTATTTCTGTTTTTTTCCATAAAAAAGCAGATATAATCCCCTATCAAAGTTCCGGCATATTTTTTTTGCAGTTCTTCCAGATCATAAGCAGGTCTGGTCTCATCCAGTACTTCTGTAATATTTCCAAAGGATTTCAGTTTTTCCGGAATCAAAAAAAGCTCTGGTTTTCTTTTCCCTTGAAGAATTACACGATATATATTCAGTCCGCCCTTTTTAAATATCTCATCCTTCAAAGCTTCTTCAATAGATAGCTGGGTGCTTTCTTCATTTACATTGAGAAGAAGCTGACTATAGGTTCGAATAGAAAACGGCACAAATCTGGTTTTCACTTTTCCATTTTCAATCCTTCCCTCAATGTAGCCATGTGCTCCCAGATCATTGCTTTCAATTGGCTCAAGAGCTCCGCTGTAAGCAGCCACATCTCTTATTACGTTCTGGGGAGTATGGAAATGACCCAATGCAATATAATCAAAACCTGCTCCTGCAAGCGCAGCTGTATTTAATGGGCAATGGCTTTCATCACCGCCATGAGCTATAAGAATATGCACTCCATTATTTTTCACAGGGCGTACGCCATCATACAAGGGCTGTCTGATCTGTGAATGTTCATAGCTCATTCCATAAACATATACCTCGAATTGCGTATCTTTCACACAGGTTACCTTCTCTTCTGGAAAAAAAGTCACATTCGGTGCCCAGGTGAAAGTTCTGTAAAAAGAATTTTCTTTCAGATAATCCCTTTCTCCTGCCATTAAATATACCCTTGTTTCCGGTATTCCGGAAAATAACTCGTTTACTTCTTTCAATTCATATGGAAGTGGCTGACGATGGAACAAATCTCCGGCTATAAATAACAAATCCACCGGATTTTCGCGGATACCCGCAATAACCCGGCGGAATGTTTCCCAGATTTCATTCTCCCGCTTGTCACTCCATGGGCAGCCTCTGTCGGGCACTGCACCAAGATGTACATCTGCAAGATGAATAAATCTCATTCTTTTACCTCGTTTTATAAATCGCAGTTGTTAACTGTTCTCGGGAATGGAATTACGTCACGGATATTGCCCATTCCTGTGAGATACATTACACAGCGCTCAAATCCAAGACCAAATCCTGAATGACGTGTAGAACCATATTTACGCAAATCAAGATAGAAGTCATAGTCTTCTTCCTTCAGCCCAAGCTCTTCCATACGAGCTTTCAACTTACCATAGTCATCCTCTCTCTGGCTTCCACCGATAATCTCACCAATTCCAGGAACCAGGCAGTCCATAGCTGCAACAGTCTTGCCATCCTCGTTTGCTTTCATATAGAATGCTTTAATTTCCTTTGGATAGTCTGTAACAAAAATAGGTTTCTTAAAAATCTGTTCTGTCAGATAACGCTCATGTTCTGTCTGCAGATCACATCCCCAGGATACTTTATAATCAAACTTGTCATTATTCTTCTCGAGAAGCTCAATTGCTTCTGTATAAGTAACACGACCGAACTCAGAGCTTGCCACATGGTTCAATCTGTCAAGAAGTCCTTTGTCCACAAAAGAATTGAAGAAGTTCATTTCCTCCGGAGCATTCTCAAGAACATATCCAATCACATATTTCAGCATCGCTTCTGCAAGATTCATGTTGTCTTCAAGATCAGCAAATGCACACTCAGGCTCGATCATCCAGAACTCAGCTGCATGACGTGTGGTGTTGGAGTTCTCGGCACGGAAAGTTGGTCCAAATGTATATACATTACGGAATGCCTGTGCAAATGTCTCACAGTTCAACTGACCGCTTACAGTCAGGTTTGTCTCTTTCCCAAAGAAATCCTGAGAGTAATCAATATTTCCCTTATCATCTGTAGGAATATTATTCAGATCCATGGTTGTAACCTGGAACATCTCACCTGCACCCTCGCAGTCACTTCCTGTGATCAGCGGAGTGTGTACATAAACAAAACCTCTCTCCTGAAAGAATTTGTGTATTGCATATGCACAGAGGGAACGTACACGGAAAACAGCCTGGAAGGTATTTGTTCTGGAACGAAGATGTGTGATCGTTCTTAAATACTCAAGACTGTGGCGTTTCTTCTGAAGCGGATAATCTGGTGCAGATGTTCCCTCTACAGAAATCTCTGCAGCCTGGATCTCAAATGGCTGTTTCGCCTGTGGAGTCGCTACCAGAGTTCCCTTTACAATAATCGCTGCGCCTACATTCAGTTTGGAAATCTCAGCAAAATTGTCCATTGTATCATGGTAAACGATCTGAAGGGTCTCAAAATATGTTCCATCATGGAGAACAACAAATCCAAAGGTCTTGGAATCACGAACGCTTCGTACCCAGCCGCCTACGGTGATTTCCTGATCCAGGTATTTATCCCGTTCTCTGTAAATCTCTTTTACTGTTGTAAGTTTCATAATTAGTTCCTCTTTCTCCTCATTTTTCCAAACACTCATTTCTCTATAGTATAGACTATTCCTCTTATTCGCGCAAGGATATTTTTCCAGGGAATAAAAGAAGATCCTGTCTGTTAAGCTTCGACACTTTTGGACAAAGATCTTCTCTTCTGTAAGTACTTTTCTATTGCAAAGTTGCCTCATTCTCAGTATTTCTCTGAACGTTTAATGCAATATAAGATAATCCAGACAATACTTAAAAATTCGTTTGTAAGTCTTGGTGGTGTAATGAAGTCCATCATCGTCTGGCAGGTCAACTCCAGTTCCACTAATATTGGTACCATATCCATTCTCCATCAGATAAGAATACGTATCAATATATTCGAAAGTGCTGCCAAGAGCACTACCCACAACAGAATTGAATTTGCGGATTACTTCTTCTTTTCGGATTGCATTCTTACCAAGATATTCGATTGTCTTACTGTTTACCGGATTCACCGACATAAAGAACAGCTTGCAGTTCTTTTTCTGTAAGCTCTCAGCAATCTCCTGATAATAAGAAATATAATCATACATATTTCCAGGATCGTTTACTCCCAGATTAAAAATAACCGCAGTCGGTTTCAGAACGGAATAATTCTCTTCTGCAATAGAAAGAACCGTATTCATTCCCTGAGACTTCAGCCATTCAAGGCCCTTTCCCTCTTCGTATACAAAATCAATATCACGCAGCAGATTCGACTCATAATACCCTGAATTTAAATTTTGCAGCGTTCTCTGCATACGATTGGTACGGGAGTCTCCTACAAAAATAATGTGATTGTACCCCCGGCTGCTGCCATTTCCAATCTTCCAGCTGCTTGCGGATTGCAGAAGCTCTGAAAGAGTCAGGTCTTCCTCAGCGGAACGGTTAAACACAACTGCATACAGCTTTATGTTGCTGTTTACTGTAATAGTATCACCAGCTTCATAACGCGGTGCTGTGCTTTTTCCTAACTGGATATCCCATCCCATAAAGGTGTATCCGGATGCATTTCTTACAGACGGCAATGTATAAGAACTTCCAGATGCTACATTCTCTGTCTTGTAAACGGTTCCATCATTCTTGCACAAAACCACCGTAAATGTTGTATCAAACTCGTAAACAGCATATAATTTTATATTTTTTTTGATTCGAATCTTCTGTCCCTCTGTATACGCCGCTTGGGAAGCATTCTTTTTAGTACTCCATCCAACTGCCTTATAGCCGCTTTTTTGTGGAAGCTCTGGCAAGGTAAGATATCCGTTTTTTGTAACAGCTTTGTTTAGTTTCTTAAATACTGTACTGGTGCTTCCGGTATTATCATAGAAATAAACTTTATATATACCAACTTTTTTACGCACCGCGTACAGATTTATATTCTTTTTCAGACGTATTTTTTTCCCCGCGGCATATACCGCTTTGGTATCGTTTTTCTGAGTGGACCAGCCAAGATTTTTGTATCCGGTAATTGCAGGAACTGCCGGAAGCTTAATTTTTTTCCCGGCACTTACCTTTATACGCAGCTTGGAATAAGATGTTTTTCCACTTTGATTCCAGAATCTGACAACTACGTTCTTAGTGGCCGCCTGTACAGACTGAACACCACTAATCCCAATTTTTCCATCATTTCTAAATGAAACTCCGAACAAAATCAACATTGTGGCCAACAGAACCCGGAAAATCCTATTTTTTCTTTTTGTTTTATTTTTCATAGGCACTCCTCTGCTTTTTAATGTCTCTCCTGCTTTCATCATCTGCACAGAAAATAAATAGTTCTTATTTCATCTTCTGTGCTGTCTTCAGTATAATCAAACGGACACATTCTTTCAACCCCAAAAGATTGTCTTTATGATTTGGTTACAAATTTTCAATAAAACGCATAAATGCAGCTCTGCCCTCTCCTGTACATTTGTAAACACCAGCATCTTCCAGCACGTGAACAAACACATTTCCAACTTCTTTATGAAGAACCTCTTCAATATTGTCTTTATCAAGATGATCGTACTTCGGAAGGAATTCTTTTACCCACTGCGCATGTTTTTCAATCTTCTCATTAGAAGCAACATCCTTGCCATCCAGAATATATTCTTCCAAAAGCTCCAGTTCTTCTTTTAGTCGCGCAGGGAGAACTGCCAAGCCCATAACCTCGATCAGACCGATATTCTCCTTCTTAATATGATGGTACTGTGCATGCGGATGATATACGCCAAGAGGATTTTCTTCTGTGGTAATATTGTTTCGCAGAGTCAGATCCAACTCATACATATCACCTTTTTTACGTGCGATCGGAGTGATCGTATTATGAGGTTCACCATCCGTTTCTGCAAAAATGAATGCAGCCTCATCTGTATAGCCTCTCCAAACCTCCAGCACATGAGTTGCCAGATCAATCAGGCGCTTCTCATCTTTATGACGGATACGAAGTACAGACAGCGGCCATTTTACAATACCAGCCTCCACATCCTCATAGCCCGGAATAGTTACATATTTCTCAATTTCAGCCTTTGCCATAGCAAACGTATAATGGCCGCCCTGGAAATGATCGTGACTGAGAATAGAACCTCCCACAATCGGTAAGTCTGCATTTGACCCCAGAAAATAATGTGGAAACAGCTTCACGAAATCAAACAACTTGATAAATGTGTTTCTCTCGATTTTCATAGGTGTGTGCTGGAAATTAAATACAATACAATGCTCATTATAATAAACATAAGGAGAGTACTGCATTCCCCACGGACTGTCATTGATTGTGATCGGAATGATTCTGTGATTCTCTCTTGCAGGATGATTTGCGCGGCCTGCATATCCCTCATTTTCCGGACAAAGCAGACATTTGGGATAGCTGCTTGATTTGATAAGCTTTGCCGCAGCAATAGCTTTCGGATCTTTCTCTGGCTTAGAAAGGTTGATTGTAATATCAATTGCTCCATAAGGAGAATCCACAGTCCATTTCTGGTCTTTCTTTACACGATAACGACGAATATAATCACTGTCCTGGCTTAATTTATAGAAATAATCTGTTGCTTCTTCCGGAGATTTCTCATATTTTTCCCAGAAAGACTTCTGTACCTGAGCCGGGCGGGGCATAAGACAGTTCATTAATCTTGTATCAAACAGATCTCTGTAAACCACACTGTCCTGAATCAGACCACGTTCTACAGCTTCGTCTAACAGTTCTTTCAGAACTTCTTCCAGATTAATATCAGAATATTCCTCTGCCGGTTCTGTGTATTCATCTTCTTTAAAAACATCAAGAAGAAGATTTGTTGTATAGTTTTTCTCACAGGCAGGAGTCAGCCCTGTCTCAATTCCATACTGTACCAGTTTTTTAATACTTTCGCTTAGCATTTTTCTGTCCTTTCCTGTTGCTTTATTTTTAACAGTCTGTCCTCCACCACAGACAGACTGTTAACCACCACTTTGCTGCATCTTTCACATCCAGCATTTTTTGCATACATGTTCAATATCGGACTGTACCGGCTTTCCCAACAGCCACTTTAAAGCTTCAGTTTCTCAACATAACTTATAAAAATATTGCCGGCCTTTTCAAACAGCTCCGTACTGTCATTCATACCGTAAGGATAAGTTTCCCCTTTCTGCGGATCGTACAGATATGTGTTATATTCATCATATCCAATGATCACAACACTGGTATTATCCCCGGTCTTGGCAATTACCGGACGCTGGGCGCTGACCTCATATAAGACACTGTCTAATGTACAACCAGACAAATTAATGATAGTACCCTCATCCCCAAGAGCCTCCTGCAGTGCTGTAACATCCAGGGATGCACTCTTCATTGCTTCCGGCACATCCTCCAGATTAAGAGTCAGCTTTGTCTTCTTATTTCCACGCTCCCATACATACTGCTGAGCACGATTCAGCACAACACCAGTCTGATCATCTGCTCTTTGAAGCGCAAGTGCAGGATCTGTGAATGTACTGTCCAATCCTCCTTTTGCATAAACATAGTAAATATCTTCCTCAGGAATCTGCGTATCCAGAATAATACGGTCATCACCTATATTTTTCATTTTTGCATAAACAACTAACGGTTCCTGAATTTCAGGCGTTTCAGTGAGAGCCAGTCGTATCTGAGTTCCGGTTCTGGAATTTGTCACAAGTTCCACGGATACAGTATTGGTCGAGGCTTTGGAATTATTCAGAATATTATCCTTGCTTACTGCTTTGTATCCTTTTTTTGTCTTCTTGGACAACTGAAATTCCATCATAGTGTTTCCCATGGTAATATCAGTTACATACAATCCATCCTGATGATATTCTTTTTTCAAAGTTCCATCAAATCCTTCAATACGGACCGTATGAATCCCCGTAGTCTCATGACCATTATCGTCTGCGATCACATCTCCATCAACTACGATTCCATAAACAAGATCTTCATTCATAAATCCATTCAGCACTAAAGACTGTCCTGAAGATGGTGCAAGACTCCTGGTTTCTAATGTTTCAAAATCTATTTCTTTTATATTTCCGGCGCTTTCACCTTCCTGAATGATCCATGCAGCATGTGCACCTGTATCCGAAACAGCAAAGTCATCTATTTTAATTCCTTCCTCAAGAACCTCACTGGTACCATCTGAAATGTTTATCTTATAAAGCTTATTTGCAAATAAAAGATAAAGAGCATTTTCTGTACTGACATAGGATAATGTTCCAAGATCCTCTTTCAGGAATTCGTAGGATTCTGTAGACGGAATAAATACTTTTTCTTCCACCACATTCTGATCATTGCTGTAATGATATACACAAACACCACAGTATCCTTCCCGAACGCCTCTGTTCATATATCCATAAAGAACAAAGTCCACATCTCCGTTATCTTCCACACGGATGATCTTTATATTATGCTGGTATCTGGAATCCCTGAAATCTCCATCCGTTTCTTTGCGAAAACTGAAAATTCTGGAAAATTTTCCATCATCAGGAGAATAAGACCATAAATCCCCTTCCTGAACGAAAGCAAGAACTCCTGCGTTTTCATTCATCATATATTCCACATTTTTGTCTCTGACTCCAAGTAAAAGCCCCTTGTCGGAAATGCTGATGGAGCTTTCCTCAAATACCTGTGATGCACTTCGTTTAAAATCCAGAAGCATGATTCTGGTTTCAGTATAACGCATCCGGTAAAATTCTGTCACATCATAGATTTCCTGGTTTCCATTTTCATCCAGTGCCGCAATCTGATATTCAACAGAAAGACTGGCTGTGGTTTCATTAATATCCTTCACTACAGGAATTCCCTTTCTGTAAATCTGAGGGTTCAGATTGCCCCAGCTGATCTGGGCAAATGTAGAATTGATATTAATGTCTGTATAGTTGGTAGACGTACTGGATGTGTCTGATTCCAGGTAAGCAGTCAGATCCTCGGCGGACGCTTTATCCAGACATTTTTCATAAAAGCTCGCAACAAACTTCACGTACTGAGCAGCATTCACATTGGATCTGGAAACTACTCTTGTATAGTAATAAGCTGTTCCCTTATTTGTCTCAAGAGATAATTGCAAAGAATACTCCTGATTCATCAAAAGATCACTGCTCAGCTTAATTGTTGTTGTCAGATAGCTGTCCTGTTTATCCAGACTTTTAATCTTACGGTTTTCCAGTACCTTACTGCCATCTGAAGTACGTATCTCATAGGAAAGGCTTTTCACCTTTGTATCATAGGCATTTATGACAAAGGACAGTTCCTTGGATGTATCAATAGGCGTCACACTGTCCCTGGTAAAATCAGACTGCATAGGCTGTGCATAACCATACATCCTGTTTGCATAATTTCCATCAAAATCAACCATTACCTCCGGAAAAACCGGATCATTCATATCAGAGCGGTCATCCGTAGTCTCACTATTCAGCAGGAACGAACTTCCTGCCACGCCGAGAACAAAAACAAACAGGAGAATCACTGCTCTGCGTAAAAATTTAATCATTCTTTCTCCTCTTAACTCTCTGATTGTACCTCCCCTTCACGGTACAGAAGTCTTTCCAGTGTAGGATTTATATGCAGTTCCTTCATAAGCTGCACTGTACTCTTCATATCTTTTGGTTTGCCTGTCTTTACAGCACGGATCAGCAAATTCTTGGGTGTATGCTCCATATCAATAAATTCCAGAATCTGAGTTTCGTATCACATACTTTCCAGCAGATTGGCTCGAATTCCATCTGTCATCAAAGCAGCCATTCTCTCCTTAAGAATGCCATATTTCAGTACAGGCTCCAACACTTCATTTTTTATCTGTCTATTTACCTCATGCTGACAGCAGGGTACAGACAAAATAACTTTCGCTCCCCATTCCACAGCCTTCGCAAGAGCATAATCTGTAGCTGTGTCACAGGCATGCAAGGTTACTACCATATCAACAGAAGAAACACCTTCATAATCAGCAATATCTCCCTGATAAAAATGCAGTTTTTCATATCCATACTTTACTGCAAGATGATTACATTTTTCTATTACATCTGTTTTCAGATCCAGACCAATAATATTTACATCATAACCTTTCAGTTCTCTCAGATAGTAATACATGGCAAATGTAAGATAGGACTTTCCGCATCCAAAATCAAGAATGGTCACTTCCCGCTGTTGATCCAGTCTTGGAAGAATGTCCTGAATAAATTCCAGAAATCGATTGATCTGTCGGAACTTATCGTATTTTTGGGTAATAATCCTGCCTTCCTTATTCATAACACCAAGATCAACAAGAAAGGGGACTGGAATATTTTCCTTAAGTATGTACTGCTTTACACGATTGTGGGCCAATATCTGCGTGCCCTTGCTGAAAGTCTTGTCCTTTCCGAAAGCCAGACCTTTTCCATTTTCGGGATGACGTCTGGTCTTTATGGTCATCTTTCCTTTTTTGCTTACCAGAATAGTTCCATCCAGCGCCATCCCACTTGCCTGAAGCTGAGAAAAATCATGCTGCAGCCCCGCTTTTAAATATGAGATCAGTTCCTCTCTGGAATAATTTTTATGGAGCACCTTCGTCCCTACAGTTTCAGAAGCCTGATAAACCACCTTCCCCCGGATTTCTACCGGGCGTATTTTTACTTTGGATGGTCCGTCCCCTCTGCTGCCGCTTAGGATAGCTTGACACAGCTGTTCATTTATCTGTTCCTCTAAATATTCATCTATTGTTTTCATTTTTATTATAATTATTTTCTTTTATATTCTGTAATCGTTACTGTTCACTCCGCTCACAGCAACCTCTAATTGTCATTTTGATGCGTCTTATCTGTAAAAATCTCCCCTGCATCTTCTTCGTCGGCATCTTCTTCGTGATATTTCATGAAAAAGAAGCACTTCTACCAGATCACCAAGAAGTCCATCAGACATTGCTTCCATATCAGCCTCTGATCTTACTTCATCCACGATCTTCCTTCCAAGGTGATACAACATAAACCTGTCAGGATATTCATCGTAAAGCCGGCTGCCTTCATAATCCTGAAGATCACATTCTTCTTCCACTTTTTCCTGTATCTTTCTGGCAGTGTCCGGATAGTAGGATTTCATCAGAAAAAATTCCTCTTCTTGTTCCTTTTCTCCCCGGTAGATCAAGGGATTTGCATAGCTTGTGTAAAATGGATAAAAATCTTTATATATCATATCAGCAATTTCGATTCCTTTTCCATTTCACTCTCATTATATGCAAGCTTCCGTTTTTCGGTCAATTGCACCATTTTTCAAATACGCGCCAGCATATTTAAAGTAAGCCTCACACTATGGTCAACAGCTGCTTTCTCAAATTCGCTGTAATCCATCTGCGCACTTCCATCAGCCTTATCAGAAATAGCACGGACAACCAGAAACGGAATTTCATTTAAGTATGCTGCCTGTCCAATGGCTGCACCTTCCATTTCAGTCGCATATGCTGAAAACTCTGATACAATTCGATTCTTAACATCCTGATCGCAGACAAACTGGTCTCCAGAAGCAATTCTTCCTTCAAATACCTGAATATCCGGATTTACTTCCTTACATACTTCTGCAGCAAGTCTGCGGAGATTATCATCTGCATTAAAGAAAAATACAGGCATTTGCGGAATCTGTCCCTTGCGGTATCCAAATCCGGTAGCATCCATATCATGCTGTACAACATCTGTGGAAAGAACAATATCACCAATATTAATATTTTTATTTAAGCTTCCTGCAATTCCTGTATTAATGATCGCATCTACTGAAAATACATCTGCCAGAATCTGAGCACAGATACCAGCATTTACCTTGCCAATTCCGGAACGCACTACAACAACCTTTTTCCCAGCAAGTATTCCCTCATAAAAATCCATGGAAGCTTTTTTTATAATTCGTACATCTTCCATTTTTTCTTTTAAAATCGCAACTTCAACTTCCATTGCGCCAATAATACCAATTGTTTTCATTTAGCATTCTCCTCTGTT
>UMDT01045270.1_pt1 | contig 31782 bp, 23 predicted proteins | sample 1964561 | NCBI WGS metagenome assembly UMDT01 (sample SAMEA4836001, study PRJEB28245) | human gut metagenome | biome: gut microbiome; material: fecal sample | place: Denmark | collected 2008
CAGACAGCACCCGCCGCGTCGCAGGCACGGCGCAGCACCCGCTGTACATCGTTCGGCTGACCGTCCGCGCAGACAACCGCCGTGCCCGGCTTGAAAATGCCCGCCTTCTCGGCCGCAATGACCGCCGTTGTGTTGCCAAGCACCGCCATATGGTCGAGCGAAATCGGCGTAATAACGCAGACCTCCGCATTTTTGATGACATTTGTCGCATCACAGCGGCCGCCCAGACCGGTTTCGAGAACCACAATATCGCATTCCTGCTCAACAAAGCAGAGGAACGCCAGTGCGGTCGTAAACTCAAACTCGCCGATGGTCTCACCCTCGGGCAGTGTGAGCGATTCACACGCCACCGTTACCCGTTCGCACAGGCGCGTCAGATCGTCGTCCGAGATCATCACACCGTCCACGCGGATGCGCTCGTAAAACTGCACCAGATACGGCGAGGTATACAGTCCGGTGCGCAGTCCGGCCGCCTGCAGTGCCGAGGCAATCATGCACGCGGTCGAGCCCTTGCCGTTCGTGCCCGCAAGATGAACAAACTTCAGCCTGTCCTGCGGGTTGCCCAGCGCCTCGCACAGCGCCTTGATGCGGTGCAGACCCGGCTTGCCGGAAAATCTGCCGAGAGAGTGTATGTATTCGATTGCTGTTTTCGGATTTTCGGTATCCATAATAGCTTCTTTCCTTGTATTATAATGATACATTTGATTATAACACAGTTTCATCAAATTGAGAATGGAGAATGGAAAATGGAGAATTACCTTTCCGCAAAAGGAGCGGCACTTACTTCATCTGAACATTCATTCTCCATCTTCAATTCTCCATTGGAAACATAAAAACCACCGAAAATCGGTGGTTTTTATGTTTTTACTTGATCTCCTCGACCGGAATCTGCTTAAGCAGCTCGCTCGGGCCGCAGCCGGAGCACTTTGCACAGTCGTGCATGCATGCCATCGGATCATCCGGATCTTCCTCACGGCCGATCTCGAGGATGGTCGGGTCACCCTGCTTTTCACCGACGAGGAATTTCGCTACGGATTCCTCCGCCGAGCCTTCGCAGCCGGGTACGAGCAGTACGCCGAGCATCTCGAGTGCGTTGCGCGTTGCCAGACCGAGTGAACCGCAGATGAGCACGTCGATCTGCTCCAGACCGGCGAACTTGATCAGGTCGGTCGCGGACGTGCCGGCAATCCCGGCAATGCGCTTGCTGACCGGTTCCCGGCCCTCAGTGGTGATAATGAGCACCTCACGGCAGTCGCCCAGATTCTTGGCGATCCGGCCGTTTTCATATGCTACGCCAATGTTCATAACAGACCCTCCACGGTCTTAAGCGCACCGGAAAGCTCGTCCGGCAGCTTTGCATCCTCGATCTTGCCTGCGTCAACCGCCGCAGCCAGCTTCGGGTCGATCGGCAGCTTGGCCAGAACCGGCAGCTCGTAGTGCGCGGCTACCTCGTCAATGTGGCTCTCGCCGAATACCGAAATGTGCTTGCCGCAGTCCGGGCATGCCAGATAGCTGTAGTTCTCCACGATGCCGAGCACCGGAATGTTCATCATCTTCGCCATCTTAACCGCCTTGCCGACGATCATGGAGACCAGATCCTGCGGCGAGGTAACAACGATGATACCGTCCACCGGCAGGGACTGGAACACGGTCAGCGGTACATCGCCCGTTCCGGGAGGCATATCGACAAACAGGAAGTCCACGTCGTCCCATACAACGTCAGACCAGAACTGCTTGACGGTCTCCGCGATGATCGGACCGCGGTAAATAACCGGATCGTCCTCATGCGGCAGTACCAGATTGATCGAGATCATCTGTACACCGCCTTCGCTGCGTGCCGGAAGAATGCCTTCCTCGCAGCCCTCGAGCTGACCGTGTACGCCGAAGGTCTTGGGGATAGACGGACCGGTGATGTCGGCATCCAGCACACCGCAGGAATAACCCTTGCGCGTCATGCCGACCGCCATCATCGAGGTGAGCAGGCTCTTGCCTACGCCGCCCTTACCGGAAACAACGCCGATAACTTTTTTAACAGAGGCCGCCGGATTGGCTGCAACCTTGAGGCTCTTTTCGCCGCCGCAGTTAGACGAGCAGCTATCGCAATTATGCGAGCAACCCATAAAAAACAACTCCTTACCTATATATCTTGCATAGAATACAGTATACCCTAAAAAGAAACTTTCCGCAAGCATCGCACCGGCTTATTTATTGACAAATGCCAAAAACGGGAAAGCACCGCTGTTTCGCGGGGGAACGAAACAACGGTGCTTTCGGTTAATAACACAAATTGAAAAAAGGGAAAAAAGAGAAATGAAAAAAATCGGATGACGTCAATGCGGGATTTGCGGCTCTCCCTCACTGACAAGTACAGTATACTGTTTTTTGATGCCGAATGTGTGAACAAAATTTGAATATGCTGTGAAGGATCTGCAAAGAAAACGGCTTATCGTCCAAACTGCAGTTTGGCGATAAATCAAGAGAAACACCCTGTTTCCCGGGGGAAGGAAACAGGGCGTTCTCGTTGATGCAAATGAAAAGAGTTTAAGAAAAGGTGATAAAATCAAAGAAAAGAGGTTGTCAGCTTGAGAAAAGGGGTAACTCTTACTGACACCTATAGTATATCGCGCAGGCGCCCTTTAATTGTGAACAAATCATGAACAGACCTTGAAATATTTTTTACAATGTAAACAAGTACCCTGCTTAACCATTTCAAAGATACTCCGAGACAGGAAAACACCCCGGCTCCGCGGGGGAAACGGAACCGAGGTGTTTTCGATCATTTCACAAAATAAAGGGGGTAAAAGAGAAATAAAAGATTGTAGATGACTATCGATTCGGGATTGCGGCTTCCCTTATCGACAATGTTAGTATACCGCACTTTGCTTCAAAATGTGTGAACGAATTTTGAACAGAATTTGAAAGGTTTGTGTACTGCCGAAAACCCGGTTTCGTACAGGAAAACACCCTGCCTCCGAGGGGGAACGGAAACAGGGTGTTTTCGGTCATTTCACAAAATAAAGGGGGTAAAAGAGAAATAAAAAAATCAGTAGGCTGTGTCGTTCGGGATTGCGGCTTCCCTCATCGACAATGTTAGTATACCCCACTTTGCCGCAAAATGTGTGAACGAATTTTGAACAGAATTTGAAAGGTTTGTTTCTAAGGCAACACCGCATAATTGAACAAGAGCGATTTGCGAGTAAATTTTGCGTGTTACAGCTGTTCGACCATGGTTTTCAGGGCATCCGGGTTCATGGCAGGCGTATCCTTCAGCGGAAATTCCAGACCGAGCCGTTCATATTTTTCCATGCACAGCTTGTGGAACGGCAGAAACTCCAGCTTTTCAAAGTTGGGATAGCTTTCCGCCTTGGCTTTGACGCGGCGCAAATGGTCCATACCATCGGTCAGACCGGGCACGACCACATGCCGAATCCACAGCGGCACGTTTTTCATCGCGGTCAGCTGCAGGAAACGCTCAATCTGGTCGAAATCCGCGCGGCAGTTCTTGAGATAATCCGCTTTGGTGAGAAATTTCAGGTCGCACAGAACCAAATCCGTGTGCGCCAGCACCTTTTCCGCTTTGGAGAGATTGCCCACGCCGGAGGTATCGAGCGCGGTGTGTACGCCGTGCTCATGCAGCCTGGCGAAGAATTCCTCGACGAATTCGGCCTGCAGGAGCGGTTCGCCGCCGGTGACGGTTACGCCGCCGCCGTTCTTCCAGTACGGACGAAACCGGAGAGCCTTTCGGACCAGCTCGTCCACGTCGGTCGGTGTGCCGCCTTCGGTCAGCCAGGTATCGGGATTGTGGCAATAGACGCACCGCAGCGGGCAGCCCTGCATAAATACGACGTATCGCACGCCGGGGCCGTCCACCGCGCCAAGAGATTGGATGGAATGAATGTTTCCGGTCATATTGCCACTTTCCTTTCATCTCAGAAGTCTTTCTGCAGTATTCGTTCGCCGGTGCACACGAACCGCACAGGCGATTCGCCCTATCCGGGCGAAGGATTTTCGCTTGAATCAAGCGAGGGAATACGCGGCACCCGCCGCGGGAGACGTGCGGCGGTTTCGCCGCGGAAACCAAAAGGGTAGACACCTGCGGTTTCTACCCTCTTGGGACTCCCGTTTCCCTTTGCTTGTTAGCCCGGCGAAAATCGGAGAACGGCGACCGCTCCGAAATTGGAGTACGACAGTCGGGTTACTCCAGCGTGTCTTTCTCCGCCTTTTCGCAGTTCACAGACAGCGTACTGCTACACAGGTCGGCAACTTCCAACAGGCGCGACATAACAGTGTCGCGCAACTCTTTGGCACGTTGTAACGCACGGCACCTGCGAATTAAGCATTCAGTACCATTTATCTCCGTAGGCCCTGTCTAACATAACGCGCTAACGTGTTGTGCGGCACTGTCATGCCGCACCCCGCGGAAAGAAAACCACCTGTGTAGCAGTACGGTATCTGATACTGCGAATATGCGGATACATGAGCGGTCGCAGGTCGTCTCTGCGGAAGAAAAAATCCTCTGCCGTTCCCCTTTTCGCAGCGGTCACATGTCGGCAATCTACGCCAGACTATCCTAAAGGAAACGGGGAGAAAATCAGAGGGGTGGAAACCTTGGTGTCCATCCCTCTTGTGCGCCCGCGCGGTGTCAGCGCAGTTCCGTTCGCTTCACAAGCGAAAACTCAGATCGCCTCGTGGAAGGTACGCGAAATAACCTCACGCTGCTGCTCGCGGCTCAGCTTGTAGAAGTTTACCGCGTAGCCGGAAACACGGATAGTCAGGTTCGGGTACTGCTCCGGATGCTCGTAAGCCGCCATCATGGTTTCGCGGTTGAGCACATTTACGTTCAGATGATGCGCATTCTGCGCGAAGTATCCGCCCATGATGGCAACAAGGTTGTTCACCTGCTCCTCATCGGTCTTGCCGAGCGCACCCGGCGTGATGGAGAACGTGTTGGAGATACCATCGCGGCAGTAGGTGTAGCTCAGCTTTGCAACCGAGTTGAGGGAAGCCAGCGCGCCGGAAACGTCGCGGCCGCTCATCGGGTTTGCGCCCGGTGCCAGCGGTTCGCCATGACGGCGGCCGTCCGGCGTGTTGCCGGTCTTTTTGCCGTACATAACGTTAGAGGTGATGGTCAGAATGGACATCGTGTGGATCGCACCGCGGTACAGCGGGAACTGCGTCAGCGCCTGATAGAACTTCTCGACCTGCTCACACGCGATCTGATCTACGCGGTCGTCGTCATTGCCGAACTTCGGGAAATCGCCCTCGATCTCGAAATCAACGATAATGCCGTTCTCCGGATTGCGGATGGGCTTTACCTTGGCATACTTGATCGCGGAGAGCGAATCCGCCATGCAGCTCATGCCCGCAATGCCGAATGCCATCAGGCGGCGCACCTCGGTATCATGCAGCGCCATCTGGCTCTTCTCGTAGGCGTACTTGTCGTGCATGTAATGGATGGTGTTCATCGCGGAAACGTAGGTCTTAGCCAGCCACGGACGGTAGAAGTCCATGCGGCGGAGAACTTCCTCATAATCCAGCACATCGCCGTCCATGACCGGCATCTCCGGGCCGACCTGCTCGAACTTGTTCTCGTCACGGCCGCCGTTGATTGCCATCATCATCAGCTTTGCGATGTTGGCACGCGCACCGAAGAACTGCATGTCCTTACCGACGCGCATCGCGGATACGCAGCACGCGATTGCGTAATCATCGCCGTAGTACGGACGCATAACGTCGTCGTTCTCGTACTGCAGGGCATCCGTGTCGATAGATACCTTTGCGATGAACTTCTTCCAGTTCTCCGGCAGGTTTTCGCTCCACAGAACGGTCAGATTCGGCTCTGCGGCAGCGTTCAGGTTGTACAGGGTGTTGAGCATGCGATAGCTGTTCTTCGTAACCATGTGACGGCCGTCCTCGCCGATGCCGCCGACTGCCTCGGTAATCCACATCGGGTCGCCGCCGAACAGCTCGTTGTACTCCGGCGTGCGCAGGTGGCGCGCCATACGCAGATGCAGCACGAAATCATCCATGATCTCCTGTGACTCGCTCTCGGTGAGCAGACCTGCCGCAATATCGCGCTCAAAGTAGATATCGAGGAAGGTGGAGGTGCGGCCAAGGCTCATTGCAGCGCCGTTCTGCTCCTTGATGCCGGCCAGATAGCCAAAGTACAGCCACTGAACGGCCTCCTTTGCGTTCTCCGCCGGACGGGTGATATCAAAGCCGTAGGAAGCCGCCATTGCGATCATGTCCTTGAGCGCCTTGATCTGGTCGCTCAGCTCCTCAGCGCAGCGGATTTCCTTCTCGGTGGTCGGCACGCTGCCGAGCGCATCCTTGTCCTTCTGCTTCTCCTCGATGAGGCGATTCACACCGTACAGCGCTACGCGGCGGTAGTCACCGATGATGCGGCCGCGGCCGTAAGCATCCGGCAGACCGGTCAGCAGACCAACGTGACGCGCTTCACGAACGTCCTTGGTGTATGCGGAGAATACGCCGTCGTTGTGGGTCTTGTGGTACTTGAACTCCTCCTCGATCTTGGGAGAAACCTCATAGCCGTACTGCTTGCACGCATCACGGACCATACGCATGCCGCCGAACGGATTGCATGCACGCTTGAGCGGCTCATCGGTCTGCAGGCCGACGATAACCTCGTTGTCCTTGTCGAGATAGCCCGGGCCGAAGGCCGTGATAGTGATAACGGTCTCGGTGTCGATATTACGGACACCGCCCTTTTCACGCTCCTCCGCGAGCAGTGCGTCGAACTTCTCACGCAGCGCAGTCGTGCGTGCGGTAGCCGGAGCCAGAAAAGCGCCGTCACCATCATACGGGGTGTAATTCTTCTGGATAAAATCGCGGACATTGATCTCGTTTTCCCAGTTGCCGCCATTAAAGTTGTTCCATGCGTTCATGTTCTTTTCCTCCTGTTTGTGCTGTCTGCTGTCCTTTTTTATGGTAACAAAAAAAGGACAGCATCGCGTATTACTTGCGACACTGCCCAGACGGTCGGCATTAAGATACACTTCACGGTGCATCTGATTACGGAACTCCCTGCTCCCCGGTGGTTTGCGCTCCACCTGTGTCCGTCAGTTGCAGGGAATCTGTCTGGCATTAGCATAACATATCTGCCGCTCAATATGCAACTGCCGAAAGTCACAAAAAATCCATGTGAAAAAACCGTGGAATCTGTGTAAAGTATCTTTTCAATTTACACAAAATAGGGTATAGTAAAAATATGATACTGCGCATTGTACACATATAGAATGCGGAAAACAGAGGCAGGAGGCAGATGAGTATGTTGAAGATTGGTATGCTGACCAGCGGCGGCGACTGTCAGGGTCTGAACGCGGCACTGCGCGGTGTAGCAAAAACACTGTATAACGAACTGGGAGATAAAGTAACCATCTATGGTATTCGGGACGGCTACCGCGGTTTGATCGAGGGCGATTACCACGAAATGCTGCCCGAGGATTTTTCGGATATTCTGACCATCGGCGGCACCATTCTCGGTACATCGCGCCAGCCGTTCAAGGAAATGCGCAAGACCACCGAGGACAGCGAGGAGACCAAGCTGGATAAAATGCTGCGCACGGTGAAAAAAGCAGGCTTTGACTGTCTGGTCATTCTGGGCGGCAACGGCACGCACAAGACCGCAAACCTGCTGAGCATGAAGGGTGTAAACGTGGTAACGCTGCCCAAGACGATCGACAACGATCTGTGGGGCACCGAGCTGACATTCGGTTTTCAGTCCGCGATTGATATCGCGTCCACGGTTATTGATTCCATCCATTCCACCGCATTTTCGCACTCGCGCGTGTTCATCGTGGAGGTTATGGGACATAAAGCCGGCTGGCTGACGCTGTACGCAGGCATTGCCTCCGGCGCGGATGTCATCGTTATTCCAGAAATCCCCTACTCCGCAAAAAAGATTGCCGCAGCGATTGAAAAGCGTGCCAAGGCGGGCAAACGATTCTCGATCATTGCAGTGGCTGAGGGCGCGATAAGTCAGGACGAGGCCAAGCTGAGCAAAAAGGAATTCAAGGCTGCCCGCGAGGCGATGACCTATCCGTCCATCTCCTACCGCATTGCGGACGAGCTGAAGGAGCTGACCGGTCAGGAGATCCGCGTTACCATTCCGGGCCATTACCAGCGCGGCGGCGCTCCCTGCCCGGCCGACCGTGTGCTGACAAGCCGGTTCGGCGTAGCGGCAGCCCAGCTTATCCTGCAGAAAAAGTTCGGCTATATGGTTGCGCTGCAGGATAACCATATCGTGCCGGTTCCGCTGACCGAGGTTGCAGGCAAGCTGAAAACCGTTCCGCCCGATGGCGAACTGGTGAAGCAGGCAAGAGCGCTCGGACTGTCGATGGGCGACTGATTGCCGAATTGAGAATTGAAAATGGAGAATGGAGAATGAACGCAGCTATTTAATCCGTTCCAAAAAGGACGCATAATATGCGTCCTTTTTTTCGTGCGAAAGCACATATAAAATTCCGGTTTGCTTGCAAACCGCAACTACATGACAGGATTTCGTTCAGAAATCTGAGTCATTGTCCCGTGCCGTGCACGACCGCCGTTTCACGGCGGCATTCAATCGCGTTTGCCGTGCAAATGCAAAAAAACGCAGGACATGCGCGCGCAGCGCGGACATAGCCGCGCAAGGATAGCGCCTGCGTTTTTTTTACAAGAAAGGGATTTTGTGTGCCCGCCAAGGCGGACGCGCAAAATCCCGTATAGGACGTATCCGAACCATTGGCTCGGTACGTCCCTCTCGTCCGAAAGCGTGGTTTCGGACGAATTATTTGATCGTCATAACCTGATCACGAGCAGGACCTACGCCAAGCATGGTAATCGGGCACTCGATAATGCGCTCCAGTTCCTTGATGTAGGACTGCACGGTTGCCGGCAGCTCCTCGAAGGAACGGCAGTTGGTGATATCCTCATCAAAGCCGTCGAACTCCTCGTAAACCGGCTCACAGTCTACCAGATCCATGAAGTTTGCCGGGAACTCGGTAACGGTCTCGCCGTTCTTCAGCTTGTAGGCCACGCAGACCTTGAGCTTCGGCAGGCCGCGCAGCGGGTCGATCTTGTTGATGACAACGTCGGTCAGACCGTTTACACGAACCGCATAGCGTGCAACGACTGCGTCGAACCAGCCGGTACGGCGCGGACGGCCGGTAACGGTACCGAACTCGCCGCCTGCATTGCGGATGTAGTCGCCGGTCTCGTCGAACAGCTCGGTCGGGAACGGACCCTCGCCTACACGGGTAGTGTAGGACTTAAAGATACCCATGATCTCGTTGATGGCAGTCGGGCCGACACCGGAACCGATGCAGCAGCCGCCTGCTACCGGATGAGACGAGGTAACATACGGATAGGTGCCCATGTCGAGGTCGAGCAGTGTGCCCTGCGCACCCTCGAACAGCACTTCCTTGCCGGACTTGATGGCGTCATAGGTCATAACGGTGGTGTCGCGCACCATCGGACGCAGACGGTCTGCGTAAACCTTGTACTCTGCGATAACAGCGTCCGCGTCGATCGGCTCGCCGCCGTAAACGCCGGTAATCACGCGGTTCTTGCGGGCACAGGTCTCGCGGATAACCTCCTCGAAACGCTCTGCGTCTACAAAATCGTGCATGCGGATGCCGCTGCGCTCGGACTTGTCCATATAGGTCGGGCCAATGCCCTTCTTGGTGGTGCCGATTGCGGTGCCTTCCTTGGCCTTCTCCGCCTCGCTGAGCGCATCCAGCTCAAGGTGCCACGGCATGATGCAGTGGCAGCGTGCGTCGATGAACAGCTTGTCGGTGGAAACGCCCTTCTCGTGCAGACCGTCGATCTCGCCGAGGACAGCCTTCGGATTGACAACAACACCCGGGCCGATGACGTTGACGCACTCCGGATACAGGATGCCGGACGGAATCAGCTGCAGCTTGTACTTCTCACCGCCGGCTACAACGGTGTGACCGGCATTGTTGCCGCCCTGGCTGCGGACAACCAGATCCGCCTTGCCTGCGAAAATATCAATAAACTTACCCTTGCCTTCGTCGCCCCACTGAGCGCCGAGAATTACCTTACCTGGCATAGGATTTCCTCCCTTTCTATCTGCAACGTGCTCTTGTCACGCGATATACTTTATATATGTATGGATCATACCCTTGAAATTATAGCATACCCTTCTCTACTTTTCAATGCCGTTTTGCACGTTTTTGTCTTGAAAAAGCCGGCCCGCCGTTGTAAAATATTTTATAATAGCGGGAAGTATGGCCGCACGGCGGTCTGTCCCGATGAAGGAGTTCGTTTTTCTATGCATTATCTTGATAACGCGGCGACGACCCGCGTGCTGCCCGAAGCAGCCGAAGCGGCCGTTCACGCGATGTGCGAGGAGTTCGGCAATCCGTCCAGCCTGCACCGCATGGGTCTGGAGGCCTCGCATCTGCTCGAGGGCAGCCGCAGGACGGTCGCGTCTGCGCTCGGCTGTCTGCCCGAGGAAGTATATTTCACCGCCTGCGGCACGGAGAGCACCAACATCAGCCTGCGCGGTGCCGCTCACCTCAACCGACATAAAAAGGGCCGCATCATCACGACCGAGATCGAGCACGCGGCAACCGTCAACACCGCAAAGCAGCTTGCTGCGGACGGCTTCGACGTAGTTTTCCTTGCACCGGACGCAACCGGTCACATCACGCCCGAGGTGCTGAGCGAAGCACTGACCGAGGACACCATTCTTCTCTCCTGCCAGCTGGTCAACAACGAGATCGGCACGGTACAGCCGGTCGAACAGCTCGGAAAGCTGCTCAAGGCCAAGGCACCCAAGGCGCTGTTCCATATTGATGCCGTACAGGGTCTTTGCCGTGTACGCCTGACGCCGAAAAAATGGAACTGCGACCTGATGAGCGTTTCCGGCCACAAAATCGGCGCACCCAAGGGCATCGGTGCGCTGTATGTGAAAAAGGGCCTGCGCCTGCCTCCGCTGACGTTCGGCGGCGGTCAGGAGCGCGGCATGCGCCCGGGCACCGAGGCCGTGCCGAATATTGCCGCATTTGCCAAGGCGTGCGAGATTCGCATGGCGCACTTTGACGAGGATTACGCCCATGTGCAGGCGCTGGCCGACTATCTCAAGCAGCAGGTGGCCGCCGAGCTGCCCGATGCTGTAATTAACGGCGAAGGCGATATCCCGCATGTTGTCAATCTTTCCATGCCCGGCTGCAAGAGCGAGGTCATGCTGCATGTACTCGAGGGGGACGAGGTTTACATTTCCAGCGGCTCAGCCTGCTCCAAGGGCAAACAGAGCGGTGTGCTCAAGGCACTCGGTCTGCCGAAGGCGCGCACGGACAGCGCGCTGCGCGTTTCGTTTGCACCGTTCAACACAAAGGAAGATGTGGATGCTTTTGTGGCAGCGGTCAAAAAGGGCGCGAAAATGTTCCGCAGATAAGCTAATTCGTAATTAGGAATTATTGCGAGGAGGTAGGGTTATGAGAAAAGTGGTTATAAACACGTTGATTTGTCTGGTATGTACAGCGATAATCTTCTATCTGCACTTTGCCGTATATGATGGAATGCTGCTGCAGGAGCCGTTCTTTACCGGTTCCATATGCGCGGTATATATCGTATTTGCACTTCGTTCCAACATTGATAACCAGAACTATGCAATTCAATGGAACTACCCAACAGCCTTTCTGCGGATACGGCTGTATCAGCTTTTATGCTGTGTGATTTCAGTCAGCATACCGGTTATTCTCATCACAGAACCGTATCACTTTGAATACTGGTTTGCACTGACCTGTATTGTGGTTATTGCTCTCATCTCTAAACTGCATCTGAAAACCGTTCCTGCTGTATCTGTCACAGTTATGGTAACTATGCTGATTACGATGGGTGTTTTTCTGCTGGTTGTTCATCCGATCAGCACATCCAACGCAGAAAAGCTGGTCGAACAGGCCGGATACACCGACCTGTATCGCTTCAAAATGGAGTTTAGCGGCACCTTTTGGACTACGCTGCCGGACGACACCGGCATCGGCTGCACCATGCCCGAGGAGAAAGACCCGCTCGGGTATTACGGCTTCCGCGCATACAAGGACAGCGAAAAATACTGCGTGATCGTCTCTGCGGCACGCGGACAGATTGAAGTACAGGAAAAACAAGGAGTTTAATCTATATGGAATACAAAACCATCACCAAACCGGACGGCTCGGAGCAGAAGCTCGCCGTATATGACGGCAAATGCCGCTTCTGGATGGAGGGCCTTTACGACAGCCTGCCGGACACTGCCGAAAAGCGTGCGGAGGAATGCAGTCTGCCGGTCAAGATTGACCGCCGGGAGGACGGCACGGTCAGCGTCGGCACGCAGTCGCTCGTACCGTGGGAGACCGATTACGGCAAGCTGGAAATCATGGCGGACGTTTACTTAAACTATCTGGCACAGGTGTTCAACCTGCCGGATGATGATTACGTCAAGACCCGCTTGGAGTTCGGCTCGGACAGCGCCGAGCATGACGAGCTGATGACTGCCGAGGAGAAGGCAATCATCAGCGCAAACAAATAAATTTACCATCAAGGAGACAATAAATGAAAGAAGTATTACTGCTCAAGTGCGGTGAGATCGTCCTCAAGGGACTCAACCGCAAAACCTTTGAGGATCGTCTGCTGAAAAACCTCAAGCGCCGCATGGCGCACGTTGCAGACTGCGAGATCACCATGCGCCAGTCGGTCGTTTATGTGGAGATTCCGGACGATGCGGACGCAGATGCGGTTATGGAGTGCGCAAGCCGTGTGTTCGGCTTTGCGACCATCTCCCGTGCAGCGGTCTGCCCGGAAAAGACGCTCGAGAGTGTCATTGCGACCGCAAAGGACTATCTGGCACCCAATTTTGCGGCGGCTAAGACCTTTAAGGTCGAGTCCAAGCGCGGCGACAAGAAATTCCCGATGACATCGACAGAGATCAGCCAGCACGTTGGCGGCGAGCTTGCTGATCTGTTCCCTGATGTTCGTCCGGATATGCACCATCCCGACCTGACCGTACACGTTGAGATGCGCGAGAAGTACGCCTTTGTTCACGCCGGTCCGGTGCCCGGTGCGGGCGGCATGCCGATCGGCTCGAACGGCCGTGCGGCGCTGCTGCTCTCCGGCGGCATCGACTCCCCTGTTGCCGGCTGGATGATGGCCAAGCGCGGTCTGGAGCTGTGCGGCATCCACTTTTTCAGCTATCCGTACACCTCCGAGCGCGCCAAGGAGAAGGTGCTTGAACTGGGCCGCAAGCTGACCGCATGGTGCGGCCGCATGAGCGTTATGGTCGTGCCGTTCACCCACATTCAGGAGGAAATCCGCGACAAGTGCCACGAGGAGCTGTTCACGCTCATCATGCGCCGCTTTATGATGCGCATTGCCGAGCGCGTAGCTGTTGAGTACGGCTGCGGTGCGCTCATCACCGGTGAGTCGCTCGGTCAGGTTGCCAGCCAGACCATGCCCGCCATGGCCGTTACCGGCGCGGTGTGCGAGCTGCCGGTATTCCGTCCCTGCATCGGCATGGATAAGGAGGAAATTGTGACGATCGCCCGTAAGATCGACACCTTCGAGACCTCTATCCTCCCCTACGAGGACTGCTGCACCGTATTCACCCCGAAGCACCCGAATACCAAGCCCAAGATGCCGAAGATCCTCGAGGCAGAGAGCCACCTCGACGTTGAAGCACTCGTGGACGAGGCGGTTAAGGGTGTGGAGATTATCCACCTGCCGTAAAAGCAGAGTGAAGAGTGGAGAGTGAAGAGAACGTGATGGCTTTCTCTGCACAATTTCCATCTTATCTAATCCCCACTCTCAACTCTACACTCTTCACTCTCTTATCAATCTAACGACTATAAATGGAGGCAACTCAAAGTGAACGCAGAACTTATCGCAGTCGGCACAGAGATCCTGCTGGGCGACATCGTGAATACCGATGCACAGCTGATCTCGCAGGGTCTGTCCGAGCTGGGCATCAATGTATTCTACCAGACCGTTGTCGGTGACAATCCGGCGCGTCTCGAGCGCGTAGTCCGCGAGGCAAAAGACCGTGCTGACATCATCATCACCACCGGCGGCCTTGGCCCAACCCTTGACGATCTGACCAAGGAGACGCTGGCGACCGTTTTCGGCAAAAAGATGGTACTGCATCAGCCGTCGATGGACCGTCTGACCGACTTTTTCAAAACCATCGGCCGCGAAATGACCAAGAACAACGAAAAGCAGGCATGGCTGCCGGAGGGCTGCACCGTATTCACCAACCTGTGGGGCACGGCGCCCGGCTGTGCGTTTGAGGCCGACGGCAAGCACGTTCTCATGCTGCCCGGTCCTCCGCGCGAGTGCAACCCGATGTGGAAGGAATGCGCGATGCCGTATCTGTACAAGCTGGCAGGCGGCTGCATCGTATCCCGCAACATCCGCGTGTTCGGCCTCGGCGAAAGCAACATGGAGAATATCCTGCACGACATGATGGAAAAAAGCGCAAACCCGACGATTGCGCCGTATGCCCGCACCTCGGAGTGCTTTGCGCGCGTTACCGCCAAGGCGGACACCCCAGCAGAATGCGAGAAGATGCTCGACCCGGTCGTTGACGAAATTCTGGAGCTGCTCGGCGACGACGTTTACGGCGTAGATGTTGACTCGCTCGAGCAGGTAGTCGGCGACGGCCTGCGCGAGCGCAAGCTGACCCTCGCAGTAGCCGAAAGCTGCACCGGCGGTCTGCTGTCCAAGCGTCTGACCGACATCCCGGGCGCATCCGATTACTACCTCGGCGGTGTATGCTCGTACAGCAACAGCGTCAAGGAGAAGGTGCTCGGCGTGAAGAAGGAGACCCTCGATACGGTCGGCGCGGTATCTCCCGAAACCGCAGAGCAGATGGCTGTCGGCGTTGCAAATGCGCTTGGCTCGGACATCGGCGTCGGCATCACCGGCATTGCCGGCCCGGGCGGCGGCACCGAGGACAAGCCGACCGGTCTGGTGTATATCAGCGTTTGGTACGACGGCAAGTTCTTTACCCGTAAAATGCAGTCCTCGCTCGGCCGCGACCGTGTGCGCATGCAGGCCGCTTCTACGGCGCTTGATCTCATCCGCCGCCACATTTTCTGAACAAATTTATATCGAATTGTACGTTATTTTGTCATTTCCACTCAAATGATGTGGAAAGCAAACAAAATTTCTGTAAAGAAAGTCCAGTAATTGTGTTAAATTGCTGGACTTTTCTATTTATGTGATGTATACTATATCTAACTAAAGTGAGGGTATTCCGCCAAAATTCTGTCGAAGTACACAAACTGTTGGAAAATATTCGTATTTTCCTTCATTTGGCGGCTGTAAAGGGAGAGATGCTGTATGAAGAAAAAATCCGCAGCACCCGCCGCGGAAAAGCGAAGCGAGCTTTTCTATTCCGGCCGGGATTGTCGCGCGTTCGATTACATGGGAGCCCACCCTTTCGTGCAGGATGGTGAACAGGGTTATCTGTTCCGTGTTTATGCACCGGAGGCCGAAAAAGTTTCCGTCATGGGTGAGTTCAACGACTGGAATCGCGACGCCGATTATATGGCGCGCGATGAACAGGGTATCTGGGAGAAATTTATTCCGAATATTCCGGAATATGCCGCATACAAGTATAGTGTATGGGCCAAGTCCGGCGATGTGTTTGACAAGTCCGACCCGTACGGCTTCCATTTCGAGACCCGTCCGGGCAACGCCACCAAGGCGTATGACATCGACGGCTACGAATGGGGCGACGCCTCGTGGCTGGACTGGCGCAAAAAGCACCTGCCGTATTCCAATCCGGTCAACATCTACGAATGCCACCTCGGCTCGTGGAAGATGCACGAGGACGGCAACTTCTACTCCTACCGCCAGCTGGCGGACGAGCTTGTGCCGTATGTCAAGGAAATGGGCTACACCCACATCGAGTTTATGCCGCTGACCGAGTATCCGTTCGACGGCTCGTGGGGCTATCAGGTAATCGGCTACTTTGCCGCCACCAGCCGCTATGGCACGCCGAAGGATCTGATGTACCTGATTGACAAGGCGCATCAGGCCGGTCTGGGCGTTATCATGGACTGGGTTCCGGCGCACTTCCCGAAGGACGGCTGCGGACTGGTCGAGTTTGACGGCTCGCACCTGTACGAATACGCCGATCCGCTCAAGATGGAGCACAAGGAATGGGGCACGCGCGTATTCGACTACGGCAAGGTCTCCACGAGGAACCTGCTGTTCTCCTCCGCGATGTTCTGGATCGAGAAATTCCACATGGACGGCCTGCGTGTGGACGCAGTCGCTTCCATGCTGTATCTGGACTACAACCGTCAGGGCGAATGGCGGCCGAACGTCCATGGCGGCCGTGAGAACCTCGAGGCCATTGACTTCCTGCGGCTGCTCAACGAGTACATCCTGACCGATCATCCGGACGTTATGATGATCGCCGAGGAGTCCACCGCATGGCCGATGGTGACCAAGCCGGGTTACGACGGCGGTCTGGGCTTCAACTTCAAGTGGAACATGGGCTGGATGAACGACATGCTGTGCTACTGCTCGGCGGACCCGTTCTTCCGCAAGGACATGCACGACAAGATCACCTTCTCGTTCATGTACGCCTTTTCCGAAAACTACATTCTGCCGCTCTCGCACGATGAGGTCGTGCACGGCAAGTGCTCGCTCATCAGCAAGATGCCGCCTCCGTATGAAAATCAGTTCGGCGGTCTGCGCGCGCTGTACGGCTACATGGCCGCACACCCGGGCAAGAAGATGCTGTTCATGGGCGGCGAGTTTGCACAATTCTCCGAATGGGCGTACCAGCGCGGACTGGACTGGATGCTGCTGGATTATCCGGCGCACCGCCAGATGCAGGCGTACGTCAAGGCGCTCAATCACTTCTACCTTGCTACTCCGCAGCTGTGGGAGCAGGATACCGACTGGCGCGGCTTTGAGTGGATCAGCCATGAGGACAACCGCAACAACATCATCGCCTTCCGCCGTGTGGCGAAGGACGGCTCGGATATCGTGGTCGTTGTCAACTTCTCTCCGGAGGAGCAGCAGGAATACCGCATCGGCGTTCCGATCACCGGCACTTATGAAGAGATATTCACCTCGGACAAGACCGAGTTCGGCGGCAGCGGCATGGCAAACGGCAAGCTCAAGACCGAAAACAAGCCCATGCACGGTCAGGAACAGTCCATTGTTCTGAAGATTCCGCGCTTCGGCGTGCTGTTCTTCAAGGGCAAGGCAAAAGCCAAGCGCCGCACCAAGGCAGAGATCGAGGCCGCAAAAGCCGCGGCTGCCAAGAAACCGGTAAAGCGCACCCGCTCAACCAAGGCAGTTGCGAAATCCGGCACCAAGGCCGTTGCCCGCACAACCGAGAAGGCCGTAGCCAAGACCGGCTCCAAATCCGTTGCAAAGACCACTGAAAAGGCGGTGGCACGCACCGGGACCAAGGCAGTTGCGAAAACCACCGAAAAGGCGGTTTCCGTACCGACAGACAAGGCAGTAACCGCAACCGGCGGTTAAGAGGCAACACCGCACAATTAAAGCTGCGGCGCTTTACGGAAATTTTATGTTCTGATGTCGTTGCGCTTTCTTGCAATACGACAGTATTGCTGCAAAACCGCGCCTAATCAGTACGCAAAATTTACTCATAAATCGCTCTTGTTCAATTATGCGGTATTGCCTAATAAAGCAGATTAACGCCTGAAACAGACGCAAATCCGCAAAGAGAGATACACAGAGGGGATACGCCAGACGGCGTATAGATCGCAGCGATGCAAACTGTGAAAAAGGAGAATTTACATGTATCGGAAAAAAGAATGCGTAGCCATGCTGCTCGCAGGCGGCCGCGGCAGCCGTTTGTATGTGCTGACCAAAAAGGTCGCTAAGCCTGCCGTACCGTTCGGCGGTAAGTACCGTATTATCGACTTCCCGCTTTCCAACTGCGTCAACTCCGGCATTGATACTGTCGGCGTGCTGACCCAGTACGAGCCGCATGTGCTCAACGCTTACATCGGTTCCGGCCAGACGTGGGACCTCGACCGCCTGCGCGGCGGCGTCTATGTTCTGCCGCCGTACGAAAGCAAAAAGACCGAGTGGTACAAGGGCACCGCAAACGCCATCTACCAGAACATTCAGTTCCTGGAGGATTACGATCCCGAGTACGTCCTCATTCTTTCGGGTGACCACATCTACAAGATGGACTACAACAAGATGCTCCAGCAGCACAAGGAGACCGGCGCTGACGCGACCATCGCGGTGCTGGACGTTCCGCTTTCCGAGGCTTCCCGTTTCGGCATCATGAACTGCAAGCCGGACGGCACCATCTACGAATTTGAGGAGAAGCCGAAGGAGCCGAAGTCCACGCTGGCTTCCATGGGCATCTACATTTTCACCTGGAAAAAGCTGAAGGAATACCTCATCAATGACGAGGCCAACGAGCAGTCCTCCAACGACTTCGGCAAGGACATTATTCCGGCGATGCTGAATAACGGTGAAAAGCTGGTTTCCTACCGCTTCAAGGGCTACTGGAAGGACGTAGGCACCATCGAGAGCCTGTGGGAAGCAAACATGGATCTGCTCTCTCCGAACTCCGGCCTGCAGCTTTCCGATGACAGCTGGAAGATTTACGGCCGCACCACCGGTTCGCCTCCGCATTTCACCTCCAAGCAGGCTAAGGTTACCCATACCCTGCTCTCCGAGGGCTGTGAGATCTACGGCGACGTTTCCGAGTCCGTCCTGTTCTCGGATGTTAAGATCGGCAAGGGTGCCAAGGTGGAATATTCCATCCTGATGCCGGGTGCCGTGGTTGAGGAAGGCGCGACCGTGCGCTACTCCATCGTAGCCGAAAAGGCCGTTATCGCCAAGGGCGCGGAAGTCGGCGGCAGCCCGTCCGACAGCGACGTAGACAACTGGGGCGTTGCGGTAGTAGCCGAAGGCGTTCGCATCGGCAGCGGCGCAAAGCTGGCCGCTAAGGAAATGGCAGACGAGGATCTGCCGGACGTAAAGTAAGGGGGCGGCACAAACATGAACAGCGTTTTAGGCATGATCATTGCATTTGATACCGACAACGATCTCCGCGAGATCACCGAGCACCGCACGGTCGGTGCGGTACAGTGGGGCGGCCGGTATCGCATTATCGATTTTATGCTTTCCAATATGGTAAACAGCGGCATTTACCGCGTGGGCGTACTGATGAAGGACAAGTACCAGTCCCTGATCGACCACATCGGCAATGCCAAGGACTGGGATCTTTCCCGCAAGAACAGCGGCGTAACCTTGCTGCCGCCATACTCCTACTCCAAGAAGGCGTCTCCGCTGGTAACCGGCGAGTACCGCGGCAAGATTGACGCACTGGCCGGTGCGGTTGACTTCCTGCAGAAGAACCGTGCAGACTATGTAGTCGTAGCGGACGGCGACATTGTTGCCAATGTACCGCTCGACGACGTGATCGACCGCCATATCAAGTCCGGCGCAGACCTGACCATGGTATGCACCAAGAAGCAGAAGAATTCCCCGTTCACCACCTATGTGGAGCTGAACCGCAAGAAGGAAGCCGTTGACATCCGCGTTGGAGACTGCAACGAAGGCAAGTGCAAGCATGCGGCACTCGGCATTTACGTCATGAGCCGCCAGTACCTTATCCACATGCTGTCCGACTGCGTAACCCATAACTGCATCCACTTTGAGCGCGAGTTCCTCACCCGTGCCCTGATGGACGGCACGGTAGCCGGCTACCTGTTCAACGAGTACGCCGTCAAGATCGAGGACACCTTCGACTACTACCGCTCCAACATGGACATGCTCGACAAGGATGTCCGCAACGAGGTATTCAAGCGCACCCGTCCGATCCTGACCCGCATCAAGGACGAGGCTCCGACCTACTACGGCGATGAAGCCGACGTAGAGGACTGCCTCATCGCCGACGGCTGCCGCATCGAGGGCAAGGTAAAGAACTCCGTCCTGTTCCGCGACGTTGTGATTGAAAAGGGCGCCGAGGTCAATAACTGCATCATCATGGAAGGCGGACGCATTCTGACCGAGGCTTCGCTCCGTCATGTCATCACCGACCGCAATGTTATTATCCGTGATGGCCGCACGATGATGGGACACGAAAATTATCCGATCACCATCGCAAAAAACGCAACCGTTTGATCCTTTTCTGTTAAATCCGCATAAACTTCTGTTTAGAAGTTGCTATCACAGCAAAAACGCATTTTCCGCAGCGCAAATGTTCGTGAAATATTGCTATATTACATTCAGACAGAAACGAGTATAATAAAATTACAACGGGTGCGGAAACGGTCAGCGCTGTTTCCGCACTCTCTGTTGGGGAGGCTCGGCTTTATGAAAATCATGTATGTTACCAGCGAATGCGCTCCGTTCATCAAAACCGGCGGATTGGGCGATGTAGCAGGTTCGCTCCCGCAGGCACTCGCTGCCAAGGGACATGACGTGCGTGTATTCTGCCCGCTGTATTCTGCGATCGACCAGAGTATGCGCGAAAAGTTCTATTACATCAAAAACGCTTACGTCCGTCTGGGCTGGCGCAATCAGTACTGCGGTATCTTCCGCTATGAGGCAGACGGCGTTACCTATTATTTCATCGATAATGAGTATTACTTCGCACGCGGCCAGATCTACGGCGAGTACGACGACGCAGAGCGTTTCGCGTACTACTCCAAGGCGGTACTCGAGGTACTGCCCGATCTGGAGTGGAAGCCGGATGTGATCAACTGCAACGACTGGCAGACCGCCCTCGTTCCGGTTTACTACAACCTGATGTTCGCTTCCCGTCCGTTCTACGAGAACATCAAGACCGTGTTCACTATCCACAACATCCAGTACCAGGGCCGCTACGGCCGTGAGATTCTGGAGTATGTGCTCGGCATTGACGATGCACACTTCCGCTCCGGCTTTATGGCGATGGACGGCGACGTCAACCTGATGAAGGCTGCTATCGTAGCTTCCACGGCTGTCACCACGGTTTCACCGACCTATGCCAACGAAATTCAGACCGAATACTACGGCTACCGTCTGGATTCCGTGCTGCGCATGAACAGCTACAAGCTGCACGGCATCCTGAACGGCATCAACATGGATGCCTTCAATCCGGAGACCGACAGCAAGATCTTCAAGAACTACGGCCCGAACAATCCGCAGGATAAGCTGGTCAACAAGACCGAGCTTTTGAAGCTCTGCGGCCTTGAGGGCGATGCAAACACGCCTGTCATCGGCATCGTTACCCGCTTTGTTGACCAGAAGGGCCTCGACCTTGTGGAAGCAGTCCTGCCGGATATTCTGGCGGATGATGTTCGCCTGATCGTGCTCGGCACCGGTGACTACCGCTATGAGCAGATGTTCATCGAGGCAAAGCGCCGCTGGCCGGATAAGGTTTCCGCGTCCATCATGTTCTCCGGCGATCTGGCAAACCGCATTTATGCAGGCGCCGATATGTTCCTGATGCCGTCCAAGTTTGAGCCGTGCGGCCTGGCACAGATGATCGCACTGCGCTACGGCACTATTCCGATCGTCCGCGAGACCGGCGGCCTCAAGGACACCGTTCACGCCTTTGTCGATTATGCCGGCACGGGCAACGGCTTCACCTTTGCAAGCTACAACGCGCACGACATGCTGCACGTTATCCGCGAGGCCTGCGGCGTATTCCGCTTTAACAAGCCTGCGTGGAGCAAGCTGATTATGCAGGGTATGCAGAGCGACTTCAGCTGGGGCAGCTCTGCCGATAAATATATCGAGGTTTACAAGACCGCGATGGGTCAGTAACCGACCTGTCAGCCCGACCCGTCACCCGATTTGAGGGAATACGGTGACGGTACCCGGTAATACCGTATTATTTTTACCCAGTAAAATCTGCGGTATTTCCAAGGCAGTCCCGCGTGGTTCAGCGGCGAGGGATTGTCGAGCAAATTTTGCGTCCTGACGAGGCGCGGGTTTGCAGCAATACTTTGTGTATTGCAAAAAGCCGCAACGAAATCAGGGCACAAAATTTCCGACAAGCACCGCCGATGCAACCGCGTGGGACTGCCTACCAAAATTATGTGAGGAGATAAGAAAGACCATGCCAAAGACCCAGTACACAAAGACCGCTTTGAAAGAAGCCATTGCAGGTAAACTGCAGCGACATTTTGCCTGCGAGGTAGAGGACGCTACCAAGGATCAGGTATACGAGGCTTGTGCCCTCGTAGTGCGCGATGCACTGACCGAGCACATGATCGAAACCCAGAATGAGGTAGAGCGCGACGGAGAGCGTCAGGTGCATTACCTGTGCATGGAATTTCTTGTCGGCCGCAGCCTGCGCAACAACGCCTACAACCTCGGTATGCTGGACGCTCTGACCGCAGCCCTGAAGGACATGGGCTTCGAGATGGCGGACATCTTCGAGGAGGAAGCTGATCCCGGTCTGGGCAACGGCGGTCTTGGCCGTCTGGCTGCCTGCTACATGGACGGCATGGCGACTGACGGCGTACGCGGCACCGGCTACTCCATCCGCTACGAGCACGGCATTTTCAAGCAGAAGATCGTAGAAGGCCAGCAGGTCGAGCTGCCGGATTCCTGGCTGTCTACCGGCGAGGTTTGGCAGATTCCGGCAATGGATGAGACCCGCGAGGTCAAGATCGGCGGCACGGTTGACACCTACTTCGACGATAACGGCAAGCTGGTTGTCAACTACCACGATTACACGCCGGTTCTGGCAGTTCCGTATGATATGCCGATCTCCGGCTACGGCACCAACAACATCGCGCGTCTGCGCCTGTGGAAGGCACAGAGCCCGATCGCACTGGACATGAAGCTGTTCTCCTCCGGTGAGTATCTGAAGGCACTGGAGAAGCACGCACTGGCAGAGACCATCTCCATGGTCCTCTATCCGGAGGATAACCACCGCGAGGGTCAGTCCCTGCGTCTCAAGCAGCAGTATTTCCTGGTTTCCGCAACCCTGCAGGACATCTGTGCAAAGCACAAGGCCAAGTACGGCACGCTTGAAAACTTCGCGCACAAGCACGTCCTGCATATCAACGATACCCATCCGACTCTGGTTATTCCGGAGCTGATGCGCATCCTGATGGACGAGAACGACATGAGCTGGGAGCAGGCCTGGAACATCACCAGCCAGTCTGTTGCTTACACCAACCACACCGTTATGCCTGAGGCCCTCGAGTGCTGGCCGGTATCGCTCGTTCAGGAGCTGATGCCGCGTGTTATGCAGATCATCTACGAAATCAACGAGCGCTTCTGCAAGGAGCTGTGGAACTACTTCCCGAACGACTTCCAGAAGATCTCCAAGCTGGCTATCGTTGCCGACGATACCGTCCGCATGGCGCATCTGGCTATCGCAGGCTCGTTCTCCATCAACGGCGTATCCGCGCTGCACTCCGAGATCCTCAAGGAGCGTGTATTCACTGATTTCTACAAGATCTACTCCTCCAAGTTCTGCAACGTCACCAACGGCATTGCACACCGCCGCTGGCTGTGTGAGGCCAACCCGGAGCTGGCTGAGCTGATCGAGAGCAAGATCGGCACCGGCTACCGCACCCATCCGTCCGAGCTGCAGGTTCTGAACAACTATGCGGACGACAAGGAGCTGCTCGACAAGCTGGGCGAGATCAAGCGCCACAACAAGCAGCGTCTGGCTGACTATATCAAGGCGCACAACGGCATCGAAATCAACATGGACTCCATCTTTGACGTACAGGTTAAGCGTCTGCACGAGTACAAGCGCCAGATGCTCAACATTCTGCACATCATCAGCCTGTACCACAAGCTGAAGGACAATCCGGATATGGATTTCGTTCCGCGCACCTTTATCTTCGGCTCCAAGGCCGCACCGGGCTACGCAGTAGCGAAGAAGACCATCCAGCTGATCAACTCCATCTCCAAGATGATCGACAACGATCCGGCAGTACGCGATAAGCTGAAGGTCGTATTCCTCGAGGACTACAAGGTATCGCTGGCTGAGATTATCATGCCGGCCGCCGAGGTTTCCGAGCAGATCTCCATCGCCGGCAAGGAAGCATCCGGTACCGGCAACATGAAGTTCATGATGAACGGTGCTCTGACCATCGGCACGATGGACGGCGCAAACGTTGAGATCTGCGAGGCAGTCGGCAAGGAGAACATCTTCATCTTCGGTATGGAAACGCCCGAGGCTGAGGCACTGGCCGCTTCCGGCAGCTATGAGCCGATGGTCATCTACCAGAACGATCCGGTGATCCACCGCGTGCTCGATCAGATGATCCACGGCTTCGGTGACGGCGTGGACTACACCGATATTGCCAACCTGCTGCTGCACGGCGGCAACGGCGGCCCGGCTGACCGCTATATGAGCCTCAAGGACTTCGCATCCTACGCAGCCGCTCAGGAGCGCGTAAGCGAGGTTTACCGCGATCAGGATAAGTGGAACCGCATGGCGCTTATCAATATCGCAAACTCCGGCCGCTTCGCAGCGGACCGCTCGATTGCTGAGTATGCACAGAATATCTGGAGAGTTAAGACCAACTTCGCATTCTAAGGCTTCGCCTTCGATAGAAAGGACGTAACCGTCCTTTCTATCGAGAAACGCCCTTGCCAGGCAAGCCTGTAAGGGCTATTGCAGAGAAATCCCCCGAAAACTTCTTGGTTTTCGGGGGATTTTCCTGTTTGTTAAAAAAGGCAGGCACATGTCCTGCCTTTTTTGTCGCGCTGCGCGCTCCATTTTATATGCGAACATAGTTCGCAATCTTCCCATTTTCCATTTTCTTCACTCTCCACTCTCCAATCTCAACTCTGTATTCGGGTAGTAATGCGCAAGTATCTCGGTATAATCATATCCCTGCTCCGCCATATATTTCGCACCGTACTGCGACAGACCAACACCGTGTCCGTATCCGATGGTGTGAAACGTAATACTGTCCTCGGTGGTTGTGATGGTGAAATTCGTGGACTGCAGGCCGAACAGCGCCCGCACTGCGGTTCCCTCGACGGTCACGCCGCCGAGCTTCACGGTTTTCACACCGCCAGCCGCCGAGCGCACCGAGGACGCAAACCAGCGGTCGGGCGTACCGCTCACATCCGCTTTTGGCAGAGTCTGCGCGACCTTTTCGCGGAACGCATCCGCCGTTAGCGTCACCTCGCTCTCGTATCCGGCGTACTGCGTGCCGCCCGGACTGACCACGCTTTGCAGATACGGAATATCCTCGCCCCAGACATCGGCGGCAGACTCAGTCTTCGGACCGCTGACGCAGTGGAACACAGCCGCAATCGGTGCACCGTCGCAGGTCAGGATCTGCCCGGCCGTGTCCTTGACGGCCTTTCGTATCCGCGAATAGCCGGTGCTGAACGTCTTGACCGCGTCCGGCTGATATGCCGCACAATGGCTGTAATCGTCGCAGACATCCGCATCCGGATGCTCTGCCGGCCGTCCTCTCGACTGCTTATACACCGCGTACGTCCGCGCTGCGACCGCCTGTGCGCGGATGGCTTCAACCGGAAAATCGTCCGCAATCTCTGCCGCCGTCACGCCTTCCACATAGGTCTCCAGCGGCATTTCCTGCGCCTTGCCGTTCACCAGAACCGTGATGGTTACGCCGCCGTCTGTTGCTGCCGCTGTGACGCTTTCTGTGGGTGCCTGCGGCTCCGTCTTGTCCGTTTCCGATGGGTAAAATACCGGCAGCAAATACAGCACCAGCACCAGTCCGACACCGGTCAGCAGCAGTCTGTGCATGGTATCTCCTCCTTCCCTCTCTACCACAGTGTATGATGCAGATTTGAGGAATATAACACAAAATATAGTTTTTCATTGACAACTCATACTTTATGTTGTATTATAATGGACATAAGGAATCGAACATTTGTTCGTATATCGTAAGGAGGGGCCGCCATGAAATTATGTGAGATGGCGCAGGAATACCGTGTAAATGTCGCTCTGCTGGAGCTGCGTATCAAGCAGCTTCAGGCGGCGCAGAAGCGTGCGCGTCAGCCAGAGGTGCGCTACCGGCTCAAGCAGCGCGCGAAATTCCTGCAGACGCTGATCAACGAAAGCCGCCAGACCGTATTCCTGATGGAGCACTACCACGACCACAGTGAAGAAGGTGACGCACATGCGGACTGTCGCGCTGTCTGAGCACACAGCGACACGGCTGGCCTACCGGCAGTATCTCGGTCTGCTCGCGGAGGACGACCGCGGCTTCCGGCAGGCATTCCGCACGGCCTTCTTCCGGGCCATGCGCGAGCAGCTGACACCGCGGCAGTACGAGGTGCTGTGGATGATCGAGGTGAAGGGATTATCCTGCAAACAGTGCGCTGAACGGCTTGGGATCAGTCCATCGGCGGTATCACGGCACTGTTCCCGCGGCAAAAAACGGCTGCGGACGCTGCTTGCGTACAATCTGGAGCTGAGACACCAGTATTTTTCTTAGCTGCAAGCGAAAACCGGCACATACAGAGGTTTCTCTCCTTATGTGCCGGTTTTGTTTGTGGAATTTTGTCATGCACTGACGAGTGTTGCGCAGGTGCCGTCCAGACGGCTGAGTGATCCAAAAGGGGTACGGCAGTCGGGTTACCGTTGCGTTTATTTCGTAAAATATTCGCAGTTCACAGACAGCGTACTGCTACACGCAGGCGCGACAGAAGGTGAATTGCCCGAAGGGCCAGAGAAGGTGCCCTGGGGTATGACCGCAGCGCACAGTTTCTAACGATTTGCAAACGCTTAACCGTAGGGGCGGCCATTGGCCGCCCACGCAGCACTCTGCCATCGCATTCATTTTCCATTCTCCATTTTCAATTCTCCATTCTGCACACGCCCAATTCAAACAAACAGCAAAAAAGAGCGGTCTCCCGACCGCTCTTTTGTATTCCGAAGCATCAGCATGCGCCCTTTTCCGAGCAGAATTTGACTTCTTTGCCCTCAAGGATCATATTTGTGGTGCGCACGGCGCACATTTTACCGCACATCGAGCAGGTATGACGCTCGGTCGGCGGAACCTGATTATAGAACCGCTCTGCCTTTTCCGGGTCGAGTGCCAGCGCGAACTGCGCGGGCCAGTCCAGCTTATGACGCGCGTCCACCATTGCGTTATCGCGGTCACGCGCACCGGGCAGACCGAGTGCAATATCGGCGGCGTGGGCCGCAATTTTACTGGCGACGATGCCCTCGCGGACGTCATTTTCATCCGGCAGACGCAGGTGCTCCGCCGGTGTAACGTAGCACAGGAAGTTCGCGCCCGCCTGTGCGGCAATAGCGCCGCCGATGGCCGAGGTAATATGGTCGTAACCCGGTGCAATATCGGTGACGAGCGGCCCGAGGACATAGAAAGGCGCTCCATGGCAAAGGCGCTTTTCCATCTGCATATTGGCCGCGATCTCGTTCATCGCCATATGGCCGGGACCTTCGATCATAACCTGCACGTCCTTCGCCCACGCACGCTGTGCAAGATTGCCCAGCTCGATCAGCTCACTGATCTGCCCCGCATCGGACGCATCATCAATGCAGCCCGGGCGCAGTGCGTCACCCAGCGAAATGGTAACGTCGTAGCGGCGCAGAATGTCCAGCACCTCGTCGTAATACTCGAAGAACGGATTCTCATTGCCGGTCATCTTCATCCATGCGAACAGCAGCGAGCCGCCGCGGGAGACGATGTTCATCCTGCGGCCCTCGCGCATGAAGGCTTCAACCGCACGGCGGTTGATACCCGCATGAATGGTCATGAAGTCCACGCCCTCCCTGGCGTGCGCCTCAACGACCTTGAGGAAATCCTGCGCTGTGATCTCGAGCAGGTCCTTTTCCAGATACCCGATCGCGTCGTACATCGGCACGGTGCCGATCATCGCCGGCGACATGTCGATCAGCTGCTTGCGGAAGGTGTTGGTCTTGCCGTAGTTGGATAGATCCATGATGGACTCCGCGCCCATGTCAACGGCCATACGCACCTTGCGCAGTTCCATCTCGTAGTCCTTGCAGTCACCCGAAATGCCGAGATTGACATTGATCTTTACGCGGGTGCCGTCGCCGACCGCCTCTGCGGACAGGCTTTTGTGATTGATGTTCGCCGGAATCGCAATCGTACCCTTTGCGACTCGTTCCATGATGAACTCGACCGGACGGTTTTCCTTTTTGGCGACCGTTTCGATCTCCGGCGTGACGATACCGCGCTTTGCGGCATCCATCTGCGTTGCATAATTTCTCATGGCTTACTGATACTCCTTCGGGATAAAATTTATTGCTTCCGGAGTGCGGTATTGAATCGGATTATCCAGGCATGCGGTGCGCTCTGTCCTGATAATCCTGCCGCACTTCGGCGGCTGGCAAGCCTTGTTCTAAGAGGGACGCTGTCCCCCTCGGCGCATCGCAATGCGCCGTTACAATACTTCAACAAAGTCCAGCTTTGCCGGACTTTGTTCCCTATACTTCGGGACGCGTGTCCCGAACCACCTTTGCCGTGCAAAGGTGAGGGGGTTATCCGAAAAAGTTTCTACGGAACTTTTTCGGTATCTAAGGGGGACAGAGTCCCCCTTAGAAGTCGTTAAACGTACAGATAGTCGGCCATAACCGGCTGTAAACCGTGTTCGCAGATTGCGTTATACACCTCATCGACCGAGCGGCCGTCCGAAATCTCGAACTGCTCATCGCCCTTATCCTCGCCGGAGTGACCGCCGATACCGACGTCTACGCCTGCAGAAATCTTGGTGGCGGCGATGCCGATGATATTATCGCGGAAGCCTGCCCGCTCGCGGGTCGAGATAGTGATGGACGCGAACGGCATGAAGATGCGGTAGGCACAAACGACCTGCAGCAGCTGCGGCTCGTGCACGTCCTTCGGATTGATCTTATCGTTATTGATGATCGGGCGCAGGCGCGGACACGAGAACGCGATCTCTGCGTGCGGATACTTGCGCTGCAGCAGATACGCGTGCAGACCGGTCGCAAACGCATCCTTGCGGAAGTCGGACAGACCGAGCAGCGCCGCAAAGCCGACACCGCGCATGCCGCCCATCAGTGCACGCTCCTGCGCGTTCAGGCGATACGGGAAAATGCGCTTGTGACCGCCGAGGTGCAGGGTTTTGTACTTCTGGTCGTCATAGGTCTCCTGAAATACGGTGACGTAGTCCACACCGCACTCGTGCAGATAAGCGTACTCATCCACGTTGAGCGGATAAATCTCGATGCCGATGACACGGAAATACTTGCGCGCCAGCTTAACGGCTTCACCGATGTAGGATACCGGCGACATGGCACGGCTCTCGCCGGTCAGAATGAGGATTTCCTGCAGACCGGTCTCCGCGATGGCCTTCAGTTCCTGTTCGACCTCGTCCATATCCAGCTTGGCACGACGAATCTTGTTATGACAGTTAAAACCGCAGTAAATGCAGTAATTTTCGCAGTAATTGGCGATGTACAGCGGCGTGAACATCTGCACCGAGTTGCCGAAATGCTTGCGCGTTTCGGCCTGTGCGCGCTGCGCCATCTGCTCAAGGAACGGCAGCGCCGCGGGAGACAGCAGTGCGCCGAAGTCCTCCGGCGAGAGAATGTCCTTGCGAAGCGCACGCAGTACGTCAGCCGCCGTATAGGCATCCGCGTCATAGGCGTTCATGCGGGAAATGACCTCGTCCTGCACCTCGGAGCCGATATTGTCCATACCCGGCTGGTACTCCATGTGATTGGTTTGTTCAGTGATATATTTTGCGGAGATGATCTCCGTTTTTTCGTTTTCCATGACAAATACCTTTCTGTTTTCGCGCAAATCGCGCATTTAATCGAGAACTTTAATCCTGCAGGAAACCGGTCAGCGGAGAGGATGCCGAAGCCGTCTCACGGACACGGCCCAGACCGGCAAGGTATGCCGTGCGGCCTGCCTCAATCGCCTGCTTGAACGCCTCAGCCATCGCCGGAATATCGCCTGCGGTGGCAATCGCGGTGTTGGCCATGATAGCTGCCGCGCCCATCTCCATCGCCTCGCAAGCCTGCGACGGACGGCCGATGCCTGCGTCCACGATGATCGGCAGATCAATTTCATCAATCAAAATCTTGATGAACTCGCGGGTAGCAAGACCCTTGTTCGTACCGATCGGAGCCGCCAGCGGCATGATGGAAGCCGCGCCGGCATTGACCAGATCACGCGCAACGTTCAGATCGGGGTACATATACGGCATAACGACGAAGCCCTCTTTCGCGAGGATCTCGGTCGCGCGGATGGTCTCCTGATTGTCCGGCAGCAGGTACTTGCTGTCGCGCATAATTTCGATCTTGACGAAATCGCCGCAGCCGCACGCACGCGACAGACGCGCAATGCGAACCGCCTCGTCGGCATTGCGGGCACCCGAGGTGTTCGGCAGCAGCGTTACGCCCTCCGGAATATAGTCGAGTATGTTAGCCGTGCCGCCCTCATTTGCGCGGCGCAGCGCCAGCGTGATGATCTGTGCGCCTGCGTTCTGCACGGCAGCGTTGATCAGGTCGAGCGAATACTTGCCGGAACCAAGGATAAAGCGGGACTGGAACTCGTGTCCGCCGATTACAAGTGTATCTTTCATGTGAAAAACTCCTTTTTCTTGACCCATTTAAGGGAAACGTGTAAACTGATAGTATAAATAAGAAAGGGGAACGTAAAAGTGAAAAAGTTTATCGAAGAATTCAAATCCTTCGCGCTGCGCGGCAACGTGATGGACATGGCGATCGGTGTTATCATCGGCGGTGCGTTCACCAGCATCGTCACCTCGCTGACCGAAAATATCATCAACCCGATCCTCGGTGCGGCCGGGAGCACCGACCTGAGCGCGTTCGTGCTGAATATCGGCGGTGTGGAGCTGCGCTACGGTGCATTCATCACCTCGATCATCAACTTTTTGATCATGGCGTTCGTGCTGTTCTGTCTGCTCAAAGCGGTCAATAAGCTGACTGCGCTCGGCAAAAAGCCGGAAGCCCCCGCAGAGCCGACCACCAAGGTCTGCCCGTTCTGCTGCAGCGAGATTCCGATCAAAGCTGTCAAGTGTGCACACTGCGGTTCCGATCAGCCGAAAGAATAATGGAGAGCGGAGAATGAAAGCTGCGGCTTCTGTTCTCCATTTTCTATTTACGGTTCTGTTTCTCCGATGAGCAGACGCAGCACCATGGTTCCCTCGTGTGCCGAGCAGACCGCTACGCGCGGCGCCATCAGACCGAGACCGTCGGCTACATCGCTTGTACCGTCGCCGCAGAGGTACACATGGCCGAAGCGTTTTTCGGTCTTGATCAGGTTCGCCGAGCCGTAGCCTGCCATGCCGCTGCCCGATACGACCGGCTTTTCCGGCAGTCTGGTAAGCAGATTCTCGAGCAGCATAGCCTTCTGATCCGGCTTGTCGAACGCCTCCACGACCACATCACAGCCGGAGAACAGCCGCTCCACGTTGGACGGAACGACCCGCTCGGTGTAGGTCTCGTAGGTGAGATATGGATTGATGGCCTCAAGCTGCTCGACAAGTGCGAGCGTTTTCGGGATGCCAAGGTCTTTCATCGTGTAATGCTGACGGTTGAGGTTGGTGATGTCCACCACATCGAAATCCACGAGGATGAGATGACCGACGCCCAGCCGCGCCAGAAAAATCGCAAGGTTGGAGCCAAGTCCGCCCAGACCCGCAATGCCGACACACGCCTTGTCCAGCTTAGCCTGAATATCCGCGCCGTGGCGTTCCACCAGTGCGTCATGCAGTTGTTCTTTGGTTAAAATCATGATTTTTCTCCTGTAATCACGCGCAGCGTGCATTTAATCGGAAAGAAATTGCAATGCAATTTCTAGGTTGATTGCATAATGAAGTTGGACACTTGAGAAAAGAAAA
>UMDT01037167.1_pt1 | contig 26578 bp, 20 predicted proteins | sample 1964561 | NCBI WGS metagenome assembly UMDT01 (sample SAMEA4836001, study PRJEB28245) | human gut metagenome | biome: gut microbiome; material: fecal sample | place: Denmark | collected 2008
GAAGCCCGTGATCTTTGCCTGGAGAAAAAACGTACCCGGCAAAATGCGTCCATCCATTCCATGGAAAGCGCTTCCCGCCTGGCCCTTCTTCTCACCCAGCCTTTCGCCCATGCGAAGGAAAGTATTGACCAGCTCATAGATGAGCTGTCTCTATCCATCAGCAATACCACTCCCTTTACTGCAATCGTGCTTAAGACCGATACCGAGGAGGAGTTTCCTCTTTCAGAAGCAAACGCCATATTTCTGTCCGTCCGGGAATTTTTAAAAACCTTCCATATAGATTGTATTTTTGCAGAAAAGCGTGTACAGTATATGGTTTACTTTTTGTTTGGTTCCTCTCCTGGAGCTGCCGTTCGAAAAAGCATTGAAGAATTTTTCTGTAGTCTGTATTCCCGCTGCACCAGATTCTGCATCGCAGCCGGAGACACTGTTACAGGCATTTCCAAAGCTTATCAGTCCTATACTTCTGCAGTTATTTCCCTGCAGAGCAGCTTCTTTTTCCCCACAGGTACCTTTCTGTCTCCTTTTTATCAGGCACCTGTTTCTGAAACAACAGCAGAGCTTTCTGCCAGTCCGGAGAATGAATTTTTCACTCTTCTCACTGAAAAAAATAAGGAAAAAGCAAAAGCTTTCCTTGACAATCTGTTCCTGTATTATAACCAGAATCAGAATGTTCTGCCTAACCAGGCCAAGGATCTCTATTACAAATTATTCCGTGCTTTGGATAATGCTGCGCGTCAACTGAAGCTAACTTTGTCCGATACCCAGGAAAATTTAATAGACACATTGGAGAAGATTTTTTCCTATAATGAGATGCACCAGAAGCTGGTGAAAAAGACAGAATTTTTTTTCCAGACAGCAGCCAGCACAGAAGAAGAAAATTCTACTATTTTTCTGATCAAAGATTACATCGGACAGAAATATATGAACGAGACCTTATCTGTGAAAGATATCAGTGATCATGTATTTTTATCAACCTCGTATGTGTGTACCTTCTTCAAAAATGAGACCGGTCAGACTTTAAATCAGTACCTCACAGAATACAGAATGGAAAAGGCCAAGCAGCTGCTGTCTGACCCCAGGTATAAAATTACAGATATTTCCTCGCGGGTGGGATACAGTGACGGGAATTATTTCGGTAAAAGTTTTAAGAAGTATACAGGTTTTTCTCCTTCTGAATATCGAGAGAAAATGAGTTAGTTTCCTGCACCACATAAAAAATTTTATATATTTCAAAACACCTATATATTTTTGAGGAGTGTGAAATAATTTGCATAAGCTTAAGCAATGGTACCAGGATCTGAACCTGCAGTCCAAGTTTACCCTGGTACTTCTTTTGATTGTGTCAATTCCTGCGATTGCCATTATCTTCTTTTTTTATGGAAGAGCCTACGACATGGTAGTTTCCTATACGATCCGCCAGGAACAGGACCGGTCTGCAGAAACGGCACCGTTGATAGAAGAATCCATTCAGAAAGTCCTGGATGTAAGCGAAGAGATTTCTTCCCTTGATTTTTACCAGACACTTTTTAAAAATGCCATAACTGAATCCTTCACGGATCTGGCAGATTCCCTGGATGCAGCGTCTTTTTCCCGAAAGATAGATCAGCTGATTGCTGATACGCCCGTTACCAATGTCAAGATTTATATGGAGATGCCAAAAGGCTCTCCTTCAGACATAAATGCACTTTTAGATAAGGAAGACCTGAAAGATACTTTTCTATCTCTCGATCAGATCCGTGGAACCTACTGGTATGGTATTTTCCGCGGAAGCCGCGTTTCCCAGCTTTTTTGTCCCTCCTTCTATCTTGGTACAAAGGAACAAAAGGCATATGGAGATCAGGCATATATCACCCATGCTTCTGTAATCTATAACAACGGAACTTATGATGCTTATATGGCGGTCTATTATTCCGGTCATGATTTTCAGCAGATCCTGTCTGAAAATCTTACTCTGGACGGCAGTGTTTCTTATATTATGAATGAGCGTAACAACCTGGTCTCTGCTTCCAGTGATTCTCTCGCCGGAATTTACTGGCTGGATTACGACAAGATCATGGAGTCCTACATGTCCTCCAACAGTTTCGTGGAGCAGGATATTCTGGGGAAAACCGTTTACGTTGGTTTCTACCGGATCAAACAGCCAGGCTGGTTTATGGTGACGGTACTTCCCTCCCAACCCCTGATCAATCAGAGTAATATCCTGGTTCTGCAGTTTTTGTCCATTTATATTGCGGTACTGGCGCTTGCCTTTTTGCTCGCAAGTACCTTGTCCAAATCCATTACAGGGCGAATTTCCTCAGTTATCAGTCAGATGCGAACAGTCCGTCACGGTCCTCCGGTCCCTATGGACAGCCCAAGTGCGCACGATGAAATTGGTGACCTTATTGATACATACAACTATATGACACGCAAAATGAACCAGCTTATGGAAAAACAGGCCCAGGCTGCTGAGGATCTGCGAATTGCCGAGTTTAATTCCCTGCAGGCTCAGATCAATCCCCATTTTCTTTATAATACCATGGATATGATCAACTGGATGGCTCAGCAGGGACGTACCTCTGAGGTCTGTAACGCAGTGCAAAGTCTTTCCAGATTCTACAAGCTGACACTTAGTCGTAAAAAGGGAATCAGTACTATCGCCAAGGAAGAAGAACATGTTTCCATCTATGTGCACCTGCAAAATATGCGCTATCATGACAGCATTTCCTTCATTTCCGATATTCCGGATGAACTGATGGAATACCAGATTCCAAAGCTGACCCTGCAGCCTGTTATAGAAAATTCCATACTACACGGCATTCTGGAAAAACCTTCCAAGTCTGGAACTATTGTACTTACCGGATGGATGGAGGATGGGGATATTGTACTTCTGATTTCTGATGACGGAGTTGGAATCGCGCCAGATAAACTGCCCATGATTCTTTCCGGGGAAGGAACCAGTATTTCAGGTGGAACCAATATTGCGATCTATAATACTCACAGACGGCTTCAAGTGCTTTATGGCACAGATTATGGATTGACTTATTCCAGCGATGTAGGAAAAGGAACCGAAGTGCAAATCCGAATTCCAGCGAAGAAGGATGTGGAAAACAAATAGCAGTTTAATCTTATCATCTACAGCAAAAGAGAGAGTCTGACGACTCTCTCTTTTATTGAATATGAATATGTGTACAAACCATATAGATGGTCTTATTCTTGCTATTATTTGCACAACTTTGAAAATTATCTTGTTACAATATCAACCGGTACATTGAAGATCTTTGCAACCTTCAGGATGGTATCAATATGTCTGCCTGTTGCAGCTGCCATATGATGTGTCGGACCAGCTTCACTCCAGCGGTTTACAAACTCTCTTGCACCACATGCAAAACGAGTTCTCATGTTAGTATCGCCAAAGGAAAGGATTGGTCCTTCCTCGTTGATTCCCTCAGCAACAACGAATTTGAAGCGTCCGTCTCCATCCTGTGTGATTGCAAGATAGGTAACCGGACCTGTGTATGGATAGAACTGAGTCAGATATCCACCGCCTGTTTTGCCATGGAACACTGGTACGATCTTCATGGTAGGTTTCTTATCAGAAATATCAGCATCACCACTTCCGGAATGACCGATAATGCAGATGTCATCATTGAAATCAATGGAATACATCTCGGAAAGCTGGCCTGTACCAGAAATCGTCTTCAGAATACTCATTGCCATGGCAACCTTCATATCACCCTCAACAGCACATGCAGTACCCTGTTTGATCAGCATGGAGAATGCCGGAATCAGCATGCTGTCAAGGACACCAGCCTTGCCCTGTGCAAATCCGTCATAATGGGAAGCGATCATTCCAAGATGCTCGTCCTTTACCCATTTCTCAAATGCTACAACATATTTTGCCATATCCCATACTTTCTCGATTGTTCCGCCACCCTCGATATCAAAGGTGTCCAGAATATCCTGAGCTTTTGCACGAATTGCATCCTCATCTGTGATATCATCCGCAATTGCCCACATTTTTTCCCAGTCAAACTGTTTGGTATAAAGGAACATTCTGTTATACAGGTTGGTCTCATCAATGTAAAGATCCATCATGCCCGGGTAAGGTCTACCGATCTGTGCAATATTTGTGTCACGGAATCTTCTTCTTACCTGAGCCGCTTTACACCAGTCTTCAATCTCAGCTTGAACGCCTGGATCTCCGCCTTCTACAACACCAGTGATAACAGCATGTCTCTTGCCGGCTCTCTCAAGGTCAGCAACAGCTTCTCCAACAGCACCGCAGGCATATCCTTCGCCGAGCCATGTAGCAATGTCTGTGTGATCGTAATCCAGAGCTTTCAGCTTCTGAACATTTACCAGAACAACCGGAACATTCAGGTCACGGATTGCAGGAAGCATGTTGTAGGATGTAGCGTAGGTTAACATCTGAAGGAAAACAAGATCAACATCTGCTGCACGGAATTTATCCCCAGCAACCATAGACTGTTCTTTTGTTGTTACCATTCCTCCATCGATGATTTCTACGGTATCCGGAATTGTTTTCTTAAATGCCTCGTACTGAGCCTCAAACTCTGGTACCAGTGAAGGGAACTGAGGCAGATATGCGCCTAAAGCAATAGAAAATACACCAACTTTTGCTTTTGTGTTTACTAACATAGTAGTACCTCCTGTTTAATTTGATATATTATACAAATGATCGTATATCCCGGCTGTTTTAACTTTTCATTAAGCCTGATATACCTTAATTCCAAAGGACTCATGAATGGTAGTACGAGCCTCTTCGATTGATTTAAACTCTTCTGCTTTTAGCATCTGAGCGGTAATATTACCGATTGCAGTTGCCTCTCCAGGACCTGCATGAACCTCTTTGCCTGTTGCTCTCGCAGTCAGCTCATTAAGATAGCCTGCATTGGAACCGCCGCCAACTACATGGATACGACTGAAGGTTCTTCCTGTCATCTCTTCCAGTTCCTTTGCTGTCTTTGCATAGCACTCAGCAAGACTGGTATAAATAACAGTAGCAATTTCTCCTAAAGTTTCCGGAACCTTCTGTCCGGTTCTTCTGCAGTAATCTTTAACCTCTTCGATCATGCTTTCCGGAGAAAGGAAGCACTCATCATTTGCATCTACTCTGGATGGGAAATCTTTCGCTTCCTCTGCCATCTGACAGATTTCTGCAAATCCATATTTATCATCATATTCATGACGAACAGACTGGATCATCCAAAGTCCCATAATATTTTTCAGATAACGGAATCTTCCTGCATAGCCGCCCTCATTCGTAAAGTTCATCTCGCAACTCTTCTTTGAGCAGTCAGCTTTTTCTCTTTCAATTCCCATCAATGACCATGTTCCGGAGCTGATATAAATAAAATCGTCGTCGTTTGCAGGAACTGCAAGAACTGCGGATCCGGTATCATGTGTAGCCGGTGCTACAACTTCCACATCAAACCCAACTTCTGCTTTTACCTCTTCTGTAAAGTGTCCAACACTGGTACCAGGCATGATCAGCTTCTGGAACATTTTTCTTGGATATCCAAGTTTATCAATCAGTTCGTAATCCCAGTCCTTTGTTTCTGCATTTACCAGCTGACCTGTTGTTGCCTCTGTATATTCACAGGTTTTCTTGCCTGTAAGAAGATAATGGAAATAATCCGGTACATGAAGCATAGTTTCAGCCTGTTCCAGATATTCCGGATGTTTTGTCTTCACAGCCATCAGCTGATATACCGTGTTGAAAATTGCTTTCTGAATACCGGTACGTGCATAAAGATCCTCAAGAGAAATCGTCTTATATACTTCCTCATCCATACCTTCATTTCTGTGATCACGATATCCTACTGTATTTCCAAGAACCTTGTCGTCCTTATCCATCAGTACAAAGTCAACGCCCCAGGTATCAACGCCCATGCTTACCGGAATCTTGCCGATCTCTTTACATTTCTTAAGACCATTCTTAATTTCCTGGAAAAGTCTGTCAAACTCCCAGCAAAGCTCGCCGTCTTTCTTTACCATTCCATTCTCAAAACGATGAACTTCCTCAAGCTCCATTTTTCCATTCTCAAGATGTCCAAGGATCAGACGTCCGCTGGAAGCACCGATATCTACTGCTAAATAATACTTTGTCATTTTATGAAACCTCCTCAATTGTAAAATTACGCTGTATGTATCAAGGTTCCTGTCTTATTGTCACACACAAATGTCTCATCGAACATTTTCCATAAACAATAACGTACAAATCCTGATGTTCCTCACACAGCTGCCTTTCTAATTGATGATATCATAGTACTATAATATCCATCAATAAATAAGAACCTTGTTTGTCTAAAAAAGTGTCCTTATTTGCAACCAGAATGTTCTATCCACTATATTCACCAAAAACTTCTCACATAAAGTATCCGGAAGATAGTGACAATATTTTCCGTGCTGCAATAATTCCTCTTTCACCCAGAAAACCCCCGGGGCAATGCCCCAGGGGTCTGTTTCATTCACAGTTTATAAACCTGCAAACATTGGACGTTGTGTCGTCTCTTTACTTTTTAATTAGTCGTAAAGGTTTGGAGCGATGTTTTCATCGTCGATGTTTGTAGAATCATACCAGTAACCAGCTGTAGGAACATCCTCAAGCTCAGCTCCGTTAGCAGCTGCTGTCAGAGCGTAGATTGCATAATATCCCATCATCAGAGGAGACTGTGTAACTGCACCAAGGAATGTGCCATCTGTTACAGCTGCTTTAATGATAGAACCAGCGTCGAAACCAACACCGATAACATCACCGTTAGCTGCGTCAGAACCAAGAACGTTCAGGTTAGCGTTAGCTGCAAGAACACCCTCTGCTGCAACCTGGTTGGAACCGAAGATTGCGATACAGTTTTCCTGGGAAAGGATAGCCTGAGCCTCTGTGGAGCAAAGCTCTACAGTTGTCTGTGCCGGAACTGCAACCTGGATAACAACGTCTGCGTCAGCTTCTTCAGCGTCAGCACCTTCTGCTGCGTTTACATAGAACTCATTACCTTTAACTGCTACTGTTTTTCCATCAGCTTTAATCAGCTCGATCATCTTATTGATGAATCCTGTACCACGCTGCTGGATGTTAAGAGCTGTAGCATCCTGGTTAACCTCACCGATGATAACCTGTCCGTCAGCATTAGCGATAACGTCTTTGATTGCCGGATACATGTTCTCAGCTGCTACAGAACCAGCCTGATTGTTGTCTGTGCAGACTTCGCAAACTACAGATCCTTCCGGAGCATCAGCGATACCTGTATCAAATGTAACAACCGGGATTCCTTTGTCAACACATGTCTGAAGAGCTGCCTGAACAGAAGATGTATCACAAGCTGCAAGTCCTAATCCAACAGGATTAGCTGCGATAGCTGTATTGATCATGTTAACCTGGTCAGCGATATCGGACTCACTGTTTGGTCCCTGTGCTGTATAGGTAACCCCTAATTCTTCAGCTGCTTTGTCCATACCTTTCATAGCTGCTTCCCAGTATGTAGACTGGAAAGATTTAACCATCATAGGGAATTCATAAGCTTCGTTAGCTGTAAGTCCTTCAAACTGATCTTCCGGAGCTGCCATAACAGTTGTTGCTGCTAAACCAGATACCATTGCTGCACAGAGTACTAATGCCATAACTTTCTTTGCTTTCATTTACTACTTCCTCCTTGAAATAAAAATTATATAGTTTTTTATGATGATACGTCGCTACACTCTCCGACGCTTCACATCCGTTATGAAATTGTTGCTGTTTACCAGCTGTTCTGCTTATAAACAGAATTCTGCTTTTCTTCAGGCTGACTGTCTGTAAGCCAGCCTGTATGTTTCAGTTATTAGTGTGCACTTTTTTTCTCTTTCAGGATATCGATCAATACTGCAACGATCAATACAACACCTGTGATGATCTGCTGCCAGTTTGCCTGCAGACCGACATATGGAAGACCGGTCTTTAACAGCATGATTACGAAAATACCTACCAGAGTTCCTACTACAGATCCATAACCACCGGAAGCTGCAACACCACCAACGAATACACCGCCGATTGCGTCCATCTCAAGTCCGGCACCAGTACCAGGCTGTACAGTAGGAGTTACTGCTGCGTATGCGATAGCTGCAAGTCCGGTAAACAGACCGCAAACTACGTATACCATTACATGGTAAAACTTAACATTGATTCCGGAAAGAGCTGCTGCTTCTTTGTTGGAACCGATTGCGATGGTGTAACGTCCGAATTTTGTATGATTCAGAACGAACTCCATCAGGATTACCAGAAGGATCATCCAAAGGAAACCGAGCGGGTAACGGGAAGCGCTTCTTCCCTGTCCGATTGTCAGTTTAAAGATGGAATGGAACCATCCGCCTGGCTGATTCAGTGTTGGCCATGGTGTAGCACTGCAAAGAGAACCAGCACCACGGGTAATCATACAGGTACAAAGAGTAGCAAGGAATGGCGGCAGATTCATGATACCAATGAGAACACCGTTCAATGCGCCGATTGCAATTCCAAGCACTACACAGAGCAGCATTGCTACTACTACTGGAACATTGTTGCTTCTTACAAGTGTTCCGCCGATCAATGCGTAACATACCATACCAGTTCCGATTGACAGGTCTACACCGCCTGTGATAAGCGGGAATGTAACACCGATTGCCATCAGAAGGTCATAATATGAGAAATCCAGCATACTCAGGATTGTGGTGTACTGTCTGAACTCCTTACTCATAAAGGAGAAGATCGCAGACAGTGCAATGATAACCAGCAAAACAATAAATCTCTGATCACTTAAAATACTTTTTTTCTTCTTAGTCATGACGTCCTCCTTAATCGATATTCCGTGTCGCCTTATTCATGATGTGTTCCTGTGTAGCTTCAGAAATATCAATATTTCCTGTTACCTTACCTTCACACATAACGATGATTCGGTCACTCATTCGGAGAATCTCGGTCATTTCAGAGGAAATCATAATAATAGATTTTCCTTCTGCTGCAAGCTTGCTCATTAACTTGTAGATCTCGTTCTTCGCACCAACGTCGATACCTCTTGTAGGCTCATCGAAAATCAGGATCTCACTGTCACGGGTAAGCCATTTTGCAATAACTACCTTCTGCTGGTTACCACCGGAAAGATTCACTACCAGCTGGTCTGTAGAAGGAGTCTTGGTTGCAAGCTCTTTCACATATCTCTCTGTAACTTTTTTCTCTTTGGCTTTGTTGATGAATAAACCGTTGCAATATTCTTCCATGGTAGCCAGGGTTGTGTTCTCTGTTACAGATTTCTGAACAACAACTCCATATCTTCTTCTGTCCTCAGACAGATAACCGATACCATATTTAACAGCATCCTGTGGGCTGTTGATGGTTACTTCATGGAGCTGTCCATCTTTACCCATAATGGAAATCTTACCGCTCTGTTTCGGATCTGCCCCAAACAGTGCTCTGGCTGTCTCGGTACGTCCTGCTCCCATCAGTCCTGAGAAGCCAAGGATTTCACCTTTACGAAGCTCGAAGCTTACATCCTGAACCATCTTGCCTGCATTCAGATGCTCTACCTTCAAAACAACCGGGGCATCTGGGGCAACCATGCTATGATCCTTCGGATCTTCGTAAATAACACGACCAACCATCATGTTGATAATATCTTCTTTTGTACTGTCTGCTGTGATCAGGGTTCCAACATAGCCACCATCTCGCATGACAGTTACACGGTCTGTGATGACCTTGATCTCATCCATACGGTGTGAGATGTATACAATACCAAGATTCTTCTTACGAAGGTCTTTGATGATTTCAAATAAATCCGCAATCTCCTTCTCAGTAAGAGCAGCTGACGGCTCATCAAAAATGATCACCTCAGCTTTGTGGGAAATAGCCTTTGCAATCTCACACATCTGCTGCTTACCAACAGTAAGATTACTCATTTTTTCTCTCGGATCGATCTCAATATTCAGATCCTGAAATAATTTTCTGGAATCTTCGATCATCTTCTTATCATCTACACGGATTCCCTTCTTCGGTTCACGTCCGATAAAGATATTCTGTGCAACAGTCAGATCTCCGATCATATTTAATTCCTGATGTACGATTACCACTCCGGCATCCTGAGCTTCACGGGTATTGTGAAATTCTGTCTCTTTGCCTTTATATGTAATTGTTCCGGAATCCTTCTGGTAAATACCGGTAAGCACCTTCATCAGTGTGGACTTTCCGGCTCCGTTCTCTCCCATAAGTGCATGTACTTCACCGCGTTTCACTTCGAAATTAACATGATCCAGGGCATGAACTCCAGGAAAGGACTTATCAATATCCTTCATAGTTAAAATAACTTCACCCATTGTCGAATCCTCCCTTATGATCAGTTCTTTCTGCGTCTTGCAGAAACGTCAGCGTAAACTGCTACAATAACAATGATACCTGTAATAATCATCTGCTGTCCTTTGCCAAGACCAAATGCCATGATTCCCTGCTGAAGAAGAGAGATGATAAATACACCGATTACAGTACCGCCGATGGAAGCAAGTCCACCAACCATGGATGTACCACCCATTACACAGCCTGCAATTGCCTCGTTGTTATACTGATCGCCATATCCTGGCTGAACGGTTGTATAAGTAGCTACAAAGAACAGTGCTCCGATTCCTACCAGGAATCCACAGATCACATATGCAAGCATTCTCCATTTTCTGGTATTGACACCAGAAAGACGAACTGCCTCGCTGTTAGATCCAAGACAAAGGATATAACGTCCTGGCTTTGTATTGTAAAGAACAATACCGCAAACCACTGCCATTCCAAGGAAGATCACAAGACCAACCGGGAATCCATTATAAGATGCGATATTACGGAACCATCCGTTTACCGGATCAGAACTCTGCGGCCAGCTGACTGACTGTGTCTTGGTAAATACAGAAGCAATACCTTTTGCAATGTTCATGGAAGCCATGGATACGATAAATGGCGGAACTGACATATAAGAAACCAGCCATCCATTAAATATACCAAATGCAAGACCAATGAGCACACACAGAACCATGGCAGCTGCACAAGGAACTCCATAAGAAGTCATGCAGTAACCGGAAACCAGTGCACAGCAGAACATAACCGGTCCGATGGAGAAATCAATTCCTCCCGTAGCAATTACAAATGTTACTCCAAGTGATAAAAAGCCCAGGAAGTATACATAGTTCAAAGTAGATTTGATACTGTCGCCAACAGGGAATTTACTTCCGAGTACTACCTTGAAAACTACGAACATAAGAACAAGAATACAAACAAGCATGATTCTGTTCAGGCCGAGCTTTTTCACAATTGGATTTTGTTTTAACTTTTCCAACTTTTCACCCTCCTTGATTTTTTGTTATTGTCCAGGTTTACCTCACTCTTCCTGAGCAATAACTTTTTGCACTCTCTGCGTTTTCTATATAATACCTTGAATTCTGCACAATTGTAATAGAATATTTTCCAGAAAAAGGTTAAATATTTACGGTATGGTCATAAATTTTTAACCTTTTATGTGAAATATGCACTAACACTTTACCGTGTAAAATCAAAAAACCTCAAATTCAATCCTTTTCATACGTAAGAAACGCAAAAGGATCGAACCTGAGGTCTCATTTTATCTGACAGAGTATATTAAAAAGATCTGGTACAGCATAAATCGGGTAACTCTTCCGCAAAACGTGCAGCTGTGAAGATACAGAACAGCTACAAAGTCTGTTTTATGGTATTAAATGGGAAGATCAGCTTTTCGATTTCGCTGGAATACATATTCTCCGGAGTTACAAGCTGACAGCCGGAATTTACATTCTCATCGTAAGGTTTGCCCTGCAGCATACGCACAGTCTCCGTTACACCCAGATAGCCCATCTTAAACGCTTTCTGCACAACAATTCCCTTAAAGACACCCTTTTCCATAAGCTGAACTGCTTCCTGGGAGCTGTCTACCCCCACTACCTGGATTTGGTCTTCCATATCATGTTTCTGTACCGCCCGTGCTGCGCCTACAGAGGAATATTCATTCATTCCTGCAATCATTTCAAGATTCGGATATTTCTCCATCAGTTCTTCTGTAAGCTGGGAAGCCTTATCAAACTGGGAATTACAATATACTACGTCTACAACATTCTTATTATAATCCCCCAGACCTTCCCGAAAGCCCTGTTCTCTTTCGATTGCAGTGGAAACACCTTTTACATGACTTACAATTGCAATCTGAGAATCCTTATTTAAAAAAGTTCTGGCATATTCCCCCAGTTGCTTTCCTGCTTCCAGGTTATCTGTGGCAACTGTCATATCCTGAATATTGCTCTCTGTATAGGAATCTATAAATGTGATCTTGATTCCCTTATCTTTTGCCTCCTGCAATAATTCATCGGAAGCATCAAAGCTGGAAGGGGAAAACAATATTGCATCCGGATTTTTCTCAATGGCCTCTTCCAGAAGTTTATTCTGTACCTCCACATCCTGTTCTCTCTCCGGTGCCAGCACTTCCAGTTCTGCACCGCATTCCTGCGCCGCCATTCTTGTCCCTGAAATCAGGGAGGTCCAGAAGTCATTGGTTCCATCCTCTGTTTTCGGTATGTAAATTAATGACCACTTTTTGTTATTATTTTTTTGACGAATATAAAGCATTCCTCCGGAAACCAGACACACCGCCAGCGCTATGCATACAAGCATAAGCCATTGTTTACGCTTTTTCATGATGTTCCTCCTGCTCGATCGGAATTACCACTGTAACAGTCGTACCTTTTCCTTTTTCACTTTTATAGCTCAGACCATATTCCTTTCCATAGTACATACTGAGACGTCTTTGAACGTTGTATACACCGACACCATTAGAACGATAATTGACTTTATGCTTCTCAAAAATCCGGTTCAGGGTCTCCTCATCCATTCCCACACCGTCATCTGCTATTTCGATAACTGCATTTCCATCTTTCTGGTATCCATTAACAGTAAGCATCCCTTTTGATTCCTTATATTTAAGACCATGATAAATTGCATTTTCCACAATTGGCTGAAGTACAAGTTTCACTATATGCACACTGTTAATAGATGGATCCACATTGATCTCAAATTCCAGTTTATCCTTATAGCGCATTTTCTGAATGGTGAGATAACTCTTTACATACTGGATTTCCTGGCCGATGAGGACCGTTTCATCTTCGTTGCTGATACTTTGCCGCAAAAGTCGTGCCAGAGAAGCGGTCATCAGTACTACATCTTCATATTTCTTCCCTTCCGCCATCCAGATAATGGAATCCAGCGTATTATAAAGAAAGTGGGGATTGATCTGGGACTGAAGAGCTTTCAGTTCACTCTTTCGCTTCAGTTCCTGTTCATGGACATTCTGTGCCATCAAATCTTCAATCTTATGGGTCATCACATTGAATGATGTGGTAAGACTTCCAATTTCATTCTGGGAAGGTATAACCAGATCATCTGCTGCCTTGAAATCTCCTTCCTGAACCCTTTCCATAGAATCACGAAGCTTCTGAATCGGAAGAGTTATGCTTCTGGCAATAAAGCTGGAAATAAGCATGGCGATCACAACCAGTACAATGGCCGTCATTACATATATGTTATTGGCCTCTTTACTGCTCTTTAAAAGCTCTGCCATATTCATGCAGCCAACAATCGTCCAGCCAGTTATCTCAGAGCGGGCAAGTGTATAGATTTTTTCGTCATCTCCCTCTCCTGTTACTACCGTATCTGTGTCGGCATTCATAACAATATCAATGTTCTCCGTCTGAAGCTCATTATACAGCTGCTGCTGGCTTGGATGATAAACGATGTTCCCATCCTGATCCAGAATAAATACATATCCCTTATCCCCAATGCTGTTCTGGTCGCAGAGCTCACTGATGGCGCTATAATTCAAGTCAATAAATACAACACCGTCACTGTTTCCCGTGCCATAGAAATTATGGACTTCGCGGCTTAATGTAATCACCCACGGACGCTGGTCCTTAATCACATGCTGGACATGGGAAGAACTGAGACAATACTGATTATAATTATCTACTGCATTGGTGTACCACTCCTGAGTGGAAAGATCCAGATCCGGATTGGTGGCCTGATATCCGCTGTTTATAAGCATAACTCCATCTTTTTGCACGATTCCAATGTTGCAGATGTCATCACGGCCTTTCAGTATCGTACTAAATTGTTCCAGGAGACGTTTCCTGTGTCCTTCTTTTACAGCCTCATCCTCACCGATGCGCTGGTACAATAGCTGATACGCATCCTGGCTTTTTGCAATAACTGAGGCAATATTATCCATATATGTAATATACGAATCAACATTCTGATTCAGCTGATGTATAATTGTCTGGGTATAAATGGCAGAGTTCTCATAAACTGTAGAATTCGTATATCTTACTGATACTGCAGTCGCTGCAAGCACCGCACAGAGAACCAGAGCAGAAACAGCCACAAATATAGTGCTTTGAATACTTTTAAAGCCTTTAAGAAATTTTCGCTCTCTTTTGTTTTCATTCATAGGCTGCTCTCCCTTGCATTTTTCTCATTCATTTCAACTTTTTATTTTTCATACCTTTCATTACTGATTTCTGCAGAAATAATTCACCTGCTGTCAACAACTCTTTTATAGCTGCAATTATTCACTTCCGGATTCAATCATTTCCAGATCACATTCTGTCTGAAAATTTTCCTTAAGATTCTCTGAAATATGAATCTTCCCATCATCTGTTACCAGGATCACATTGAATTCTTCCCTGTGCTGCCGCCAGAATTGACAAGCTTTCTCATAACCCATGATATAAAGAGCCGTGGACATTCCATCTGCAAGTGTACCATCCCTTGATACGATTGTCACAGACAGCAGATCTCCATCTGCCGGATATCCTGTCCTGGGATTGATGATATGAATATAGGTCTTCCCATCTTCTTCAAAATACCGCTCATAACCGCCAGAAGTAACTACGGCCTGATTTTCCACAAATAAAACACCAATATAATCCTGCTGTCCGCCTTTTGGATCACGTATTTCCACTTTCCAGCTGCTGCCGTCTGGCTTCGTCCCTATCGCCTGAATGTTTCCTCCAAGAGAAACCAATGCGGAAGAAACGCCATATTCCTGAAAAAGCTCTGCCAGCTTCTGACCTGTATATCCTTTTGCAATTCCTCCAAAATCAATCTGCTGATCTGCTCCAAGCGTTACAAACTTTGCTTTTTCTTTGCTGTCCCTGCCCTTTTCATCAGAGTCCCGGGTCTGTATTTCTACTTTATTTCCATCCACCAGTGCCAGTTTTTTTTGTACTTCTGCAGCTGTAGGCACATGATAATTACCTGTGGGAAATCCCCATAGCTTCATCACCGGATAAATCGTATCGTCAAAAAGTCCGTCTGTCTCCTGATAAATCTCTTTTCCCCGGAGGATCAGTTCTGCCAGATCATCTGTTGCCTGCAGATTTCCCTGTTCGTTTAAGGCATATACTTCACTTTTACTGTTTTCTGCTGATAACATCGCATCCAGTTTCTGTACTTCTTCTATAGCTGCATCTACAGCTTTTTCGCTATTTTTACCATATGCGGTAAACTCCATATAGGTGTCCATCGCAAACAGCTGCTTCTGGCATTTCTGATTCTGAACAAAATACCTGCTGCCTTCTGTAAGAATCAAAATTCCAATACATATGCCGGCTGCCGTCAGTACTTTTCTTTTCATATGGATCTTTTTTCCCTTGCATACTCGGTAGGAGTCTTACCTGTCATTTTCTTAAAAGAAATTCCAAAATAATGGGGATCTGAAAAGCCCACCTTCTCCGCAATCTCATAGTTCTTAAGTGCAGTCTGTTCCAGGAGTTCCTTTGCCTTTTCCATACGGGTCTTACTGAGGAATTCCAGGAAAGTGCCTCCTGTGGCTTCCTTAAAAATAGTACTGAAATAGCTTGTACCAATATTCAGATAGGAGCAGATATCATTCAATCCTAATTCCGGCTCATTGTAATGCTGGCGAATATATTCCATAGCAAGTACCGCCTGCTTCTGCCCGCTGGAGCTGTTCAGGGAAGAGCACCTTTCGAATACCTCGTGAACATAGTCCTCTGCCATTTTAAAAGCTTCCTTAAAAGTTTTCTGTTCGGTTACCCGTCCCATGAGAATTTCTCTTTTGTGGAACAGATCTTCATTCTCAGAAGAAAGAGCTTCCCAGCAGCTTCCTGCATGGCGCAGAATCATCTGAAGGCAGACACAGGCCTGACTTTTATCCACTCTGGCCTTTTTGATCTCAGATTTCATAACAGAAAGAGCCTGATTCATCTCAGCTTCATTGCCTTTCTTGATTCCATCTACCATATCGCTTAATGGCTGCTGCAAAGAAATACTTCTCTCCGGATTCAGTGTTTCTGTATCAATGAGCAGATTTCCGCCCAGTAAATAGCGCAGTTCAATAGCCTTCTCAGCCTGGTTATGAGACTGGATCGTATCTCCGGGATTCCTTACCCAGCCCCCAATTCCTGCTGAAGCTTCAATGCCGATCACTTCTTTTACTTTTTTCTGGATTTCCTGACAGATTTCCTGTATTTCTCTGGAAAACTCCCTGCTGCGGTTTCCCATAAAGAGGATACACACCCGGTTATTTCCTTCCTGATAGGCAATTCCTGCATTACGATCTGTCACGATCTCATCTGCAACATTAAATAAAACAAAAGCCATTAATGCGCTCTCCTGGCGTTTTTCCATATCAATCTGATGAATATCGGAAAACAGATCCATGTCAAATAACGCAACCCGATAAGATGCTGCCTCCAGATTAATTCCCATTCCAGACAATTCCTCCAGGCTCTCCTGCACATCCCGCGTACAGCTTACCAGAGATTCAATCGCTTTCGAACGAATCACCAGAGCATTTTTGTGATAATCCTGAGATGTCTTTGTGAGGGATTCTATTTTCTTCTTTTCTTTTCTCTGCAGATCTACTTTTTCTTTCATTTTGCCAATAACTTCTCTGAGCTCCATAGCAGTTACCGGCTTCAGCATGTATTCGCTTACATTATACTGAATTGCTTTCTTTGCATATTCAAATTCCCCGAAGCCACTGAAGATCACAATTACGATCTCCGGGTAATTATCATGCAGAAAATGGCTCAGTTCCATTCCATCCATATACGGCATCAAAATATCTGTGAGAACAATATCTACCGGATGGCTCTTCACAAAATCTGCTGCCTGCTTTCCGTTTTCGCAGTCTCCTACAAGCTGGCAATCCATGGACTTCCAGTCAATATTCTCCTTTATGGCGTCACGTACCAGGATCTCATCATCTACAAGTAAAATTCGATACATAGTTTTCGCTTTCCCTTTCTATACACAGCATGTACCTCATCGGCTCCCCTGCGCCTGTTTGCACATGGTATTCTATTAATTTCAGCTAAATATTATATTATCACATACCATAAAATCATGCAAACTAAACAAACAATTCCAGAGTGTGTTTAAAAAAGTTGTGTTACTGTTCACTAGTAACGTTCCGCGAGGTGTTTTTTGTGAACAAAGTTCACAGAAAACCCGAGAATTGCGGCGCGAAATCATGCGAATGCATGATTTCTGTGCATCGCGAAGCGCGTTACTGTGAACGGAGTGAACAGTAACAAAGTTGTTATTGTTTACTAGTAACAAAAAAAGCTGCAAAGTTATAAGCATTATAAACCCTGCAGCTTTTCTGCTGTGTAAGATATTCAAAGAATCTTTGAAATTATAACCATTATTTTACAATCACTCCATCCTCATCCCAGAGATCGTGCCAGTCCTTTGCACCTTCCCACAGGAATACATGGCCTTTGATCAGACGGTTATTCTTATCAAGGGAACGGATGGTTTCCATCTCTTCTTCTGTCAGAGGATCTTCCGTGACACATTTCAGATTCATGGTGTAATTCTTCTCTTTCAAAGAGAATGGAATTGGGGAAGCACCTCTCTGTACAGCCCATTTAATGCAGATAACTGCCGGATGAACACCATGTGCCGCTGCAATTGCTTTCAGCTCTGGCAGTTCAATATCCGCAATATCTTCTGGCATTTTATCACGTTCCGGACGCTCAGGAGAACCAATTGGGCAGAATCCTACCACTTCAATACCATGCGCTCTGCAATAATCAAACAGCTCCGGCTGCTGGAAGCATGGATGAAGCTCCATCTCGATCGCAGCTGGTTTAATTCTGCAAAGTGGAAGTACTGCCTCCAGTTTCGGGATTGTCATATTAGACATACCGATATGTTTCGTCAGCCCCATATCTACCAGACGCTCCATCTGGCGCCAGGTTTTCATAAAGCGCTCTACTGTGAACGGTTTGGAATCAGGATTTCTGGAATCCACATCACAATGTGGTGCATGATAGTTCGGGAATGGCCAGTGAACATAATACATATCCAGATAGTCAAGCTTCAGATCCTTTAAGGTCTTCGCACAGGCAATCAGTACATCTCCGTCACCATGCATATCGTTCCATACTTTGGATGCAATAAAAAGTTCTTCTCTTTTTACAATGCCTTCTGCAAATGCATCTGCGAAAATCTTTCCGATCATATCTTCATTTCCGTAACATGCAGCACAATCAAAAGAACGGTAACCTACGCGAAGTGCACCTGCAACAGAAGCAGAAACTGCGTCTGCATCTGCATGGTCACTTCCAAAAGTACCCATTCCAACAGCTGGCATCTTAGCGCCAGTATAAAGTGTTCTCTGCGGAACAATTGCCGGATCGATCATTGTCATTTTCTTATCCTCCCTAACATTTCGTTTGCACTATGGATTTCAATTACAATGCAATTTACTTTCGCTTAATATCTTTTACTACATTTTCTTATAATTCAGTAACCTCAATCTGTGGAAGCAGTTTCTCCATATCTTCCATCACAAAAAATCCAGTCTCCTCGCGCATGGCTGCTGCCGCTGAAATAGCACTTGCCAGTTTCATTGTCTCAGGAAGTGAAAGTCCCCTGGATAACCCCAGTGCGAATCCTGCGATCATAGAATCTCCACACCCAACTGTGTTCACTGCATTTATTCTCGGAACCAGTGCACGGAAAATCCCTTCATTTCCTACTGCAAGAGAACCGTCAGCTCCTAGGGAAACAGCTACGATTTCCACACCTTTTGCATGAATCTCTTTCGCCGCATCTATAATATCCTGAATATTATCACAGTTCTTGCCTGTGAGCATGCGGATTTCATCAATATTGGGCTTGATCATAGTAGGTGCTGCTTCAATTCCCATTTCAAGAAGTTTGCCACTGGTATCCAGAATAACCGGAATTCCTGCCTCTTTTACAATCTTTATAAGTCGCTGATAAGCAGTTCCGTCAAGTCCTTTCGGAACACTTCCTGACATTGCAACTACTTTCGCTTCTTTTACAAGATTACGGAATTTTTCCTCAAATCCGGCAAAATCCTCTTCTGTAAGGGTAAACCCAGGTTCCAGAAATTCTGTCTGAACTTTATTAACTTCATCCCAGATATTAATACAGGATCTGCTTTCTGCAGCTACATGATAAAAAGCACTTTTAATACCAAACGGCTTCAGTGCATTCTCAATATAAGCTCCTGCATAACCACCTACAAAACCTGTGGCAATCACCTCTGCTCCGTAAATTGAAGCCGGCTTGGATACATTCAGACCTTTTCCACCAGGAACATAAGTACATTCCTTTACACGATTCACTTCTCCAGTCTTAAAGTTATTTACCACATACCGCTTATCAATGGCTGCATTTAATGTTACTGTCAGTATCATATGCTCAATCCTCATTCATCAGAAGAATCTTCCCCTTTACAAGACCAGGTGTCTTATAGAGCTGGAATGCTTCCTGAGCCTGACTCATTGGCATTTTGCGATAAATAAATCCCGGATCAAATTTCAGCTGACCGGTTGCAAAATAATGAGCTGTAAGATCCCACTCTTTGCCTGGGAACGGGGAACTATAGGACATCCAGGAGCCTGTAAGTTTAAATTCTTTACGATTCATATTCTCCCACTGCTTTGGTGTAAATGTAAGATCTGCATGAGGTGTTCCAATGAAGCATACGTGTGCCTTATTCGCAGCAAGTTCAAATGCCATATGCATAGTGGGAACCTGTCCGGCTGTTTCAAACACATATTCATAGCCCTTACCACCGGTAATTGCCATAGCCTCTTCCATATAATTCTCTTTGGTTGTATTGATAACTGCATCTGCGCCCATTCTCATGGCAAGATCCAGGCGTTCCTCACTAATATCAAATACGACAACCTTCTTGGAACCAAAGATCTTTGCCCACTGCATTGTGAATATGCCAATTGTTCCACATCCTAAAATTGCTACGCAGCGACCGCCCTGATAATCATTCTGAAGGAGTCCATGAAGAGCAACTGTGGATGGCTCGAACATTGCACCCTGTTCATAGGAAATAGACGGATCAAAAGGAATCGCATTCTGCTCTGGAATTACTACATAATCCGCATTACTTCCCTGCTGCCTGGAACCGATAAAACTGTAATGCTTACATAAGGAGAAGTTTCCATTCTGACAATCATCACACTTCATGCACGGAAGAAGCGGAGCCCCGGAAACGCGGTCGCCAACTTTCACCTTAGTGACCCCTTCGCCAACTTCTACTACATCACCAGAAAACTCATGTCCAAGAACGATAGGATAAAAATGAACACCATGATTCAATACTCGCGGAACATCAGAGCCACAAATGCCGGAAGCTTTTACTTTAATCTTTACCCAGCCTGGTTTTGCCTGCGGTTCTTCGATTTCCTGGTACTGTACATCCTCGTTTGCAACTACAACTGCTGCTTTCATCTTGAAATACCTCCTTACTTCCGTACCATCATAGCTTTCAGAGATTCATATAAATCCCTATATGTACGGTATGTCTTATTATAAACTTCTTTATTCTCAGGATTGGGCTCATGGCGTCTTGTCTCTTTCACTGTCATGGAAACCGCTTCCTCGTAATCTTTATAAAATCCAACTCCTACGCCAGCCAGGATTGCAGCACCTAATGTGGTTGCTGTATCGGAAGCAGGGACCACCACTGCCTTGCCTGTCACATCAGCCTTAATCTGAGTCCAGAGAAGGGAATTGGCTGAACCTCCCATAGCACGAAGAACTTCTGCTTTAGCACCTGCTGCTTCAGCCACCTCCAGATTATGGCGCAGGGAAAATGCTACGCCCTCCATACAGGCTCTTACCATGTGTCCCTTGGTCTTAGCAAAATCAAGTCCATAGAAAACGCCTTTGGCGTATGGATTCCAGACAGGGGATCTCTCCCCGGACATATAGGGAAGGAACACAACGCCTTCACTTCCGGCTGGTACTGCCTCGGCAATTTCATTCAGTTGTTCCAGAGAGGATTTCCCGGTATCCGCCTTGCGGCTCCTCTCATAAGCTGCAAATTCTCTCTCAAACCAGCGCATGACACCGCCGCCTCCGGTAGTTCCTCCCTGAAGAAGCCACTTGCCTGGCACTACGTGATATCCTAAGATCAGACTTGGATCTGCTTTGTATGTATCTGTGCAGATGCTCATGCCACCAGCCTGTCCACCCTGCTCCTGGGTCTCCCCCGGATGGATCACACCTGCACCAAGTGTCCCACAGGCTGCATCCAGACCGCCGGCCACTACAGGAGTTCCGACAGTCAGTCCACTCTGGGCTGCCGCCTCTTCCGTCACAGTTCCCACTACCTTATCGCACGCAACAATCTCCGGAAGAAAATCCACAGGAATTCCCAGTTTCTCACACATCACTTCATCCCAGGTACCAGTACGCATATCAAAGCAATGCAGGCCATATCCCTGTGAAAGATCCTGTGTGATGGCACCAGTCAGTCTGTAAGCAATAAAGCTGTTTGATTGAAGGATCTTGTAAATCTTATTATATACTTCAGGCATATTCTCCTTATACCAGAGAATCTTCGCTGTGGTATAAGAAGGCTGAAGAGAATTACCTGCAACATTGAAAATATTCTCACTGCCGATTTCATTATTGAGTCTGTCGCAGATTTCCTGGGCTCTTGTATCCATCCAGATAGGTGTATCTATCAGAACATTTCCCTCATGGTCAATGGCAATAGCCGACCAGCTCTGCCCATCAATTCCCACTCCGGCAATCTGCTCTCCTGAAATATTACCTGTCTCCAGGCATTCGCAAATAGCGCCGCAAACCGCATGCCACCATTCATCCGGCTTCTGCTGCGCCCATCCCTCATGAGGATAATAAACAGGGTAATCCCCATTGGCGGAAGCCATCACCTTTCCGTTCTTGTTAAATATGGCAACCTTGCACGCGCTGGTTCCAATATCAATTCCTAATAAATAGTCTTTGCTCATCCTTGTCTCCTTATGGATTTCCCCATAAAAATATCAGTCTGAAGTTTCCGTACAATATGGTCAGGAAGCTCATCTCTTCCTTCAAGCCGTTCCAGCATGATCTGTGCTGTTTCCCTTGCAATTTTCTCTGTGGGCTGTGAAACAATGGTAAGTGCAGGTCTGCATGCACGGGCAAAAGGCAGATTGTCAAATCCCACCAGGGAAATCTCCTCTGGCATGGATACCCCCATCTCATTAAGCCCGATCACTGCCCCCATAGTCATCTCATAGTTCGTCACAAAAACAGCTGTCATATCCGGATTCTCTTTCAACAGCTCTTCTACTGCCTGAACCCCTCCCTGGATCGTGTAATCACCATGACAGATCAGCTTTTCATCAACCGCAATTCCATGAGCCTTAAGTGCTTTCATATATCCTAACATACGCTGTCTGGCAGTGAATACCTCATCCGGTCCACCGATCAGACCAATCTTCTGATGCTGTTCTTCTACCAGCATGCCAACAGCCTTCTCAGCTGCATTTACATTATCCACCAGCACACAGTCGCAGGATATTCCCTGGATCATACGGTCGATAAGCACAATGGGTTTACCTGTTTTCTGAAATTCATTCAGATGGGCTCCAGTCATATCTACCGGCATATTGATAATTCCATCCACACGTTTCCGGGTAAGGAAATCCACTGCTTCTTTTTCAAGCTTCTTATCTGTTCTGCAGTCACAGACAATCGCTGCATATCCATGGCTTCGGAGGATATCCTCCATTCCACTGATGATTTCTGCGCAGAAAACATTGTTCAGCTCTGGAATCACAACCCCCACTGTCTTGGTCGCATTGGTCTTCAGACCGCGGGCAACTTCATTTACTTCGTAATGTAATTCTTCGATGGCTTCTTCGATCTTGATACGGTTCTTCTCTCTTACATTCCCCCCATTGAAATAAGAGGAAATCGTTGCCAGACCAAGTCCTGTCCGTCTGGCAATATCTTTCATCGTCGCTGCCATAAATCAGCCTCTTACTCAGCCTTTCCGTCACAGCCGCAAACTTTCATACGGGCCATTACAAGCTCTTTCACAGCTGCAATTCCAGCCTTGCCATATGCCTTAGGATCAAATACCTTCTCATCCTCAAGTGTCTCTCTGACAGCCTTGGAGTATGCTGCACGAAGCTCGGTGGCAAAATTAACCTTACAGATTCCTCTCTTTACGCAATCCATAACATCCTCATCGCTAAGGCCGGAAGCGCCATGAAGAACCAGAGGAATATCTACAACTTCACGAATTTCACTTAAACGCTCCTTATCAAGAACAGGAGTTCCCACATAGAAGCCATGTGCTGTGCCGATTGCTACCGCAAGAGAAGTAACGCCGGTGCGCTCTACAAATCCTCTGGCTTCCTGTGGATCGGTATTGGTATCTGCAACTGCAACCAGGTCGTCTTCCTTACCACCTACCTTACCAAGTTCTGCCTCGCATGGGATTCCCATAGAAGCTGCTACGTCAGCCACCTTCTTGCTCACCTCAATGTTTCCTTCATAATCCAGCTTAGAACCGTCAATCATCACGGAAGTATATCCAGCCTTCAGTGCCTTCATCGCAAGATCAAAACTACTGCCATGGTCAAGGTGCAGGCAAACCGGAACGGAAGCCTTTGCAGCTTCTGCTGCAACGATTGCCTGATAGGTCTCAAGAGTGCCATATTTAATAGTAGATGGAGTAGTCTGGATCATAACAGGTGCTTTCAACTCCTCAGCTGCCTGAATGATCGCTTTCACCATCTCCATATTCTCTGCATTAAATGCACCCACTGCGTAACCGCCCTGCTGAGCTTTCAACAACATTTCCTTAGATGTAACAAGTGGCATATTCTCCTCCTTCTGCCTGCTGATACAGGCCGTGAATCTTCTGTTTTTCGAGAAACCGAAACGTTTCTGTTTTAATTCATATTAACTCTTTTCCAAATTTCTGTCAACAGTAAATATTTCATCTTTTTGCGTAAAATTTTACCTTGAAAAATCCAGCAAAGAAAGGTAACTTATAGAGTAGAATACTTTCGGAACCGGTATCAGTTTTTATAGATTACTGTGCCAGATTTCTGAGAAAGAACGAAGGGAGAATATATTATGTTAAAAGGAATTCCAGAAATACTTTCACCACAGCTTTTAAAAGTTTTATGCGAGATGGGACACAGCGACCGCATCGTTATCGCGGACGGCAACTTCCCAGTAGAATCAATGGGTAAAGATGCAATTGTTGTTCGCTGCGACGGACATGGAGTTCCAGAACTTCTGGACGCTATCCTTACTGTTATCCCTCTTGATTCTTATGTAGAGAAACCAGTTACCCTGATGGAAGTTATGCCTGGCGATCCGGTAAAAACTCCAATCTGGGATACATACAAAGAGATTGTTTCCAAACATGATGAACGTGGCGCCGAGGCAGTTAGAAATATCGAGCGTTTCGCATTTTATGAAGAGGCAAAGAAAGCATATTGTATTATCGCTACAGGTGAGAAAGCTGTTTACGCAAACGTTATGCTTCAGAAAGGTGTTGTTATCAACAAATAATTTTTTATTTCAGCTAAAAAGCTCCGTCGGATTCCCGGCGGAGCTTTTATTATTCATGTTTATTATGATTCACTATTTTTTCCTTTTTTCTTAAGGAGCCAGATTACCACTGCGATGCCAATGATAATAACTACAACCAGAATCCAGATAACAGAATTCATTCCCTTATCTGTGCTCTCCACATTTTCGCTGGATGCTTCCTGTTCTGCACTTTCTGAAGGAGCAACTGTTACTGTTGCCTCTTCTGTAGGCGCAATAGTCACACTTGGCTCCGGGGTGGGAGTACTTGTCTCAGTCGGCTCCGGGGTAGGCGTGCTCGCCTCAGTTGGTTCCGGGGCAGGAGTGCTCGCTTCAGTCGGCTCAGGGGCAGGAGTACTTGTCTCAGTTGGCTCTGAAGCTGCAGTTGCTTTCTTAGTCGGTTCCGGAGCAGGAGTACTCGTCTCAGTTGGCTTCGGAGCAGGAGTACTTGTCTTCTCAGGCTTCGAGGTAGGAGTGCCTGTTGGCTCTGCCTCCGCATCACCGATATCTTTGCCTTCGGTACCTGCTTTTCCAACTTCAGAAGTATTCTCTCCAGCCTGAACAGATTGGGAACCGTCTTCCGCTTCTTTCTCAGTTTCAGGAACAAGTTCTACTGTACTCTCTTCCGTATTGGTGGCTTCTGCAATATTTACCCAGCCAGAAACATCACCAGCCTCTGTGTGTCCCCAGATACCATCTTTACCAGTATCTACTTCTGTATCAATATATAACTTCTCACCATTCGCTATATTACAGCCTCCGGAAACTGTGCCGTACTTTTTTCCAGGTCCTTTATACAGGCAAACGGAACCGTCTTCCTTAGCATTGACTGTAATACTGTAATTCGCATCCTTGCTTCCGTATAAAACAAGCTCTGATGCCACTGCCTCGGCAAGAGTAGCCGGCTTCAGATAATTCTCTTCCAGGAAACCAAACATGCCATGAAGCTGAGCATATACCCATACCTTTCCAGCTTCATCTGTGGTCTCTCCTTCTACATGGATCGCAGTTCCATTAGGAATCAGCTCATCATTCAGCTTCGGGCTGGAAGCATCTGCCTCTGAATACATGTCAACACCGCCATCAGGCGATTCTACAATCATATAGTAATCTGTTTTATAATCAACCTGCTGTGTCTTTCCTGCATCTGCAAAAACTCCCACAGTCATGCAAAAAGTAAGAAGCACAGCCAGCAACATTCCCAGCTTTTTCTTCATATATATCCTCTTTTCCCTCTTGTATACATTTTTCGTTACTGTTTACTGATAACATTCCGCGAGGTATTTTGTGAACGGAATGAGCAGTAACCATTTTTCTGTTTTTCATTGTAACACACCAGGAAAAACTTGCAACCATTTTTCTCATATTTTCCCATTATTTTACAGCAACAGTTACTATTCACCGGTAATGTTCCGCGAGGTGTTTTTATAAACAATTTCACAGAAAAATCGGGAATCCGGGCGTGAAATCATGCGGATGTATGTCCGATAAAGAGCCCCAGACAATAAAAGAGCGAGACAAAAGTCCCGCTCTCTCAGCTTTCCTTCATTGTCCTGGGGGAGTGAAAGAAAGCAGTTAAATTATAAAAAGCTAATTATTTATAAAGAGGTCCATAGTTCTTGCAAGCTCTGAAATCTGCACCTTCTTTATCCATTCCAAATGCATTCC
>UMDT01031886.1_pt1 | contig 26472 bp, 23 predicted proteins | sample 1964561 | NCBI WGS metagenome assembly UMDT01 (sample SAMEA4836001, study PRJEB28245) | human gut metagenome | biome: gut microbiome; material: fecal sample | place: Denmark | collected 2008
TAGGCTAAGAACAAACCACGTGTTTTACACGTGGTTATGATTGTCTATTTGCTTAAAATTATAACCAGTATAATTAAGGCAAATACTATAATAGTTTCGACAATTATAACAAATAAAAGTAAGTATATTATTTCTAATAAAACAACTTCTATCATAGTACCACCTCCTCACTCACAACATAAGTTGTGGATTAAAAGTGGCAAACCACATCTGCTTATTCCCATTTCCTATGTTAAATAGTATAGCATGGGAAATAATAAAAATCAACACTTAAGAACAAGATTTTGTGGTAACTTTTTTGAAGAAATTTATTGCAATTTATAAAAAATATGATATACTTTAATAAATTGGTTGATATTTGTATCAATCGTTATGAGAGCCAAAAAGTTGTAGATAACTACTTCGTTGGCACCATACTTGGAAAACCATATAAGCATTGAAAAATCAATATTTTATAGGGGCTATTTTAAAAAAAGTAAGCATTAGGTAAGCAATAAATTTAATTAAGAAAAATCCAACTATTACATAAGTAGAAATGGCTAAAATACTTGATTTAACAAGAAATGACATATCATATAATATTAAAATTCTAAAAGAAAAAGGCATAATTGAAAGAGTTGGTCTTATAAAAATGAAAGTTGGAAAATAAATATATTAGATAATGGTAGAAAGAAATGTATTACAGAGGTAATTAAATTGAAATATAAAAATATATAGTTTTGTAGAGCGAAAGGATAGAATAATATGGATACTGTTTTTGAAATTTTTTATATTATATTTTGTATATCACTTGTTATATGGATTTGTTATGATATTATAAATGTAATTATTAAGAAAAACACATATAATGCTGTGGAAGCAGAAGTATGGAAACATGAATCTGTACCTAGACAAAGCCATGATGATATGACAACTTATAAAATTAAATTAAAATATATGTATGAGAATAAAGAAAATTTTTACTCAACAAAATGGTCAAGTAATTTTTTACTTCCTAAAGTAGGAACTAAAATAAAGATATACATAAATCCTAATGAAACATCAAAGATTTTTTTTATAGAACCGAAGATGTTTATTTTTTTTATATTGTTTCGATTGGCTTTTATAATACCTTTGATTGAAAAAATATTAGAAAAGGTCAATTGAAAAAGTAAAATTTATTTAAAAAAGTAATACAAAAGAAAGGGGTGAAAAATATGGAAGAAAAGAAAGCTATAAAGATTAGTTTCTCAACTTTTTTCTTAATTATTACAATTATTGCTATAGGAATTATGGGATTTTTTATTTATAAATTAAATTACGATAAAACAAAAGTTACAGCGCAAGTTAATGAATTAAGTAACAGGGTATCATTATTAGAGAGTACTAAAAAAGAGCCAACAATTATTGAAAAAACAAATACTAATGCTGAAATAACAAAAAACAATTCAGATAGTGTAGTGGATAATACTAAAAGTGCTTACTCATATGATAATATAAAAGGATTATATAAATATAACAAAAAATTAAATGCTGATAGTACTGCTCAATATGAATTATGTTTATTAGATAATGGAACATTTAGTTATCATTATATGACTGAATTTGATCATGCATTATGGGGAAACTATATAATAGTTAATGATGAAATAATTCTTAACCAACTTTTTACAACTGAATCAGATGTTGGAATACATGCAATAGAAGAAGGAAAAATAAAATTAAAAATAAACTCAGATGGAACAATAACTGATACAAATGAATTGCTTAATGTTGAAGCAAAATACAAGAAGCTATTTAAAGAAATAAAGTTAGAAAAATCATCCAATAAAGATGATATTGATGTATTGAATAATACTAGCATAAATAAACAAATAAAGTTTACATTATCAATGTTTAGTAATTAATTTTAAAAAATGAAGAAATGGAGCGATAATTGAAGTTATCACTCCATTTTTTAAAAATATAATCCTTGATATAAATTGTTTTCTAACATTAATTTATCAAAACCATTAAGAACCCATTTTTTGTGTAAATTCCACTCTGGTGCAACAAGCAAATCTTTAGGAGCATCACCAGAAATACGATGAATAACAATATCTGGAGAAATATGAGTGATAATATATGTTAAGTTATCTAAATAAAAATCTAGAGAAATTGGTTCATATTTGCCAGAATAATACCAGTCAGCTAAAATAGTATTTTTTACAACATAAGTTGAATGGATTTTTATGCCTTGAATTTTGTGATTATTTAAAAATTTAACAGTATTTTCTATATCTTTTTTTGTTTCGTTTGGTAATCCAACCATAATATGTGCAACAATATCAATATCATATTTATTTAAAATTGAAACTGCATTAGTAAAATCTTTTGAGGTATATCCTCGACAAATTAATTTTCCTGTAATATCATTTGAAGTTTGTAAACCAAGCTCTACACAAACATAATATTTATAAGTGTAACTTTTTAATAATTTGGCAATATCTTCATTAATACAGTCAGGGCGTGTGGCGATTTCTAATCCAACTATTCTAGGGTCAATTAAAGCAGCATCATATTTGGCTTTTAGATTTTCAATTGAATCATATGTATTTGTAAAGTTTTGAAAGTATGCAATGAATTTATTGGCACGGCTAGCTTTATAACTTGAAAAATAGTTGTGGATTTGCGAGGTTATAGAATCAATACTATTTTGTATGTGGTTGCATGGAATGTGTTCCCCTGAACCTCGTTCACTACAAAAAATACATCCTGTTGTTCCAATGGTTCCGTCTCGATTTGGACAGGTGAAATTTCCATCAATACATATTTTTAGTGTTCTTTCACCGAATTTGTTTTTTAAGTAATTGTTTAGGTGTTTATATCTTTCTTTTGAAATTGAAGTACTCATATATTATTTCCTTTCTTGTTGTTACATTATATATAATATAAGTTTGATTGTCAAAGAGAAAATTGAAATTTGATGCTTTTGGGGACGGACTCAAAAAGCATTAATGATAAATATATTAAAATAATAAATGTTATATGACTTAATAATTTTTTCGGTTCAATACACAAACTAAAAATTTCTAAAACAAAATAATGGAATCCTTCAGCTTAGTCCTCACTTCGTTCGACGTGAAGTTCTTCTATCATTTTGTTTAAGAAATTCTAAGATTGTTCCAATCACATTCAAAAATTATTTTACCATATAACATTTATTATTCTTTATATAATTTGAGAAAGTAGTGTTTTTTTGCTCCGACCCCAAAAACACTATTAAAAAATTTCATAAAAAACTTGCAAATAGAATAAAATTGATATATAATGAAAAAAATCCTAGAGATATAATTATATTTCTAGTTGCCTTTCTTTAGAAAAGAGGTAGTATTATGAAAAAATTTTTATCAAATTACAAGTCAACAATAATACTTTTAGCTGCAATAATTGTTGGCGCAATCATTGGAATCATATTTCAAGAAAAAGCAGCAGTTTTAAAACCCTTAGGAGACCTATTTTTAAATCTATTACTGGTCATAATAGTCCCTTTAATCTTTTTAACAATCACAACATCAATAACAAAAATGAAAACACCTAAAAGACTAGGAAAAATCATGGTGACAATAATAGTAACTTTTGTTGTTACTTCTATAATAGCAGTATTTGTAGGTTTTGCAAGTACATATTTTGTGAAATTAGTAAATCCAGAGGATGGAGAAAAAATAAAGCAAACATTAGAGCAAGATGTAGGAACAGATGATGTAACTGAAGAAGCAGATGATGAGCCTACAATAGCAGAGAGAACAGTTAATTTATTGACTGTAAATGATTTTTCAAAATTGCTTTCAAAAGATAATATAATAGCAGTTTTGGTATTTTCAATTTTATTTGGTGTTGCTATAAATATGGCTGGAGAAAAAGGAGAACCAGTAAAAGAATTTGTACAGTCTGCAAATGAAGTAGTTGCAAATATAGTTAAAATTATAATGTATTATGCTCCTATAGGTTTAGGTTGCTATTTTGCAGCTTTTGTAGGAAGTTTTGGAGCTTCTATTGCAGTTGGTTATTTAAAAACTTTTGTTGTATATACAATAGTAGCTATAGCTTTTTATTTTGTAATGTATACAATATATGCATGGATAGCAGGAGGAACAAGGGGAATAAAAGCATTTTGGAAAAATGCAATACCATCAACTTTAACAGCATTGGCAACATGTTCTAGTGCAGCATCAATACCAGTTAATATTGAATGTAGTAAAAAAATGGGAGTCCCAGAAGATATTGCGGAAACTACAATACCTTTAGGAACAAGTTTTCATAAAGATGGTTCAATTATAGGTTCAGTATTTAAAATAATGTTTTTAGTATGTTTATTTGGAACAAGTTTAGCTACAACTGGTGATGTGATGGGTGTATTAGGAATTGCGTTATTAGCAAATCTATTAGTTACAGCTGTTCCAATAGGTGGGGGAACAATTTCTGAAATGTTAATTATAACAATGATGGGATATCCAGTAGCAGCTTTACCAATTTTAACAATGATTGCTACAATAATTGATGCACCAGCAACAGCTCTAAATGTTGTAGGTGATACAGTTTCTTCAATGATGGTTGCAAGAGTAGTTGATGGCAAAGATTGGATGGATAAAACAGCTGAAAAATAGTTATATTTTAGTTGTGTTAATTTTAAAATTTTATTAGAGACAAAAAATAGATTAAAGAAAAAATTAAAAAGGGTAAAAAAATAGTGAGCCTCAAATATTAGATTGAAATGTTTAATATTTGAGGTTCATTTTTAATGTATAATTGTATTTTGTTATATTTTTTGTTAAAAAGTTCTAAAATCCAATAATTTCTTGATAAGCTTCTATAGCAAAATGGTCAGTCATGCCAGAAATGTAGTATAAAATACAATGGCAAAAATCTTTTTCATTATTGGAAGAAAATAAAATAGTGTTTTTATGTGATTTTTTATTACCAAAATCATAATACATATTTACAAAGCCTTTAAAACTATTACCAAGTTTAGGATAAACAAGACAAAGCTTATTTAAACTAGATTGTAAATCATTAGAATAATAAGATTTTAAAACATTATATATTTCATTTAGGACAACTTCAAAATATCTAATAGAAGGTTGAATTTTATCACAAAAATAAATATTTTTGTAATTAAAAGCTTTTAATTTATTTAACAATTTAAGAGATTTATCTGAAAAACATAAGCCATTATCAAAAGAAGAATTCATACATAAATTATAAATTAAGCCATTTATTACATTAGTATTGTTTATATTTTTAAGAGAATCTATACCAAGTAAATTATGAAGTTCATTGGTACAATCATTTAAAATCCCAAGAGTAATGCCATCTTCGATGTCACGACAAACATATGAAATTTTATCTGAAATTTTAACAACACAACCTTCCCAAGTGTAAGGGGCAAACTGATTTGGTTTTGTATAATCTTTTAAATCAATAAACTCGGTTCTAGGTTTAAGAGAGTTTTCGTCAATTTCACCACAATGAGATATAATACCATCTCTAACTCCATAAGTTAGATTCATGTTTTGTTTGCAATTGTCAGAGTCTTCTAATAGTTCAATAAAATCAACAAAGTCTAGGCCATTTTTTTCGTGCCAAAAACTAAATCCTAAATCTCGCATAGAAATAGTGGATAGAATTTTTTCGCCTGCATGTCCAAAAGGACTGTGGCCTAAATCATGTGCAACAGCAATGGCATGTGTTAAATTAGTATTTAATCCTAAATATTGTGCAATTGTATGACTAATAGAATCAACATGTGTTACATGCTCAATTCTTGTGCAAATATGATCATTGTCTGGAGAGAAAAATACTTGGGTTTTGTGCTTTAAACGGCGATATGCTGTAGAATTAATTATACGATTGTAGTCTCGTTCAAAAATGTCTCTTAAATCAGTATCTCTTTGGTATAAAGGTTTAGCACGAGAAATTATATTTTCCCAATTTGGATTATTTGGAGTAGCTGCATATTTTGCAAATTTTTTTGTAGAATTCATAATAATATCATTCCTTTCCAATTTTTTTAGATATATAGTAATAAATTTTTAAAATATTAATCATTAAAAAACAATTGACTTTTAAATCTTATGTAGTATAATTTTTATATCACAATTATACTACATAAAGGATAAAAAATATAGCGAACAAATAAAAAAATAAATGTATATATGAATGGAGGAGAACTCATGGGGAAATTATTTGTGATTGAAGGTACAGATTCTAGTGGAAAACAAACACAATTGAAAAAGCTAAAAGAAAGATTTGACAAGAAAAATATTGAATATAAGAGTGTAAGTTTTCCAAATTATGAGAGTAATAGTTCAGAACTAGTAAAAATATATTTAAGTGGTGAATTGGCAGAAAATCCTAAAGATATAAGTCCATATATAGCTTCAACATTTTATGCTGCAGATAGATATATAACTTTTAAAAGGGAATATGAAGAATATTATAATAAAGGTGGAATTATATTAGCAGACAGATATACTACATCAAGCATGGTACATCAAGCTGGAAAAATAAAAGATGCAGATGAAAGAAAAAGATTTTTAGATTGGTTATGGGATTTTGAATTTAATTTATATAGATTACCTGTTCCCACTCAAGTAATTTTTCTGAATATGCCTACAGAGTATGCAATTGAGTTAATGAAAAATAGAAAAAACAAAATTACACATGAAGAAAAAAAAGATATTCACGAAAGACATCTTGATCATTTAAGAGATGCCTATAATGAAGCTTTAAAGGTATCTAAAAAATATAATTGGTATGAAATTAAATGTGTAAAAGATGGAAAAATTCGTACAATAGATGAAATTCATGAAGAGGTTTTTAGAGAAGTAAAAAAATTTTTATAAAAATAATAGTTAGAAGGGATGTAAGGAAAATGTTTAAATTTGTAAAAGATGATTTTGATGAAAATACAGATGATATTTTAGACTCAATAAATAAAATGATACAAAATGGTAAAAATGAGAAAAACGAAGAAAAAAGCCAAAAAGACGAGAAAAACGATGAAAACTAGAAAAATTTAACAAAACTAAAAAATTAAAGACAAAAATAAATCAAAACAAAATTTGGAATATTTTTGAAAAAATGTTATACTATTAATCGATGGTGCATTATTCTAGTCATGCAATGTTTTACGAGGGTGGGGCTAAAAATCCACTAAAGAGCACATCGTTGAAGTTTCTTGTATTTGCGCGAAATGCCAGTTTTGTGTGAGTATAGGGAGTAAAGAATCTAGGGTATTATGTAACGGCATACATAAGACTCCCTATTTTCGCGGAGGCTTAAATAGAAAAATTTAAGTATAACCTATGGTGAGTGCCAAGACACAAAATACATAGAGTAGCTTGTCTCGAGTGAATGTGAGGGGATTGATTTTTTATGATATTTATATTTTGGCCAAGTGTAAATAATCTGTGTTATGAAACCATATTTGCAAAAAAGACTAGTAAAACAAGTTTGTATGTTAAGGAAAACTTCTAGAATGTTTGCTATCACTAGCATGAAAGTCTAGGGATTAAGGTACAGATTTAAGTGGCGATCTGGTGTCTATTTTTATAATAGATGCATCCCTTAAACGGAAACGGCTAAGACAGTAATGTCAAGCGGGAGGTAGAGAAATTCAACCAGACCTAAACTGTAAAATTTACTTAGACTTTTACCATCAAAAACTATAAAAAAATAAATGTAAATAAAAAACATTAAAAAGGAGCAAAATAAGTAATGGAAAAAAATAAAAAAGAAGAACACTCGGAAAATTCAACATTAAAATGGTTTATTCAAGTATTTACAATGACATTTATATTGTCAATCATATTTTCTTATGTATCAACAAATGGAGTATCAAATCTAAGTTTAATACCAGCATGTTTAATACTAATTTTAGTGATAGCAACAGGTATTTTATTCGATATAATTGGTGTAGCTGTTACTGTAGCAAATGAAGAGGAATTTCATGCAAAAGCTACAAAAAAAGTCAAAGGTTCAAAAAATTCAATAAAGTTAATAAAAAATGCATCAAAAGTTGCCAATATATGTGCAGATGTTATTGGTGATATTTGTGGTGTCTTAAGTGGGGCAATAAGTGCATTAATAGCAGTTAAAGTAACAAATCAATTTGGTTGGAATTTTAATTTGCAGTTTTTGTTGAGTGCATTGGTGTCAGCTATAACAGTTGGTGGAAAGGCAATTGGTAAAGAAGTTGCAAATAAGGAGTCAACTCGAATAGTATATGCAGTTGGTGTTTTTGGGGACGGACTCAAAAAACACCATCGAAAAAAATGATAATTTTGTGGGGTTGCGATGATTTGGGGACGGAACAAAAATCATCGCAGCCCCTAAAATCATCAAAAAAATAATTAGGAGGATTTGAATATGAAGGCACTTATAACAGGAGCTTCTTCAGGAATAGGGAGAGATATAGCTAGAGTTTTAGATAAAAAAGGATATGAATTAGTTCTAGTGGCAAGAGATGACGAAAAACTAAAAGAAATTGCTAAAGAACTAAAGAAAGCGGAAATTATATCAACAGATTTATCAATTGAAGAAAATTGTAAAAAAATTTATGAACAAGTACCAGATATAGATTTACTGGTGAATAATGCAGGATTTGGCGATTGTGGTAATTTTACAAAAACAAGTTTAGAAAAAGAAATAAAAATGATACAGACAAATGTGATTGCATATCATATTTTGACGAAATTATATTTGATTGATTTTAAAAACAAAAATAGTGGTAGAATTTTAAATGTTGCATCTATTGCTGGTTTTATGCCAGGTCCACTTATGAGTACTTATTATGCAACAAAATCATATGTTGTAAGACTAAGTGAAAGTATAAGAGAAGAATTGAAACAAGAAAAATCAAATGTAAAGATTTCAATACTTTGTCCAGGTCCAGTAGATACAAATTTTAATAAAGTGGCAAATGTTAAATTTCATCTAAGAGAAGCAAACAGTATGAAAGTAGCAGAATATGCAATAAAAAAATTAGAAAAAAATAAGTTTTATATTGTACCTGGAATTGATATAAAATTGGCTAGATTTTTTTCAAAAATAACACCTAATAATTTAATTTCTAAAATAACTTATAGAATTCAAAAAAGAAAACTTCATACATGAACAAAATTAAGAAAAAGTCTTGACAGATACAAACAAAAGTTCTATAATAACAACAGGTGATAATAATGGAAAGGCAAATTTTACATGTTGATGTAAATAATGCGTTTTTAAGCTGGACGGCTGTTGAAATGCTGAAAAATGGAAGTCAAATTGATATAAGGGAAATACCATCAATTATTGGTGGAGATGAAAGTAAACGTTCTGGAATAGTATTAGCTAAAAGTCCTAAAGCAAAAGAATTTGGAATAAAAACTGCAGAAACAATATACCAAGCTAGAATGAAATGTCCAAGTGTAAAAATATATAAATCAGATTTTAAAGTGTATCAAAAATATTCTAATATGTTATATAAATTATTACAAGAATATACAGATAAAATAGAAAGATTTAGTATTGATGAGTGTTTTTTAGATATGACAAATTATTTAATGAAAAGAACATTAATAGAGGTAGCACAGGAAATACATGTTAGAGTGAAAAATGAATTAGGATTTACAGTAAATATAGGAGTTGCAAATAATAAATTACTTGCAAAAATGGCCTCAGATTTTACAAAACCAGATAAGATACATACATTATATGCAAATGAAATAAGACAAAAAATGTGGCATTTACCAGTATCAGAGTTATTTATGTTAGGAAGAAGAACTGTTCCCAAATTGCAAAACATGCAGATAAGAACAATAGGTGATTTAGCAAATACTAATAAAGAATTGTTAACGAAAAAGTTTGGAAAACATGGCTTACAAATGTGGGAGTATGCAAATGGAATAGATAATAGTGAAGTAAAATATTTGCAGGAAAAACCAAAAGGAATAGGTAATTCTATTACATTACCAGAAAATATTTCGGAAATAGAAAAATTAGAAGAAATATTATTATCATTATCAGAACAAGTAACTTATAGGTTAAGAAAATATAAAATGAAAGCAAAAGTTGTAAATGTACAATTAAGAACAAAGGATTTTGTAGATTCAAGTCACCAAGAGAAATTAGAATATCCAACAGCAAGCACAAAAGAAATTTATAAAAAAGCCAAAAAATTGTTAATTAATATGTATAAACCATATACACCAATTAGGCTTGTAGGATTAAGAGTAGATGGATTAGAAGAAAATGAAATGCAACAAACAACATTATTTGAGCCTAAAGAGGATAAAAAACAGGAAAAATTAGATAAAGTAATAGATGAATTTAAAAATAAATATGGATATAATTTTATTACAAGAGCAGGGAGAATGGAAGTGAAAAATTTGAAATTTAAAGGTGAAGAATAATAAGATAGGAATAATTTAAATAAAATATAAGTAATATTAAAATAAGAAAATAAAATATAAGTAACATTTTAAGATGTATGAAGTTAAATAGGATATATATTATGTCGAATTACCATAAAATCTGTCAATGAAAAAAGGAAAAAAATTCCAAAAAGTACTTGAAAAATTTTTTAAATAGGTTTATTATAAAAAAAACATTGAGATTATATGAAAAGATATAGAAAATGAGGGGGAATTCGAATGAAAACATTTTTTGGAGGTAAGTTTATTGCTAAATCGAAATTGGAGAAAGAAGGGATATTTTATCCAATAAAATTAGAGTACTACAAAAGTATTGAAAAAGATGAAAACAGACCAAATAACAATTATGTGAAGTTTGGAATAAGTGTAGTAAAAACAGAATATATCCCAGATAACATAAAAATTGTGTCAAGAGAGGTAAAAGACATAAGTACAGATGAAAGCAAAATAGAAAATTTATTGGCAATACTTAAAGAAAAAGAAGTTACTCCAGTTGCGGTTGAAGAAATAATAAAAGATTTACAACCAGAATATCTTAGCTAAAAATATTTAAATCAGTTACAGTAAAATGTTTACAAAACATAAAACTGTAACTAATTTTTACTTAAAATGAAAAAAAAACTTGCAAAATCCCTGAATATAGTCTAAAATACTGTAAGAGTAAAATAAGAAAGCATGGCTAAAAAATAATATTTAAGTAGTAAGGAAAAATTATATAGTGGTTTTAAATTAAAAATTAATTAGTAAATATTATTTTTTGACCAGATTTCTGCCTTTAGAAAGGAATGAATAAAGATGGCAGATAAATTAATAATAGTTGAATCTCCAGCAAAAGCAAATACAATAAAAAAATTCTTAGGAGGAAGTACAAAAGTAGTTGCTTCAATGGGACATATTAGAGATTTACCAAAATCAAAAATGGGAATAGATATAGAACATGACTTTGAACCACAATATATAAATATAAGGGGAAAAGGTGATTTAATAAAAACACTGAAAAAAGATGCAAAACAGGCTAAAACAGTATATTTAGCAACTGACCCTGACCGTGAGGGAGAAGCAATAGCTTGGCATTTGGCAACAATATTAAATGATGATGCAAAAAAGATTACAAGAGTAACATTTAATGAAATTACAAAAACAGCAGTACAAAAGGCTATAAAAGAGCCAAGGGATATAGATATAAATTTAGTTGATGCGCAACAAGCAAGAAGGGTATTAGATAGAATTGTTGGATATAAAATAAGTCCTGTTTTATGGAAAAAGGTAAAAAGAGGGCTTTCAGCAGGTAGAGTACAATCAGTAGCAGTAAAATTAATAGTTGATAGAGAAGAAGAAATAGAAAAATTTATACCAGAAGAATATTGGAATATATATGCAGATTTAAAAGATGAAAAAAGCAAAAAAATATTCCAGGCAAGATTTTTTGGGAAAAACGGTAAAAAACAAGAAATTCATTCACAAGATGAAACAAATGAAATATTAGAAAATATTAAGAATGCAAAATATATTGTAACAGAAGTAAAAAAAGGTGAGAGGAGGAGAACACCTGCACCACCTTTTACTACAAGTACAATGCAACAAGAAGCATCAAGGAAATTAGGATTCACTTTAAAGAAAACAATGTCTGTAGCTCAAGGATTATATGAGGGTGTAAAAATTTCTGGAAAAGGAACAATCGGATTAATAACATATATGAGAACAGATTCTACAAGAATTTCAGAAGAGGCAAGAGCGGCTGCAAAAGAGCAAATAGTGGCTAAATATGGAGAAAAATATTATGAAAACCGTTACTATAAAACAGGAAAAGATGCTCAAGATGCACATGAAGGTATAAGACCAACATATATAAATATTGATCCAGATAGCATAAAAAGTGAATTAACACCAGATCAATATAAATTATATAGATTAATATATAATCGTTTTATGGCAAGCCAAATGAAACCAGCAATTTATGATACAATGGCAGTTAATATAAAGGCAAATGAATATGATTTTAAGGCTAATGGACAAAATTTAAGATTTAAAGGTTTTATGACTTTGTATGTAGAAGGAACAGATGGAAAAGAAGAACAAGAAGAAGATATGTTACCAGAGTTGATAGAAAATCAAGAAGTTAAACTAGAAAAAATTAATCCAAAACAAAGTTTTACAGAGCCACCAGCAAGGTATACAGAAGCAAGTTTAGTAAAAGCTTTGGAGGAAAAAGGAATAGGTAGACCTAGTACATATTCTCCTACAATTACAACAATATTAGAAAGAAGATATATAGAAAAGTTGCAAAAACAGTTGCATCCAACAGAATTAGGTAGAATAGTAAATAAATTGTTGATTGAAAATTTTTCGGATGTTATAAATGTAGAATTCACAGCTAGAATAGAAAATGAATTTGATGAAATAGCAGAAGGAAAAGAAGAATGGAAAAAAATGATACGTGAATTCTATGGCCCATTTGAAGAAGAAGTAGAAAAAGTAGAAAAAGAATTGGAACATGTAAAGTTAGTTGATGAAGTATCTGATGTACAGTGTGAAAAATGTGGAAGAATGATGGTATACAAATATGGAAGATATGGAAAATTTTTAGCATGTCCAGGATTTCCAGAGTGTAGAAATATAAAACCAATAGTAGAAACAATTGATGTACCTTGTCCAAAATGTGGGGCAAAAGTACAAGTACGTAAAACAAAGAGAAGAAAAAATTATTATATATGTGAAAACAACCCAAAATCATGTGATTATATTTCATGGAATAAACCAAAAGTTGGTGAAAAATGGAATCCAGAAGATGCAGCAGATATAAATACAAAAACAGAAAAAGCAAAAAAGAGTACTAAGAAAGTTACTAAAACAACAAGAAAAACTGCAAAAAATAAGACAGCTAAGTCTGCTAAAACTTCTAAAAGTAAAAAGTAAAATGGCATAATAATTTTTATTTTGAATATACTTAAATAGAGATTGCTAATATAGAATTGATAAAGGATATTTAATTTAGCGAATTGTTAGCAAAAAAATTTATATATGCCTTGACAATATGTGAAAAATTTGTTATTATAATAGACGTATTGAAAAGAGGTATATATGCGGGAATAGCTCAGTTGATAGAGCGCTGCCTTGCCAAGGCAGAGGTCGCGGGTTTGAGCCCCGTTTCCCGCTCCATATATATTAAATTATGGCGATATAGCCAAGCGGTAAGGCACGAGTCTGCAAAACTCTGATCCCCGGTTCGATTCCGGGTGTCGCCTCCAAAAAACTATCCCTATTTGATAGAATTTGAGAATATCTAACAATATCTCAATTTTATTAAATAGGGAATTTTTATTATTGAACTTCTTTAAAAAATACATATTCATTACCAGAAGTATTATTTCTAGTTTGATATAAATATCCATTGTAGATATCTTTATTTTGAGTATTTAAATCAACATTAATGTTAGAATGATAAACAAAAGAATCATCATCGTAATTTTTAATATGAATATCAAAAGCTAAATTATAGCTAATTTGAGACAAATCAACATTTGCCTGTTGAAGAAGTTTACCATTCAAAATAACTGAATTCACATTATCATGAATAGAGTAGTTTTTTACAATTCCAGAATTTACATATCCTAAAGAAATAGGGTTAGAGCAATCGGTGTAAAAAGTAGGAGTAGAGTAATCTGAAGATTCATTTTGTTCATTTGTATTAATGATGTTAAAATCGATACGTGAATTGTCAGCTGAAGCTATATTATCAAATTTACCAAAGTTATTTAAATTTTTGTAGTTTAATACTTGTGTACCTAAATCACTATTTGGAGTAATTTTTATGTTATCAATCCATAATTCTTTAACTGTGTTTTGAGTTGTTAAATCAGAAATTGAAGATGTATTATCAATGTAAATTGCAATATCAGTGTATTGGCAAATATTCAAATCTTCTAAAGAATTATCTGAACGGTTATTTATAGCATTTGCACTGTTGTAAATTAATATTTTATTTACCTTAAAAATAGAAAGTTGGTTTTGGTCAGATATTTTTAAAGATTGATTTACAAATTCATTTCTTGAGTAGCTTGCATAAAAAATATATGAATAAGCTAAAATACAAATTATTAATAATATTATTAATAGCAATAATATAAGTTTTGGGTGTTTTGTTTTAAATTTAAAATTCATTTGTGTATACCTCCTATTTTTAAAAATCTAGGAAATATGGAGTGTTTCCTAGATTTTTGATATTCTAGGAAAGTTCTCCGAACTTCCTAGAATATCAAAATAACCATGCACAGAAATTTGCTTTGCAAATTTCGCGCGCGAACAAATACACGGACTTTAAAATGTTTTAGTAAGTGCCAATGTTATTAATGTCCGCTTTTGTTCTTTCTTATTTTTCTAAACGTTTATATAACATTTCCATATAACTATATACTTTTTCATGCCAGTTTTCGTCACTTGCATAACGTATATTAACATTTGCTATAGTTGGGCCATTATAGTATGTAGCTAACGCTTTTTCGTTATCGTAAATTCTTGTACCAACTGGATTTATATAGTATTTTACCATAACTTTTGCAACTAATTCTATTCCATCTTTGTAATCTGTAAATTCAAAAGATGATTCGTATGGAGTAGCATCATATGAGCCATATCCAAATAAGTTCTTTTTATCGTTAGCAATTTGAGATGTTCCCCAAGCACTTTCGTGAATACCTAAAGATGCTAGGAATATACCATTTATTTTGTATTTTGTATCAATATTGTAAAATGTTTCATAATTGTCCTCAAAGATTTTATTTTTATCATTTGGTAGGCCAGTGAATATTTTTTTGTAATCTGATAGTGTTAGTCCAGATGATTGATTTAAAGGCATATCTTTATCTAATTTTACTACTATTTTTGTAATACGATTTTTTTCTGGCATAGTAGGTGTTACTGCAGCTGATGTTAAATTTTTTGTAGGTAGATATCCTTCAATTCCGTCATAAGAAACTTTACACCAATCTTCACTTGGTAAATCTAATAGAGTAACATCATAATAAGTTTTTATTTCTGCAAGTTCTTTTGATGTGTCTGACATTTCTTCACGTAATGTGGTATCTTTTGTTAAATATAAAGTGTCTTTTATGTGTGCTTTGATTTTTGCTAAAAATTCAGATGTTCCAACATCAACTATTTGTGGAATGAAATCTTCAGTTTTTTCTTCTTGTAAAATAGTCTCATTAGTCAATTCTCCGTTATCATAAGAACGTACAAGTGTTACATTCTTTTTTCCATTTGTACCATTTTGTAAAACTACTTCTTCTCCTTTGGGTAATAAGTTTCTTTCTGTATATAAAGTTTCAAAAGGAATGTCACGTTCTTCTACAACTTGTTCTTTTACTGTTTCTAGTGCGGCATTTGAAGTTATGATATTATGTGCATTTAGTCTGTGTCTATTAATTTCTATAGAAACACTGGATTTTCCTACTTCAGATAATGGTGAGTACAATTCTATTGAAGGGTCTTTTGCTGATATAGAATTTGAGCCTAGCAAAGCCATAACTACTGCTATTAGCAAAAGGACAAATACAAATGTGATTCTTAATGTCTTGCTATGAGGAGTGCTTGTACTTTTTATTTTCTTGATATTTTTATTGCTATTTGAGTGAGTATTGGAATATGTAGTTTTAGCTGCTTTTTTTGCATTTTGATGTTCATATTGTAGACGTGTTTGTTGTAGTTCTCTGAATACATCTGTTAATTGACGATTATCTGTATCAAAATAACCATTTTTGTTTGGCATAACTTTATTTCTTCCTTTCTATATTTTTTGTGATTTATTGCTTCAAAAATCTTCATATTTCTACAATACATATTATATAATAATAATAATAACTTGTCTATATTTTTTTAGAAAAAATCACTTGCAAATTTTGTAAAATAGTATATAATATAAAGGAAAAATGTGATTTGAGGGGGTGAAAAAATGAATAGTGGTAAATTGGAAAGGTTGCAAGAAAATATAAAGTACAAATTTAATAATATAGAATTGTTAAAAACTGCATTAACTCATACATCATATGCATATGACCATGAAATACAAAGTAATGAAAAATTGGAGTTTTTGGGTGATAGTATTTTAGAATTTGTATCTAGTCAGTATATTTACAAAAATTATCCTAAACTAAAGGAAGGAGAAATGACTAAAGTCAGAGCAACAGTTGTATGTGAATCAAGTTTGTATAAGGTAGCAGGGCTACATGATTTTAGTGATTTCTTATACATAGGAAAATCTGAACAACATTCAAAAGGAAATAAAAAACCTGCAATATTGGCTGATAGTGTGGAGGCAGTAATAGCAGCAATGTATTTAGATGGAGGTTTGGAGCCAGCTTCAAAATTTATTATAGAAAATTTAAAAGATGAAATCGCGGTTGCAACACAACATGTAGGAGAAAAAGATTACAAAACTATGTTGCAAGAAAAATTGCAAGAACATGGAAAAGTAAAAATTGTGTATAGAATCGTAAAAGAAACAGGTCCAGATCATGATAAGAGTTTTGAAGCAGAAGTGGAATTGAATGGTAAAGAACTTGCAAGAGGAAAAGGAAAAAGCAAAAAATTGGCTGAAATGGGAGCTGCTAAAAAAGCATTAGAACAGTTAAAATAAATAGAAAATTCAAGGAGGTGTCTATGAAAAAGAAATATGTTATTCCAGTATTTGTACCACATTTAGGTTGTCCAAATGATTGCGTATTTTGCAACCAAAAATCAATTAGTGGTCAAAAAAAGAATATAACGAAAGAAGATGCCAAAAAAATTATTGATGAATTTTTAGAAGAAATAAAAGATAGAGATGGAGAAAAAGAAATAGCGTTTTTTGGAGGAAGTTTTACAGCAATAGAGGAGAGCAAACAAGAAGAATTGTTACAACTTGCTTATGAATATGTAAAGCAAGGAAAAGTTGGAAGTATAAGAATTTCAACAAGGCCAGATTATATCAATAAAGAGATTCTAAAAAGGTTAAAAAAATATAAAGTAAAAACAATAGAATTGGGAGTGCAATCATCAAATGATTATGTGCTACAAAAAGCAGGTAGAGGGCATACTTTTGAAGATGTAAAAAAAGCTTCAAAATTAATTAGGAAAAAAGGTTTTGTGTTGGGACATCAGATGATGATAGGTTTGCCAGAAAGTACTAGACAGGATGAAATAAATACTGCAAAAGACTTAATAAGACTAAAACCTAAAATGGTTCGAATTTATCCAGTTTTAGTTTTAAAAGGAACAAAACTTGAAAAGGATTATCAAGATGAAAAGTATAAGGCTTTGACAGTTGTTCAAGCTGTGGAAATCTGCAAAGAATTAGTGAGAATGTTTGATGATAAAAATATTGATATTATAAGAGTGGGTTTGCAAAATACAGATGAAATATCAGATCCAAAAAGTAAAGAGAGCCAAGTTATAGCAGGTCCATATCATCCAGCCTTTAGACAACTAGTTGAGTCTGCTATGTGGTATGATGCTATTGTTAGTAAAATTAAGAAATTGAATACTAAAGTTAAGGAAGTTGAAATTACTGTAAATCCTATTGATGTTAATAGTGTGATTGGTCATAAAAAAGAGAATGTTAAAAAATTGAAAGATATATATGATGTTGATTTATTTGTTAAACAAGATAAAAAAATAAAACAAGGAAAATCTAAAATTGAGATTATAAAATTATATAAAGACTTTTTAGAGGAACAGTGATGTTTTTGGGGACGGACTCAAAAAACATCACTCTTACATACTATTTAAAAATAATAAATGTTATATGGGTTAATAATTTTTTCGGTTCAATACGCAAACTAAAAATTTCTAAAATAAAATAATGTAATCCTTCAGCTTAGTCCTCACTTCGTTCGACGTGAAGCTCTTCCATTATTTTATTTAAGAAATTTTAAGATTGTTCCAATCACATTCAAAAATTATTTTACCATATAACATTTATTATTTTTTATGTAACTTGAAAAAGTAGTGTTTTTTTGCTCCGTCCCCAAAAACATCAGCTCTTTAGTATAAAATTACCAAAAAAGGAAATAATAAAAATGGTGATTTTATGAAAAAAGAGGAAAAAATAAAAATTAAAGAATTAATTAAAGAGGGGTTAGGAACATTATTAGGAGCAGTAATAATGGCGATTGGAACCGCTCTGTTTTTATTACCAAATCAACTATCATCAGGAGGATTTGCTGGAATAGCAACAATATTGTACTATTTGCTAAATATACCAATGGGAACAACAGTACTTGCATGTAATATACCAATATTTTTACTAGCAGGGCACAGACTAGGAAAAGGATTTTTTGTAAAATCATTATTAGGAACAGTAAGCTTTTCAATTTTTATAGATTTATTTGATAAATTAACACCATTAACGACAGATAGATTTTTGGCGTGCATATATGGGGGTATCATAATAGGGCTAGGAACAGCAGTTATATTAAAAAGCAACAGTTCAACTGGTGGCTCAGATTTAATAAGTTTTATAGCGAGAAGTTATAGGCCTAATTTAAGAATGAGTAATATAATTATTATAATAGATACTGTTATAGTGGCATTAAATGTGATATTTTTTAAAGAAATAGAAATAGGTTTATATTCAGCTATAAGTATATATTTAATGGGGAAAATTATAGATATTGTTTTTGAAGGTATATATTTTACAAAATTATTGATTATAATTTCAAACCGAAATGAGCAAATAGCAGAGGAGATAGGGAACAAAATAAAAAGAGGAACTACTGGTCTTTTTGGAAAAGGAATGTATACAGGGGAGAATAAACTTATACTAATTTGTGCAGCTTCTAGAGGAGATGTGGCTAGAGTTAAAGATATTGCTATGAGCATAGATAATAATAGTTTTATTGTTATTACTAATGCAAGAGAAGTATTTGGTAAAGGATTCAAAGAATAAAAACGAAAATTTGTTCTATAAATATTGATTTGTGATAATTTATATGTTATACTAAAAATGTTAAAAAAATAAAAAGGAATGAGATAAAAGATGCAAGTACAAAAATATATATTAAAAGAACCAGAATGTTTTAATTTAAAAGATATATTTACATGTGGTCAATGTTTTAGATGGAAAGAAAATGAAGAGAAGGGATACACAGGAGTAGTTGGAGAAAATGTAATAAAAATAAAACAAGATGGAAGAAATTATATTTTAGAATCAAAAGGAAAAGATGATTTGGAGAAATTAGCAATAGAATATTTTGATTTAAAAAGAGATTATAAAGAAATCCAAAACACATTATCTAAGATAGATGAAAATATGGAAAAAAGTATAAAATATGGTCAAGGAATACGAATATTAAATCAAAATTTATGGGAAACAATAATATCATTTATAATATCAGCAAACAACAATATACCAAGAATTCAAAAAATAATCCAAAGACTATCAGAAAATTTTGGAAAAGAGATAATATTTGAAAATGAAAAATATTATACATTTCCTACACCAGAAGAATTAAAAGATGTAAGTGTAGAAAAATATAGAGAATTAGGCTTAGGATTTAGAGATATCAGACTATATGAAACAACACATGCAATACTAGATGGAAAAGTTGATTTAAAAAAATTAGAACAAAATCCAAATACACAAGAAGTAAGAGAAGAACTTTTGAGTTTATCTGGAGTAGGGCCAAAAGTAGCAGACTGCATTTTATTATTTTCAACATTAAAGAGATTTGAAGTATTTCCAATAGATGTATGGGTTAATAGGGTAATGAATGAATTATACATACATGGAGACGAAAATAAAGTAAATAAAAAGCAGATAGAAAAGGTAGCACACGAGAAATTCGGTGATTTAGCAGGTTTGGCACAACAATATCTATTTTATTGGAGAAGAGAGTTACAAGAATAAAAAACAGATGTTAATACTATAAAAACTTTTTGTGTTTGCACATAAGATTGCAATTAAACTAAAAAAGAAATTTCAAAAACAAGACCAATATAAAAAGGAGAAAAAAAGTGGGACTAAGAATAATATATGGAAGAGCAGGAAGCGGAAAAAGTGAATACTGTTATCAAGAAATAGCTAAAGAAATAGAAAAAAATGAAAAAATATTTTTAATAACACCAGAGCAATTTTCATTTACAGCTGAAAAAAAATTAATGGAAGCAGTAAAAACAGAAGCGGTATTACAAGCAGAAGTAATACATTTAAGCAGATTAGCAAAAAGAGTTATAAAAGAAATAGGAATAAAAGATGATAGAATGACAAAATGTGGAAAAGCAATGTTGATTAGTCACATATTAACAACACAAAAAAAAGAATTAAAATATTTATCAAAATCAGAAGAGAACATAGATTTAGCAATATCAAGTATCACTGAACTAAAAAAACATGGAGTAACAGTAGAAAGACTTAAAGAACAAATAGAAAAAACAGAAAATATTTATCTAAAAACAAAATTGCAAGATATAAGCATAATATATGAGCAATATGATGAACAAATAAAACAATCATATATAGATGAAGCAGATGAATTAACAATACTTGCACAAAATATAGAAAAAATAGAATGGCTAAAAAACAGTATTATATATATAGATGAATTTGCAGGATTTACATATTCAGAATACCACGTTATAAAAGAATTAATAAAATATGCCAAACAAGTAAATATAACAATAACAGTAGATGATTTAGGTCAAACATTAAATCCAGATACAGATATTTTTTATGCAAATAAAATAACTGTAAAAAAACTACAAGAAATAGTAGAACAAAATGAGTTAAAACAAGAAAAGCCAATAAAACTAACAGAAATAAAAAGGTTCAAAACACCTGAACTAAAGTACATAGAAGGACATTTGTTTAAAACACAATCCACAAAATATGAACAAAAGGTGGAAAATTTATCAATGTTTTTAGCTAAAAATCAATATACAGAAATAGAATATATAGCAAAAGAAATCACAAAACTAGTAAAAGAAAAAAATAAAAGATATAATGACATAGCAATAATAACAAAAAATATACAAAACTACTCAAACTTAGCAAAAGTAATATTTGAAAAATATGATATACCAATATTTATAGATGAAAAAAGAGAATTAAGCCAAAATATAATAATACAATATGTATTATCAATATTTGAAATATTACAAAAAAATTATAGTAAAGAAAGTGTATTTCAATACGCAAAAATGGGATTTTTAGATATTGAACAAGGGGATATTTTTAAACTAGAAAACTATTGTACTAAATGGGGAATAAAACAAAATAAATTCAAAAAAGATTTTGTATATGAACTAGAAGATAATAAACAAGAAGTAGAATATTATAATGAATTAAGAAAAAGAATAATAGAACCAATAGAAAAATTAAGACAAAAAATCAGAAAAGAAAAAACAGCAAAAGCAGTAACATTAGCAATATATGAATTTTTAGAAGAACAAAAAATAGAAGAAAAAATATCTTTAAAAATGCAAGAGTTAAAACAAAAAAATAGAGAAGACTTAGTACAAGAATACAAAGAAAGCTACGAAATTTTAATAAATGTGTTAGATGAAATAGTAAAAATATTTAAAGATGAAAATATAACAATAAATCAATATTCTAATATATTAAAACAAGGATTAAAAGCTAGCAGTCTAGGAAAAATACCAGGAACACAAGACCAAGTAATAATGGGAGATGTAGATAGATCACGAAGTCACAAAGTAGATACAATTTTTATTATAGGCTTAAATGATGGAGTATATCCAAGCATAAATAAAAGTGAAGGATTTTTAGGAGATGAAGACAGAGAATATCTAAAAGAACAAGGAATAGAATTAGCAAAAGGAACTCTAGAAAATCTATATGATGATAATTTTAATATATATAAAGCATTTACAACAGCAGAAAGAGAACTACATTTATCATATAGCTCAGCAGATACAGAAGGAGGAGCATTAAGGCCATCAATTTATATAACAAAGATAAAGAAAATGTTTCCAAATTTAAAAGAAACAAGTGATGTAATAACACAAAAATATGAAATTACAAATCAAAAAGCAACATATGAAGCACTAATAGAAAAATTAGCTAAAATACAGGAAAAAGAGCTAGAACCAGAATGGGAAGAAACATATAGATATTTCGAAAATGAAGCAAGCTGGAAAAACAAACTAGAAAAAGACTTACAAGGATTAAGTTACACCAATATACCACAAAATATAGAAACAACAACAATAGAAAAATTATATGGAAATGTATTGAAAACAAGTGTATCAAAATTAGAAACATATAAAAAATGTCCATTTTCATATTTCCTAAAATATGGATTAAATCTTAAACAAAAAGAAGAACTAAAAATTCAAAATTTTGATACAGGGTCATTTATGCATGAAATAATAGATTTATTTTTCAATCAAGTTAAAGAAGAAAATATACAATTAACAGAATTACTAGGAGAAGAGGAAAAAATAAGAAAAATTGTTAATCAGATAGTAGAAACAAAATTAGATTACGGAAAATATAGATTTACAGCAACAGTAAAATACAAAATTTTAATACAAAGACTAGAAAGAATGGTAACAAAGGCATTAAAATATATTGTAGAAAGTTTAGTATATAGTGATTTTAATGTAGAAGGAACAGAAGTAGAATTTGATAATGGAAAAGAATATAAGCCAATAGAAATAACATTAGAAAATGGTAAAAGAATAGAAATTAGAGGTAAAATAGACAGAGTAGATATTGCAAGAACATCAGACGGAAATTATTTAAGAATAATAGATTATAAATCTTCTGCAAGAAATGTTGACTTAAATGAAGTATATGCAGGAATATCAATTCAATTATTAACATATTTAGATGCAATATGTGAAGAAAAAGACTTGATGCCAGCAGGAATTTTGTATTTTAACTTAATAGAGAAAAATGTAAATCCAAAAGTAAAAACAGAAGAAGCAATAGAAGAAGAAATAAGAAAACAATTCAAAATGAAAGGCCTAATACTAGCTGATATTGAAGTAATGAAAATGCAAGACAATAATCTAAAAGAAGGAACAACATCAAAAATAATTCCAGCAGGAATAAGTGGAAAAGGAGCAATTAACAAAAGAGACACAAATGGAGTTGAACAAGAAGAATTTGAGGTATTACAAAAATATATAGGAAAAATAATAAAAGAAATAGGAAAAGAAATACTACAAGGAAAGATTGACTTAAAACCAACAAATTATAAAGGAAAAACACCATGCAGATATTGCGAATATCATGCAATTTGTGGATTTGATGCTAGAAACAATAAAAACAAATATGAATATATTGAAAATCTAAGTAAAGATGATATAATAAGAAAAATGAGATAAAGAGGTGCAAAAGTGGATTTATCAAATGAAAATGTGGTGCATATAAAAGATGGAGAAGTAGAGTACATACAATTCAAAAGATTACTAGAATATAGTGATGTTATTACACATGCGTTTTCTGTTGGGAAAGATGTAAATTTTAAAGGAATGAAAATCGTAGATGGACAAATTGTGAAGTGCAACACAGAGAAAATGTTATGTGATTATAGAAAATTATGTACAAGTTTAAATTTAGAAAAAAATGATATAGTAAGACCAATACAAACACATTCAACTAATGTAAAAATAGTAGAAGAAAAAGTATTAGAAGAGGAGCCAGATATTTATGTAGAAAAATATTTGGAAACAGATGGATTAATAATTAGAAGAAAAGATACAATATTGGGAACTACAAGTGCAGATTGTATTTTGTTGATGTTTTTTGATCCAGTAACAAAAACTATAGCAAATATCCACTCAGGCTGGAAAGGTACATATGGACAAATAGCAAGCAAAACTGTTAAAAAAATGAAAACAGAGCTACACGTAAATCCAGAAAATCTAATTTGTTGTATGTGTCCGAGTATTAGAAAATGTCATTTTGAAGTTAGAAAAGATGTAAAAGATTTGTTTGAAGAAAAATTTAAAGATATAGTAGATATAAGTAAAATAATAGAAAAGCAACCATGTGAAAAAGGTACAGATGAAAAATGGAATATAGACACAATAGAATTAAATAAAATGTTGTTAGTACAAGATGGATTAAAACCAGAAAATATTATCGATAGCAAAATTTGTACTGTTTGCAATTCAGATAAATTGCATTCATACAGAGTAGAAAAAGAGAATTTTGGATTAGAAACAGCAATAATTGCTTTAAGATAATAAAAATAGTGTAATTATAGTAGCATTTTTAGAGAAATTTAATGTTCATATATTTGTATATTGCTTAAAAGTAGAAAGGAATGAATTTTTGAATGTATCAAACATGGGAAGAATTAGAGAACTCAATAAAAAATTGTCAAAAGTGTAAATTGTGTAGAACTAGACAAAATATTGTATTTGGTGTAGGAAATAAAAATGCAAGTATAATGTTTATAGGTGAAGGCCCTGGTGCAGATGAAGATAGACTGGGAGAACCATTTGTAGGAAGGGCTGGAAAGTTGATGAATATGGCTTTTAAGATGGTTGGAATAGATAGAAATGATGTGTATATTGCAAATATAGTAAAATGTAGGCCTCCACAAAATAGAAATCCAGAAGATGATGAAGCTACTGCATGTTTAGATTATTTGCGTAATCAGGTAATATTGGTTAAGCCTAAAATAATAGTGCTTTTGGGCAGTGTAGCACTAAAAAATATCTTAGGAAAAGAACATGGAATTACTGCTTCAAGAGGAAATTGGATTGAAAAAAAAGGCATCTTATATATGCCTACATGGCATCCAGCAGCATTGCTACGTGATGAAAATAAAAAGATTGATTTTATTAAAGATTTAATGTTAGTGACGGATAAAATGAAGGATATATCTGAATAAAAACAAAAAAAGCTCTAATTATCAAAGTTTTTTAAATGATTAGGGCTTGTTTATGTTTTATATGTTGCATAAAGTTTTAGAATCTTTTAAATTTAAAATTTGAAAAAATCTATCTTCTTTATATTTGGAATTACTAGAATCTATAAAACTAATTGTACCAGGAATTCTAGAGTTATTTATTAAATTTTTGCTTTCAAGTATATCTTTTAAATGTTTAGCTAAACTAGCAGCACCATTAAAAAATTTAACATCTCCTAATACAGCTTTAATTTCATTTGTTATTAAAGGATAATGAGTACAACCTAATACGACATTATCAACTTTTCCGATATATTTTGATAAGTTTTTTTTCAAATATAATTCAATTTTTTCTTGATTTCCTTCTTCAATAATATTAGCCAAACCAGAACAAGCTAACAAATATGTCTTATGATTATTATACTTATCATATAATTTATGAAATTTTTCACTTCCAATAGTTGCTTTTGTTGCCATTACAAGTGATGTTTCATTATATGCGAAGTCGTGTACCATCTTATATGCAGGTTCTATTGCTATTATTGGGATTTCAGGATATTTTTTTCTTAAGAATTTTGCAGACTTTGCACTTGCAGTATTACAAGCAATTACTATTGCCTTACATTTTTTATCAATAAAAGTATTAACAATTTTGTCAGAAAATTCAATAATTTCTGAATCTTTTTTATCACCATATGGATTGTTTTTTGAATCACTGTAATATATGTAATTTTCGTTTGGCAATAATTTTATAATCTCACTTAATACTGTTACTCCACCTATTCCTGAGTCAAAAATACCAATACTCTCTCCACTATTCATAATATAAAGTTCATTCCTTTCTCACTTCGCCTTAACACACATATAAATTAAAGTATTTATTCTATTTCAAATTAGAACGACTTTCATTTTAAATATGTTGCACAAAAAATCTTATAGCAAAAATATTATATATGTAATTAACAAAAAAATCAACGAAAATTGCAAATAAAGACAACAAAAATATTACAGAAAGTAAGTAAAAGTGTACTTTTAGTTTGTTCTATAAAAGCTTGGTATATGATAAAATATTTATATTGACGAAATAAAAACTTTTCCAAAAAGTTTTTTCAAATTTAATTATATATGACATTTATGATATAAAACATTTTTGAAAAGGTATGTTAATCTTTGAACTT
>UMDT01020415.1_pt1 | contig 26087 bp, 14 predicted proteins | sample 1964561 | NCBI WGS metagenome assembly UMDT01 (sample SAMEA4836001, study PRJEB28245) | human gut metagenome | biome: gut microbiome; material: fecal sample | place: Denmark | collected 2008
TGTAACTTCTTGAATCCAAAGTTTTTTTGTAAAATCAACAAATTTTTTACATGCTGACTTAGTATCTTGTGATTTTTGAAACTCAAAATCAATCTTTTTCAAATATATTTTTTTGTACAAATTTAAAATATATGTATATAAATAAATTCCTTCAAATTCATCTGGTAAAATTGTGTAATTATACATATCTGCATCAGATGCAAATAATGTTACTCCTTGTTTAGAAACACTAAGCTTTGCATATTTCCACTTAGAAAAACTAACTGCATTATTATCTTTTCCAAAGTCAACACTATTATCCGCAGATAAGAAATTAGAAAACTTTACAAAATTATTTTCAACATTTTCAAATGGACTATTTAATCCCCAATTTTGTTGGTCAATACATACATATGAATAACTCAAAAAGCGTTCTGTATCTAAATCTAATTTTATAGATTCAACTTTTGAACCTGTTATATCTTCTACTAAATCTGTGAATTTTTTAACATCTGAAAAAGTATCTGTTTGTAAATGTATATTTTGATATGTTCCAATTCCTTCATCTTCTTTTTGTATATCACGAAAACGATAATTAAAATTTAAAATATCTGTAAATTCATCTGTATTATCTAGATTTGTTTTTATAAGTAAAAAACATATTCCTGTATTAAAACATATTATTTCTAATTTGCGTATCTTGAAAAAGATGCAATTTTCATCTGTTTTTCCATGAACATCACGTGGCAAATTATATTCAAAAATTGTACAAGGATATTCTGCCAAAATTGCTGCTTTTGTTTCAATTGGCAATTCTTCTAATTTTTTCTTTTTAGCTTCTGAAAAGCCAAAACTTGAAAACAAGAACTCTTGCACTTTTGGTAAAAAATATTGATATACTCGTAAGTCTTTCTCTTTTCTAAAAATTTTTAACTGTACATTTTTATCTTTTATTAATTTTAACAAATATTTTTGATATTTATTTTCCTTTATTACAAAAGGATGTATAAAATATGAATATTGATATTTTATCTTTTGTCCCATTTACTATCACCTATTATTTTTCCTTTCCATTCTATATCTTATAATTGGTTATAATAATTCATATTTAAGTCTTCTCCTAAATGCCATCTACCAATAAAGTTTACTAATAAATAACTATCTAAATTATATATAGGTTCTTGTACTATTGTTCCTTTACTATCTATAGAACCCCATTTTCCGTCCTTTTTGATACCTGCAAAGCCGTAATCATTTTGCTCTGTAGCATCATCATACTGATAATCTACCACAACATTACCTTGTTTGTCAACAAAGCCATATTTTCCATTTTGCTTTTTCAAAAATAGAGTATGGTTTGTAAAAATTTCAGTATCCTTTTTTTCCTCATATTTAAAATTATAATATTGCACATCATCTTGATTTTTGATTTTTATATACCCATCTTCTGAGTTAAATTCAACCAACATTCCTGACAATTCCACATCAAAATTGCTATCTATTATGTCTGATTCAAAATTTTCTTTTTCTGCTATATACATATCTGCACTTTCTTGATATGTAATATTTGTATATTGTGCTGAAATTCTCTCATTACCTGATGCATCTATAATTCCATATTTACCATTTTTCTTGTAAATAAATATACCTGATTTTGCCTCTTTTAGTTCATCATATTTAGGTTCTATAATAGTTTGACCATTTAAATTAATAACTCCATATTTTCCACCCTTTGTAATGATAACTCCTGCACTTTCAGTTTTCAACACTGCTTCTATTGTACTATAATTTGAAGCTGATTTCATTGCTTCTGTTCCATCTTTATTTACCAAAACTTGTTTACCAGCTTTTTTTACAACATACATATCATTGCCATGTATTTGAGTAATTTCATCATATTCACATTGTAAAACTGTTGTATCAGAATAATCTACAATTCCGTATTTTCCAGATTCATTTTTTACAATATATCCTGATTTATTATCTTCTCCCAATTGTAAAATATCCTCATATTCTGGGTTTATAACAATTTTTCCTTCTGTATTTACAATTCCACATTTTCCGTCTTTTTGAATTTTTAAAGCATTTTTTACACCCAAAGATGCTTGTATATCATCATATTCTATAGGCAATATTTCTTTTCCTTTTAAATTTATAAGACCATATTTACCATCTTTTTTTACTTTTAAAACATTTTCTTCATACCATAAAGAATTGTCATTTTTATTAGCTATTGCCTCTATTGTATCATAACCTGTTAATATTTCATCATTCTTACTATTTAAAGCTTTTGTTTTATATTCCCCTGTACTGTAATTAACATCATATGTACATAAAAACACATCACTTTTTTCATCTGGTACTACTATCATTTCTTGATAGACTGGATCTATTACTGTATTTCCATCTGAATCTATTACTCCCCAGTTGTCATCTTTAAACATTGAAAAATATCTTTTACTTATAGTGCTTGTATTTGTTTTGTCTCCTCCATCAAAAGCCCCTTTTATTACAAGAATAAACATGATAATTACTACAAAAGCTACTATTACTGCAAATACTTTTTTCATATTCAATTTAGGTTCTGCATCATATCTTCTTCCTCTATTTCTTCCTCTACTCACTTTTTACCACATTCCTCTCTATGTCAAAATTGTAATTATTTTTCAACTATTTTCTTAAAAATCTACAAACCAAAACTGACATATCATCTTTAGCTACACCATAACAATTGTCAATAGCCTCATTCAAAACCAAATCCGCAATCTTCTTAGTATTAGTAGTCTCAATATCCTCAAGAACATATCTAAGCCACAATTCCTTATTCTTATACTCAACATTAGAATCCAAAATACCATCAGAGCACATAAGTATAATTTCATTACTATCAATATCCTTATCATAAACTTGCAAATTAGCATTAGGAACAATACCAGCAGGCAACGAATTAGCCTTTAAAATTTGAACCTTATCACCCTTTTTAATATAAGTTGGGCAAGCACCACTTTTAATAAACTCAATATTCCCTTTATACAAATCAACAATTGCAATATCTAATGTAGCAAAAACCTCTTTATTTTGATTTATCAAACTAGTATTAATAAGTTCCAAAGACTCTTCCTTTTGAAATCCTGCAAACAAAAGATTTTCCAACATTTTTAAAGCATTACTACTACTCTCTTTTGCAGCTCTGCCTGAACCCATACCATCACTTATAGCTAATAAATATTTACCATCTTTAAGTCTAATATTTAAAACGCTATCTCCTGAAACATCACTTTTACTCTTTATACTATCAGCCGTACCAACTGCCATAACATATTTATCATCAGATAAAAAGTTTAGTCTATTTCCAAGGCATGCCTCATCATTTAAAACGATTTTTTCCTTTAATACATCTGTCAATATTTTTTCTATAGCATCAATTTTTGTTCTTTGCATATTTTCTATATATATTTCTATTAAAAATCGCTCTTGTTTTTTTATTGATATTTCTTGTATTCCTATTCCTTTTTGTTTTAATAATTCCAAAATTTGTACTTTTTCTTTTCCATATTCTTCTTCTTTTGTTACATCTTTTTCTATATTTTGTGCTAAATTAGAAATCGCTTTTGATACGCCATTTAGCTGTTCTTTCATATTCTTTTTATTTTCTTCCATTTTCTTCTGCCAAACAAAACTAGACTTACTAATTTTGTAAGACATATTTATAACACGTACCATTTGCTCTATATTTTCTTCTAAAAATTCACTAATTTTTCTATCTTCAAAACCAATAATATAACTATTACAGTCAGCAAAAATTTTCAATAGATCTTCTCTTTTAATAACTTGTTTGTCCATTAAAACTTTGAAAATTTCATCATCAATTTTTCCTTCAACATCTTTCAAATCATCATACAACATGTTATTTTCATAACCTTGTAAGTTGTCCAACAATTCATTCATAAAGATTTGTTTATTTTCCAATTGCTTTTGCTCTGGAGTATTTTGTTCCACATATGTTCTTGCCATTTGTTCAATTGTTTCTGAAACATTATTTAATCTTTCTGCTGTTTCTTTTGTTTGATTTAATGCTCTATTTGGAAAATCTGGCAAAAATTTTGATTTTCCCATAAATTCTTCAATATCTATTCTAATTGATTTTGGTACTGCCAATAATCCAATAGATGCTATTAAAATTTCTTTAAAATAAATAAGTTCCACAGTATATCCATTAGATACATATGCAAGTACTACATTTCCTAAGCAAAATCCTATAATAACACCGATTTTACCAAATTTATTTAGAATTCCTGCACACATTCCAGAAATTGCATATGCTGCTACCATAAGAGGTTCCGCATTAGTAATAACTCCTAATGTTACACCTATTGTAACTCCTGCTGTAGTTCCAATTAAAACTCCATTTTTCCAGCCAAGTACAAGTACAATTAATATACTTAAAATATTACGAATTGAAAATCCAAATACATTCAAATCTCCAAAACATGTAACACTAATTGCTAATAATAAGCTAGCTCCCATTACTTCTTCTATTGAATATGCTCTTTTTTCTCCAATTCCTTGAAACACCATTATTGAATTTACAAATATTTTATAAAATACAACTGCTATTACTGAAAAGGCTATTATTGATAAAACATCATAAACTGTAAAGCCTGAAAATCCAACTTTTACAAATTGAACTATTAAAGTTGCTATAAATACATTTTTTGATAATCTTATTTTTTCATTTTTTTCTTCTTCTTGATACAATGGTTTTATAATAAATGTAGAGCCTACAAATACTAGTGATATTAACAAATATGTAAAAGCTCCTTCTAGTCCAAATCCTATTGCATTTCCTACCATTCCTGCTAATACTATTCCTAGTATTGGCACAGAACTTCCCATACATGCTGCCATCATACTTATTCCAAATGGTGAAACTTGTCCTCCTGTTCCTACTCCTACCATTGATATCATAAATGAAATTATATATAATGGTATGTTTTCTATTGAAAATACATTTGCAAATACTCCTGCTCCTTTATGCTTTCCTCCTGCTTGTCCTTCTTTTATATTCTGAAACATCCTTACCACCTCTAAAACTTTTTTACATGCTTATTTTACAACTTGTCTTGTGTATTTTTTGTCTTTTTTAGTACTCTATTTTAAAAAAGTTTTCTACAAAAAGTGATGATACCTTTTATATTTTTTTATCTTTTCTTTTTTTTCTACTTTTTACTTTCTTATTTTATTATATATTTATCAAAAAAGCAAGATTTTTGCTAAGCTTTTTACTTATTTTAAATTAATGCTTTTGGGGCCGGACCCAAAAGCACTAAAAAAACTGCCCTAGCAATTTAAGCTAAGACAGTTCTTAGAATTTTCTAGTCCAAGGTGTTTTTTGAGTCCGGCCCCGAAAACACCTACTATTGTTTTTTATTGAATTTTCTAATAAAGTATGTTCCTGCTCCTAAAGTAACTAGTGCAATAAATGTTACTGTTCCTATAATAGCATAATTTTTATTTGCACCTGTACTTGGTGTTATAATTAATTCTTCTGACATAGAGTCGTCTACTTCATGTGCTTCACCGAAAGGTATGTAGTTTCCTGGTGTACAAGATATCTTGCTACCAAATGATTTGTTAAATTCTACAATTTCTATTTGGTTATTAATATTTATATCTTGAGATGGTGTTAAACTCTTATCTGCTACCATGTAAATATCAGCACTTGAACCTGCATCTGTTAATGAGTTTCCAACCATTCTGTTTGGTTTTAAGTTAGCATTTGCTAGATATTCTGTATAATATTCATATGTTTTATCACTATTTCCTAGTGCATTTTCTACATCTGATGTTACATATTTTCCGTTTTTGATATCATCTAAGTTTTTAAATGCCCATCCATATTTACTACTGTTTTCAGCTTCTCCATTATATACAATCTCTTTGTCTAAGTAATCTATCATCTTAGATGGTGATATTGTTACTACATCTCTTTCTTTTTGTGTTTCTCCTGCTTGTCCTCTTGATGCATAATATCCATTTCCAAAATTATAGAATCCTTCTGATGCATAATCTGCTTCACTTGTATTTTTTACAACAAATTTGTATGTTACCTCAAGTGTTGTATCTTGTACAACTTCACTGTCTATTTCTGCTTTTAGGAATCCTTTTACTCTTTGCCCATTTGATATTGTTGGTTTTACATATGTTAAATAATTTGTTTGTCCTATAAGTTTTCCATCATCATCTATATCTGCATCTATTAACACATCTCCACTTGTATAAGTCATTTTAATATGTGCTATTCTCTTTTCTAGTAATACTGAACTTTGTGGTCTTTGTGTAATTCCTAAATCTATATTTCCTACATTAAATGTAACTTGGTTTGTAGCGTTTTCTGTAATATTATTTAGGTCATTATCATCATATTCAATTTTGAATCTCATTGCTGGAGCATATGTTACCATTGTGTTTGTTGTAACTGTTGTTGCATGATTATATCCATTATTTGTTCCTGATGAATGGCTATTCATTTGAGTGTCAATTTCTTTTCTTATATTCCAATCATCAATACCATGTGATAAATCTTCGCCATTTAATTTGTTATAATAATATAAGTTTGATTTTTCTTGGTTATATCTGTTTTCATCAATATTTGTTGCTTTGTAGTTTTCTACTGCATTTTCATAATTTACTCTGTTACCATTTACAACTTTATACATTCCATTTCCCCATGTATATTTTACTGCATATTTTCCTGGAACGAATCCTCTAAAGCTGTATTTACCATCTTCTGATGTTGTTCCTTGTAACTTAGCTTCTGTCCATCCACCTTGTCCATCATTTAGTGTTTCGTCATATACTTGTGCAACTTTGTCAGTAACATTTCCATTGTCATCTACTTCCATTAATTCTACTGTAACTCCTCCGATTGTAGATTCTTTACTCCTGTCAAATTTTCCATCACCTTGACGAATATTTTGTTCTCTAAGCATTGTTTCATCTGAATTATCTTCAAATATTACACCTGATACTTCTCTTGCATTTGCTATTACTAATCCAACATTTGGAGCTGTTCTTGTATCATCTTCATATGTTTTTGTATCTTCTACAATTATATTGTCTATAACTGAATCTTTGTCTACAGCTGCATAGTATTTACTCATTGATTCATCTGTATATGTTGTGTATGATGTAATTTCTGCTATATTTTTCAAGTTTGGTTCTATATTATTATTTGCAATTTTTGCTTCATTTAATAAGTTCAATATATTTTCTCTTGATAATGCAAATTGTACATATACATATTGTGGATTATCATTTGGCTTAATTACTGATGATGTTTCTATATTAACTTTATGATATTGATTTCCATACATTGTGTTTGTATCAACATTTGTTTTTAAGCTATTTGTTATATTTCCTTTTTCATCAATTCCTAAACCTGCGCCTGCAAATTCATATCTGCTATCAAAGTAATCTGATATACCATTTACTTTTGATAATATAGATGATTGATTTCCTAATGCTATTTTATAACTTAAGTAAATTTTTATGTTATTATTTGCATTTTCTGTATCTTGATATTCTGCATCTGCTCTATATACTGGTCTTAAATATGTTGTATTATTTCTATTTGTAGGGAATTGAACACCTACATTCCAATCATCTGCTGATGGAGTTCCACCTTCAAATCTTGAAGCATATTTATAAATATGTGTATCTCCTTTAACACTAATTTTTACTTGCTCTAAATCTTGTGTTAATGCTAAATCTGCTTGTTCTCTTTCATATAAACCTAAGTTTATATTTTTTACTTCAGCTGTATCAGAATTTCTGTCATATTTTATTGTATATCCTGCATTTCTTGTATTGGCTACAATTTCACAATTGCTTTCTTTTATACTAGCTGTACTGTTTTCTGAATCTAATTCATACTTAACATTATATACACTGTTTCCATTTCCATCTTTTACTTGAACTTCGTCTCTTGCTTTAGGATCTATTCTTGCAAATTTGTTGTTAAATTCATCACGTAGACTTCCTTCTGCTGATTTAGAACCATTATCTTTATCTAAATGAACATCTACATTTTGATAAATTAATCCATCATATAAGAATTCTATATAATCTGATTCTACTGTGTCTACATCAACTTGTTCAAATAAGTATTCTCCATTTTCATTTGTTTTTGTTTCTTGAAGTACTTTTCCACTATTGTCTTTTAATCTTACTGTAATTCCTGATTTTCTTATATCTGCTGTGTCACTGTTATTGTCACGATATAAGTCATTTCTTGCTGATTGTTTTACTTCATCTGGTTTGTCTATCCATACATATCCTGAAAGTTTAATGTATTTGAATTTATTTTTTATTGTTTTGTTTATTGTTCCTGCATTTTTAGCATTTATTTCTTTAGGTTCTTGTGGAATTACATATCCTGGATTTGGATTTGCAATTTCATATGCTAAATATGTTCCTGCTTTTAGATTTGTTACTGATATATCTCCAGAATTATTTGTTTTATATCTTGTTGCTTGGTCTTTTGATGTTACATATGTTGTATTACCATTTTGTTGTTGTACATATTGTTTTAATTCTTTATTGTAGAAAATAAATTCTACATTTGCTAATGCTTTTGTTGTATTATCTTCATCAACTTTTTTAACATTTAAATTAACTGTTATTGGAATATCATATGTATCATTAAACTCTAAATTAGTATTTTTAGGTTCACTACCTGGTTTTACTAAAATATTGTTTTGTTGGTCTGCAGATATTAAGAACCAAATTTCTGCAGTATATATTGTTCCTGGTACAGAAACATTACCTGTTAATCCTGTAACTTTAGTAACATTTGCACTTGAATCTATGTATATATAGAAATTCTTGTTACTTTTTATTCCTTTTGTGCTTACAAATTTTTGTTGTTTACCTTCAGTAATTCCAAATCTTACATTACTAATATCTTTTCCATCTTGATCTTTTACTTGTAAAGATGTTATTTTTCCTGAAAAACTATATTTAAAAGGTCCCACTCTTGTATATTCTTTGTTTCCCATTGTTACATTTTTTACTTTAATTTTACTCTTGTTTGTTTTATTTGTTACTTTCTCATCATTTGATACTTTTCCAATGTTTTTTGCATATTCTGTACCATCATCTATTAATTTTTTAGCATCTGGATGTTCTGCTAAATTAATGTTATTTGATGCCCATGAATAATTGAAATTACCTAGTTTAACTCCTGATTTTGCAAACCATGTATTTATTGTACTCCATACAGCCCATTGTGAAGGAGTGCATGAATATTGGTCTGGGCCATAACCTTGTCCATGAGCTATTATGTATGCTAATCTACCATTTAATTTTGAATTATTAGTATTTCCTTTTGTATCTGTAGCTGTATTTCCAACTATTTTTACATATTTTTGTACAGTATATGGTACATTTACAGCTCTAAGTGCTGCATGTTTTTGGATACAATATAAATCATTTCTTGAAATTAAAGTATTATATCCAACAATTACACTTTTTCCTTCGTTTGGTCCTTTTTTCAAATCATCTAATGATATATATGCAGCTGAACTTATATTAGGTATTATCATACAAGATATTAAAATTATACATGCCACTATCATTAGTTTTAAGTTACTTTTTAATTTAACCATTTTTATTCTACCTCCTTCCTCTTATATTACCTTTTTATTTAATACTCTTTTTGTAATTATATATGCTGCAACCCCTAGGATTACTATTGTAGATAATATTATTAGAACTGTTTCTACAATTTGTCCTGTTTTAATACTTAAGATTAAATCTGCTGAGCCTAAGTCATCTTCTCCATTTGCTCTATTTCCTTCTGTTGAATCTTTGTCTTTTAATCCTTGCTCATTATAACTTTCTGCTATTTCTGCTGTGTTATTTACTAATCCTGTATTATTTTCTGTCATTTGTTTAGTTAATATCAATGTTACTTCTTTGCTTTGTCCTGGTTCCAATTTGATATTTGCCAAACTACTATTATAAAGATTTGAACCTGATTGATACCAATCTTTATTTAATTCTGAACTGAATTTGAAGTCTGAAGAAATATAATCTTGTATTTTTCTAATATATCCTGCAACTTCTCCTTCATTTGTAACTCTTATTTTGTATTCTACAACAACACTTGTGTTACTTAATTGTTTAGAATCTAAATCAACTTTTGCTAATGTACTATCATTATATTCTACTGCTCTTGTTGTTTTTGAATTTTGTACAACAACTCTGCTAATCATTTTTTCTAGTTTCATATCATAAACTTTACGTTCTTTTAATCCTATATTCATATGAGAAATATGATTATCTTTAATTGTAAATTCTTCTGTTACACCAACTTCTTTTTGTGCTCCATCAATTGTCATTTCTTTGCTTATAACTTTAGAGTTTTTATCTGATGCAACACCATCTTTTTCATAACTTGCTAAAGCATATTTTGAATTATCATATTCAAAAACTACAATATATTTTCCTTGTGGCACATCTGATAAAGTATAGAATCCTTTATCATTTGTTGTAGCTGTTATTTCTTCGTTTTTATTATTTAATTGATATTTGTTAGTCTCTGTATTAAATAATCTTACTTTTATTCCTTGTAATAAAGTTTCATTATCATCTCTTTGTCCATTATCATCACTATCTAACCAAGCTACACCTGAAATTATTTTTAACTCTTGATTATTATCTGTTTGTGAACCATTGCTTCCATTATCTGTATTATTTGAACCATTATTTGAATTATTTCCTGAATTGTTATTATCTGAACCGCCATTGTCATCATTATCATCTACTGATTTAGTTGGTTCTAGAACATGCATTACTTTAGATGTTCCTGTTTCAACATCATATGCATATGCTGTTGCAGTATTTTCTAATTCTACAGCTTGTTCATTGTCTGCATCAATATCAATTGCTGATGTAATAACATAATTTTTTGTTTGTCCTGGTTCTAATGTATCATTAATTGTAATATATCTTTCGTCGTCATCTTCATCTTCTTCATAATTTTCTGTATCTAATTCTTGTCCATTTGATTTTACTGATATTATTGATTCATATTTTGATAATTTATCTTCTAGATTAACACTTGATATTGCTTCATTTCCAGTATTTGTAACCTTGATTTTATATTCTATTTCATCTCCAGCTTTTACATATTGTCCTGCTGTTTCTGATTCATTACTTACATTTACAATTTGTGCTATAGCTCTCATTGATTTCTCATTAGAATAATATTCTGTATTGTCAACTTTTGCTATAGAGCTAATTTTTGCTGTTTTTTCTTGAGCATCTGTAAATGCGCTAACTTTAGCACATACTGAAATTTCTTGTGTTTGATTTGCTCCTAATTTTGTTATTGTGTATGTATCTGTATTTTCAGCACTTTGTACTTCATCAGCTGTTTCTACTAAAATTTGGTCTATATCAAAGTTTTCTACATTTATCTTAACTTTTACATTTTTTAAATCTTTATCTGTAATATTCTTTACACTAACTATATATCTGTATTGATATCCTGGTCTTAGTATTTGTTCATTTTCTGCTGATGAAACATTTACTTCTACTTGTCCTTCTTGAATTTTAGTTGTTATAGTATTTGATTCTTTTTTAGCTTCTCCATATTGTACTTCAACTTTATTAGATATATTTTTTAAGCTTGCTGTTCCCTTTTTTACTTTTACCATATAAGTTTTTGTAACTTCTTGGTCTGGTTCTAATGAAATATTTTCAAATTTAACTTCCTTTTTGTCTTCTATTTCATTAAATCTTTGTTGTTTTTCTGTTTCTCCCATTTCTGAAGAAGGTGTTGCTTCTTCCATATAGATTGTTCCTTCTGGTACATTTCCTATAAGAATAGCATTTTCAACTTTCTCTGAACCTGTATTTTTTGCTGTTATTGTATATTGAATTTTTTCTCCTTCTTTAGCAGTATCTGCATCTTTTCCACCTATTGTTGCTTTCAATTCTGCTTCTACTGTTGGTCCTTTTCCTGTTGTTAAAGTCATTTTTTGAGCTTGTACATTTTGTTCAACTCCTGTTGAGTCTGTATAATATACAACATAATCTTCTGCTGCTGTTTCATTATATCCTAGTTTTTCTGGTATAGTCATTTTATAACTAATATTCATATCTTCTGATGTTTCTAAATTAGTTATTGTTATTAAATATTTTTTTACATTTTTATTATTTGTTATTTTTTCTTGCCATGAATTTGATGTATTTGTTATATCTGCTGTTGCATTAGCATTTTCTGTATAATATACTTTTATTTTTGAACTATCTACACCTGAAATTTGTAACTCTTGTACTGTTGCTTCTAATGTATTTTCATTTAGTGCTCCTTTTGTTGGGAATGTTCCTAAAATTTTTACATCAGATATTGTTGAATCATTATTATTCATGATTTCTGTAGCAATAGTTGCTGTTTTTGCTTCTGCTCCTAATGCTAATTTTGCACTTTGTGTTCCATCATTATTTATTGTTTCTATTCCATATTCATTAATTGCATTTGTTGTAATTATTCCTGCATAAGAAACAATTTTTATATCTTGAGCTATATTTCCATTTGCTTTATTTTCTCCATAATTAACTGCATTTTCGTTTGTGTAATTAACAACAATTTGTTTATCTACATTTTTTTGTTTTTTATTTGTTGTTAAATTCATGTTCATTAAAATTGTTGCACCATCAATTACATCTTCTTTATATGATGTTTGCTCTCCTTCTAATTGAATATCTATCGTTTTATTTACTAATTTTGCACTTTTTATTTTTAGTTCTTCTTCATTTAAAAGTTTTATTGATGTTACATCTATTTTTTCAAATTCTTCTGGTAATGTAACTAATACATGTGGATTTTTATATAATTCATCTTTTTCACTGTTTGAATTTAATGTAACTTTTACTTCCACATTTTCATTAGTTCTCATTGTAGAAAATTCTGATTTGCTTACTTCTAATGTTGCATTAGTTTGTGTTTCTTTTAAATTTATTTTTGCAGAAGCATCTGCTATTTTATTTTCAACATCTCCAATATTATAATTTGCATGTACTAAATAATTGATTTCTGTTGCTGCTTTTACTTTTTCTCTGTTATTTGCTTTTATAACTTTTGTTGTTGATATTTCTAATATTCCTGTTTTTACTGGTTTTGTTGTTTCAAGTACTATTTCACTTGTTTTATCTGGTAAAGATATTATTATATTTTGATTATCATCTGCTTCTGTTTGATTATTTATTTGTGTTAAAACTGCTCTTGAATTTTTATCAAGAATTTTTAAAACTCCATCTTGTCCTAATATATCTAGTAAACTTGTTTTATTTACTGAGATATTTTTTGTATATACATTAGAAAATCCTATATTAGAAAAATCTTCTTGTAAATTAATTTTTTCTGCAATATTTTCTAAGTTCACTTCTAAATTAATTTTTTCTGTAAATTCTTTGTCTATTCCTGAATATAATTTTCCTTTATACAATTCATCTTCTTGATTTTTTACAGATACATTTATAATAGAGTCTACATCTTCTGATGTAAGTGTTATTTCACTATTATATGACATTTGTGTTTTTTCAGCATCATATAAAGCAATTTTTGCATTAGCATTAATTTTTTGATCCTCTACTTTATTTGTTCCTGCAAACACATATGTAACAACATATCTATCTTCTCCAGATTTGTTCCATATTACTTTTCCATCTTTTTCTGGATTTTGCACTTCCATTTGTACAATTCCTGTTTTGTTATCATAACTGTATTTGATTTTTTCTTTGTCATTATCAGAAATTTTTGTTCCATTAGTAGCAAGTGCTTCTGGTGTTTGAACATTTATGCTTTCTGGATATTTTCCATCTAAAACAGGTGCTTGTAATTTTACAGTAGAGTTCTTTACAGGATACATATTATCTTTCAAACCTGTTTCTACTTGTAATTGAATTACTCTATGTTCTCCATCATAGTTTAACACTTTATTTGTTAATACTGTTTGTTTTAAGAAAATCCCATTATTTTCTTTTGAATATGGACTTATCATTTTTAAAGTTACTTTTCTGGTTCCTTTTACTGATATATCTTTTTGTTTACTATCACGATAAGTTCCTGATATTTCTAATGAACTTTCCTTTTTTATTAAATTTACATCATAATTCAAATCTTTTACAAGCTCTACTCCTATTTCTAATTCAACAGAGTCTCCTGCATTTATTTGTTTTAATTTTATATTGTTTTCTGTTATACTAGAAATCTTGTCACTTGAATTGTCTGTTTTAAATTTGAAATTACTATCTTTTAATGTTATAGCACCATTAAAATATCCTTCTTGTTTTACTGAAACATTTAAATATAATTTTAAATCTGTATCAGTACTTTTTGAAGAATATTCAGATACTTTATTTCCTTGTTCATCTTTAAAATATGTCATAAATTCTACATTTTTTTGATTAGTATTTTTATCTTGTGTAATTTCTTCTACAGCACTTACAGCATTTATACCTATTAAAACAAAATTTGACATTGTCATTGTCATAATTAATATAAATACTATTAGTACTTTAAATAATCTTTTTTGCATAATAATACCTCCTATACTTTTTAATCTACATAACACATTCACTTTATATTATACACTCAAATGTCCAGTTTTTCAAGTGTTTTTTACCATTTTTTAGGTGTTTTCTTCATTAATAATCTTATTTAAAATAAAAATTAGCTATTTCCCTAATTATTTATTAATTATTGTAATGAAAGTTTAACAATTTTAGAAACTTTACAATTATATTGCATATATTATTATAAAGATATTTTCAGATATATTGTTTTTCTATAATTATAGAATTTCTAAAATTTTTCTCTGCTGGAAAGGAACGTGATTAAAATTGAATAATAATTTAGATGAAACTACAATGAAAAACATAAAAAATATGATAGATAGTGGAAATATAAATGGTGCTATTTCTCAAATATCTCCAGAAATGATACAAAATGTTTCAAAAATGTTTGCCCAATCTCAAAATAATAATTCACAAAATGGTAGTTCACAAAATAATACTACGAAAAATAGTAATTCACAAAATATGAATTCTAAAAACATTAATCAATTTGCTAGCTCAAACTATAATCAATCTTCATCCTCTAATGAACAAAATAGCAATGCTTCTGCCTCTAATAATTTTGATTTTAGTAATATTGATATAAATTCAATAATGAAAATCGCTGGAAATATGAATATGAAAAATGACCCTAGAAATAATCTCCTTAATTCTCTAAAACCTTATTTAAGAGATAACAAAAAAGAGAAACTCGACAATTACATAAATTTATTAAATATGAGTAAAATTGCCGAAACATTAAAAAATAGTCAAAATAACAATAAGGATAATAACTAATAATGCCTATATTCCCTCCTCCTTTTAGACCATTTTATCCATATTATAATAGTCGTCGTTTTTCTCCATATATGCCACATCCTACTCAACCAACTGAAATAAATGTTACCAATAATAACGGTCAAAATTTAAATACATCTGAAAACACAAATTTTGAACACAAATATAATAATAATGATTTTAAGGCCAAAAAAAATAGGAATTCTTCCTTTTTAGATAATCCTATCTCTTCTATATTTTCTTTTTTACCTACTAACATTGGCCCTTTAACTCTTAACCCTGATGCTCTTTATGATTCTGATGAGCCTCTTTTTGAGTTTTTTGGCATCCGCCTTTTTTTAGATGATATTATCATTATTTGCATCTTAATATTTTTATATAAAGAAGAAGTACATGACCAAATGCTGTTTGTTGTCTTGTTTTTATTACTTTTTGCTTAAGGCGTTTTTGGGTACAGCACTGATGTTTTTGGGGACGGAGCAAAAAAACACTAATACTTTTGGGAACGGAGTTTAAAAACATCACATTTTTCAACTTAGATAAAAAATAATAAATGTTATATGGTAAAATAATTTTTGAATGTAATTGGAACAATCTTAGAATTTCTTAAATAAGTTAATGGAAGGCTTCACGTCGAGCGAAGCGAGGACTAAGCTGAAGGAAGCTATTAACTTATTTTAGAAATTTTTAGTTTGTGTATTGAACCGAAAAAATTATTAAACCATATAACATTTATTATTTTTAAATAGCATACAATAGTAGTGTTTTTTGAGTCCGTCCCAAAAAACATCATTCTATTTCAATTTTGTCATCAACTACATGTATGTAAGCTTGTTTATGTAGAGTTTCTTCTTCTCTATCTATTTCCCTAACGATATTAGCAATTCTAATCTGAACGACATCTAGCAAGCCTGCAGCAATAATAGCTTGTTTATTACCTTTAGCTCCTGCATGAGCCAAACCACGTAAATTTCCTAATATTACAATATTATCAGAAGCCATAACTTCAGCACCAGAATTAACATCACCCAATATTACAACACTACCATCAACTTCTAATTTTTGACCAGAGCGTAATGAACCTCTATGAAAAGTTGTTTCTGAAACTATTGTTTTTTGTTCAAAAGTTTTCTTTATGCTTGAAAGTCCAAAAGATTTAGGTGTATCAAAATCTACATCAACCTCTATTATTGATTGTATTATTCTTTGAATTTCATCCATTTCTCTATTTTTTAAAGCTTTGCCTGTAACTTTAATAGGAATTTTTTCATTTTTATACATCTTTTTCAAATCTGGTAATTTTTTTCTTAATGTTTGCATTATATCTTTTTGTTCCACATCTTCTGAAATTTTCAAAACAGTTTCATCTTTTTTTAATTGAACACTTATAACATTTTTCATTTCTATCATCCTCTCTATTAAGTACTAAATTAATATAGCAAAAATTGTAATATCTTTTCAAATTCTAGTTGAAATTTTCCGTATATGGCATAGCTGTAACATCTTCTGTAACATTTTGAAGATTCATACCAAAATATTCCCTCATAATTTGTTTAACTGCATCAGCTGTATAATATCCATGGCCACCATTTTCAGCCATAACTACAACTGCAATTTCTGGATTATCAAAAGGTGCAAATCCTGCAAACCATGCATTTACTTTATTACCTGGTGCTTCAGCAGAACCTGTCTTACCACCAACAGCTATTTCAAAATCTTTAAATATACTTGCCGCTGTACCTTCTTCTGTAACAGATCTCATACCTTCCAAAACAACTTTTAGATTTTCTTTATTTATATTTAAATCTTCTGTATTATCATCTTCTAACCCTAATTTTTGTTTTACAAATTTATTTATATTATCTCTTGATTCTTCTGTTCCGTCTGCATTTCTTATAGTTTTTATAATACTTACATCTATCTTATTACCACCATTCGCTAACATACTTATATATTTAGCCATTTGTAGAGGACTAAATTCGTTATCACCTTGTCCTATTGCTGCATTTAATGTATCTCCTGGTGCCCAATATGATGCATCTGGATGCATTTTTGCCTTAGTTTCTTTACTTGCTAATACTCCAGCAGTTTCATCACGTAATTCAACACCTGTTTTTGTACCTAATCCAAAGTATTGAGCATATTTATCTAATGTATCTATTTGCATTCTATCTGCCGTTTCATAAAAGAAATAGTTACATGATTTTTCTATTGCTCCTATTACATTTAAAGGTCCATGTCCTCTATGATAATCTGTATAATACCAACAATTCATTCTTGTTCCATATTTTTCATATTTTGTATATACACCTGTATCATTTATTGTTGTTTTTGGTGTTATTACACCTGATTCCAAGCCTGCTATTGCAGTTACCATTTTAAATATTGAACCTGGAGAATAAGAAGTTTGCATTGCTTTATTTACAAGTGGTTTTGATGAATCATTCATATATTTATTCCATTTTTCAGTACTAATTCCGCCTATAAAATCAGATGGGTCATAACCTGGATAACTTGCCATTGCTAATATTTCACCTGTTTTTACATTCATAACTACACAACTTTCTGAAATAGCATTATATGCTTTTCCAAATCCACCACTTCTAATTTTTTGCATATTTGCTGCTAATGCATCTTCTGTTACTTTTTGTAGATTAGCATCAATTGTAAGAACTATATCTGCTCCTGGAACTGCCTCTTCTGCAGTATATTCACCTGTAATAGTTCCATCAACTGCCATATCTATTTGTTTTACACCTTTTTTTCCTTTTAGATACTCTTCAAAAACATATTCAATACCTGTTTTTCCAATTAAATCATTTTGATCATATGTATCTTTTCTAGTTTTATATTCATCTGAACTAATTTTAGATGCATAACCTAATATATGTGATGCCAAAGAACCTTTTGCATATGTCCTTTCTGGTTTTACAAAAATATTAATTCCTGGGAACTTATCACTATTTTCTGAAAACTCTGCAACCGCTTCCCTTGGAATATCACTTGATATAGTTACAGCTTTTGTACTACTATAACCTTTTTGTGTAATTTCATAACGAATTGCCATTATTTTTCTTGCTTGTTCAATATCTGCACTATTAATTTTGTATTTATCCTTCATCTTGAAAAAGGCTTGTTCTGCTGTAATATCATCTGCCATATTATTAGATTTTTTCCAAGAGCTCAAGCTTTCTCCCTCTAATGTAAATGTATATGGATTTATTTTTATTGGGAAAGAATCTGGATAACTAACTTCATATTTTTCTAAAACTTGTATCATATTAAGTATAGCCTCATTTAAAGCTTCTGTATCTATTTTTGTCTTATATAACTCCAATCCAAATTTTGTATTAGAAGACACAAGTATATTTCCAGACTTGTCCATTATATTTCCTCTTGTAGCTTCTAATGTACTTTCTCTTGTTAATCTTGTATTTGATTCTTCCCTATATTCTGCACCATGTACAATTTGTAAATTAAATAATTGAACCAAAAGTACAATTCCAACAAGATATGTAATAACTGTAACCATATTAAATCTTAAATTTGTATTTACATTACTTACTTTATTTCTTCTTACCTTTTTTATTCCCAAACTCTCACCTGCTTCCAAAACATTCCCAATTTACCACAATACCATTTTACACTAACAGTATTATATCCTTTTGCCTCTTCTCTTTCATAGATTTCACACTTAAAAATATCTTGTTAAAATTTTATTTCCTGTATAAGTATTTTCTATATAATATCCAAACTTTTGCATTAATGGATATAAAATAACTGTTAAAACTACATTATAAATAACTTCTATTAACAAAATTTTTATGAAATATAATATTTCAAAATTTGTTGAAAATATTATATGACTTGCCACATAAGAAAAGACTTCATAAAAAATAGTTAATGCTGCCATCATTAACATTATAGTAATACGACTATCTTTAGAAAAATTCTTATCAAAAACTTTGGCTAAAATTCCTACTAATCCTAGCCCTATTGCTGATATTCCTACTTTGCTTCTAAAAAGATAATCTAGAAAAAAGCCTAGAAAAAGGCCATATGTCACTCCCATAAATTTATTTCCAAATAAACCTATAAACACTATAAAAATTATAAATAAATTAGGTGCTACTCCTGCTATTGTAAACCAACTAAAAAAGTTGGATTGCAAGAAATAACAAATTATTATAAGCAAAATCAGTGCAATATTTATTATTACTTTTTTCATTAAATTTTACATTCCTTCCTAATACATCCAGCTTTGTACGTTGATTAAATTTTAAATGAAGTTTAACGCAGCCAAAATTGTAATTATTCTCCTCTTTTTTACAATTGGAAAAGAATTAAATTTTGGCAAGGCAAACGAGTTTAAAATTTATGAGGCGTACACTTTGTACATTGATTAAATTTTAAATGAAGTTTAACGCAACCAAAATTGTAATTATTCTCCTCTTTTTTACAATTGGAAAAGAATTAAATTTTGGCAAGGCAAACGAGTTTAAAATTTATGAGGCGTACGCGTTGTACGTTGATTAAATTTTAAATGAAGTTTAACGCAGCCAAAATTGTAATTATTTTTCAATTATTAATGACAAGAACTGTATCCAACTTACCAAAGTCCACTGCTGTCTCAACTTCAGCATAGCGATCAATCGCATTTTTAGTAGAGCTAACACTCTTAACAGTACCAACGTGAATACCTTTAGGATAAATACCGCCCAAGCCAGAAGTCTCAATACTATCGCCCTGAATAACATTAGCATCTGTTGAAATATACATACCCTTTAGAGTTGTATTATTTTCTAAAGTACCTTTGCAAACAATACTATCTTTATTGGTACTCATTAAGCAACTAACTGAACTACTTGTATCAATAATAGTTTGAACTTTTGCTGTTGAATCAGTAACAGAAATAACATGTCCAACTAGCCCTTTATCTGCAATTACTGTCATATTTTCTTTTATACCATCTTTTGAGCCAACATTTATAACTATAGTTTTAGAATAATTACTTATATCTTTATTTATTACATAAGCAGGTATTGTTTTATATTCTCCATATTTTTTATTCAAATCCAAATATTCTTTTAATGTTTCATTTTCTGTTTTAATATTTTCCAATTCACGCAAAGACTGTTCTAATTCACTATTTTCTTTTTTTAGTTTTTCATTTTCTTGTTTTAGATTACTAATATCTGCAAAAAATGTATCATTTCCATTTATTTTATTTTTTAAATATGTTAGACCATTTTGAATTGGCATTACTAATTTATTCGCAACATTTTCAAAAAAAGATGTATTTCTTTCTCCATTTGAAAAAACAACAATTAAAATAAGTATTATAATTGTAATAACAATTCCTAATATTCCTGCTCTGTTTTTTTTATACATATACTTTATCTCCTTTTACGAGCATTTATTAAAACTGCCTTCAAATTTTCTAAATCTTCTAATGTTTTTCCTGTACCTCTAACAACACAATCTAAAGGTTGTTCTGCTACATATACTGGCATACCTGTTTCAATACTCAATAATTTATCCAAATTTTTAATTAATGCACCACCACCAGCAAGTACTATACCTTTTTCCATAATATCTGCTGCTAGTTCTGGAGGTGTTTTTTCCAAAGTTGCTTTTACTACTTCAACTATTTTTGCTATAGATTCTGCCATTGCTTCTTGAGCTTGTGCAGAAGTGATTTTTTCATTACGAGGCAATCCATCTGCTAAATCTCTTCCTCTGACTTCCATTGACATTTCTGTCATTAGTGGCATTGCACAGCCAATAGCAAGTTTAATTTGTTCAGCTGTTGTTTCACCTATAGCAAGATTCATTTCTCTTTTTACATAATTTACGATATCTGCATCTAGTTCATCTCCTGCTACTCTAAGAGAATGACTAACAACTATTCCTCCTAAAGAGATAACTGCTACTTCTGTAGTTCCCCCTCCAATGTCTACAATTATACTTCCACTTGGTTCTGCTACATCAAGAGATGCTCCTATTGCTGCTGCCATTGGTTCTTCTATTAAATATACCTCTTTTGCACCAGCTTGCAAAACAGATTCTTCTACTGCTCTTTCTTCAACTTCTGTAATCCCTGATGGAACACCTACAACAACTCTTGGTCTACCTAAATTAAAACGTCTATCTACTTTTTGAATTATATTTTTTAGCATTAATTGTGTAGCTGTAAAGTCTGCAATAACACCATCTTTTAATGGTCTTACTGCTTTTATTTGTTCTGGTGTTCTCCCCAACATCTCTTTTGCTTCTGTACCTGTTGCAACAATTACTCCTGTTTTTCTATCTATTGCCACAACAGAAGGTTCATTTAAAACTATACCTTTTCCCTTTACTGTTACCAAAATATTGGCTGTTCCTAAATCAATACCTATATCTTTTGAACCAAATGAAAATAATTTCATAATACACATATCCTTTCATATTTAATCACATTTTCTCAATAGACAAATTTTGCCTTAATAATTAAATTTTTTGCTTATATTATTTTTTATTTACTCTTCTTCTGCTTTTTGTCTTGCGTTTTGGCACAATTCTTCTACATATTCAAAAACACTTTTATATTCCATATTTCCTATAACAATATGATCCATTAACTCTATGTTAAATGATATTAAAGCATTATATAATTTATCTGTAAAATGAATATCTGCCTGACTTGGCGTAGAATCTCCACTAGGATGATTATGTACTAAAATCAACCTATTTGCACCTACTCTAATTGCACTAGAAACTACAGCTTTTATATCTAAATTTACAAAACTTGTTCCTCCAAAAGCAATATCTTCAATTTTTAGTAAACAATTTCTTACATTTAATAAAAATAGTCTTGCCACTTCATTTTTTTCGTATTGAAATTCTCCTAAAACCATTTGTGCAATTTGATCTGTGTTTTTTATTACTGTTCCTTTGGAAATATTCGGCCTTGATAATCTTACTGCTAATTCACATATTGCTTTTAATTGTATCGCTTTTACTTTTCCTATTCCTTTTATTTCCATTAACTCTTCTAATGTAGCTGATTTTAAAAAAGCTAAATCTTCTCCCATTCCATTCATCCCTAAGTTCAGAATCTTTTGAGCAACTTGTACTGATGTTTCTTCTTTTGTTCCATTTTTTATTATTATTGCTAATAATTCTGAATTTGTTAGAAATTTAGCTCCTCTTTCTTCTAATTTTTCATAAGGTCTTTCGCCTTCTGGTAAATCTTTTATTTTAATTGACAAATTAAAATACAATCCTTTCTAGCATCAAATTTGTCCCTTATTACACTTTTCTGTATATAAATATTGATATTAACATTCCTACTATACTTGCCATGTTTATTTTAAATGTTAATGCAAATGTTAATTTTAATATACTTAAGTCTAGCACTAATGGCTCTTTTAGCCCGAATTCTTGTTCAAATGATAGCCACCATAATCCTGATACATTGCTTGCTAATCTTCCTATTAGTCCCCCTATTACTAGTCCTGATAATATAAATACTATTAATACCCACATATTTTTTTCTCTTGTTGCCATTTTTTCTTTCATTCCTTTCATGAGGCTTCCTTTTTTTGGTTTTTCTTTCGATTTTTTCAACCTTGCCTCTTTGCTTTTACTTGTGTTTTTATTTCTATTTTTTCTTACGGTTTCTTTACTTTCCTTTGACACATGTATTATACCTTGTATTTGACTTTTTTTCAAGTGATTTTTTTGTTTTTTTGCTGGTTTTAAAAAAAAAAGAGCCTTGACTCTATAATGTACCCAAACGAGATGAACAAGATAAAAAAGATTATGAGCTTATTTTAAAGGCATATAAATATAAAAATAGAAAAAAAGGTGCAGAAACAAATGAAATACTAGCATATCATCTAAGTGAAAGTCTAGAATTAGATATATCAAAAGATGACTTCCGTATCATACAGAAATCATCTTCTTAAAGAGTCAGCATTAGGCTAAAGATTTTTACTCTTTAACCTATTTTAGATTATTTAAACTCGTGCTTTATTACTAGCCTTTTCAGTATTACTTGTTTTATATTTCCTGCACATATATATCATTTGATGCTACTACTATTGTGTATTTTCTTAAGCCTTGTATGTCCTTTATATCATCAAAACTACTGTATCTTTCGATTTGTTCCCTTGCTTCTTTTTGCTTTTCTTCTAGTTTTCCTGTTTCACCTTTTTTTAAATACTTGAATTCTACCATTACTGCTTTGTAGCCTTTGCTACTATCTCTTGGTACTAGCAATATGTCTGGATAATTTCTGTTTACTTCCATTTCTGATTTGGTTGAATATGCTTTTATATTCATTGCTATACAATAAAATATTAATTTTATATATTTCTCATCAAATTTTATTAAGTCTCTATTTGATAAATTGTTTAAATATATTTTTAATATTTCTACTATTTTATCAATTCTTCCTTCTCGTGCTAGTTGTATTAATATTTCTTGATTAGCTCTACTATCTATTCTGAATTCTGCCTCTTTATCCATTATTTGCATAAAATAGTCTGCATATATTTCTTTCATTACTTTATTTGGTATTGTTAATTCTGGTATTCCTACTAGCTCTCCTGATATTGTTAAATATCCCAAATAATATAACATTGATATCATATCATTTTCTGTAAATTCTATTGCTGGATTGAATTTTTTTACAATTGTATTTATTATTGGCTCTCCTTGTACTGTCTTTTTTAATATTTCTAATCTATTTTCCCCTTTACATAAATTTAGCATTTTTCCTACTTTACTATAATCACTTGCTATATTCACATCTACTAAATCATTTGGTATTTCTCTTAATCTTATATATCTTGATAAAAAATATAAACACATATTTGAATTATATATTTGATTCTTTGCTTTTAAGCAAAATTTATATCCATCATAATTTTCTTTCATTATTGGCATTATTTTTTCTTGTTCTTCTTTTGATATTTTTTGGTCATTCATTAGTTTCTTTAATTCTTCGTTTGTAAAGCCCATCATTTCATTAAATTCTTCTTCTTGTGTTATGTCTGTTCCTATATTGAATCCACTTGTTAAACTATCTAATGTTATTGGCGCTACTCCTGTTATAAATATTCTGTCTACTATTGTTTCTGTTCCTTTTTTTAGAATTTCATACCATTTTCTTACTTTTCCGTTTTTGGATACAAGTACTTTAAATCTTTCAGGATAAAATCCTAATAATTCATTTGCAAAATGATCATATTCATCTATTATTACATATATTCTATCTTGCGGTTTTTGAATGTAAAATGCTTTAAACAAATTATCTAAAATATTTTCTGCTTCGTCTTCTTTGTTTACATAAAAATTCAAATTATATTTATTAATAAAAACTTCTATAGAAGATGCTACTTCCCTTCTAAATCCTTTTATTGTTGCTTCTTCTGTACTTGTATCTATCCCTGAAAAGTTAAATCTTAATATTGAATAACTATTTTTTAAACTTGTTGGATTTTTTCCTATATATGTATTTTTAAATAAGTTTTCGAATTCGTCTATTTTATTTTTATCATAATAATTTTCTAATACACTTGTAAATAGTGTTTTTCCAAATTTTCTTGGGCGTAAAAACATTATATTAGTTTCTGGTAATTCTTCTAATTTTTCTATATATTGAGTCTTATCCACATAGTAATATCCATCATTTACCATTTTTTCATAATTGCTTATTCCATATGGCATTTTTAAATTCATATCTCTTCCGCCTTCCTTTTTAATTTTATTATATTTTACTAAAAAAAGAAAAAAATAGCAATGTTTTTTGCTATTTTAACACATTATTTCTAAAATTCAAACGCTCTTACTAAACACATATCATTTTTCTATTTTTATGTTAGAATTTGCATTATATGACTTAGCATCTTCTAACATTTGTTCCAATGCTGTACAAGTTCCTTTTAATATTAACTTTGCATTATTTTGTGTTGATGTATTAAATCCAAAACAACCTATATAATCTAACTCATTATTTATTATTTTTCCTGTTACATTAGCATTAATTTCTATTGTCCCACTTAAATTTAAACAACTACCAAATGTATATTGCATATTTATTACACTTTTAGGAATAGTTATATTTATCTTTGACAAATTTGTACATAAATCAAAAGCAGAACGCATATTTGTAACATTTTCTGATATTTCACTATCAAAACTCTCTAAACTCGTACATAATCTAAATGTAGCTTGCATATTTTCAACACTATTAGGTATTACTTTGTCAAATCTCTTTAAACTTGTACAGTGTGCAAAAGTTCCCTGTAATGTTTTTAAATTTGTTGGAAATTCGCTATCAAATAATTTTAAACTACTACATCCCCAAAATGTTTCCATCATATCTGTAACAGTATCTGGTATATACATATTAAACTTCTCAAGACTAGAACACGAATAAAAAGTCCACTTAAAACTGTTTAATCTTGGTGGTAAATTTGTTATATTTCTTAATTTTCCACATCTTGAAAATGTACTTTGCATCTCTATTACTGTTGATGGTATTACAGGTGTTGTAACAAGTTCATCAAAATCATTTTTTACGTTAATAAATGTATCTTTTAAATTTGTTACAGGTATAAAATCTTTATCATTTTTACCTTTTATATACATAGGGACTGTTCCTTCTATTTTGCCATTTATTATTTTTCCTAAATATC